>Ga0137374_10007455_pt1 | contig 13031 bp, 16 predicted proteins | sample SagtaG_20_FD_104811 | JGI IMG/M metagenome (GOLD analysis project Ga0137374, IMG submission 104811) | Vadose zone soil microbial communities from Sagehorn Ranch, Mendocino, California, USA - Sage1_R_100_16 metaG | ecosystem: Environmental > Terrestrial > Soil > Vadose zone | place: USA...
CCGTGATCATTGGACATGGGCTCTTCGACGCGAGTCGTTTTGTTTTGTTCTACTTTAAAGGCCCGCCGACGTGAAGCAGGCAATCTTGCCTGCTCAGGGTTGCGGCGCTCAAAACAAGCAGACAGGCTTGCCTGCGTCACGACCCTGCTTTCCCTCATCGTCAGCGATTCAACAGGCGCGAATCGAACTCATAATCGAGTGGCACCGCGATACGTATTCGCTTGAAATCAGGATGCTCAGGATTGAGGAGAAAATTTGTGTCGGCGGGACTAATTGCACTTGGTAACGCCAACACCGCGGAACGCCGCTCTTGAACCCAACGGTCGCCGATTTCCTTCGTCTCGATTGGCGGCGGATGGACTCGCCAATTCGTGGGTAGTTTTTCTGCAGGGAATCGTTCCAAGAGATTATCAGACCATTCCAAGCGAAAAGCCCTGTACTTTTCATTCGGGCTAAAGGGCTTGTTATGCACAAAAACCTCGAGCGCTGCAGTCGATTGATGTTCGCTCGCGTAAATGACGCGAACATTGCGCGAGTTCCATCGTCCGCCGTAGCGCCAGGCGCCTTCACCGGAAAAAGCCGTTGCGGCTTCGCTGTGAACGACAATACGCCAAGCTGAACCCATGAGGTCTTAGGAATAGACCCCGTACTTCATTCGCCCTAACAAGTTTTCGACTTCCCGCGCACCTGCCTCCGTCTTCGCATAATCTAGCGGAACAGCGCCACCAAGACCGTATTGGGGGTGCTTCAGCCAAGCACGTGCCTTTCCGATATCACCGAAAAAGTCTGCAGCTTGTTGAACCAGTCGCGAATAACGAATGACCTTGTCCGATTCATCCGGAGACAGCCGCCCCGCCGCTTTGCGCCGCTGCAGAGTAGATCGTGAAATGCAAAGTTTCGCCGCGAGCTTCTCAAATGGGAGATCGAGGGTGTCTTGCAAAGTCTTCAGCTCAGAAAAGCGCAGGCCTTTCTGAATTCTTTGAATGAGTTCAGTTGTGTGCGTTGACTTTCCACCTACCGCATTCTTTTCAAGAGCTGCCGTTTTCATGAGTTATGTGGCTTGGTTCAGTTGACACAACATAATGTGTCAAGTGGGCAAAGTCAAAGCGAAGCCGCGCATTGAACAAAATCCGGAACACAACGTTCACGCCGCGATCTGGCCGAGAACGGTGCGCAGCTCGTGAAAATCCACCGGCTTCGCCAGATAGAAATCGAATCCAGCTTTTCTGCCGCGCTCGATATCGTCACTCGCTCCAAAGCCAGATATCGCCACGGCTTTCACGGCTCCTTTTCGTTTCGCTTCCACAATAACATCGTAGCCATTCCCATCTGGCAGCGCGATATCACACAGCACAACGTCGAACTCTTTGGTGTTGATCATGTCCAGCGCGCTCCTGGCGTCATCAGCCGTGGAAATGTCGTGGCCGAAATGATTCAGAAGCCGGGATAACGCCTGGAGCGTGTCGCTGTGATCCTCTACGACAAGGATGCGCAAACTCTTGCCCGAATTATACTCAGCCCTTGATCGGTCCTCGCTCATCTCTTCCAAACCCCCGAAGTCCTATAATCGGATTTCGTGCCGCGTCCACCGAATTTGGGTACACGTTCGCTGGTCATGTCATTCTGAGCGAAGCGAAGAATCTCGGATTAAATGCAGCGGTCTAGACCGAGATGTTTCGCTTCGCTCAATTCGCCACCGGACGAATCCGCCGTGGCGGACATGACAGGGGCATTTATGGGATGAGTTCAAACGGTCTGCCCAAAGCGAAATCTCAGAGTTGGAAAAACGTCCGGAGCCGGTGCAGGAAGTTGGCCGTGTATCGGCGTTCTGTTAATGCATGCTCGTCCGTGCTTGTAGCTTCTTTCAGGATCCCTTCGGTTTCCATTTTTCGCTGCGCAAGCAACTGACTCAACTGCTCCATGCAGCTTGGGGCGTCGCTCAGCACTTGGGCCATTACGGGTTTTCCGATTTCCATCACGTAGCAATCGCCGTCTGCGCGGACGGTGGCGCTCCGCGGTTCGCCAGTGAGCAGCGACATTTCGCCGAAACAATCGCCCGCGCCCAGCGTTGCGACTTGGATTTTCGATCCATTTTTTGACACGAAAACGTTCGCTGCTCCGCGCAGCATCACGAACATGGAATCGCCCGCGGCGCCTTCCTCGATCACTGGTTCGCCACGACCGAAAAGTTTGAGGCGAGCCTGGTTGACCATCTGATTAAGTTGTTCTTCGGACAAACACTCGAAAAGTGGTTCCCCGCGTAGAATAGAAAATGCCTCGGCCTGCTCTTCCTGTGCTGGGAGCCCTGCTTTGCGCTGCACTTGCAACGTGCGAATGGGAAATGGAATTGTTATGCCTCGGCGCTTTAGTTCATACCAAACGTTTGTACGAACCGCATCGTTGATCTCGTTGATCTTGGAATGGTTGCCCATGTAAAATTTGATTTCGTAGACGCAGGCTGATTCCCCAAAATCGACCAAAAAAATCTTTGTTTTCGGCTCCGCCAGCACGCCTTTGGCCGTAGACGTGGCTCGAAACAGCGCGTCCTTCACCAGATTAGGTGGATTTTTATATTCGACTCCAACACGAATCCGCATGGCGTGGACTTCAGTCGGATAGTGCAGATTAACGATTTGGTGGCTCACCATCTCGTTGTTTGGGATGTCCAGATAAATGTCGTCGTTCGTGCAGAGCCGCGTGGAACGCCAGTTGATCTCACGTACTTCGCCGTAGGTGTCGCCCACCTTCAACCAATCACCGACCTTAAATGGCCGATTGATTTGGATCGATATGCCACCAATGATTCCGGCGAACAGATTCTGTCCAGCAAAGCCGACAATGATTGCGACCACCCCGGATCCCGCCAGCAGTCCTTTCAATTGCGTCTCGGCGTGGTAGCCGTAACTCAGAATAAGGAGCAGAACGATCAGGAAAATGACTCCGCCGACTACCTCACGCAGAAAATGCGGAATGGCTGTCTGTCGTTTCTTTTCGAAATAGAAATCCCAAACGTAGCGATTAACCAGAGCGACGATCAGAGCAGTACTCAACAAGATCGCTGCTGCGCCGACATGAAAACGCCAGGGCGCATGAACTCCGTAAATTGTGATCGCGGCGTAGAAGGCGAGGATTAAACAGAAAAGGCGAAAGAACAGTCCAAGCTGAACACCGGCGCGACGCTTTAAGAATCGCCCAGTTCCAAGGGCGACAAAAAACGTCACGATAAACACGACTACCGTGATCGCGTCCCGCTGCGCTTCGGTCACCGCATTGAACATCGAGGCAATAGTATACCAGAACCAGACCGGCGGAATAGTTTTTCTGCGCTACGTTTAAAAGGCGAACTGGCTCCTGCGCCAGGGTTAAGGGCTGACCAGGAGTCTATTTTGGCGGTGCGAAAACTAACCACGCCCATCCCGCAAGAAAACAAAGACCGCCCAAGGGAGTAACTGCACCCAGCCAACGGAAATTTGTCAGCGCAAGCAGATACAAGCTCCCACTAAACAAGAAAATCCCCATAAGCAGCAGCAAGCACGCGCCGCGGTTGATGGTCCCGTAGAGCGCAAGCACGAGGAGCGCAATTGCATGTATGAACTGGTAAAACACGGCCTTGTTCCAGACATCGACCATCCCTCGCCCTTCAAGGGTCGATCTCATAGCATGCGCACCAAACGCTCCCAACGCGACTGCCAGGAAGCAAAGCGCAGCTGCGATTCGAAAAAGCAAAATCGACATGTTGCTAATTCCAGCGAGTTCGCCGCATCTCCAACTCCTTTTTCAAATCGCTCAGGGCTGATTGTCGGCTTCGCCGAGTCGTTCTGACATAGAAAATCGTTCCCGCCACTCCAAGGGCCGCTGCTCCGAGAAAATTCAGCGCTGGTCCGAGGTTCCACAAATACGCGCCAAGGATTGCACCGGTGCTCACAACCAAGTCGCGGACCAGATAGTACGCCCCAATCATTTGCCCGCGGCGTTCTTGGTCAGAGTAGCCGATGATTAGCGCTTTACGTGACGTATCGCCGAATTCTTTCAATCCGCGGATCGCAAACGCGATGGCCAGGGCGGAAAAACTGCGCGACATCAATAAGCTGATCGGAAAAAGCGCGAACATGATGAAGGTCACGATTACGAAGGGCTCGCGGCGATATCGATCGGCGTAATGCGAGGTGGGAATGATACACAATGTGGCGGCGAGCATTTCTATTGTCGTAAGAATGCCCACTTGCTGGGCGCTCATGCCTATGTAGTCCATCGCAAAAATTACGACCCACGCATAGGGAACTCGCTCGCAAAAACGAATCAAAATGTCGCTTAACAGCAAACGCCTCATCGGCGGATTGAATTGACGCAAGCTCCGCCAGAGACTCCAGCGCTCCGCCGCCGGCGTGGGAGCCGCGGCGACTCGCGATTCATCGATGGAGTCTCCGCGCAATTGGCGTTGGACAAAAATCGTGAGAGCAGAGAGAAAAATCGAGACAACGAGCGCAAGTCGCACGCCGGGGATGATCCCGAAGTGATCGATCAGCATCCCGCCGAAAATCGGCGAAATCATGATCGGCAACCGCTTGATCACTGATTGAACACCTACACCCATCGAGTGGCGATTTGCTTCGAGAGCAGCGCCGATAAGCGAAAACGTTGCCGGCAAAGAAAAACAGCTCCATGAAAGAAAGAAAAACATTCCAACGATCACGCCGCCCCAATTTGGAATGAGCAGGACGAGCGCGTAGCCAACGATTGAGACCACGTTGAAGATGACGAACGCGTGCCGATGTCCCCAGCGATCCGCGATTACGCCGCCAGGGTAGGCATAGATCGCACCAAGCAGAGTGCGCAGTGCATCGTAAAGGCCGATAACGAAAACCGTCGCGCCGATCGCTTGCAGATACTTCGGCACAAAACGCATCCAAAGCTCTTCGCCTGCGCCAATCACAAAAATGGCGATGAGCAGGATGACGAGATTGCGTTTGAGGCCGAAGAAATTCGCTAGCTTACTTCGACGACTAAACCGCGGCTGACCCGGCGTTTGCATTCTGCGTAGAGCGCATCGTAAACGATAAATTCGCGTTCGAGAATTTCGTGATCGCTCAGTCCGAGAGCGCCGAAGCCACCGGCAATCCAGCGCAGACCTTCTCCAGCAGCATGCGGATTGGCGGGATGCGAATCAGCCGCGCGTACAATCTCGCCCAGCAAGATGAGCGCGGGATCGGTGAGCTTGTATTTTTTCAGAATCGAATTGAACGAAACGTCTTCGCCGTGATGCCCCAGCTCGCAATCAGGCACATCGAATACGATTCCATCGCTAATCTTGGCCCAGTCGGTGTCGTGTGGCAGGAACACAAACTCGGCGTCTGGGTCAACGAATTTTTTGATGAGCCATGGGCAGGCACCTCGATCCACCTTAATTTTCTCGCGGGTGATCCATTTCATAAGCTACACTCCTGTTTTGTGGCAGCCTGGTTTTGGTACGCGGTGGTTGCTGCCGTGCTTTACGGCGCGCACCAAATCTTTACCCGTCTTGCTGCCGACCGCATTGGTGAAGGTCTCGGCGGTTTCGTTGTCGAAGCCGCCGCGGCATTGTCGATCCTGATCTACCTGGCGATCCTCTGGTTTGCGGGAAGATGGAATCAGAAATTCAGTGGAGGTGGTTTTAATTATTCCCTGCTTACCGGTGTCTGCGTCGGTGCCGGCACTATCGCGTTTTTCCTTCTTTTCCAAAAAGGTGGTCCGCTTTCCGCCGTTCCGGCAATTCTTGCTGGCGGCGCCGCCATCATGGCGCTCGCCGGCATCATGTTTTTCCACGAAGCACCGTCGTGGCAGCGAATCGTCGGCGTTGCGTTTGCGATCGTTGGTTTGTTTTTGCTGCGCAAATAAATCCGGATTCACTTCGTAAGAAGCTGCAAGCCAACGTAAGCCATGGCGTGTGTGTCGCCGACAATGTCGCGTCCGCCAGAGAAGAGCAGGTTCAGATGCTTGCTCAATTTCCAAGTGCCACCGACATTGAACGCCAACTCGGAACGGCCGCCACGTTCTCTTGGCGAATTGCCGAACAATTCCACGCCTAGCTCAAGTTGTTCGCTGATTTCACGTTCGAGCACTGCCCCCGCGTAAAAGTAGTCGCGCGATTCAGGAGCGCTTCGCCACCAGAAGCCCACATTTCCGTAAAGCGTCCACTTGTCCCAACTTTTCTGTGCAAGGAGCGGTAAGACGAAGCCAGGTTGACCCTCGCCGAGGCCACGCGTGTGATCGCCTGTTGGTACCAACAGCTGCGGGTAGACACCAACTTGAAATTTCGACTGCTCATTATTCAAAAAGCGCCACTTCACCCCGAGCAGCAGATCACCTGCGCCGCTGACGGTGCCATCGCTGTTGTCGTGAATGATTTCGACGGGAATCTCAAGCTTGAGCTGGATACCGGGTAGGCCGTAATTCAAATCGAACAGCGGCGCGTCCATCTCCGTAGCGCCTGACGCGTGCTCGAGAATGAACGGAACGTTGATTTCCCATCCGTCGGGTGGAGGCGGCTCCGGATCATCGGTTACAAATGGAGGACCAGCTTGTGTGGAAAAGGTAGTGAAACAGCAGGCCAGAAGAACGAGCGCACGCCGGATCTTCACAACAATGTTGCTGGCGCTTGACAGGCTGAATCATTCGATCGCATACCAGCGAATCTCGGCTTGTTGTGAACCACGATGTGGAACTGCAACAAACAACGCGTCTCGCTCAGGCACAAACAGTCCCGTGCGAGCACCCTCTGGCGTATCGATCTTGGTTGAGGTCTTAAAGGTGTTTGGATCTTTCTGCTCGACGACGTCAATCTTTCCCGCGCCGCAGATCGCATATATGCGATGGCGCTTCGCATCATAAAAAACATCATCGGGATCACCGGAAATGTCGATCTTTGCAACGACATCACCCGAGTCTGTGTTGAGCACGACGAGCTTGGACGGAAGACGGCACCCGACAAACAATCGATGATTCGCTTCATCAAGTGCCATTGGAAAGTTTCCAAAAGCCAGATCTGTCCCCCACTTTGCAATCACCTCCTCTTTTTCGCGATCGATCACCGCCACATGACGAGAATTTGGAACGTTGACAAAAATTCGGCGCCCATTTTTTTCCAACTCGAAAGCTTCGGGATGAGCGGCCAGTTTGATCGAGCCAATCTGTTTGCCGTCCGCCGAATTGATGATGGCAATTCCACCGCTGCCAAACCCGACGTAGATCCGTTTCGTGGCACTGTCATAGCGAACATTGTCCGCATCGTCCTTCAAGTTAAGTTCGCCTACTGGTTGGAAGGTTTTGCATCGTAAATTTTGCAAATTCCACCTTTATCATTGGCGACGAAGAGCCGATTGAATTCCGCAATGTAGGCGATTCCCTGCGGGGCACCGAGACCGCTAATCGAGTGAATTCGCTCGCCCTTGTGCAGATCGAGAACCTCAACGGTTTTATTGCCGAGCGCGCAAACGAATAATCGCTCCCCTGAGGCATCGAGTGCGAAATGATCGATGCGTCCCTCGACTCCCGGCAGCGAGATCGTCTGCTTTAGGTGAAACGTTCCCTCCTCAGCTCGCGCGACAGTCATGCAAAAGCAAAATGCCACAAGGAAGGCGCTGTGGAGAAGAAAAGGCTTCATTTGGCCGTGTCAGTGACCCGCCCATCGCACAACTGACACACTCGTAATGCCAGCATTTCTGCTTCGCTGCGGTCATGCGTCACGTAGATTAATGTAAAGCCAAACTGGCTCTGTAGGCCTAACAAATCAGAGGCGATCGCGCGCTTACGTTCTTCGTCGAGACTGGAGAGGGGTTCGTCCATGAGGAGGATCGACGGCCGCGAGACCAAAGCGCGCACCAGCGCGACTCGCTGCTGCTCGCCTCCTGAAAGCTGATTAGGCTTGGCGTCGATTCGGTGCTCGAGGCCAACGCGCTGTAGCATCTCTCGGGTGCGAACGTGAGCTTCGCGTTTTTGAACCCTTCGAGCATTGAGACCAAACATCAGGTTTTGCTGCACGGTCATATGAGGCCAGAGCGCAAGATCTTGAAACACCATTCCCAGATCCCGTCTCTCCGGGGGAACGAGGTTTTTTCCTGCGCTTGCAACGACTCGACCATCGATTCGGATTGATCCTTGCTCCGGAACTTCCAATCCGGCGAGAAGGCGCAGAACCGTTGTCTTTCCGCACCCCGATGGCCCGAACAGCACAAGACGCTCCGATCTCTCAATGTGAAGCGATAGTTGATTGATCGCGACGCGTTCGCCGAAGCTCTTCGATACGCGATCAACGTCGATGTAGCTCACCTCGCCATGCCTCGGGACGGAATCACTCGTGCCAGGATCGCGAGCGGAATTAGCGATGCAATCGCCATGATCAGGCAGAGACTGGCGATCATGGGTGGAGCGCCATTGGCCATAAGGGTCAGAATACGCGCGGATAGCGGATCAGCGCCCGGTGGCGCTGTCATGAGAGCAATGGGAACATCACGCAGACACAAAATGTATGCAGCGAGCCACGCGCAAACGAGCGTCCTGGCTGAGAGCGGAATCGAAATCCGGAACAGTCTCCGCGCCCACATCGCACCACTGAGGCGCCCCGCTTCATCCAACGATATTGGAATCAGCATCAGTCCCGCCAGCGATAACCTCGTTGTCACGGCGCAGTATTGTGCCGTGTACCCGAGAATCAACAGCGCTGGTGTCGCGTAGATGAACCATGTGCTCGGAGTATTCCAAAGGCGGATTAGTCCGATCGATAGCACGGTTCCCGGAATCGCAAACAGCGCGAGCGTTAGGAAGTTCAGGATTCGTTGCTGGCCACCGCGCATCGCGTGGCCGAGCAGAAATCCAAGAGCCATCAGGATCGTTGCGGCTACAGCCGAATACATCACACTTCTGACGACGCTGGCCCCGGCGCGTTGCATCGCTTGGTGCATTGCGGCCGGCGAGAACGCGTCGGCGAACAGGGCACTCAAAGGAAGAATGACCAGCGCGAAGCAAAGCGTCGCCACTAGAGCCGCCAATCCCGAACGCTTTCGGGACAGTGGGATGAGCAGAGTCTGGCCAGTGCTTCGAAATCTGTAGTCGCGGTCACGGAGAAAAGCGGACTCCACGAGAACTCCTACGAACGCAATGGCAGCGAGTGGAACAGCCGCTGCGGTAGCAGCACCAAAGTTATACGAGGCCGTAAATTGAGTAAAACTCAGCGCCGGCAATATCGGGTAACGCAGAAAGCTCGGAACGCTCAACTCGCCCATCACAAGAAGAAACACAAGCACGAGGGAAAACACGATCCCCGGAGCGCTCAGAGGCAGTGTGACTCGCCGAAGAACTCCCGGCCATCCCGATACGAGACGAGCCGCCTCCTCCAGACGGCGATCGACATTGGACGACGACGCAAACGTCAAGAGCACGATGATTGGAAGGAAGACTGACGAAAGCACGAGGACGCAGCCGCCGAATCCGAACAGCCAGTCAGACGCGCCTTGTCCGATGCGTGCGACGAGGCGAGCCCAGCCGAGGGCGACGAAATATGGCGGCAACACGAATGGCACTGTGAGCAGCCAGATGAATCCGGAACGCAGTGGCAGGTCGGACTTCGCGAAAAGGATTCCCGCAGGGACGCCGATCAATCCACAAACTGCCGTGGTTGCCAGCGCTAACCGAATGCTATTGCCAAGCAACGGCCAGAAGCGGGCCGCGAAGATCAACTCGCGATAGTAATTGAGACTGAAGTGCCCGTTGTGCCGAAAACTTTCCACAGCGATCGCCGCAATGGGCGCCAAGCCGGCAATCGCAACAAGTGCGACACACAACCAGAGAACAACGGTTTCGGCTTTTACTGGCCGGTCCATTTAACAACCACGCTCCTTTCCGCCGTGAACTTTGGCCGTGTTCAATCGCCAATCGGCAAACTGCGAATACGAATTCGCGCTTGCTCGAAGACGACAACGCTTCCGTGCTGCAGCGGTTCACTGATTGCAGCGAGGTTCGCCAGCAAGAGCGCCAACTGTCTTTCTGGTCTTCGCTCCGTCCCGCGTCGGAATAGAATGAACGATGGTTTATTGTGCTGCCAAGCGGCGAGGACCGCGCCGAAGTCGGTGTCGGCGGAAATTACCACGCGATTTTCGGTTCTCGCCCGTTCGAAAATCTCCGAATCATCTGCGGCTTGCAGGCCGTACTCACGAACGTGAATGGCGTCATGTCCTGCACCTCGCAATCCTTCGGCGAGCTGTGGCGAGAGCGCATTGTCCACCAGAAATTTCACGAAGGCGCGAGCAATGGCAGCTCGCGTTCGCGCACCGACTCAGCCGCAAACTGTAGCGCCTCGCGAATATCATCAACTTCCAGATCGGGATAGGCGCGAAGAATTTCGTCATTCTTCATGCCGTCGGCCACCATCCCAACTAGTGTGGCCACTGGGATGCGCAGACCGCGAATACACGGAACTCCGCCCATCTGCATTGGCTTGATCGTGATGCGGGTAAACTTCACGTTAAAGTCTTATCCTCTTTGCCGAGGAAAAGCAATTTCGTCGCCACCTTTTCGCGCAATAACCACCGCGGCGGGCTGGTGATTAACAACAACAGAGCGGCCGGATGCGGCATCGGCCGTTTTTCGTCACAACAATGCTTCGCTGCAAATGATCTGCGCCACGGGCCGATCTTCTGTTTCAAGGCGCTGATGCTCGATCGCTTCTTTCATATTGTGTTGCAGGTAAATTCTACCCAGCTCCCTGACCAAATTCGCGCCGGTGATTGCATTTCTGCGACACAAATTTATTTCGCGTTTGACCGCATTAGATAAACGCGTTGAACGAAACGCCTTTTCCAGAATGTTAATCTGCGCTTTTAGTTCTTCGTCTTCGGCCGTGCGAAAGAGTACGCCCAGTTCCCGCAGCACGTAACGTTGTCCGTGTGTGAGTGAAACCGTGTGTTCCAGCTCAGCCCGACGGTGCTTCGCCTCTTCCGCAAACTGACTTTTTATTTTCATCAACGAGGAATTGTAATCGTTTGGCAGCCGTGAGGTATTCTCATCTGCCCCGCACTTGATGGCCCCGAGCACGCGCGGTATGTCTTTAGAAGCGACGGCCCCGTTCGAATCGATGAGGAAAAGTTGCTGAAATCTTCCCATTTGGCAGAACACGAACATTCCCTTTTGTGTTGAAGCCCGAGCACTACGAATGCCGTCTCGCAGCTGTGTGATCCGCTCGTATTCAGCAGGATTTTCACTTCGCAGCTGACGAAGAATTTCCTCGGCTTCGTTTAGGTCGAGTAGCTCCTCCTTTTCGTCCTCAAACAAACTCAGCTGCGCGCTCTTCGAATCATAGATAGCGTACATCGCCTCCTCATTGAGTTCCTCGGTCTGATCGAGAATCTTCGCGTCTTCGCCAATCGTCTCATGGATTTCTTGTATTCGATTGTGCAGCTTTTCTTTCAGTCCAAGGTTTTTGTCTAACCCGGTTTCCGGCAGAAAATTGAAACCATAAACCTTTTCATGCTCACTGCCGATACGATCGATGGCGCCCGAACCGCTGAATCAGTCGAACAGGATTCCAATGCAGATCGTAATTGATCATCTTGTCGCAATCCTGAAGGTTTAGGCCTTCTGACAGGACGTCTGTTGCGACAACGGTCGACAGCTCAGATTCGCCGCCAACTAATTTGTATTCAGGATTCGCTTTAGGCGCGAATCGCCCGACTACGCGGGCGGTGCTTTTATCTCCACTAAAGATGACCTCGATGTCGTCGCGCTTGCCGTTTGGATTCAAGTTTTCGAACAAGTAACGCGCAGTGTCCGCGTATTGGGAAAAAATTAGACGCTTTCCTTTCTTCAACGGTGAAGCGTTAAGCCGTTCCTTCAGTTTTTGAAGCTTTGCGTCCTGTTCCGGGGAAATCGGCTCAACCAGTTTTTGAAGCTTCCTGAGCAACCGAATGTCATGCTCGATCGCTGCGCGAAGCTTTTCCGATTCGAAATCATCTGCATTGTAGCGCTGCGACACTCCTCGTAATGCATCCAGCAGATCGCTTTGATCATCATAGTCAGATTCGTAGAGGATCTTTTGTGCGTCCTGCCCCGCTGGGACAATGCCCTGATCTAGCGCGGCAAGAAACGAGTCGTGCACCTTCAAGAGCCGGCGAATCGTTTCCTTAAAGGCGTAAACACTCGACTCGAAACGCTTGAAAAGCAGGACGCGCATCAAGCCGTGCAAGTTTGCGCCCGCACGGTGCAAGCTAACATAAGGCTCCTGTTTTTTCTTCTCCTCGCGCACGTAATTCCAAAGGCCGTAACGCGCATACGTCAGCTCTTCCGCGCCTGGTTTTCGCTTCTTGCGCGGTTGGCCGAGATAACCGCGCAGTTCTTGATAAAGACCCTGATAAGTGTCTTCAATGCTGTAATCGATGGTATCCAGTTCACGTTTCGGAAAAAATTGATGTTTTCCAGCCACGATCACATATGCGCGCCTGCGTCCGTCGAGACATGCTTTGAATTCGGACGCGTCGATGGGCTGATGCGTCTCCGAGTCAAATCCGTACCAGCGCAGAATGTGATTTCGCGTCCGCCGAACAAGGATGTTTACAAGAATGTCGGGGAGCTTTTTATCACCACGTTCGATCAATCGAAAGTATTCCTTCAGGTTTGGCGGGTCGACCGGGAGATTAGTTTTGTCGTCCTGGTGAAAAAGTTTGATCTGATTGTAAACGTCCCATGCGCTTTTGTTACGCGGTGTCGCCGTCAAAAAGCAGCAGCGCTTACCCGCCGAAAGAAACGCTTGGAGAATCCGATAACGCTGCGTGTCGGAATGTCGAAAGTTATGGCTCTCGTCTACGAGAATAAAGTCGCGGTCACGATACTTAACATCCTGCAGCAGAAAATTTGGTGATCCATCATCTTCTTCTCGCAAGTAGCCCATCGAGAGAACGCGCGCGTTCAGCTCGTAAGTCTCGTCGTAGCGCTCCCACATCTCCACAAGCGCCGCGGGGCAGATAATTAGCGGTCGCGCGTGATCCGCTCGTTCGAAATGCTTCACA
>Ga0137374_10007467_pt1 | contig 13019 bp, 17 predicted proteins | sample SagtaG_20_FD_104811 | JGI IMG/M metagenome (GOLD analysis project Ga0137374, IMG submission 104811) | Vadose zone soil microbial communities from Sagehorn Ranch, Mendocino, California, USA - Sage1_R_100_16 metaG | ecosystem: Environmental > Terrestrial > Soil > Vadose zone | place: USA...
CCGCAGCCGAATAGCCAGGCAAAACCGCCCCGGTGCCGCATGGGCGTATCCCACATCGAGATTCGGCCGCTGCGGTCGCACGAGCGCGCCGCCTGGGAGCCGCTGTGGAAAGGCTACCAGGCCCTCCACTGAAATTCTAAGTACTTAATTTCATTTGCGTTTCTGCCCTGGCGCCCGCACCTGGCCCTTAGGTGCGGGAATAGATGTTCGCTCGGCGTTCGCCAGCTTGTGCATCGCCTCGACGGCGAGCCGCGCCCGATCAGCCGAGCGGGTGTAGAGCGAGGCCATGGCGCCGCCCGACCATCCGAAGATGGCCTCGAGCTCGGCGACCGTCGCGCCGTGGTTGGCTGCTCGCGTCGCCGCGATCTTGCGGACACCGTGCGCCGAGCCGGGCACGCCGGCCGCGATGGCGGCGCGGCGAAATGCATTGCCGAATGAGCCCTTGGTGAGCGGCTCGCCCGTTTCGCCGACGATGAAGGTGAGATCGCCGCAGGGCCCAGCCTCCAAGGTCTGCGCCAGCACCGGCAGAACCGGCAGCGTGACCGACAGCGTGAAGCCACTCTTTTCGGTCTTGATCGTCCCCACCCCATCCCTGACGTGCTGGCGGCCGAACCGCACCGCGTCACCCCCACGAAGCCCGGTGTAGAGCAAAACGTCGAGCCACACGCGCTGCCGCGTCCCGATCGGCCAGCGGCGCTCGTAGGCCGCCACGTGTTCCTCAGTCCACGGAATGAAACCTTCGCCCTTTTTGCGGGGCGGGTTCTTAACCCCGACGGTCGGGTCGGATTTGACCAGCTTTGCCGCCGCCGCCCACCTGAACAGCCCGCGCATGGCGTCGAGGAAATGTCGCGCCTGGTGCGGCGTGCGAGCCCGGCGCTCGCGGCCCGCCGCAATGACCTCGGGCGTGATCCTGGCGAACAGCTGCTGTCCGGCGGCTGCCATGACCTGCATGAAGATCTGCTCGCGCTGCCGGCGCGTGCCTGCCGACAAGGCCGCCCAGGCCGACGTTTCTCGGTAGCGGGCGATCAACCACCCCAGCGTGCCGGCTGCCGGGGCGCCTTTGGCGCTTCCTCGAAGCGTGCCGGCGACAGCCGCCTGGTATTCGGCGTCAAATTCAGGCGAGCCAAATTCAGCCTTGATGCGGATGCGCGGGCCCTTGTCGACGCGCACATACCAGACAGCCTTACCGTGCCGGGTGACCTCCCGGTGCAGATGCGGCGGCCGCGGGCGGGGCATAGCGGTGATCACAGGACGATCTCGCCTCCTTCTTCAAGCGCGTTTTTCTCGCCTGTGGATTGGTTGATGCGGATGATGATCTTCGAGTGCCCGCCCACGCGCACCTCGACTTCGGCCGCACCCGCCTGCTTCGCCGCACGGATGGCGCGGGCGACGTCGGCTTGGGTGATGCTGGCGGGGCGGCGGCTCATGTCAGCTACCGGACCCAATTCTCGCGGTTAACACAGATGCTCGTGCGAACGATTCCATCGGGACCCCTTACCCAGAGCCGCGCACGAAGCTCGCCAGAGCGGGGATTAAATTGAAAGTCCTTCGCGTCGAAGGTCACCCCGCCGCCGTCGACAAGCTCGCAGCCGCGAAGATCGAAGTAGCCCCACACCTTGAACGGCAGCGAGTATCCCGGCGTCTTGTCGAGCATATAGAGGTCAGTGCCGCCGCCCACGGGGACCTCGCCGAAGCCCAGCACAGTGTTGGAGATTGGAAGCTCTTTCTCGAGGATCGTATGTGTGCCCGGATGCGTCTGGTCGAGATATTCCTTTACGCGCAGAGCCTCCTCTTCGGAGAACATCTCGTCGATGCACCCATGCGCACAGACGTCATCGTTCGGGTCGAGGCCCTTGATTAACTCCGCATAGGGCCGCTCACCGGGTTGCCTGTCTTCGTTGTAGAACCATTGGAACACCACGTCCCTGCAGCCCTCGAACTCGTCGACCTTCGTCATCACGTGAAAGAGCTTCATTTTTCCGTCTCCTGTCTTTAGCGCCACTTTCCCGCAATTCGACGTCGAACTGCGGGGCCGAGAATCCAATTTATCGGGGGTGAAACAGCGGGTATGACGCACCATGACGCACTTGCTACCTATCCACGTTCCGCGCGCGCGCGCGCGGATACGCCTATAAACAGAAAGTGCGTCATACTGCGTCATACCTTGAGCCGGAGGCCGACCAGATAACGCGTCTTGGTCGTTCTCTTTTGCTTGAAGCCCCGATTTTTCAACTGCTCCGAGAAGTCGTTCTTTGAGCCTGGCTGACAGCCGCCCCTAGTCGCGAACGCGGACCACGACTCGAACAGATCAGCGACCGGCTCGTACTTAAATTCGTTGCCGAGATCGACGTCGCATTTCTCCTCAAGCCATTGGCTGATGGTGTCTTCATCGTCGAAGTAGTCTTGTGTGGCTTCTTGCACGATAGAGGGCGGCGCGAGGCCAATGCGTTGCCACTCGAGGCAGCCGTCGATCACCCAGCGCAGGATCGCCGGCCACTCAGCCTCGAGCTTTTGCATCAAGTGGGGATCGCGTTCGCTTTTTGGAATTTGCACGGTGAACGGCACCAGCAACAGGCGGCGGTGCATGGCCTCGTCGATCGTCGCAAGCTTTGGCTTGTGGTTGCCGGTGATGAAGAGCTTGAATTTTGGCTCGAACTCGAAGTCGTCCTGCCGCATGAACCGCGCGCTGATCCGGTCGCCACCGGTGAGTGCCTTGATCTTGGTCTCGTCCCAACTCCGGCCCTGCTGCATTTCCTGTGCGACGACAAGACGAGCCCCGTGCAGCTTCGCCAGGTCCGTTGGATGCCTGTCATAGTTGTTGGCGAGGAACGTGTTCATGTCGGCGGTGGTGGCGTAATCGCCGAAAATCTTGACGATCGTGTTGATGAGGGTGCTTTTGCCGTTCGCGCCGCCGCCGTGGGCAAAGGTGAAGGACTGCTCCGTCGTAATTCCAGTGAGGCTGTATCCCATATCGCGCTGCAGGAACTGTTGCAGCTCGGTGTTGCCTGCCGTGATCCGATCGAGGAAGGCGGACCACACGGGGTGCGGCGTGCCTTTCGGCGCGGGGTCACACGCGGTTCGCTTGGTGATGTAGTCCCGCGAGCAGGGTGAGCGCTCGATGCCAGTTCTCAGATCGACTGTGACGGTAGTGCAGGTCAGCAGCCACGGGTCCGCGTCCCATTGTTCGAAGCTGGCGGCGAGGCGACGGTCGGACCGCGCGAGACGCTCGACCGCTGCAACGGTCTTTGCTGAGGCGAGGCCGTTTGCCTTGTCCGGTTTTCTACACACCGTCGATGCTGTCCGACACAGTTGGCGCACAAGGTCATAAGCACGAAGCGTGTCGTCAAAATGCCAAAGGCAGCCATCCCACATAAGCCAGCTCGACCAGGCCGCGACGTAACGCAGATCATCAGCGTGCGCCGCGGCGAAGGACAGAGCGAGCGCTTCATCGCTAAATTCGGGCGCGTCTGCCGTCGCCTTGCCGCTCGACCTCCCCCGCTTCGATTTTTTACCACCGGTAATGTCGCTACTCGCCGGCGCTGTCCCGCCGTTCGGTTCATACTTCTCCGCCCGATCGGACCGCGCGCGTACGGCATCCTCACCCTCGTTGCGCAAGGTATCGTTGAGGTCGGGGCCCTTGGTCATGGCGGCAGCTCCTCGATACGGATTTCACAGCTGCCCCGGTGGTGAAGCGCCTCGGCGAGTTCGCGGGTTTTGTCCCGGCCCCGCTCGTCGTCGTCTGCACAGATCGTGATGGCTTCGATGTAGTCGGGCACCGCGTCGGCGAGCGCCGGCATGTGCATGGCAGAGCCGGCCGCCCATGCGCCGAGCCCAGTTGCTTGATGCACCGCGAGCGCGTCCTCGATGCCTTCGGTGATGGCGAGGCCGAGCAGGTCATTCGGCGGCGCCACCACTATGGGCCGGCCGAGCGGCCGCCCGATGATGAGCTTGTTCGGTTGCTCGCGTGTCCGCTCGATCTTGCCGCTGCCGTCGGGCCTGAGCAGGGTCAGATGTACAGCATTCACCGCGCGCGGCTCGCCGAGCACGCCGGGCTCGGGCTCGTCGGGGATCCCGAACGCTGCGATCATCGCCGGATGGTGCTCGGACTTGAGCGCGGGCAGGAACGCGAGCGTGAGCGGTAGCCGGCAAGTGATGCCGCGCACCTGGTGCAGGTAGCGTTCGGCGGGCGTGCCGGCGATCGGTCGGCGCTTCGACCAGAGCCGAGCGGCCTTCACTCGTTGAAGTCGTTCGCGTTCGGCTTGAAGCCGTTCGCGCTCGGTAGCCTCACGTTCGCTATCAGCGCGGGCCTGGCGCGCAGCCTGGCGCGTTTCTGTGTCGCGTTTGGCGGTTGAAGCCCCCGCCGCGTTTTCATCACGTCCTGGAGGCTGCTGGCCCGTTAGTGTGGTGCATGCGGCGTCAAGCTTGACGCCGTCGAGAAACATGACCAAGTCGATGACGTTGCCGCCCTCTTTGCAATGGCGGCAATTCCAGAGCTTCTTTTCAGTGTTGATACTGAAACGGTCATCGCCGCCGCACCTGGGACACGGGCCGCAGCGCTCGTGCCAGCGCTCGGCGCCGAGCTTGATGCCGCGCCGCTCGATCTCGCGCTCGAGCTTTACCGAGCGGGCTTGCTCAATCCAGTCATGCCGGGAGGGGTTGCGCGCCGTCATGGCGGCCCTCGCTCGCGCCAGAGGGCCTTGGCGGCCTCGGCGATGGAATCGAAGACGCCGATCGGCTGGCCGCGACGGCTGAAAGCCGTGACCTCGGCTCGATACTTGACGACGTGGCTGATCCGGTCGCCGCCTTCGTCGTAGACGGCTTGCCGAATCCACTCGGCGTCGGTGTTGCTTAAGTCATTGGAATGCTTTAGGTTCTTCATGCACAACCCAAGTGCGTGTGAGACTTCGAACAGGCGGCTCGGGGAGCGTTCCTCGGGCCGCCTTTTTCATGGGGTCAGGCGGCGATAACTTCGCTAATCGCTGGTCACGCCGCCTTGCCTGCCTCGCGCCGGCCGCGCTGCACGTTCGCTTCCGCGGCGAGACCGCGCGCGAGCAGCTGCCGCAGCGCGTCCGATTGAGCTGGGATTTTCTCTTGCTTGCGGCGCCAGTTCTGGAAGTCCGCGTAGAGCTGTCCGCGCAGTCGGACTTGGACTGCCGTGCTTTTGTCAGGGTCGGGGGACATCGTCGCGCTCCGTGCGTTGCAAACTTGCAAAGCAGGAGATCGCTGATTTGCGGAGAGAAGTCTTGTCGATTTTTGAACGCGAAATCGACCTAATTTCGCGACAACGAAATCAGACCCGCCCGCGCCGAACCATCCATTCCCTGAAGGCGCGCCGCGCGGCAGGAAAGAGCTTGCGGAGACTTTCCGCGCTCGCCTGGCTTACGCCGGACTTCACAAAGGAGGCCTGGAGCTTCTCAGCGCGCTGGTAGTCGTTCTCTTCTGGATGTTTGGCCTTGAGCTCCTCGACACGCATGCCGAACAGCGCCAACGTCTCCATGCTCCATTTGCGTTTGCGTTCGCGTTTGCGCTCACTGTCCAGGACGATCGCGCGCAGATAATCCCAATCCGCGTCCCGTTTCGCATCGAGCCCACGATGTTTGAGGGCCTTCTTAATCGTCCGAACGACCTTGTCGTTCGCTTTGGCCTCCACCCCAAAAAAAAGGTTTAAGGCCTCCACAATCGCCGGAGCTTTGGCGTACCTCGCCCGGTCGCGTGAGGTCTTCTTGGGCACGGGACACACCGCTGCACCGCGAGGAAGGAACGCGGGGCAAGCATCCGGCGGTGTGGACGGATGCGACGGGCCGTCGCCCGGCCCCGCGCTAGCTCAATCTACCATGACCCGCGAGAAACCGCGTTATCGCGGCTTACCGCGCCGCCGCGGCTCGCGGTCGAGTACCTCCGTGATCATTGCCCGGATTGCGTCCGAGCGGCTCAGGCCGCGCTGATCGCCCCACGCGTCTATTCGTGCAGTTTCCTCTTCCGATAAGCGAAAGCTGACCAATGGTCGTATCCCTGTGGCCGGCCTGCCCCGGCCTCGCTTTTTTTGTCTGACAGATATTGACGGGACCATAATTTTGTGACTAACATAAAATCCGGCCGGTTGGAAGGGTAGACCGCCGACTTTTCGACACTTAGCCCATGGAAGACCGAGAATGAATGCCATCGTCCCGACCGGCGCGAGCCTACCCGCCGCCCTGGCGCCCGATCTGACGCGCGCGGCCGAGTGGGCGCGGGAGGAGAAGGCCGCGGCCACGCGGCGGGCGTACAGGAGCGATTTCCGGATTTTTCAGGCGTGGTGCCAAAACCGTGGCGTCAGCGCGCTACCGGCCCTCCCTGAGTCGGTGGCAGCGTTCCTGGCGCACGACGTAGAAAATGGCTCCCGGCCGTCGACATTGGGTCGCCGCGTCGCCGCGATCCGCTATGCGCACAAGCTCGCCGGCCATCCCGTCCCCACCGATGACGAGCGGGTCAAGGCAACAATGCGCGGTATTCGCCGCAGCCTTGGCACCGCGCCCCGGAAAAAGGCCCCGGCCACGGCCGAACGCATCATTTCGATGGCGCTCGCCGCCGGCAGCGACATGAAGGGACTACGTGACCGCGCCTTGCTACTGATCGGCTTTGCGGGTGCCTTCCGCCGCTCCGAGCTTGTGGCGCTCAATGTGGAGGACCTAGAGGAGAGCGAGCTCGGCTTCAAGGTCACCATCCGGCACAGCAAGACCGACCAGGAGGGCGCCGGGCAAACCATCGCCATCGTGCGCGGCAGCGTGGCTTGCCCTGTTGCCGCGTTGAAGGCATGGCTCGAGACCGCCGGCATCACCACCGGGCCGATATTTCGTTCGGTCAAGAAGGGCGGCGCGGTGGCCGGGCGCCTACCCGCGCAGTCGGTCGCCGATATCGTGAAAGCCCATGCCGAGCGCGTGGGGCTCGACCCCGCGCTGTTCGCGGGACACTCGGTGCGCTCCGGGTTTCTGACGAGCGCCGCCAAGCGTGGCGCCTCGATCTTCAAGATGATGGATCAGTCCCGCCACCGGTCGGTCGAGACGCTGCGCGGCTACGTCCACGACGCGGAAATTTTCAAGGAGCACGCGGGCGCCGGCCTGCTGTGACGTGAGCCAGCGATAAGTCTGCTTCTCGATGGCAAAAACAAGGGCCGGCTCAGCCTCAAACGCCACGCCATCGCCTTCATCGGCACACGTGTCGAGCAGCCATCGCCGGCCGAGGAGTAATGGCCTCTCAAAGCAAGCCCGTTCTTGCTTGGGACAGCAGCGCTTGGATTGCGGCAATTGGGCAAGGCCTCAAAGTCAAGTGTCGAGGCCAATCTGATTATCCGGCCCGACGACGAAACGAGCCAGATTTCGATCGGTGTCGATTTCAGCAGCCTCAAGACCGACCAGCGGTGTTCCGCAAGTGAGCCTGCCACGAGGCGATAGGACGGTTGCCTGCATCCCTGGTTGGGTGTCATCAACGGCCTCGACCAGCCACGGCCGGCCGCGCACCTCGACGAACTGACCTTGTTGGATTTCCATTAGTTTCCGATTGCCGCGGCTAAAACAATAGATGCAACAGTTAATCGCTCCGCCTGATACCATCAACTTGTGCGTTCGAGGATGGCGCTCACTTGTACCGGCGTCCAGGCTCCACCACGAGCAGTTGGGATACCGCGCGCGGCCAATGCCCGGGCTACGCCACGAAGCGTTTTCACGCCGCTATTCTGAATTTCATGGATTATCGGCAATACATTGGCGGAGTAGCGGTCTGCTTTCTCCTTCTTGGCCGCCGCCGCATGCCGGCGAGCCTCCGAGAGTTTCGGGTTGCCGAGATAGGCGACGAATTTCCCTTGATGCGCTGGCATAGTGCCCTCCGACACTCCTACCGTAAGGTTACAACGCTGCCCCAGATCGCGATGCCCGGACGCGCTGGAAATAACGCGACGAGCCGCCCCTTCACCCGCTCAGCGTCCCATGAGGCCCCGTACATGGGGGCCTGTTTACGGGGTTTTCGGCCCTTTTTCAGGTGTGCAAGTTGTGCCATTTGCCCTCGATTGGGGCGGCAGCCATGTGATCGAGCGCGGCAAAGAAGGCAGTGTCTTTTTCAGGCGTGCGGGCCCGCCGTCAGCACCCTGATGCTGGGCGACGAGGCGATCCCGGTACTTCTCAGGCCGGCGCGCCTTGAGCAGGAAGATGATCAGCGTGTCGGAGTATCGCCGCACGTAGCCGCAAACCTTGCCCTCGTAGAACCGGGGCTCGTCGACGCCGTCCTTGGCGCGGCGGAGCGCCTCGTCCTCGAGCAGGTCGGTCCCGCAGTCGACGGCTTCGTCCCAGGCGAAGGCGAAGTCGGGGTTGTCCTTGCGCCATTGGTAGATCGAAGTGCGCCCATAGGCCGCCGATTTTGCGGCCGAACTGATTGAGGCACCGTTGTGTAGGGCCTCGAGAAAGAGCGCGTCTTTTTTAGGTGTGCGCGTTGTCCGATTTGCCATTGGAGGCCTTATTATTCCGTCCGGGTTGTCCGGTTCGTAGCCGGCCCGTATCTTGAATTGTTTGCTCGGGAGACAAAGCCGGGATGGCATTGTTGGGGCCATCAAGTCGGACTTTTCGACCGGGGTGCAGTCTCAACTCGGCGTCAACCGTCCTGCTTGGTTGGTGAGAGTTTGTTGCTGCCGCTTGGTTAGCGGCTGGTGCGCATTCAACGGTGAGGGGCGTCGGGCGATACTGCCGTCCCGGTCGATCGAAGGGCGGCGCGTCCGAAGGGTAAACGATGCCGCGACCCGCTCATCCTAAAATCTACCACATCGTACACGTTGATTGTCTCCCATCGATCATAGCTGATGGCAGCCTCGACTGTGACTCGATCATGGTGCAACGACGGAATACCGGCACAAGGATCGGGATGAATGATATCAAGGAACGGCGGCTTCAGCTGCCAATCGATTGCCGTCCCGGCCTCCATGTAGGCGATTGTGTGCCTTTTTACTTTTGCCCGCGATCGGTGATGCTCTTCTTGCTTCACCGCGGCAACCACCCGAATGTCACATACCGCGGCGGCCAGGCACCAATCGTCCATTTGGAAAGCGACCTTTACGCCACAGTCGATTGGGCTGAGCACAACGGTCGGCGATGGGCGTTCACGCTCTCGAATGCAGGCGCTTTGTACTTCGAGGACCGCTGCAATTTGGAACAGCTAATGGAGATCAAGTGGGACGCTGTACAGACTAATAGATGGTCGGGCCTTGGGGTCTCCGGCTTAATGAAGGAAGGCAAACAAGCCGAGTTCCTCCTTGAGCGTTCCTTCCCCTGGCGCCTGGTTGAACGGATCGGCGTCCTCGGGCAAGAAACAGCCCAACAGGTCGCGAACGTGATTCGCCAAGCCGCTCATCGACCCCGGCTCGAAATTAAGTCGGACTGGTATTATTAAGGGGGATGGCCATGATCGAGTACCAGACCGGCGATATCTTGGGGGCGGACACGGAAGCGCTCGTCAACACCGTCAACTGTGTCGGCATTATGGGGCGTGGCATCGCTCTTCAGTTCAAGAACGCCTATCCTGAGAACTTCAAGGCTTACGAAGCGGCTTGCGTGCGCAAAGAAGTCCAGCCTGGTCGCATGTTCGTGTTTGAGACCGGCTATCTCACGAACCCGAAGTACATAATTAATTTTCCGACCAAACGGCACTGGCGCGGCAAGAGTCGCATCGAGGACATCGAGGCCGGTCTCAAAGCCCTCGCCGAAGAAATCCGAGCGCGGCGTATTCGCTCGATCGCACTCCCTCCGCTCGGCAGCGGGCTTGGGGGGCTCGACTGGAGCGAGGTGCGACCGCGGATTGAAATGAGCCTGCGTGACTTGGATGACTTGCGCGTCATCGTGTTCGAGCCGCACGCCACGCCCGAGGGGCGGGTGGTTACGAGACAGCGGGAGGTTCCGAGCATGACCGCCGGCCGCGCTGCGCTGGTCGTGCTCATGCACCGCTATCTTGGCGGCATGATGGATCCCTTCGTCACACTGCTAGAAGTCCATAAGCTTATGTATTTCTTGCAGGTAGCCGGACAGCCGCTGCGGTTGGAATTTACGAAGGGACCATATGGGCCCTACGCTGAAAGGCTGCGGCACGTATTGCGCGATGTCGAGGGCCATCTCGTATCTGGTTACGCGGACGGCGGAGATGCGCCGTACAAGCAGCTGGAGCTTGTTCCCGGCGCCGTCAATGATGCCGAAGCCTTCCTGATAGACCACACCGCAACTCGCCAGCGGTTTGATCGCGTTGCCGAGCTCGTCGCGGGTTTCGAGACACCGTTCGGTCTCGAATTGCTCTCGAGCGTCCACTGGGTAGCGACGCACGAAGGCGCGACTAGCCCCAACGAAGCCGTTGATCGGATTTATGCTTGGAACGATCGCAAGAAACAATATTCGCCGCGCCAGATAGGTCTCGCACTACACGTCTTGGCAGAGAAGCGCTGGCTGGCCTGAGTTTTTCAGTGCTCACCAGACGATGCATTTGCTTCTCCTATAGGTTCATCTGCATATGACGAAATTGAGATCCATGAATGCCTTCTCAGGGATGCACAAAGTCGGGCTACCGCGGCCGTGCTGCTCCTTCGTAGAGGAACGTCATGATCCTTGGTCCCGAGATATAGCCGGTTTCCAACTGATCGACTCGAAAGCCGGCATCGGAAAGCAGATCATCGATCTTGCGGTTCAGGTGACACCCGCCTGAAAGCCGAAGCCAGAACGGATCGAGACGATCCTGCCAGCGCGCAACGCCCGGTTCCGGCGCGCGCCCATGCTCGACGAACAGCAAGCGCCCGCCGGGTTTGATCATTGAGCACATTGATGGCAGCATCGCCCAGTCGCTGGTAATCCTTGAAGTGCCCTCCGACAAAGATCAGGTGCGGACAAAGCTCCCGGGCCCGCCGCCCCGACATACCGCCGCTAACTCCAAACGACTTGGCTTCGTACGAGGCGGCAAGCACCACTCCGCCGCCGACGGCGATGGGCTTGCCGCGCAAGGACGGGTCAAGCAATTGCTCGACCGATGCGTAGAAGGCATCGAGGTCCGCATGGAGGATGGTGGCTGTTGTCTCCATCCCGACCGTCCACCTGCGAAATAGGGAAGCCGATCAATCGTATCGTTACAATTGAGTTCGCCGCTCACAACGATGCTGGGTATGTCGACCTCTAAATCTTCTTCACCAGCCGAGAGGGGTTGCGCTGCACGCCGCTCCATTTGACATTGGAGCATGGGTTTCCGCACAGACCCGCAAGGTGCCGTTCCAGGAGCGAAAGCCTGGGTCATTCAACCCGCTCGGGCGCGCGACCGGGCCAAGAAAAATAAGAAAGGAGAAGGCAATGACCGTGATATTCCATGCGGCCCTCGGCCGCTTCGCAATATCAGTCGCCGTATTGATATAGCAGGACGCCCGACAGAAATGTCGGGCGTTTCCATTTCAGCTAGCTTTCATTAGGGCGGCTCATCGCATTGGGGACAAGCGGAAGGTGCTTGCTCGGATCGAGATGCACCGATACACCTGTCGTGAATAGGATTTTGGCCGACGGCGTCGCGGCATGTTGCGCTATGCTTCGCGCAGAATCGCGCGGGGCGCACAATGTACGAACACCCACTCGAAGACGTATACCGGCTTATCGACACAATCGAACGGGCGATCAGGGAGATCGACAGCACCTCCGAGCGGAGTATCGACGTCCAGGCGGTGCCTGAACTAAGCGAGGTCGTTCTTGAACTGCTAGGCTGGACGAATACCGCCTATATGGAGAACAAGCTTGGTATCAATCCAGCGCTCCTCAGCAAGTTCGTCAAGATGCGCGGGACGGTGCAAAGGCATATGGCCCGCAAGATCGCGGACCGCCTGCGTAGCTACTTGAAAAGCCAAGACCAAGTCGTCATAGAACGCAACTTAGAACCCGCACTAAAGCTACCACCGAAAGGGCAACCAAAACCTACTCGCGACGATTTTGCGGGTGAACAATGGATTTCCGTCAAGACCTCCTCCGAAATCAAATTGAAGATTGGCGCAGTTTCAGCGCTTCTCGACAGCATCATTACCCAGACGAAAGGAGCGAACGAGCCGCCAGAGCTGCGACTCCTTACCGAAATCGAGCGCCAGCAGCTAATCGCAATTCTGGAAACAGCGCTCAATATACTTCGCTCCCCTCTCGTCGAAAGAGGATTGTTGAAAAAGGCGCGGTCAATTCTCAGGAAAGGATCAGAGAGCGCTGCTGAGAAGGGCGTACAACAAGGGCTTGGAAAATTAATGGAGAGTGCTGGTGCTCGGATAGCTGAATTAATTAGCCTGCTCTTTGGCTAACCTGTCCTTTCCGAAAATTATATCCGGACATAATGGTGGTGCAGCCCCGATAGGATTGGAATCCCGACGCACGGCGCCGTGCGTTTCCCTTTGGCGTGACGGATGTAATCGTGATGCTTAGACGATCGCTGTCGTCGCAACTACGACAACGACACCGGCAATCCTCCATCTCCGCAATGTTGGCAGCACGCTGTGCGTCGTTTCATCAAAGTGCGCCCGAATCCGCATCGCATCGCGTGCATCCTTGAGCCGGTGCGCGAGCGCTGGCGGCAAAGCGTCGAGGAGAGATGGCCCTGTCCCTCGCGCCCCTAACCCTGTCAAGAATCTTGCCCTGGTATCCGTCACTTCACCACCGTCCTCGGTGAGGACGGTCGATAAGGAAGATTATCGTCAAATGCTGAGCCGAAGAGGCGGCGAAGGCGGTGCTATCGACGATTGGTGATAATGGTTCTTCTCGACAAGCTGTTGCGCGTAAAGCCGCGCCAATTCTCGTAGCAAACCGGCCTAACTGTCACCCCCCGATAAGCACGTTTCTCACAGGCAACCGGCCGCCTCAATCAACTAGGCAATGGCACCGGAACTGTTTCGGGGTCGGAGTCGGCCCACGACACGGTGATGTGCCCCCCGGTTTCATCGGTGAGACTCTGCTGCTTGGGCAGGAGCGAGGCCACGAGGCGCACATAGACGTCAGGGCGCTCCAGCC
>Ga0137374_10007470_pt1 | contig 13019 bp, 11 predicted proteins | sample SagtaG_20_FD_104811 | JGI IMG/M metagenome (GOLD analysis project Ga0137374, IMG submission 104811) | Vadose zone soil microbial communities from Sagehorn Ranch, Mendocino, California, USA - Sage1_R_100_16 metaG | ecosystem: Environmental > Terrestrial > Soil > Vadose zone | place: USA...
GCGAGACGGTCGCCGGATTGCATTCGACCGTCCACTCGGCGGCGCCCAGCAGGTTCAGGCGCTCCATCGTTTTGAGGATTTGTTCCCATTGCCGCAAGTTGAGCAACGAGGGCGTGCCGCCGCCAAAAAAAATGGTCCGCGGCCTCAGATCGCCGGCCACCAGTTCCAACTCCCGGATCAACCCGGCAACGTAGCGATTGACCGTTTCACCGACGGCGGCCTCCGAGTAGAAAGCGCAATACCGGCATTTGTGCGCGCAGAAGGGCACATGGACGTAAAGACTGGTCACAGGTTGCGCTGAACGGCCGGTCATCAAGGGAAAACTACCCCCTCCGCTGCGGCGGCGTGAATTAAAATCTAAGCAATGAACCCGAAGGTCACTGCTGGTCGCGCTGGACGTTCTGCGCCTTCAAGCCTTTGGCGCTTTCGACAATTTCAAAATGAACGACTTCTCCTTCGTTCAGGGTTTTGAAACCCTGTCCCTGAATGGCGGTGTGATGCACGAAGACATCCTGGCCGGAATCCTGGGCGATGAAGCCAAACCCCTTTTTGTTATCGAACCACTTCACTTTGCCACTGGCCATAACTTTCTCCTGTTCCTCTGAGACGCAAAAAAAAGACACGCGTTGGCCCCCACCAACGGGTGTCACTTTTCGGTGCTTACTGAAAAACGCATGCGCCTCGGAATTACGTACGGGCGTATTTAACGCAACTTCGTCGTTAATGTCAAGGATTACTTTTCCCCAATTGGTCTTGCTCAAAACCTGAACCTTGGCGCCTTATAAATGCAGGTGGCGCCAAAGGGCGGCCGGGGGCAGACGCAAATTGACGTAGAAAGGCCCGAACTCGCCGTAGCGCGCGCTGACTTCATCGAACCGCATCTCGTAAACAATCTCCTTCAGCGCGTCGGTCTGATGCGCCATCAGCGTCACGCCCCATTCCCAGTCCGCAACGCCCGTCGAGCCGGTGATGAGTTGGGAAACCCGCCCGGCAAACTTGCGCCCGACGCGAGCGTGGCCGCCCATCAATTTTTTGCGCGTGGCGAAATCGAGTAGATACCAGTTGTCCGCGCCGTTGCGGCGTTTGCTCATCGGATAAAACGCCATCACTTCCCAATCCGGCATCTCGGGATAGAGCCGGTAATGCTCGTATTCAGCCTGACGCTGGCGCATCTCGGCCAGGCGTTTGTTGAACGCGTCGCTGTCCGGCTCCAGTTTCTCCTGCTGAACCAGCGTCTGTTTCATGTCCTCTTCCGTCGTCACGTATTCGGGCAGTTCGGTGACGCTTAGATAACTGTAAACCGGTTCCACCGTTCCCGGGGGAAAACCGCTTTCCAGATCGCGATGCATCCTTCCGAGCTGGCCGAGTTCCGCAGCGGTCAACAGGAAAACCAGATCCGCTTTACCGCCGATGTTGGCGTAGGTGGTCAGGCGCGGATGCGATGCCGCGGCGTGGGCCGCGCAAAGCGCTTCGAGTTTCGCCAGCGCGGCGTCCGATTGACCGGCAGGCAGTTGCGCCCAGCGAAGTCGGTCAAGGCGATAAAACAGGTGCATGACGTGGATACCCTTCGTCAGTTTTACCACGGGCAGTTCCATAAATCGGATGAGCTCAAAGCGCCGGGCGGTCACTCAATCTGGAGCGCCTGTTCCAGCAGTTCCGGCAATTGGTCGAGAATGGCGTCGCTGCCCGCCACCATCGTCGCCCCGGCGGCGGTCGCCGCGGCAGGCAATTTCGCGTTCTTCAAATCGGTGAAGGCAATGATCGGAACATGCCGGGTTTCCGGGTTCCTCTTCAGTTCGCGGATGAACCCGCAAACGTCGGCGGTGGCGGAGGCCAGATCCGCCACAATGACCAGCGGTTTTTCCTGCAACGCCTGCAGCGCAAGCGTTTGAACGTCGTTCGTGGTTTGCACGCGGTACCCCAGGTCCTGCAGCCGGTTAACCAGTTGGCTGCCGGGCAATAGATTTTCATAGAAAACCAGTGCCAGCGGTGTCGTCATGGCTTCAGCTTGGAACAGCCGATGGCAAATTGCAAAAATATTCACGACGCCCTTTGACCGTTGAAGTTCAAGTTGTTTATCAACGGCTTTGGCCCGGCAATGCTCCCTCCGGAAACGACGGCGCGGTTCCCTGGAAAAGCAATCCGGTGCGGCCGGGTTTTGACTTGACGACGCCACAGGGGATACGTAAGCTGCTCATACTAGTGGAATATTGGCTGGTCCGCCAGCGCGCCGAAGTCGGAGATTTAGATTCTGCCGACTTTTTTGTTCCCCGCGAGGGAGCAATTGATGTGTGTATGAACGCCGAGTTTTTAGCGATATTGGAATATTGGGAACGCGAGAAGGGCATCAACAAAGATGTCCTGGTTAAGGCCGTGGAAGAGGCCTTGTTGTCTGCGGCCAAAAAGGCGGTCGGCCCGGCCCGCGAATTGCGTTGCGCCATCGACCCCAGGACGGGCGACATCCGGGCGTTCGCCAAGCTGGTCGTCTCGGACAAGGTCGCCTCCAAGCACGACCAGATTTCCGTCTTCGACGCGCGCCGGCTCAAACCCGACGCCCAGCTCGGCGATGAAATCGAGGTCGAAGTGACCCCGGCAAATTTCGGGCGCATCGCCTCGCAGAACGCCAAGCAGGCGCTCATGCAACACATCCGCCGCGCAGAAAAGGAACTCATCTACTCCGAATTCAAGGATCGCACCGGCGACATTGTCAGCGGCACCGTCCGGCGTTTCGAACGGTCGGACGTGAGCGTCGATCTGGGCAAATTCGAGGCGTTGCTCCCCAACCGGGAGCGCGTGCCGACGGAGGAGTACCAGATCGGCGAGCGCATCCGTTGCTACGTCAAGGCCGTCGAACAGACCGCGCATGGGCCGGAGATTATCCTCTCGCGCGCCGACCCGCAGTTTGTGGTGAAGCTTTTCCAGTTGGAAGTGTCCGAAATCAACGACGGCACCATTGAAATCAAGGGCATCGCCCGCGAGCCCGGTTTCCGCACCAAGCTGGCGGTCTGGTCGCGCGACGAAAAAGTCGATCCGGTCGGCGCGTGCGTCGGATTGCGCGGGCAGCGGGTCAAAAACATCGTCCGCGAGTTGAACAACGAAAAGGTGGACATCATCAAGTGGGACCCGAACGTCAAAAATTTCATCACCAACGCCCTCGCGCCCGCGAAGTTGAAAACTTTTGAAATCGACGAGGCCAGGCGCCGGGTTAAAATCATGGTCAGTGAAGACCAGCTTTCCCTGGCGATCGGCAAGCGCGGCCAGAACGCCCGTCTGACATCCAAGCTGACCGGATGGCAGGTGGACATCGAACCGGAACATCTCACGACGATGGGTTTCGAAGAAAAAGTGGCCCAGGCGGTCAAAGCCGTCGCCTCGATTCCGGGCATCACGCCGGAACAGGCCGACCTGCTGGTGCATCGCGGGTTTCTGAGTCTGGAAGATTTGCTTCAGGCTGAAGCCGGTGATCTGGCGGAAATCCCGGAGATTGGCGATCAAGCCGCGGTCATTATCGACGCGGTCAAAACCGAAGCGGCTCGTCGCAGCGGCAAAAACGGCGAAGCGGGCCAGTCTTCGGCCGCCTGAGGGTGGTCCGGTTATGCGCTTGGCACTTTCAACGTCAGCAGGTTAAGCGCGTGAAGACTTTGCGGAATAGCCGGTCGGAAAAAAACGTTTATGCCCGTTCGTATTTACGACATCGCGAAGAAACTTGGAATCGAAAGCAAGGAGGTCCTTGCCAAGGCCAAGGAACTGGGCATTGCCGGCGCCAAAGTCCCTTCGAGTTCGCTCGATAAAATTACCGCGGAATATCTGGAGGAACAATTGGGCGGCGGCAAATCCGTGGCCGTTGCTGAAGCGCCCCGCGCTCACGAGCCGGTGGTCATTGTTTCAGCCCCGCCGGAGCCGCCACCTGCTCCCGTCGATCTGGCGCCTCCGGCAACGCCGTTGACGCTCGAATCCGGCGTAAAACCAGAAGACGCGACTGACCTGGTCGAAGCCAGGGCGCCAGCGCCTCCCCCTCCCGTCGCGCCGCTCGAACCGCCGTCTCCGCCCAAACCGGCGATTGGAGAAAAGGTCGGATTCATTCAGTTGCCGCAGAAGCCGGCGCCGAAGATTGGCCCGAAGGTCGGTCCGATCAAACTGCCGCCCAAACCACCGGCGCCGATGGCAAAACCGGCGCGGCCCGCGGACCGGGCCGCCGCCTTCCCCGCATCGCAGAAGCCGGCCGCCAGGGTCCCGGCGCAACCCGCTGCCCCGGCCCCGCCTCAATTTGTGCCTCCGGCAACGGGCGAGCTCATCACGCTGAAGCCGCCGATTGTCGTGCGCGAGCTGGCGGAACAGCTCAAACGCAAGCCGTTCCAATTGATTGCCGACCTGATGGAATTGGGCGTGTTCGCCAACCTGAATCAGTCCATTGATGAAACCACCGCGCAGAAACTGTGCGCCAAATACGGCTTCCGCTTCGAAGTGGAGAAACGGGAGCGCGGGGCGGGTATCGTGCACGCGCCTCCCAAGCCGGTGGAAAAAGACGTGGAGGACAAGCCGGAAGACTTGAAATTGCGCGCGCCGGTGGTCACGATCATGGGCCACGTTGACCATGGCAAGACGACCCTGCTCGACGTGATCCGCAAATCGAACGTCGCCGCCAAAGAAGCCGGCGGCATTACCCAGCACATCGGCGCCTACACCATTTCCATCCCCCATCCCGAACGGAAAAACGAACTGCAACAAATCACGTTCCTCGACACGCCGGGCCACGCGGCCTTCAGCTCGATGCGCGCCCGCGGCGCCAACGTCACGGACATCGTGGTGCTGGTGGTCGCCGCCAACGACGGCGTCATGCCGCAAACCCTCGAAGCGCTCAGTCACGCCCAGGCGGCCAAAGTGCAGATCATCGTCGCCGTCAACAAGTGCGATCATCCCAACGCAAATCCGATGAAGGTCCGCCAGCAGTTGCAGGACAAAGGGCTGGTGTGCGAGGAATGGGGCGGCAATACCATTTTTGTGGACGTCTCGGCGCTCACCAAGCAGGGCGTTGACAAGTTGCTCGAAATGGTGGTCCTGCAGGCCGAAGTCCTCGAGCTCAAAGCCAACCCCACCCGCGCCGCCAAAGGCAATGTGATCGAATCCGGCCTCGAACCGGGCGGTCCGACCGCCACCGTGCTCGTTCGCAAGGGCACGTTGCACCTGGGTGACATTGTCATCTGCGGACAGTACTGGGGCAAAGTTCGCGCGCTGATCAACGAGGAAGGAAAGCGGCTCAAGGAGGCCGGACCGTCGGTGGCCGTGAAAGTGCTCGGTTTGAATGGCGTGCCCGAAGCCGGCCTGGAATTCAGCGTGGTCGAAAACGAGAAAGACGCGCGCGCCCTGGCCGAGGATCGTATCGAAAAAATCCGCAGCGAGGAAAAAGAGCGGCGCCCCAAAGTGACCCTGGAAAACCTGTTTGAAACACTCGCTTCAGAGACCAGCAAGTTCCTTAAAATCGTCGTCAAGGCCGATACCCAGGGCTCGGTCGAAGCGATTGTTGAAGCGCTGAAGAAAATCGAAACGGACAAGGTTTTCCTCGAAATCATTCACAGCGCAGTCGGCACGATCACGGAATCCGACGTGATCCTGGCCTCCGCTTCCCAGGCGATCGTTCTCGGATTCCACACCCGCGTGGACAACGGCGTGTCGGAGGTGGCCAAGCGCGAAGGGGTCCAGATCAAACTCTACGCCATCATTTACGAATTGATCGACGAAGTGAAGGAGGCGATGGCCGGCCTGCTCGATCCGCTGATCAAGGAAGTCGTGGTCGGCTCCGCCGAGGTGCGCAAGGTCTTCACTCTGTCCAAAGGCGGCAATGTCGCCGGTTGCGTCGTGACCAACGGCCGGATCGTCAAGGGCAAGATGCGCGTCCAGCGGCGCAAAGGCCTCATCTACGAGGGCGTCTCCCTCTCCTTGCGACGATTCCAGGATGAGGTCAATGAGGTCCGCGCGGGCATGGAATGCGGCATCCGTCTCGACGGCTTCAATGATTTCCAGGTCGGCGATTTGATCGAATGTTACACCCTGGAGAAGGTGCAGCAAAAACTCTGAGAACAGGTCCGTGACCGGACGGAAAAGATGGTACAGTGGCGGCATCTTAACCTGCCCGCGCCAAACCTATGCAGTCTCTCCGACACCAACGCGTGCGCGAGCTTCTCAAGCGCGAAATCGGTGAAGTGATCCGCCGCGAAATCCCCGTCGGCGAATCCGGCCTGCTCACGGTCAACGATGTCGCCCTGGCCGGCGACCTGCAGTCCGCCGCCGTGTACGTCGGCATCGTCGGAACGGCGGAACAGCAACGCAAAGGTTTTGAACTGCTCAGGAAAGAGCGGCTGCGCATTCAAGGTCTCGTCGGGCGCGCCGTCGTGCTCAAATACACTCCCCGATTGCGCTTCGTGCGCGACGATTCCGTCGAACGCGGCAACCGCGTGCTCCGAATCATGGAGGAAATCGAGCGGTCCCAATCGCCCTCATGAAGACCCATCCGAAGATCGTTGACCGCATTCTGGAAGGGATCGGCCACAGCAAGACCATTTGTGTCGCGGGTCACGTCCGTCCCGACGGCGATTGCATCGGCTCCCAGCTCGGCCTCGCGCTGGCGCTCCAGGACCAGGGCAAGAAAGTCGTCTGCTGGAACGAAGACCACGTCCCGCAAAAGCTCGCTTTCCTCGACCCGCGGAAACTGATTCAACCGCCCTCCCCCGGCCATCGGTTCGACTGCGTCATTGCCACCGACTCGGCCAGTTTCGAGCGGCTCGGCAAGGTGGGCAAATGCGTGCAAAGCCGCAAACGGCTCATCAACATCGACCATCACGCGAGCAACACGCGCTACGGCGACGTCAACTGGGTCTCCGCGCGCGAACCATCCACCGGCGAGCTGATTTTCCGTCTGCTCAACGCCGCCGGCTGGTCGCTCACCCCGCCCATCGCCGATTGCCTGTTCACCGCGGTGTCCACCGACACCGGTTCGTTTCAGTATCCGAACACGCGCCCCTCCACCTACCACGTCGCGGCGGAACTGGTGAAGCTGGGCGCGAACCTGGCCAAAATCTGCAACGAAGTTTACCAGTCGTTTCCCCTGTCCCGCGTCCGTCTGCTCAAGCACGTCTATAATCATTTCCGGCTGACACACGACGACCAGATCGCCTACTTCTGGCTGAAGAAGGCCGACTTCACGCGCACCGGCGCGGAAACCGCCGACGCGGAAGGACTCATCGACCACATCCGCGCCATCGAGCCGGTCGTGGTGGCCTGCGTCTTCGAAGAGGTGGAGCCGGAATTGACCCGCATCAGTCTGCGCTCGAAAAACCAGCGGGTGAACGTGAGCGACATCGCCGGCCTGTTTGACGGCGGCGGGCACCAGGCCGCCGCCGGGGCGCGTATCCCGGGCCGACCGCTGGCCGTCCAGCGCCGGGTGATTGCCGCGATCAAAAGGGCCCTCGACGCGGCGAGGTGAGGTGATGCCATGCGCGAATTTGATCCGCTCGACGGCGCGTTGCTGATCGACAAACCGGCCGGCCCCACCTCGCACGATGTCGTGGATGCCATCCGCCGCCGGTTCCAAATCAAAAAGGTCGGCCACTGCGGCACGCTCGACCCCGGCGCAACCGGACTGCTCATCCTTGTGCTCGGCCGCGGAACGAAACTTTCCGAAAAGCTGATGTCGGCCGACAAAATCTATGAAGGAACTCTCCGGCTCGGCGAAGCCACCGACAGTTACGACGCCGACGGCAAATTGACCGCCTCGCTGCCGGTCCCGCCCCTGACGCTCGACCAGTTGAACGAAGTCGCCGCCACGTTCATTGGCGACCAGATGCAACTGCCGCCCATGGTTTCGGCGGTGAAAAAGGACGGCGTGCCGCTCTATAAACTGGCGCGCAAAGGAATCGAAGTGGAGCGCAAGGAGCGGCTCATCCACATCTACCAGTTTCAGTTCAGCGCCTACCAGGAGCCGATCGGCCATTTCCGCGTCGCTTGCACCAAAGGCACCTATGTCCGCACCCTCACGCATGATTTCGGCCAGAAGTTCGGATGTGGCGCGCATTTAAGGACGCTCCGGCGAACCGCCTCGGGCAAGTTCGACGTCTCCAACGCGCTGCCGCTGGAGGAAGTGCTGAAGTTGTCAGGCGCCGGCCTCGAACAGCGGGTGATTCCGTTCTTGAAACTGCCGGCCGCGGTGTGAACGGCCGGCTCGAGTTTTCCGCCAGGGAGCGAGCGCGCCGCCCGTGCGCAGGAACCCGACTTGCCATCTTTGCGCCGCGCATCCTGAAAGTAACACGGCGAGCGACTGGCGGTGCGGTGGAACGTGGGGCTTGGAAGCCCCACGAACTCGCAGCCGGAACGGCTGCGCTACGTAGCCCAGGCCTCCGGCCTGCGAGTTGGGGCGGCTTCCAGCCGCCAGTTTCGAGGACACTTTCAATAAGTTAGATGCGCCCATCTCTGCGCCCGGTCGAGGAAACCGCTTGGCAAGCGAATCGAAGTCCAGTAAGCAAGGCCCTTTCTCGGACCATGCGGCTCAGAATTTTTTTGTTTGCGGTTTTGATCGGATTCAATTTGCGGGCGCAAGAAGGCGAGCCGCACGACGAAGCTCAAACGCCCCGCGTCCCCCGGGAGCGGATTCCGCCCGCGCCGGCGCTGGCTCCGGACCAGGCATTGAAAACCTTCAAACTTCAACTCGGTTTCCGCCTCGAACTCGTCGCCGGCGAGCCGCTCGTGCAGGACCCGGTGCAAATCGCTTTCGATCCCGACGGCCGGTTGTGGGTGCTCGAAATGCGCGGCTTCATGAGGAATCTCGAAGACACCGGCGCGTTTGAAAAGATCGGCAGCGTCGCCGTGCTCGAAGACACCGATGGCGACGGCAGGATGGACCGGCGCACCGTCTTCCTCGACGGCCTGGTGATGCCGCGGGCGCTGGCGCTGGCGCGTGACGGCGCGCTCGTCGCCGAACCGCCCAACCTCTGGTTCTGCCGCGACACCAACGGCGACCTCCGGTGCGACGAAAAAGTCATGGTCGCCAACGATTACGCCACCGAGGACGCCCCGAAGCTCGGTCCGCGCGCCAATCCCGAGCACGCCGCCAACGGCCTGCTCCGGGCGCTCGACAACTGGATTTACAGCGCCAACCACACCGCGCGCTTTCGTGACACGGACGGCACCTGGCAACGCGAAGCGACCATTTTCCGCGGTCAATGGGGCATTTCGCAGGATGACTTCGGACGGCTGTTTTACAACGCGAACGAAGACCCGTTGCGCGCGGATTTTGTGCCGTCGGCCTACCTCGGCCGCAATCCGCACTATCGCAACGCGGCCGGTGTGAACGTGAAGCTTTACGATGAAAAGGCGGTCTGGCCGATCCGCGTCAATCCCGGCGTCAATCGCGGCTATCGCCCGGAGCAATTGCGGCCCGACGGCACCCTGGCCACCTTCACCGCCGCGTGCGCGCCGCTGGTCTATCGCGGCGACAATTTCCCGCGCGAGTTCGAAGGCAACGTCTTCGTCTGCGAGCCGGCCGGGAATTTGATCAGGCGTTATACGCTCGAAGAACACGGCGTCGGTTTCAAAGCCACGAACGCCTGCCGCCAGGCGGAATTCCTCGCTTCGACCGATGAGCGTTTTCGCCCGGTGAACCTTTCCAACGGACCGGACGGCTGCCTCTACCTCGTCGATATGTATCACGGCATTCTCCAACATCGCATTTACCTGACGGGTTATTTGCGACAGCAGACCCTCGACCGCGGACTGGACCGGCCGGTTGACCTGGGCCGCATCTATCGCGTCGTCAGCGAATCCCAACCGCCGGGAGCGCGACCGCAGTTGTCGAAGGCGGGTGCCGAAGAATTGGTGAAACACCTCTCGCACCCGAACGGCTGGTGGCGCGACACTGCCCAGCGGTTGCTCGTGGAACGGAATGATTCGTCGGCCCTGGCGGCGCTCAAACAACTCGCCACTGCGGGCGCCAACCCGTTGGGTCGATTGCACGCGCTGTGGACGCTCGAGGGAACGCGGCAAGTCGATTTCGCAACCTTGAAAAGGGCGATCGCGGACGCGCACCCCAAAGTGCGCGCGTCGGCCATGCGGATCAGCGAACCGCTCTTGAAAAATCAGCCGGAATTGATCGATGAACTGTTGGCGCATGCCGGGGACGCCGCCCCCGAAGCGCAGTTGCAACTGGCGTTCACGCTGGGTGAAGTCAAGGAACCGCGCGCCGAGGAGGCGCTGGCGAAGATGGTTTCCCGCAACGCGACAAACGCCTGCCTCCGTGACGCCGTCATCACCGGCCTCGGCGGACGCGAACTGGAATTCCTGGAACGACTGCTCGCCGACAACAACTGGAACGCACCGAAAGCGGGCGCCGAGAAGCTGTTGGGCGCGCTGGCCCGATGCGTTTTCATCGAAGCGAATCCGGACCGCGTAAATCGTCTGCTGGATCTGGCGGCCAGTCGCCCGGTCAGCGAAAGTTGGCAGCGACTGGCTTTGCTCGATGGCGTTATCGACGCCGCGCCGGCCGGTTCCGCGGCCAGAATCAAACCCGTTCGCCTGAACGCCGAACCGCCCGCTCTGGCGGCGTTGGCCACACTGAAAGAGGTCGAGGACCGCGCAAAGAAAATCGCCGGTCTCATCACCTGGCCCGGCAAGCCGGGGGCGCGGCCGGAAGTCGCGGCAAAGCCGCTCACGGCCGAAGAACAGAAGCGGTTCGAACAAGGCAAGGAACTCTTTCTCGTGAGCTGCGGAGCATGTCACCAGCCCCACGGCTTGGGCCAGGAAGGACTCGCGCCGCCGCTCGTGGACTCCGAGTGGGTGCTCGGTCCGCCGCAACGGGTCGTGCGCATCGTCCTGCACGGCCTGCACGGCCCGGTCAACGTGAAAGGCAAAACATTTCAACTCGACATGCCGGCGCTCGGCGTTTTCGAGGACGACCAGATCGCGGCCATCCTGACTTACATCCGCCGCGAATGGGGCCACACAGCCGGTCCGGTCGAGTCAGACCTGGTGAAAAAAATCCGCGCCGAAACCGAAAAACGCGAGGAAGCCTGGACCGAGGCCGAGTTGTTAAAAATCCCGTGATCTCTTAGCCGCGAAAAAACTCAACATTCACAAAATGTTTTTGTGCCTTTTGCGCCTTTTTGCGGCCAAATTTCCCCACTAACCATGTTCAGCCTCCAAAACAAAATCACCCTCGTCACCGGCGCGGGCTCCGGCATCGGCGCGGCCATCGCCGAAACCTTCGCGCGCGCGAACGGGTTCGTGTTCGTCACTGATCGCGATGAACCCGGCGGGCGCGAGACGACGGCAAAAATCAAAGCGCAGAACGGCGCGGTGGAATTCCTGTCCCTGGACGTGACCAGCGAGGAGAGCTGCCAGCGCGCCGCGCAGGCGGTGCTTTCCGGCAAAGGCCGGCTCGACGTGCTGGTGAACAATGCCGGAATCGGCCACGTCGGGACGATGATGCAAACCACCGGCGCGGACCTGGACCGGCTCTACGCGGTCAACGTCCGCGGCGTGTTCAATGTGACCCGTGTATTTCTGCCCGACATGCTGAAGCGAAGGTCGGGCAACATCATCAACCTGGCCTCCATCGGCGCGGTCGTGGGCGTGCGCGACCGGGTGGCGTATTGCACGACAAAGTTCGCCGTGGCCGGCATGACCAAAAGCCTGGCGCTCGACCACGCGAAGGACGGCATCCGCGTGAACTGCATTTGCCCCGGACGCGTGGAAACGCCATTCGTCGCCGCGCGACTGAAAGAATATCCCGATCCCGAGATAGCGCGCCGGGAAATGTCCGCCACGCAAGCCCTCGGTCGCATGGGCACGCCGGAAGAAATTGCCGCCGCCGCGCTTTATCTGGCGAGCGATGAGTCGGCGTTCGTCACCGGCACCGAGTTCATCATCGACGGCGGGTTCAGTGCGGGAAAGTGAAGCATCCTGTCATGAATTGAACGCGAACGGGGAGGAGAGCGATCCGAACAACGACTCTCCCGTTCCGAGGGCGGTTCAGAGGTTCACCCCCCGACACGCCGAATTTCATTTCGCCAAAGCGACGATGTAACGCTGCAAGCGTTCCGTTTCGTCGCGCAACTTCAAATGGAGGTAAATCTGGTGCAGGTTGGAGCACATCCGCAACAGGATGCGCCGCGGGGTGGCGGGTGAGAGCAGCCCTTCCTGAAAACCGTAATTGGTTTGGACGAGGTACTTAACGCAGTCGGTCCGGCTCAACAGTTTGCCCCGGTTGAACGCGTTTATGTAAAACTCCTCGGTCGAACACTGAAAGCGGCAGAGGAAATGGCCCGGCATGCCGATGCCCGTGACCGGCAGGTGCAGACGGCGGGACACAAAAAGATAAACCAGGCAAAGACTGATGGCATTGCCGGTGCGCCGGTCGATCACCCGGTTCAAGTAGCTGTTTTCCGGTTCGTAATAGTTCTGCTCGTTGCCGTGAAAACCGAGTTCCGTAAAGAGATACTGATTGATCGTGGCCAGGATCTGTTCGGGCTTCGCGCCGAAGTCGATCCGCTCCCGTAAATCGCCGGCATAACTGTCGAACAACGCCTGATACGCGGCGACGTTGATCTCCGGATACCGTGTCTGGGCGAGCAACCACGACCCCTGCTCCACGTCGAGCTCTTCCCCGTGCTGACTGAGGCAGAAAGCCAGAAACCGGTTGTCGGACGATTGCCGGGCCAGCCGGTCAATGATCTCCTGCGCCCGCCGCCTCAAAACCGGATCACTGCTCAATACGTGGGTCTGCATCCAGCCCGTCGCGGCCTGGCCGCAGGAAAGGATTTTCTCGCGCACCAGGTGATAAACCGCCGGGTCCTCGTCCGACAACAGCTTGACCAAAGCCGTTTTTTGGCTCTCGGACAGAGCTTGCGACTTCTCAGTGGCGATTGAAGAACTCATGGAACCCAACGCGGCCATTATGGCAAAACCTCCGCCGACAATCAATCCTCAATCGGAAAAAATTCGCGCCGCGTTCGTTGGTGGCGGCAACCCCGCCC
>Ga0137374_10007474_pt1 | contig 13012 bp, 9 predicted proteins | sample SagtaG_20_FD_104811 | JGI IMG/M metagenome (GOLD analysis project Ga0137374, IMG submission 104811) | Vadose zone soil microbial communities from Sagehorn Ranch, Mendocino, California, USA - Sage1_R_100_16 metaG | ecosystem: Environmental > Terrestrial > Soil > Vadose zone | place: USA...
CACTTCGCGAAAAGCGAATGTCGGCAAAGATCGGCGGGCGCTTTCCTCGACTGCGCTCGATGGCATCGACGGTTCGAACGAAATCGGAGGTGTGATTCCCCCAGCCCCAATAGCCCCAGGTGAAAACTGTCAGTCGTCGCACTGTCTTCTCTTTATCGGAAGCAATGATCTTCGATGCGGCCTAACGAAGATTGCCATCTTCTGGGGGGTTGTGAAATAAGGAAACCATTCACCCGGCTCAACGCTCAAACCGGACATTGTTCGAACGTGACACCTTTGGGGGGGGAAGCGGTGAATCCGCGCGCGGTACTAGGCAATCGTATCCAGGTCGGCTCAACTACGGATAGGGCCGCTGCCTTGGACAGAAGGTTGGGGAAAACGGTCTGCCGCGGGGACCCCGCCCCCAAACGCGATGAATGCTATGTCTAACCCCTTTTTTGACCAACCAATTTTGAATTCCCCCTACGAATATCCGCGGAGGCATTGGGAGCTTGATGAGGCCGGGCAGCCTACCCAGCAGATCATCGAAAACCGACGCGGTGCCAAGTTCATCACGCCGATCCCCAAGCCAAAGAAACGCAAGGCCGCGGCGCAAACGGCATTTGTGTTCGACGAGGGCAAGGGGCTTTCGACCAAGGAGCAGCAGTACGATCCGACCTCGATCATTAATGAGGTCCGCGGCTATGTGGACGCATGGCGTCTTCTGAGCCCCAGTCCATGGCGTCGATGTGCCAGTTCCATGCTACCGGCGTGCTTGGGTTGAGGGTCCGCATGCACCGGCACAGAAAGCTTGGAAAGTCATTGCGCACCACAGCGCGGACCATAGCGTTGGATCTCTTCGTCATGGTGTCTTCTTCTTTCTGAGTTGAGCTTCAGTCTTTGCGATGAACGCGTCCAGGATCTCCTGATCTTCGCGGCTCATTTCGTCGGCCGACGCTTCGTTCGAGTCGGGAGGCCGATATCGGTTAAGCAGGAATGTCGCTGCCCGTGGATTCCCCCGCAACGCCTCTTCGGCAAATCGCAAAAGGACTGCTTCGAGCACGCTTACCTTGCGGCTTCGGCCGGCCTCGCGGATCTCAATCTTTCGGTTGAGCAAATTCAATAGAATGGTGGCCTCGTTCTGCGCACCCTTCGGCCGTCCCTTCGGGCTGCCGCTGCGGCCCGGTTTGAACTGATGCTCCTTGGGTGGTCGACCGTAGCCAACCGCATACGGTTCGATCCTGTGCCGTTTCCTAAGCCGTGCTCTGCGCAACGCCTTTTGCGTCATCGAGCTCTCCCCATCTTTTGCCGGGGACGGACTGCCGCGACTTCGTCGAAGGTCTTCCCTGTGCCGTCCAGGACGGCATCCTGTTTGGTAAAAGCTTGCCAGCGGCGCACGGCGGCATCGACGTAAAGCGGGTCGAGCTCGACGCCGTAACCGCAGCGACCGACGCGCTCGGCCGCCATGATCGTTGTGCCGGAACCAATGAAAGGGTCGAGCACGATATCGCCCCGGCGCGAGCAGTCGCGGATCGCATCGGCGATTAAGGCCACTGGCTTGACGGTCGGATGTGTGGAAAGCTCGTCCAGACGGCCGACCCGGAACGTGTTCACTCCTGCGTAGGTCCAGACATTTGAGCGGTTACGGCCGTGCTGACCGAGTTGGACATTATTAATATGGGGAGCCTCGCCGTTCTTCCAGACGAAGATCAACTCGTGCTGTGATTGATAAAAGCTACCTTGGCCGCCATTGGTTTTATTCCAAACGACGAGGTTCTTGAGCCCACTGTAGACCTCCTCGCCGGCGTCGAGCATCTCGCGCAGGTGACGCCAATCCATGAAGATGTAGTGTATCGACCCGTTAACGGAGTGTTTGGCCGCAAGTGCCAGGCACTCGCGCAAGAAGCGCGTGAACTGCTCGCATGACATTTCGCCCGAAGCCGCGACGAACTCGCGATGGCGTCGTTTCCCGCGGCCTTGGATCGATCGAACTCGTACGTTGAATGGTGGGTCGGTGATCACGACAGCGGCGCGCTCGCGCCGCATCAAGCACTCCAAGTCGGCTCCTTCTCGGGCATCGCCGCAGTGTAGCCGGTGCCGGCCGAGCTTCCATAGATCCCCCCGCCGGCTTACGGCCTCGTGAGCCAGAGGGGGCGGTGTATCGGAGGGATCGGCCTCGTTATCTACGATGTCTCCCAATAGGACATCGATCTCCGCCGGGCTGAACCCGGTGATCTCCACATCCAAGCCGGCCTCGGCCAGGAGCGGCGCCAATTCGCTGAGTTCAAGTGCCAGAGCTGACCGGTCCCAGCCCGCCATTTCGGCAAGTTTATTATCAGCCAGCAAATAGGCGCGGCGCTCGGCTTCGCAGAGACCGTGGAGAGCAATAACGGGAACTATCCGGAGGCCGAGGAGCTTTGCTGCGTGCCATCGGCCGTGGCCGGCCAGGATGACGTGCTTGTCATCCGTTATGATCGGACTCGCGAAGCCGAACCTCTTGATGCTATCAGCAATATGTCGGATCTGCTTCTTGGAGTGGGTGCGAGTATTCCGAGGGTTCGCCTGCAGCTTTGCCAGGGCGACATCCTCGATGTGGGCCGTTGACATGAGCAGCTCCCTGAAAAAAGGAGCCGACTATATAAAACACTCCCAACCGGCATGCATTCATTAAATTATAAAATATCAATGGAATCAATCACTTGACTTTTTCGGCGCCGGCCCGGGTGCCGCATACCAGACAGGTTCAGTGCGCTGCGGACGGTTTCGATCGAAACTTCCTTGGGGAAGGGCTCATACCGAATACTAATGTCACCAGGCAGAAATCTGCAAATCTCGTAGGGAGGATGTCCTGACTTCCAAATCTCCGCCAGGCGATCGTTGACGTACCCATGGAGGACTTTGACCGGGGGAAGCCGAGCCGCGATGTCCATGTACTCCGCCGTCGTACGATTGTATTGCTCTTCGCCCACGGATTCGAAGGCTAGCCGCAACACGATGTTCTCAACCGATGTGGTGAAGCGTGCCACGGTCGATACCTGCAGCCTCATGCAATCATCTTTCACTGATTAATCTCGAAACTAGAGTCAAGGGCTCGCTTCGTCGCATCATCTAAGCATGGGCTAAGGCAAACGCGAAATGAATGCTTCGCAGAATGACACGTTACGGAACAACAGTTAGGCAGAGCAATCCGATTTATGATCGCAGGACCTTCGTCACGTTTGCCAAATGGCTGGACCGGCGATTGCGACTCATCTTAGTTTTAGGTGGGGGCGCGAATCATGCCCAAGACCGATTACAGGCTGAACGCCGCGAATTGTCTACATCTTGCGGACCAGAGTTCCGATCCTGCGATCAGGATGGGACTGATCGACATTGCGCACGTTTGGCTAGGCCTCGCGGAACAGGCAGAGAAGAACAGCGGCGCCGATCTCGTGTACGAGACGTCCCCCAGCCTTCAGTTCAAGACGCCATGAGCAGTCGGTAGGGCTAGCCAGTCCGTGCGGCTCACTTCGGCTTCGTCTTGCGCCGACCTCGCCGTGCCGACTTCCTGGGTTTCGGCGCGGCAGGCGCCGCCGCGGGCTTGGCTGGCCGCGCCGGCGATCTGGCGGACACTGGCCTAGGCGCCGGCAGTGGTGATGGCGGTCCGCCAGTGGGAGGCGGCTGCGGCGTGGGTACCGGCGGCGGCGGTGGGCCACCCGGGGGCGCCGGCGCCTTGAGAAACTTCGCCAGATCTTGCTGCATCTGGGCGAGAGCCTCCTGCAGCATGGTCTGTTTGGCCTGAACGTCCTTGAGTGTGGCCTTGGTGCTCTCTTCGATCGCCGCCAGACGCTGCGCCAGGGCCGGGTCGTTGGCGGCGGCCGCCTTGAGGGAGCGGTCGTTCAGCAGCTTGAGCGTGGAATCGGCCTGCGCGGCAGCGCTGCCGGAGCCGGCGGCAAGCCCGCTCGTGAATGCGGTCACGTGCTCCGCCACGGAGCCGGCGAGACCCGCCGCTGCCGTGGTCGTCGGTTGGACGACCTCGCCGGCGTTCACCGCATGCGGCAGGTCGGGGATGACGACGACCGATCCGGACGGCACACGGTCGAGATTGGCTAATTGCGGATTGGCCTTAATGAGGGCTTCGGTCGCCTGCTTGCGCGTCTGCGCATCGCCGCCCTTGACCTGGAACAGCCGAGCCGCCAGGTCGTCGACGCTCTTCTCGCCCTTGAAGATCGCCAAGCGCATGTTGATCTCCTCCTCACCCGTGCATGTTCAACGGCTCCCAGGGCGCCGCAAGGGCCGCCCCGTTCACCAGGATGGGGCCACTCGCGACGTTGCCTAGGACCGTAAACTTGCCGCCGGTCGGCGCCTGGATCTGCAGCGACGGCGTGCCGCCCGTCAGGATGTTGTTGCCGGCGGCGACCATCGGCGCCGAGAGCCTCGCCAGGGGTCTTGAACCCGGCACCACGAAGATGGCCTGGTTGTCGGTAAAGACGCAGGAACCGACGACGGTCAGTTCCACGAACGATCCGGTCGGCGCGAATGATCCAGACGATGCGCCGGCCAGGACATTGCCACGTACCGCGGCGAGCTGCGTGCCCTCGACCACCGCTGCCACCACGAAGTCGCCGACAAAGATGAACTGGCCCGGGGCAATTTGCACGAGGTTGTGCTTGAAGCCGCCGGCGAAACCAGCCAGGGGGCCGAGATAGAGCGCGCGCCAATCACTGATGCCCGGCGCGACCGGATCGCTGCGGCGGATCACATTGTTCGAGACTTCGGCACGATCGAAGGGTGCGGTGATGGCGATGCCGGCCGAGGAGCTGAACGCAATATTGAGCGGGCCGATATTGGTGATCTGGTTGCCGGCGATGCGCGCCGAGGAGCATGCGATCAGCGCGATCCCCACCGGCGGCACGTTGCTCGTGACGTTCATGCCGAGGTCGCGGATGATGTTGCCTTCGATCTCTACCGCGGCGACCAAATCGAGCCGGATGCCGAGCGCGAAACCCAATTGGCCGACGATCGCGTTGGCGGCCGACGGAGCGAGGCCCAGGAGCTGATTGTTGGCGACGCTCAGGTGCTGGGCCGAGCTCGGCCCGCGCGGCGAATTGGTCATGACAATGCCGCCGCCGCCGGCGTTCTGGATCGTGTTCTGCTTGATCATGGCGGAACCGAGCGGCGTGCGGATCTCGATCCCGATGCCGCCCACCGCGCCCACGCGGTTGCCCAGGATCTGGCAGCCGTCCATAGCCATCGGCAACAGTGGCGCGTCGAGCAGAATACCGTCGCCCGAGGCCGGTCCCAAGGGAAGGACGTCATTGTCGCTGATGCGCGCCGCGCTAACGCCGCAAACGATGCCATTGCCGGACGTGACGCCGGCGGCGCCGCCGATGCCGGTGGCAGCGCTGGTGACGACGATCTCGTTGCCGGTGATCTCGACGCGCGAGGCCGGCGCCGGCACCCCGATGCCGGCGACCGCGATGCCGGTCACCGCGGATGGGCCAATGAAATTGCCGGAAATCCCGACCTGCCACGCATGATAGGACAGTGCATCAAGATGGATGCCGCTCGATCCGCATTGCATGAAGTTGTCCTCGACGTAGAGGTCGAGCGTGAGCAGAAACGGATTGGCCTTGTCGGCGATGGTGGGCAGATGGCCGACCCCGGTGCCGAAGCCGATCAACTGGTTGTTCTGTGCGTCCGGCATGAAGAAGCCGAAGTAATTCTGGCGCACGCTCGTCTGCACGACGAAACCACCGAGCGCGATGGCGGGATTCTGCGGCAGCAGATTGCCGAACGAATAAAACTGGCAACGCTCGACCGTCACCGACGCGCTGTTCTGGATCATGATCCCGGGCGTCGATATGACGACGGTCTGGGCGGCGAGAACGATCCGGTTGCCGGGAGCCATGACGAGGCCGAAGCCGGTCAGCGTCACGAACGCCGAACCGTCGACCAGCACCGCCGGCACCGGGGCGTTCACGTTCCCCGGTGGCGCGATCAACACGGTCTGTCCGTGGCCGACGAGCGCGAGCGCGAGCGCGCCGACGATCCGGATCGGCTCCTTGAGCTGAAAGAGGCCAGGACCGAGACAGACTCTGCCGCCGGTGCTCTTGGCCTGGTCGATCGCGGTCTGGATCGTGAACTTGCCGCTGTTGTGGTCTTCCGCCGTGACGCAGGCGGTGCAGCTGCAGTCGTGGCCTTCCGCCGGCGGCCACGGATTGCGGCAATCGGTTACGGTGCCGGCCGCCACGTCCCAGATGCCGAGACGTGCGTAGTGGTGATGAATGCCGCGGGGCGGAGCGCGGTCGAGAGGCTCCACCGTCGCGTCCGCCGTGCGGGCGGCGAATACCCAATAATCGCCGGTGCGGAAGCCGGTCGTCCCGGTGGACGCGAAGCTCACCGTCACGCCGTTTTCCAGGATCAGGGTCGTGCCGGCCGCCGGAACTTTGATCAGGCCGGTCGAGCCGGCCGCATTCAAGTTCTGAATTTCGACCGGAGTGCCGCTCGAATCCGTGCGCAATACCGATCCGCTCTGGTCCCAGCGGCGAACGCGCAGATTGCGGTTCTTCGGCAGGGTGCTGTCGGGAAACGCGGCGGGCAGCATCGCGGCCGGCAGCGCCGGGGTGAACTGGATGCGCCGCGTTGCTTCGACCACGGTGATGCGGCGGATCTCGCCCGGAGCTTGCGAGTATTCACGGTTGTCGTCGGTGATCTCGACCCAGTCGTCGTTCTTGAAGCGCAGCACGTCGTCGCGCCCGAGACTCTGGAGCTCCAGCTCGGTGCCGGAGACGATGCTGGCAACGCGGCTGCCGAAGCTCGCGTTCTCGCGCGACCACTTGAAGGTGGCGTGATCGTCGCCGGGCTGGCCGGGATCGTGGATTTCCACGCGATACAGTTGATTCTCCAGCCCGCGATAGCCGCCGGTCGGCGGCAGCTCGCATGGATCATCGACCGCCGCCACGTCGAAGGTGCCGGTCGTGAGCACGCCCGTCGAGGGCGCGATCTGCGCGCTCCAGCCGGGTATGTCGGCGTCGGGCGTCGCGCATGTGGTGGTGGCGCCGGCATCGTCCGCGAGCGCGCGCACTTGCCACACCGTCTGCACGCGCGAGGTCGCGTCCACGCCGACGGCGTTCTCGATGAGATCGGGCTGCTCGAGATGCGTGACCTCGCGGTCCCACACGTCGAGAAAGACCAGGTGGCGTCCCGCCGTGGGCAGCGCCGGAGGAACCGGCAGGTACGGCTGGGCCGTGTAGCTGATGGGATCGGAAAATTGGCTCTCGGCGAGCAGGTCGTCGAACACGCGTTTGGCCGAATCGTCGGATTTCGCCCCATGGTTCTCGGCGAGCAATCCGTCGACATACAGGCGGCCCTTGCCGATCTGCAGCGTTCCGCCGGCGACGCTGATCTTGAACGCATTGGCGGTGGTGGACGATACCCGCGCGCGCCCGAGGACGTCGCTCCCCATGGCGCGCAGTCGACGATCGACGATCGCGACAAATTCGTTCATGTCGGCGTCGAGCAGGACACGTCCTTGCTGGAGCTCCACGCCGGCAAAGTCGAGCAGCGGGTTGAGGCGTACTCGCGAAAAATCGGCACCCATGCTGGCCCTCCGAACAGGTTCCGTCAGGTGGCGAAGAAAATGCCGGCGTGCAGGCCGAAGCGCAGATATTCCTCGAAGCGGATGCGCAAGTTGGTTTCGCGCTGGGCCTGGGCCAGCGCGTGCAGCACGCCCATCTCGTTCTCGTCGTCGGCGCCCTCGCGAATCGATTTGCTGGTGGTGCGCCGCAGCTGGCCATAGCCGGGATCGCCGTAGCGCAGCGACGTGAACTGCGGCAGCGCCACCGGATCGAGCGCGTCGGGGACGCAGCGGAAGCGGCGCGGCGTGATCGAGCCGGGCGGCACGTAAGAGAACCGCACGCAGCCTTCCTGCCGGCGTTCGGCAATGAGGGGCGCCGTCCAGGTCTCGCCGGGCGCCGGCCCGAGACGCGCGAAGAAGATGCTGTTGGATGCGAGCCGGATGAGCTTGGTGCGAACCTTGCCGATCAATGTGCAGTCGGTGACGGTGAGCTCCGCGCCGGGTGCTCCGGCGGCGTCGGCCGCGTAGGCGGCGTTTTCCGCTGCCCCGGCGTCGACGATGCAGTCGGTGAGGGTGACCTCGGCATCGCCGGCCACCACCTGCAGCGGGCCGGTGATGCAGCGCTCGAGCGTGATCTTGGCGAACGGGTGCGCGACGATCAGGGTCGCCGCGCCCGGCGACACCGCGCTGCCATCCGGATTGAGCGTGCGGCCGGGAACCAGCGTGCAGTCGCGCAGCACGAGCTCGCGCGGCTCGACGTCGGCCGCCGCAGCAAGGCGGAGAGCGCCGCCGGCGAACACCAGCCCGTCGAGGATGAGGCGGCCGCGGGCGCCCACCTGGAGCGTCACGTCGCCTGCGGCAGCGATCAGCGGCCGCGCCGAGTCGCGCGCCGCGACGACGACTTCGATGCCGGGAGCGCCCGGCGCAACCACGGCGTCGATCTTGAACGTCGGCGTCTGCGCATAGGTGAGGCTGTCGCCGATCAGCAGCCGTCCGCCAGCGGCCACGGCGTCGAGCTGCGGCTGCAGCGCGGCGCCACTGGCGACGCTGCGCTGGACGGGGTGCTCCGCGCCGGGCGGCGTGCGTTCGTATTCACCGCCGCCGATCACCCGCGCCGCGCCGTAGTGGAAGGTCGTCAGCAATGGTCCGTCGCTGACGGCGCTGAGCAGGACGCGCCCGCGTTCCGGATCGATGGCGATCTTCTTGTCGTCCGGCGGCTTTCTGATCTCATGATTCCAGCCGACCACGTTGCCGCTGCCATCGACGATGTCGCGCAGGTCGGCGATCACCACCTTGTCCAATGGCACGAACGCCGCCGGGTTGCCGGCGGGCCGCAGCACGATGCTTTCGCCATTGCCGTAATCATCGTCGCGGGCGGCATCGAGGGTTCCCGTCGTTTTCGCGTTACGCACCGCCGCCGCCATGAGGCGCACGGACAGCGGCGCGGGAACATTGATCGGCTCGGCGAGATGGCTGATGTCGTCCTCGGCCTGCGGCCGGCGGAACAGCTGCAGATCGGCGCCGAGCGGATTGACGCGAAACTTGAGGCCGGTCGCGTCGCCGGGATGCGGGACGAGCGGCACGGCCGTGAGTGGCAGCGACCGCAGCCGCCACAGGAAGATGCCGATATTGGGGATGTTGTAGCGTCCGGCGCCGCTCTCGGGCCGACGCATCTCCGCCGTATGCGCCAGGCTGTTGAACGGGCCGCCCTGCAGGAACAACTCGGTGCTGTGGCGCAGGTCCGCAGTCGCGCGGGCGTCGGGGCGGATATGCTTCATATATTGGGTGGTGGCCAACTGCTCGAAGAACTCGACCGCGTGCGCCGGCCAATCGGTCACGTCCTGCGCGAGCTGCTCCAGCATCAGCGCCGTGCCCTTGCGCCGGCGATGGGCGATGGTGTTGGCGACTTCGGCGCGCGGCGAAGCGACGTTCGGCGCAACTCCGTGCAGCGGCCGGTAGCCGACCAGGTCGCCGATATAGGGCGTCACCCAATCGGCACAGGTCTCGATGAACTGGTCGTCATAGAGCTGCGCGGTATTCTCCTCGAGGGCGGCGAATTCCTGCGCCAAGGCGGCGAGCAGCGCGCGCAACGGCTCACCCCGATCGGCGTCGCGCAACCGGTAGAGCGCGGGCAGCAGAGCATAGAGGCGATCGGCGGTGAGGGAGCTCATGCCATCTCCTGCAGGAGGTCGAAGGGCGAAGGGTCGAGCGTCAGCAATTCCGCCGGCCGCGCCACGCCCGCCTCGACATGCATGCGCGAGGCGAGCAGCCGCACCTGCTGCGAAGGCTGCGTCTGCGCGTCCGGTTTGGTGCCGCCATAGAGACGCGTGATGTCCACCGCCACGACGCCGGGAACCGCCTGCGCGACGGCGACGACATCCGATTGCTGGACGGGCTGGCCGAGCTCCCGCGACCCGAAGGCGAAATGGGCGCGCAACGCCGCCTCGACGGCAGCGAGCACGCTCTTTAATTCGAATGCCGGGTCGCGCTTCACCGTCAGCCCGAGGCGGAACGTGCTGAGCTGGCCCGACAGCAGCATGACGGCAACGTGCGGGTCGCCGTTTTTGCGCAGCGCTCCCAGCAGGTTGGTCCATACCGGGCTCGCCTCGGTCAGCAGCGCGCCGACGGGTCCGGCAATCGTGATGGCGACGGTCAGGCCGGCCGGCAATTGCAGCACCTGCGCCCGGGCCTTGGCGATGCCGCTGAAGCCGCGCGCGAAGTCCTCGTAGTCGAGCAGCGACACCGCGCGCCCGAGCGTCCGCGTCGTCAGCGGAATGCTCTGCCGCGCCGCCGAGGCGGGCTCCGGATCGGTGCCGCCCTCGGCGGCGAGCGGATTGCTCACGCTCTTGAGGCCGAGTGGGCGCGTGATCAGCTGCGTCAGCTTGTCGGGTCCGACGTTGCCGTCGATGCCCAACCCCTTGCGGTATGTCGCCCGCACGTTGTTGACGCCGCTCGGCAGGCGCGCGCCGCGCACGCCGTCGCCGAACGCGACGAAATTGCGTCCCTGCTCGTCGACGTCGAGCGTGTAGGCGCGCTCGGTCGGTGCCACGCCGAACAGGGTCTGGCGCTCCGCCCAGGCGATATCGGCAACGCGCACGGTGAGCTCGCTCCTGGCGCCGGTCTCGTTCTCGGCGGCGCGATAGGTCAGCGGCAGCTGTTTGATCTCGAAGCGCTGGAACGGCACGCCGGCGTTGCCGGAGGCGAGGACCTGCGACACCGTCTCGCCATGCGAGGCCAGAACGACGTTGCCGTGAACGACCACGCTGTCGCGGTCCAGCTCATCCGCCAGCGGCAGCGTGATTTCCAGGATGCAATGCCCCGCATCGATTCCGTTCGCGGCGACGAGGGTGGCTTGGCACTTGACGGCCGCCTTGTCGCTGGCGCGCCGGCCGCGCACGAGGAGCCGCCGGCCGGGCAGGAGACCGTCGGCGCCGACCGCGACCGGGATCATGGCGCCGGTCACGGAGCCCAGAACGGGACGCTCGGCGAGGGGAAGCAGTTCGCTCTGCGCGAATACCGACGTCTCCCGCACCTGGTCGAAGAACACCGTGTCGAGATGGTTGTTGCCGGCGAGCGCGAGACGCGTCACCTTGGCGGACAGCGCGAACTGCGCGCGCGACACTTCGATGGTGTTAGTGACGCGATAGAGATCGACAAAAGTGTCTTTCGAAAAAATCCCGTCCGGCCGATTGAAATCTCCTTTGGCCACAACCGCGAATCTGCGGTGGGCCGGGTCCGTCGCCGTAGCAATGTCGACGGCGATTTGCGGCTGCACGGAATCGAGATCGACATTGCCGCCGCTGCCGCTCTGACCGGCCGGGCTCACAACGAAATCGGGCCAGTCCGGATCGAGCACAGTGCCGTGGGAATTCGACACATAACCGGTGCGGAAATCGAGGTTCATGCTGCGCCATAGCGGCGCGTTGTGACCGAACACGGCCGCCCGCTTGCGCAAGGCATAGACGACCGGCTGCCGCGACGGGTCGGAGGCGGGGAACACCGCCTTGAGGCCAAGCGCCCAGGCGACGCGCGTGCGGCCGGCGTCGGTATCCGGCTCGACGGCGGTGAGGAGCCGGAAGTCCCAATGGTCGCTGGTCGGATCTTGGAGAAAGTCCTTGCCGACGAACAGCAGCGCATCGCCGGCCTTGAGATTGAGGGCACTGCCGGCGAGCCAGACTTCCGTGTCGCCGCTGATTGGGACACGCGGCTCGGTGAGCCAGGGCTGCATCGCATTCCAGGCGGCGCGTGCGTCGGCCAGCGGCTCGACGGTCTCGAACATTTGCGGCTTTTCGCCCGGGCCGGGCACGCTCTGCACCTGCAGCCCGACCTCGAGGGCGAGCTTCGGCGGCAGCCCGGTGACGAAATTGCCCGGCTCGGGCGGCAGCCTCGCTGGCGGCTTCGGCGGCGTCTCGAGCGCGAAGGCGAGCCAGGTTTCCGCCGCCAGCCCGGGGCGTAGCCGGTAGCCGACGAGCTTGCCGAGCTCCTGCAGCGAGATGCGCTCGGCCGCGGTGCGCAGATAGGATTCGTTGGCGATCCGCTCGGAATAGAAGGTGAGCACATCGGCCGCGCAGGCGAACGCATCCATGAGGCCGATGGTGAAGTCGGCGTCGTTGCGCGTGCGCAGCCGCGCCAGCGGCGCAAATTGCGACGACGACAGCGATGCATGGATGCTGGCACGGAACTGCGCATGGTCGCCGATGCGATAGGCGAGAGCGGACAGTCCGGGACGATTGTCCAGGCCCTGCGGCGTTTCCGCCGCGATCCCGTCGCAGCAGCCGCAGGCCTCGCTGCCGGGAGGGGCCGGCGGAACATGCGGCTTCAGGTCGGGCGCGGGCGCGCTCATTTGCCGCCTCCCGCGCTCAGACTGATCCGGCCACGCTCGCGGAAATTAGGGTCGTTGGCGAGCTGCGCGATATCGATCTCGCCGATGGCGATCACGCCGTCCTGCAGCGAGGTTGCGCTCAGACCGACAAGGCGCTGGAACACCTCGGGCCGAACCGCATCCACTCCTTCCACTGCCTGGGCGGCGGCCACGATGCGGCTGAGATAAACCGAATCGCCGAAGGAGAAGTTGTCGGGATGGAATACGCCGAGGCGGCCATCCGGCAGCACGTCGGCCGACAGCACCTGCTGCACCGCCCGCAGCACCTGGGCGCGGAAGTAGTCCGGCAGCACGCAGATATGCAGCGCCACGTCGAGCGGCACGAAACGCGGCGTTCTGACCTCGAGATCGTAGCCCGCCATGCGGAAGCGCTCGAGGTGGCGGCGCAGGCGCGTTGCAAAGCTCGCATCGATGTCGCCGCCGCCGAAGCGGTCGGGAGTGACGAACACCGTGTACCAGCTCCCGGTCCAGCGGAAGGTTGCCGCCGCATGCTGCACGTCGGGACGGCGCTCGGCCGCAGCAGCGTAATCGGCCGGCGTGACGGCGCGCTCCTGGGTGCGGAATGCCTGGGGCGCATCGCGGCGCGCGGCCTC
>Ga0137374_10007477_pt1 | contig 13011 bp, 12 predicted proteins | sample SagtaG_20_FD_104811 | JGI IMG/M metagenome (GOLD analysis project Ga0137374, IMG submission 104811) | Vadose zone soil microbial communities from Sagehorn Ranch, Mendocino, California, USA - Sage1_R_100_16 metaG | ecosystem: Environmental > Terrestrial > Soil > Vadose zone | place: USA...
ATGTCTTCACGGTTGCTGCAGCTCATATCGTAAGCGGCGCGAACCTTCAGCTGTCCCAGCTCGGGCCCAGGTGCGCAGCCAAGTACTGTAACCGCAAGCGCGATCATCGCCTTCCAAATCGTCACGATGAATCATTTACGCGACCGCCCCACTTCGAGCAAGCCCGCGTGGAAGGCGAGGATGTCGCGACGAACGGCACGATCGAGGTGTAGTCTCGTCGCGATATGGCGGCCTCCGGCGACCCTGACAGCGCGATCGACATCATTGCGCGCGCGCTCCAGCCGCTGCTCGGAGACAACATGGCCCGCGCGGCGTTGGAGGTGAATCTCAAGAAGGTCGGCCTTTCGGGAGCCGATCTTTCGCCGACCGATCTCGAACGGCTGCTCGACGAGCTCGAGCCCGGTCTCTGCGTTTTCTTGGGCCAAGTCCACACCAAACGAGTTCTCGACGGCATCCGCAGGCAACTTGCATCGCGAGGAGGAGGCTGATGAAACCGATTTCCCTCCGCCGCGTCGTGATCGCGTTCATCGCGATCGCCTGCGCCGTTTACCTCCCGAAAGTGCTCTGGCCCGAGGCGCGATTTTACGTGGAAGTCCTCTCCCCGCGGCGGCTTCAGTTCCTCGGATTCATCGCCAAGATCGGATGCCTCGCGGCGGGCGCCGTTTTCAGCCTCCGCAGTGCCTCGCAATTCTCCAAAAGAGACGCCGCGCGATGGCCGTGGATGCTGCTGGGCTCCTCCTTCGCGCTTTGGACGGCCGGATACGTGATTCTGATGTTCTACCCGTTCGTTTTGGATATCCGGACGCCCCTGCCTTCCGCGGCCGACCTTCCGTTTCTTCTCGGGTACGTACCGCTCTTCGTCGGTCTGGTCCGCTTCATCTCGGTGTACCGAGGCTCGGGGCTTCCGGTGGGGAGCGCGCGACAGCACCTTCGCATCGCCATCGGCTCCGGCGCGGTCCTGGCGATCCTGTCGTACGTGCTCCTCGGGCCGATCGCGCGCGCGGATCTGAGTTGGCCCCAACTTTTCATCAATCTCGCCTACCCCGTGATGGACCTCGTTGCGCTGGTGCCGATGATCGTGATGATCCGCATCGTGTTCGCGTTTCGGCCGGGTAGCGTATGGGCCGTATGGGCCGCACTGTTCTTGGGTTTCATCGGTCTCGCCATCGCCGACTCGGTCACCGCTTATCTCGGGCCGAGCGAGGCAGCGGCCATGGATCCCGGGCTTCATTTGACTTACCTTTTGGGCTACTTCTTCGTGGCTTGTGGGGCGCGGCTGCAGTACGAGCTCTTGGCGAAATAGCGCCGCATCCTTCGTGCGACGATTCGTGTCACTATGTCCTCGGGAAGCGAGGCTCGATGCAGATCCGTCTCATTTGGTTACTGATCGCAGCGCTGATCTTCGGCTGCGGATCTTCCAGCGGACGAAAACCGTCGCTCCCGCGAAGTGGTGACGTCGCGAGCTCCGCGACGCCTTCCCAGGGCGTCGACGCGATGGATCGGCCGACGCCGATCACGCCCGAGGTCCGCAAGGGCACGCTGGCGAACGGGCTCACGTATTACGTGATGAAGCATCAAAAGCCGGAAACGCGGGCAGCCATTTGGCTCGCCGTCAACGCCGGATCGGTGCTCGAGGACGACGACCAGCGGGGCCTCGCGCACTTCGTGGAACACATGGCGTTCAATGGCACCAAGCGCTTTCCCAAGGCCGCCATCGTCGACTACATCGAGAGGGTCGGAATGACGTTCGGCGCCGACGTCAACGCGTATACGTCGTTCGACGAAACAGTCTATCAGCTGACCGTGCCGACCGACAATCGAGAGATCCTGCTCAAGGGCCTGGATATCGTGCGCGATTGGGCGGGGGACGTCACCTTCGATCCCGGCGAGGTCGAAAAGGAGCGCGGCGTCGTGCTGGAAGAATGGCGGCTTGGGCGCGGCGCCTCCGCGCGCGTACAAGACAAGCAGTTTCCGATCATCTTCCAGGGCTCGCGCTATGGGCAACGCCTTCCCATCGGATTGCCGGAGGTTCTCAAGACTGCGAAGCGCGACACCCTCTATCGCTTTTACAAGGACTGGTATCGCCCGGACCTCATGGCGGTCATCGCGGTAGGGGATTTCGATCCACAGGTCTTGGAGAAGGAGATCCAAGCGCGATTCGGCGATCTCGCCAACCCGAATAAGCCACGCCCGCGCATCGCGCCGGCGGTACCGCACGATCAGGAGGCGGCGGTAACGATCGCGACCGACCCGGAAATGCGCACGACGTCGCTGACGGTCTACGACAAGCTCGATCATCGTCCGAACGCGACGAAGCGTGACTATCGTCGCGTGCTCGTGGAGCAGCTCTATCATTCCATGCTCAACGCACGGCTCGCCGAGCTGCGAGAGGATCCGGTGTCGCCCTTCATCTTCTCGTCATCCAGCACACGCCCTCTCGCGCGCACCGCGGATGCCTTCGTGCGTAGCGCAACGGTCAAGGAGGGGCAGCTCGAGGAGACGCTGAAGGTGCTCTTCCGCGAAATCACCCGCGTCGAACGTCACGGTTTTCTCGCCTCCGAGCTCGAGCGGGCGCGCAAGGATGCGATCACGCGCGCCGAGCGGACGCTGGTCGAGCGCGACAAGACGAACGGACGCATCTTCGCCAGCGAGATCAGCCGCAACTTCTTGGTCGACGAGCAGATGCCGGGAGCCGAAATCGAGCTCGGGTGGACCAGGGAATTGGTGCCGGCGATCACGCTGGAAGAGCTGAACCACCTGGCGATGCATTGGGGCGGCGAGCGCGGCCGAGTGATCGCCGTCAGCGCGCCGGCGAGCGCGAAGCTTCCCGGTGAACGGGAGGTGCGATCCATCGCCAGGGCGGCGATCGACGCTCCGGTCGTGGCCTGGCAGGATGCGGCGTCCGAGAAGCCGCTCTTGGCAGCGCCGCCGGCGCCGGGCAAGGTCGTGAAAACGACGCGCGACGAAGCGGCCGACGCGACCGTTTGGACGTTGGCCAACGGCATTCGCGTCGTCGTCAAGCCGACCACGTTCCAGAACGATACGATCGTCTTCACCGGCTGGCAGCTCGGCGGTACCTCGCTGGTGCCCGACAAGGATTTCTTGCAAGCCCGCTTTGCGGACGACATCGTGGCGGCGTCCGGTGCCGGTGAATTCGATGCCACCGCGCTGCGCAAGGCGCTCGCCGGACGAATCGTCAACGTGAACGTCGGGCTGGGCGAGCTCTACGCGGGCGCGTCCGGGCAGACACGCCCGGCCGATCTCCAAACCGCTCTGGAGCTCCTCCACTTGCGGTTGACCTCACCGCGACGCGACGAGCGCGCTTTTGCACGGTGGAAGGCGCAGCAGGTGGAGCTCGAGCGCCACCGCCGGGAATCGCCCGAGCAGCAGTTCTTCGACGCGCTGACCGAGCTCCAGACGAACCATCATCTCCGCCGTCGTCCGGTGACACCCGAGATGGTCGAACAGATCGAACCAAACCGCGCTCTCACCCTCTGGAAGGAGCGTTTGGCCGATCTCGGTGGTTTCCATTTCATATTCGTCGGCAACCTCGATATCGACAAGCTCAAGCCGCTCGTCGAAACGTATCTCGGCAGCCTGCCAACCAAGGGGCGCAAGGAGAAATGGAAGGATATCGGTATCAGATATCTGAAGGGCAAGGCCGAGAAGACCGTCGTCGCAGGCAGCGAGCCGAAGGGTTACGTGTCGATTACCTTCTCGAGCAACGACAAGTGGAGCCTCGATGGCGAGCGCGACGCGCGTATTCTACAAATTGGGGTACGCATGCGGCTGCGGGAAATTCTGCGCGAGGACATGGGAGGGGTGTACGGGGTGGCGGTTCAGGGAGGTCTCTCGCGCGAGCCTGTGCAGCGTCGAAGCTTCACGGTTTCCTTCGGCTGCGACCCCGACAACGTGGACAAGCTCCGCGAAGCAATGTCCACCGAAATCGCGAGAATCCAGAAGGAAGGTCTGGGAGAAGAGTATCTGGCGAAAACGAGAGAACAGCTGCGCCGGTCGCACGAGGTCGATGTCAAAGAGAATCGCTACTGGATGATGCTCTTGCGCAACGCCTACTATTATGGCGACGATTTCGCGAAACTCGCGGACATCGAGGCGGTCATCCAGCGGGTGACGAGCCCCAACATCAAAGCCGCGGCCCGCCGATTCTTCGAGGACAAAAATGTCATCGTGGGCGTCCTCAAACCCAAGTCTACCGTGGCATCGCTTCCTTGATGCCTCCGTCGATGGGAAAGGCGGCGCCGGTCGTATAACGAGAACGCGGCGAGACCAGGAAGAGGGCGGCTTCGGCGACCGCGCTCGTGGGGATCGGACCCACGTGAAGGAGATTGCGCCGACGGTAGTCCTCTTCCTGCGCTTCGACGGAGATCCCACGAAGCGCTGCACGTTGCTCGACGAGCGAGCGCATGAGCGGCGTATCCACGAAGTCGGCGTTGAGACAGTTGACGCGGATGCCCGAAGGGCCGAGCTCCGCAGCGAGGTTGCGGGCCAGCGCCGCCACCGCGGCTTTCGAGCTGGCGTACGCGGCGTTGTCGACGGTGGGCGCGAAAGCCCCCTTGGAGGCGTTGAGGAGGATGACGCCACCGCGCTCCGCCTTCATGACCTTGGACGCCTCGCGCACCGCGAGGAAGCAGCCCTTGACGTTGACGTCGAAGTGACGATCCCAGATTTCCTCGCTGATTTCGTCGATGGGACCTGCCTGTATGAAGCCGGCATTCGCGACGAGGATGTCGAGACCACCGAACTCGAGAACGGCCTCGGTCACCGCGGCCGCGGCGGCCGCGGCGTCGGTCGCATCGGCCTGTACGGCCCGCACGCGATGCGGGTCCTTGCAGGATCCGGCGATCGCGGCGGCCACTTCTCGCAATGCGTCCCCACGCACGTCGGTGAGGACGACGTGGGCGTGCTCTGCTACCAGGCGCTCCGCGATGGCGCGGCCGATGCCGCTCGCGGCACCGGTGACCAAAGCGATACGCCGGCTGAGGTCGCGCTCGGGCTGATTGATCTTCGCCCGCTCGAGAGGCCAGTGCTCGAACTCCAGCGCGTCGGCCTCGTCGAGGAAGCGGAAACCTCCGAGCGCGTCGGTCGCCGCCATCACCCGGATGACGTGGCGATAGCAAGCGTTGCCCACCAGCGCGTTGGCCTTGTCCTTCGTCGCGATCACCAGTCCGACGCCCGGCAGCAGGATGACCCGCGGTACGGGATCGAGCGACTCGGCGCTACGGCCGTGACGCATCAACGTCGCATGGTAGTCGGCAGCGAATCGATCGAACGCCGACTCGACGAATCGGGCGGCGTCGGCAGGGCTCGCTGAAGCAAGGTTCTCTTCCAGCACGAGCGGGACGCGGCCGCAGCGCAGAATGTGCTCGGGAGTCGACATTCCTCGGCGCGCGAGTTCTTTGACGCGCTTGTCGCCCACGAATGCCAGCACCTCCGGCGAGTCGTCGTAGTGGAGGATCTGCGAGCGTCGTTTTCCGAGTTGCCCGCGGAGCAGCGGCAGAATGGCCTTCGCTACCGATCTCCGCTGCTCGATAGAGAGCTCCGCGGCCTCGGTCGCCACGAACCGATGCGCTCCGGAAGAGCGTTCGGCAATGAAAACTTCGGCGCGCGTAATGAGACGGTGGAGATTGTCGTAACATTCCTTGGCCGAATCACCCCAGGCGATGAGGCCGTGCTTGCCGAGGACCAGACCGCGCGCGTTGTCCGCCAGCCCCCCCAGCCGCGCAACGGCCCGCGCCAAAGGGAAACCCGGGCGAATGTAGTCGATGTAGGCAGCTTCATCGCCCAACGCTTCGCGCACGTGCGCTTCGGGGCGCGAGTTGTCGGTCAGAGCTTGGGTCGCGAAGTCGTGCGTGTGCACGATGAAGCGATAGGGCAATACCGAATGCAGCGGCGTCTCGACGGAGGGTGCCGCCTCGCGCGCGTCGAGCATCCCGGCACGCAGGAAGAGCATCATCTGCTCGTCGGACATGTCCCCCCGGCGATCGAGGCCGGCGAGGTCGGCCATCCGCAGACCGGTAAAGCCGGTGCTGCGGATGGTCGCCATGTCGGTCCCCGAGCCCTTCACCCGCAGCACATCGACGGTGCGCCCTGCGATATCCATTTCGCGGCGCTTGACCGAGCTGTTGCCTCCACCCGGTTGCGTGAGCGTCGGCTCGGTGCCCACCAGATTGGATAGATAGACGAGCGCCTGAAGCTCGTCGCCCCGCACCACTTTGTCGTCTTCCCACCCGTATTTCACGCCGCCACGTTAGCACGGACCCCGGAGCCGTCGGACCAAAGGCGATCGAACTATTGAACCCTATTTAATACTCTTGCCAGTAGGTAGAACATGTTCTACCTTGCCGTTCATCCGGAGGTTCACATGAAGACTCGCTGGCTCTCAGGGGGGCAAGTTGCAGTCGTAGTCGCAGTAATCACGGGTACAACGCTCGCGGCGGGATGCGGTTCGAGCAACACCGACGCGTCGGTCGATGATGGCTACGTGCATTACGACGTGGCTCCCATCACGGTGGGACCGGGGCAGTCGGGGATGTGGATTCAGTGGATCGCGTCGCCGTTCGATCACGATCAGAACATCATCGACGTCATCGCTGCCCAGCAGCAGGCAGGACACCACGCGGTTCTCTACAGCACGAGCAACGTCCAGCCGGTGGGGACAACCCGCGAAATGCTGAATTCGGACCAATACGACATTCAGTTCTTGGGCGGCGTCGGCGGCGAGGGTGGCCGGCCCATCCGACTCCCACCCGACGTGTTCTTCCGGCTACCCGCCGGACGTGCGCTGGTCGTGCAAACGCATTACATGAACACCACGTCGGCCACGGTCGAGGGACGCACGACGGTAGCGGTGAAATTCGGGCAGCCCTCGCCGAACGACAAGCTGGCAAGCTTTTTCGTGAGCACGTCGGCCAACGTGAAGGTGGCGCCTCTCGTCGACTCGCAGCAAGACGTCTCCTGCACTCTGCCCAAAGATCTGCAGTTTCTGATGCTCGCGAACCACATGCACGCGATGGGCACGACGATTCAAACGACCGTGTCCCAGGCCGGTGCCGCCGCCACCATGCTAAAAGACAATCCGCGGTGGGACCCCGAGCTCACCTATAACCCCGACTATACGTTCGCAACCGTTCAAAACCCGGTCACGCTCGGTGCGGGCAGCACGCTCGCCACCCATTGCGCGTGGCACAATACGTCCGATAAGATGCTAGAGTTGCCTGACGAGATGTGCCTGTTCCTCGGTTTCTTTCTGGGTGAGAAGGACGTGAAGTGCATCGATGGTTCCTGGCTCGAGTAAAGCGCGCGCTCTTCGACCGGTGAACGAGTTGTCCGAGCAACTCATCACAGCGGCGATGGAGCTCGCTGCCGAAGGCGGGTTCGAGCACGTGAGGCAGCGTGACGTGGCGGCGCGAGCCGGCGTCACGCTGCGCACGCTCTACAAGCGCTTCCGCAGCAAGGACGAGCTACTCGCCGCGGGGATGTCGCGCATGACCGAGCAGATCGAACGGCGCCTTTTGCGCAAGCCGATCGTAGGCGACACCCCCGAGCAACGGCTATCTCGAGTGTTCGAAACCATCACATGTACGCTCTGCGCCAAACCGCCGCTGGCTCGAACCATCGTTCGAGTGATGGCCTCCGGCGTTCCCGAAGTCGCCTCGCAGGTCATCGACTATCAGGGGCGCATGCAGGCCATGGTGATCTCGGCACTTCGTGACGAGCCTTTCAGCAAGGCGTCGGCGAGCACGACCGAGATGACCGAGCGAGAACAAACCCTCGTGTTCATGCTCCTTCAGAACTGGTTTGCCGCTCTCGTCGGTTGGTCGGCCGGGCTCGGAACCGTCAGCAGCGTCATTACCCAGATGGATCGCGCGATCCAGGTGATTTCCCGCGGTCTCGCGCCCGAAGCAGAGCCCGGCTAGCCCAGTCGTAGCCAGCGAGCAGCTGATGAATTGATCCGCGGCGAACCCGAGGTTCGCACGCGTGCGGCAGTTAACTTCATACAAAAGAGGAGTATCCGATGCTGAACGAAAAATCGGCGATGTGGTGCCTCGTCGCGACGACGATGTTTTTCGCCTGCAGCGATGGCAGCGATGGCGGTCAGAGCTCCGGCTCGGGCGGCGCTTCTAGCTCGATGGGCGCTTCGGGATCCAGCACGACGTCGAGTGCCACGTCGGGATCGACCACCAGTTCCAGCTCGACGGGCACGTCAGGTGCTGGCGGCACATCCGGGTCGACCGGCAGCGGTGGTGGCGACACCGATGCCGCCAGCGTGATGTGCGGTATCCAGGCAGGCGCCTGCGTGAACACCACCGATTGCGCGATCGGCAAAGCGCAAATCGATCCCAAGGTTGCGACGTGCGCCAGGGGCTGCGCCGGGGGCAGCAAGTGCACGGCGGATTGTTTGGTCAAGGAAGGAGTGACCACCGCTTGTGCGCAATGTTGGGGCGACGTCACCCAATGCGGCCGCGACAATTGCCTCAGCTCCTGCTACGCCGACCCCAGCTCGACCATGTGCCGGGAGTGCACCAAGGCGAAGGGGTGCGACCAGGGGTTCACAACCTGCTCCGGGTGGTAGCAGGGACCTGCGGTACCAGGGTGCCGCCGGCGACCTTTACGCTCGGAGCGCCGATTTGCATGCGACAAGTGGTAAGACCGCCCATCCATACTCCCGGGAGGGTAGGAGGTCGGTCGCATGCATCGGATTTTCGTGGTGTTCAGGCTCGCTATGATCGCGGCCCTCTGCGGCGGTTGCGGCACCGCTGGCGAGGTACAATCGGACGGTAGGACTCCCGCCGACGAAGGTAGCGCGCGCTTGGCCGTGAGCGCCCCGCCGGACGATGCTCTTTGTCTGCGGGTGACGGCCTGCCGGAGCGCGCACGGTCGTCCAGAGCTTCGACCTGACGCCAGGGCGCAGTGCCCTCTTGGAGATGATCCGCCTTCCCCTCGGCTCGGTTCGTTTCAGCGGCGAGGTGTTCGGCGCCGTTTGCTCGGCGTTGACCAATGCGGATGCGCCAAGTTGGATCAGCGAGCCGGTCACCGTTACGATCATGTCCGGCGTGGTGGCCCAGGTGCATCTGGTGTTGGTCAGCAATGGGCGCGCCGACATCGGCATCACATTCGCCGACGCCGACGTGGACGCCGCGAAGCCCGAGACTCCCAAAATCGACGCGGGCCCCGGTGCAGGAACTTTCGAGAAACGGGTGGCCACCGGCGAGGACGATGCCGAAGAGTACACGAAGCCGATCGACGGCGGCGTGGAGAATGGCGTCGACATCACCAGCAGCGACCTCGAGATGACGACGGATATAACGGCGAATCGCTCGCAGGTGATTGGGATCCGCTTCGGCGGCGTAACGATCCCGCCGGGCGCGACGATCGTTGCTGCCTACGTTCAGTTCACGGCCAAGCTCCAAACCGACGCCAACGGCGCGGAGAGCGATCCGGCGACGACGATTCTCACGCTGAAAGGTCAGGCCACCGACAATCCGCCGGCGTTCCCTGGGGTGTTGGCGCCCGATATCACCAGCCGGCCGACCACCACGGCGCAAGCCGTTTGGAGCAATATCCCACGGTGGACGGCGGCCGATGCCGCCGGCCCCGATCAGCGGACCCCCTCGCTGGTCGCGCTGGTGCAAGAAATCGTGAATCGCCCAGGGTGGGCGAACGGCAATGCCATGGTGTTCGTCGTCTCCGGCACTGGAACGCGTTCGGCACATTCCTTCAACGGCGCCAGCGCCAAGGCACCGCTGCTACATATCGACTATGCGACCGGTCCGTTCGTCGGGACCGATGCGGCCGCCGACGCAGGACTCAGCGGGGACTGACGGCAACGGCGCGTCAGTCGATTCGACGTTTGCAGACGACTCCCCCCCGCGCCTTAGTCAGTTTACCCGATGCTCGCATCCATTCGCGCCCGGCTCTTCGGCCGAGGCGGCCGCGAACCAACCCCCGCCACTCAGTTATCGCTGAAGATGCCTTGGTTTGTGTCGCTTCATGAGAAGATTGCCGCATGAAGCGTCGCGAATTCTTCCGTTCGACCGCCGGTCTTGGCTTGTGGCCCCTCGTCCAAGAGGCGACGTCGGGCTGCTCGACGCTCAGGAAGGAAAATGGGCCCGCCCCGAGCGACCCCCGCTACTGGCGCTGGATTCGCGAGCAGTTTTCGATTCCTGCCGGCGAAAGCTACTTCAACGTGGGCACCCTCGGCTCTCGACCGCGCAGGGTGACCGAGGCCGTCGTCGATCATCTGCGCGAGACCGAAAAAACGCTCGCCCATTACGACTACCGGCCCGAGCACCCCGAGTACATCGCCGGTTATCGGAAGCAAGAAGACCTTCGGGGCAAGGTCGGCGGGCTCATCAACGCGAGCGGTCGCGAGATCGCGCTTTTGCAGAACGCCACCATGGGCTCGAGTTTCATCGCCCAGGGGCTCGACCTCGCACAAGGTGACGAAGTTCTCTTGACCGACCAGGAGCATCAGGGAAATCGGGGCGGCTGGGAGCTGCGCCAGAAACGTGATGGCATCGAGGTTCGAAAGCTGGCCATCGGCAACCCGCCGCCGGACCCCGAGAGCGTCGTGCGCATCTTCGCCGAGGCGATCGGTCCTTCTACGAAGGTGATCGATGTTCCGCACATCACTTCCAAGCTCGGCATCGTGATGCCCGTCGAAGCCATCTGCGCGCTGGCGCGGGGCCGTGGCATTTTTTCGATGATCGATGGGGCGCAGGCGGTCGGACAGCTGCGCGTGGACGTGAAGGCCATCGGCTGCGACGCCTACGTGGCGAGTCCCCACAAGTGGCTCCTCGCACCGGTGGGCACCGGTGTGCTTTACGTTGCAGAGAATCGCCTCAAGAACGTTTGGGCCACGTTGGCCAGCGGACACTGGAACAACTACGAAGCGGCCGACGGCGCGTTCCGACTCATGCAGTTCGGCACGGCCAACCTATCCCTCTTGGTCGGACTCGACGCCGCGCTCGAGTTCTACAAGACGATAGGCCCCGAGCGGATCGAGCAGCGTATCTTGGAGCTCGCGAATCGGCTGCGCGAGGGGCTGAAGAAGACCCCGCGAGCGCGCATCTATTCGCCGACGCATTCCGGCATGGCCTGCGGCATCGTCAGCTGGGGCGTCGAGGGTGTGAGCGGCCCGACCCTGATGGATGAGCTCTGGGCTCGCAAGAAGATCCGCGTGCGGTTCCAGGATGATACGATGGTTCGCCAGTCGGTTCATTTCTACAATCAGCCGGAAGAAATCGACGCCACGCTCGAGGTCGCCGCCGCGCTGGCGCGAGCGTGAGGCTTACGGCACGATAGGGATGGACGAACGATGAGCGCTGGAACTCCGGTCCGAGTGGTCGTCACGCGTCGCTTCGACGCATCACCGGAGCGCGTCTTCGATGCATGGCTCGATCCAGATGTCGTCGCGACGTGGATGTTTGGTCCCAACGTGCGCGACGAAGAAGTGGTGCGCATGACGATCGATGGGCGCGTCGGCGGGTCGTTCTCGTTCGTGGTGCGTCGGCAGGGGCAGGAGATCGACCACATCGGGGAGTACGTGGAAATCGAGCGACCCAAGCGAATGGTCTTCACCTGGGCGGTTCGACAAGATCAGCCCGACACATCGCGCATCACCATCGACATCGTGCCGGCGGACGGAGGGTGCGAGCTGACGCTGATCCAGGAGCTGCACCCAAGCTGGGCCGACTACGCGCGGCGCGCCGAGGAAGCCTGGGCCAAAATGCTCGCTGCCCTCGCAAGAGCCGTCGGTTAGCTCTCGACGATCGATTCACTGAATGCAGGCTTCTCCCGGCGCGGTGCATAGGTCCATGAGCGGATTGCAGCAGACTTTCCCCTCGGGGCACCGGATGCTTCCGCAAACCACTCCGCCACCATCGCCCGAGCCCGCATCGGTGGTGCCGGGGTTCGAGTCGTCGCCGCCGCAGGCGAGCAACGCAAAGGCGACGATCACCGCACGGCTAGCACGCAAAAAATCGTAGCTGAAAACCACGCGCTCAATCTCGCCCGGAGTCCCGGCGAAGACAAGAAGTGTCGCTCGACACGTCGATTCCCGCCGCAGCCGCACCGCACGCATTGCAATAGAACTTCCCGTCGCAGCCACAGACCCCTGGGCAGTCGGCCGTACAGACCGTGGGACGCCGCTGGCAGACTCCCGTCCGGTCGGCGGACCCGCAAGTGTTCGGCTCGAAGTCGCAGTAGCTGTCGACTTGGCACTTGAAGCCCGCGATGCCGCCGCACACCCTCGAGCCTGCATCCATGCTCGGCACGCACGTTCGATCGCTGGTGTCGTCGACGCCGGCGCCGTGTGCGTTGCAGGCGTTGCAATAGAATTTGCCGTCGCACCCGCAGACGCCGGGGCAGTCTGCCAAACATGCCTCCGGGCGCGGACGGCAGATTCCTGTCTGGTCGGCGATCCCGCATTGAGCGTTGGTATCGAAATCGCAGAAGCTGTCGGCGGGACAGGTCAAACCGATTAGACCGCCGCAGACCGTCCCTCCTCCGGTTCCTCCGGTTCCTCCGGATCCAGAGGTGCCGCCGCTTCCGCCACTCCCTTGGGTGGTTCCGGATCCGGAGCCGGACGTCGTCACGCCCGTCGTTGCCGAGGATGCTGCCTGGCCATCGGGCGGACCGCCGAGCGCGATGGTGTCACCGCATGCAGCGGTCATGAGGACGAGAAGAAAGGACTTCTGGACGCTCGAGGATTTCATTTGCGCCTCCTTCCGGTGCAATGGAGGCCATCGCCGTTTCACATCACGGTTTCGCATGCTCGGTGAGCAACCGTCGCACCCTGCTCGCGTGCGTGCTCGTTGGATGTGCGGCGAGAAATTCGCGAGCGAGTGCGGTCGCGCGTTCGGCGGAACCGGTGAGGTACAAAGCTTCGATACCGAGGACCGAAGCCTCTAGGCCCAAAGTGCCCTTGGGAAACTCACGCCCGTAGCGTTGCAAAAGATCGAGAGCGCGCTCGCCTTCGCCGGACGAGAG
>Ga0137374_10007479_pt1 | contig 13009 bp, 11 predicted proteins | sample SagtaG_20_FD_104811 | JGI IMG/M metagenome (GOLD analysis project Ga0137374, IMG submission 104811) | Vadose zone soil microbial communities from Sagehorn Ranch, Mendocino, California, USA - Sage1_R_100_16 metaG | ecosystem: Environmental > Terrestrial > Soil > Vadose zone | place: USA...
GGCTGCCCGGGGGCCTCGGTCAGGAACCGAAAGTCTGAACCGCGTGCTCCAAGCACAGTGCGCGACCCGTCAAGGTCAAGGCCCCGGCGCCAGACTGACTCGACGGCCTCAACGACCAGAAACACACCGGCGTCGGCGGGCAACCCGGCCCGATTTTCACGCCTGCGCGGCGTCCCCGCACGGGATACCAGGACTAACCTAACTAATGTCGTTTTCTGCCCCTCGTCGTCGTGGAGGAGTTCAGTGCCGCTTGCCCTGACCGGTGAGATCGTGACATCGGCGGTTTCGCGCCGTCATGGTGTGGGTGCGTTCAACGTGATCGAGCTCGAGCACGCGGAGGCGCTCGCGGCGGGAGCAGAGGAAGCCGACGCTCCCGTGATCTTGCAGGTGAGCGAGAACTGCGTCCGCTATCACGGGAGTCTGGAGCCGTTGGCTCTCGCGACCCTGGCCGTGGCTCGACGGGCGACGGTGCCGGTCGCCGTTCACCTCGACCACGCCGAGTCGGTCGAACTGGTCGAGGAGGCGGTGGCGCTCGGCCTGGGCTCGGTTATGTTCGACGCCTCCACGCTCGCTTACGACGACAACGTGCGCCTGACGCGCGACGTGACGCGGTACTGCCACGACCACTCGGTCTGGGTGGAGGCGGAGCTCGGGGAGGTCGGCGGCAAGGACGGCGCGCATGCGGCAGGAGTGCGCACCGACCCGGCGGAGGCCGCGCAGTTCGTGGCCGCCACCGGCGTCGACGCGCTGGCGGTCGCCGTTGGCTCGTCGCACGCGATGCTGGAACGTACGGCGACCCTCGATCTCGACCTCGTCGCGCGGTTGCGCGACGCGGTGCCCGCGCCGCTCGTCCTGCACGGCTCGTCGGGTGTCGCCGACGACGACCTCGCCGCCGCCGTGGCCGCGGGGATGACGAAGGTGAACGTCGCGACCCAGCTGAACAAGGTCTTCACGCGGGCAGTGCGCGACTACCTCGCGGCCGCCCCGGACGTCGTCGACACCCGTAAGTACCTGGGCGCGGGCCGGCAAGCCGTCGTCGCCGAGGGCGCGCGCCTCCTCGGGGTGCTGGGAGCCGGCGGTGCGGCCGACTCGCTCCTCAGATCGCCGACGCGTCGCTGACCCGGCGTTCGAGGCCGAGCAGGTACCGCTGGGTCCGCCTCCCGTTTCCATGGCTGGCCAGCCCATCGCCGACGACACCAACGAAGGTGTGCCCATCCGAGCTGAACACAGCGGCACTCATAGCGCCCAGACCACCGGACAGCGTCGCCATTCGATGTGGACGCCCCCGATCCGACACATCCCATAGTGCATCGGCCCCATCGAAGCTGACACCGGCAAGAGTCCGACCGTCTGGGCTGAATACGATTACCCCGGGCCGCTCAGTTCATTGGCGGGCAGCTTGGCCAACAGGTGCGGATGGCTCCGATCCGCAACATCCCAAAGGGCCCTAGAATGGGCGAAATCCTCGAACTGCTTCGACCGATCGAGGCCGAGCAGCCACATTCCACGCCCCGCACCGTCCTCGACGGCACCGTGTCAGCGACAAAGGCGACACATATGCACTCCAACGTAGAGACTGCGGCGTGGGTTGAGTTCGACGGTGTCGCCGACCTCGGTGACGCGGGCGGTCGGCCTCCGCGCCTGACGGACCTGCCCGTCCACGAGTAACCTCCCGGGTGACAGGACGGCGTGGGATGTCGATTGTCCTCGCTCGTCCCGTCGTGTTAGCGCGGATTTCCACGCAACAGGTTCGGCGCAAGGTCAGGTGAGCTCATAGCGAAGGCTCCGGCCTGGCGTCCTTCACGATGCCCTGATCGGTACATCGACACCTCCTGCGCCGCAGAGGCGGCCCGGCAAAGTCGGGCCGCCCCGCGTTGACCTCGAATTGTCCCGGGCTCAGTCAGTGGGGGCTGCCAGGTCCGCTCGGGCGACGCAGTTCCCGTACCAGCCGGGTCAGACGCGCGGAGCGGCCGGCATCGTTCAGGACCCAGCATGCTGCGGCGACGACGAACGCGGTGACCGCCAGCGCGAGCACGAGGCCGGGCCAGCCCACGGCAGCCACAACCGAGATGGCGGCGGTGCCGCCGAAGGCTGTCGCGAGCTTGCGCACCTGCCGCTCCTCGGTGTTTCGGCATCGGATGGCGGCCCCTCGCAGTAGATGGCGGCGCAGCAACGAGCCCCTTCTCGATGTAGGGTAGCAGCCCAGGCTCTAGACCGGTACGCATTAGATGCGTATGGTAGGATCGACTCATGAGCGGTGGCTTCGGCGAGATCATCAAGAATGCTCGGGTGCGGCGGAACTGGGACCAAGCCGAGTTGGCGCGGCGCCTCGATGATGTCGGGCAGCAGACCGTCAGTCGCTGGGAGCGAGGCTCATCGCGACCACGCAGGGCAGTCGTGGGCCGACTCGCCGAACTACTCGATCTTGACGTCCGAGATCTTCTCGTCGCCGCGGGGTACGTAACCGCCACGGCAGACAAGCCTGATGAGACGCTGCCGCCGGTCCGACCGCGACTGACTACCCTGCGGCTTGACGAGCTATCCCCTGACCGCTTCGAACAATTCAGTGCCGACCTCGCGCAGGCCCTCTACCCCGACGCGGTGGTGCATCGATACGGTGGCCAAGGCCATACCCAGAGTGGAATCGATGTCCTCATCAAACACGCTGTCGGCAAGCCCATAGGCATCCAGTGCAAGCGCGAGAAGGAGTTCGGTCCGGCCAAGGTCAAGAAGGCTGTTGGTGCGCTCCAGACGGATGTTCGGAAGTGCTTCATCTTTCTGACCCGGATCGCCAGTCCGGAAGCACGCGAGGAGATCAGTAAGCACAGAAATTGGCAACTCTGGGATATCGGGGATATCTCCCGAGCGGTGCGCTCGCTGTCCGACCGCGATGCCGCGCTTCGATTGGTTGACACCTACTTCCCCCAATGGCGTGAGCCGTTCCTGGGTGTCTCGGCGCCCGGTCCATGGCTGACCCAGGAGCAATTCTTTCGCCCGTTCAGCGGTGATCAGGTCTACACGCACGACTGGCGGCTCGTTGGTCGCACCGTCGAGCTGGACGAGTTGAAAGCGCTGCTGACGACCTCGGGCAGGGTGGTGGGCACGATCGTCGGCCGTGGCGGCATCGGCAAGAGCCGGCTGCTGCGGGCACTCAGCATGGAGATCGAACACAACAGGGGAGCCAACGTACGGTTCCTTGCAACAGGCCTCCCTGTCGAGCCGGCGCAGTACGAACTCCTTCCGCCTGACGGTCGCGTTGTAGTCATCATCGACGATGCTCATGATCGTACCGATACCGCAGCGATCATCGGCGGTATCCACCACGCCAGACCCAACGCCAAGGTCCTTTTCTCCTTGCGTCCACAAGGACTCGGTCAACTGGCCGCCGATCTTCGACAGGTCGGTCTTCACCCGTCAGAGCTTCCATCGTGGACACTCGACGACCTCCAAGTCGCCGAGGCGGAAGCGCTTGCTCAGGAGATCCTCGGGAAGGACGCGAATCTTGCCATAGTGCGACGGCTGGCCGCTATCGCGCCAGACTGCCCCCTCTTGATCGTCGTCGGTGCCATGTTGATCAGGCGCGGGCAACTCGATCCGGGGTTGCTGGAGTCAAGTGATTCGATTCGCATGGAGATCTTGACCCGGTTTCGTGATGTCGTCGTTGCTGAGCCGACCGTTGGCGATCCGGAACTGCGACGGGAGGTGCTGAGGGCAGTGGCCGTCCTGCAGCCGTTTCGGCTTGGAGATCCAGGATTTCGGCAGGCCATGTCCGACCTCACGGGCAAGGCATTCGACCAGGTGATGGCGCACCTGAGTGGGCTGGAGGGCTCGGGGGTCTTACTGCGCCGCGGCGTGTCCCTTCGGGTCGTTCCGGATCTGCTCGGGGACGTCATTCTGGCCGAGGCCGCCATCGACGGGCCGTCTGGCACGTCCACCGGGTACCTGGAGCGCGTGTACCAGGCAGCGGTCGGCGAGGCGCTGCAACACGCGCTCGTCAACGCCAGCCGGGTCGATTGGCAGATTCGGCAAAACCGGGGTGGCGGGACGGTCCCCGTTGAATCGCTGTGGGCTGAACTGGCGGCGGAGTTTCAAGCTTCCGGCATCAGGCGGCGGCTGGCACTGCTCAAGTTGCTGGAGAAGGTGGCTCTCTTCCAGCCGGATCGGACACTCGCGTTGGTGCGCTGGGCCATCAACAACCCAACCGAGATAGTTGAGGAGGTCGACCATCCGCTTGCCAGCCTGTACCCGTCTGAGTACAGCGAGGTGCTGAAGGAGCTGCCGAGTGTTCTAGAGAATGTTGGGTACAACCTTGATCACCTGCCGGCAACGGTCGACATCTTGTGGGATCTGGCCCGATACGACGCACGTCCCACCAACCAATACCCCAACCACCCGATCCGGGTCTTGTCTGAACTCGCGGCCTACGGCGTAGCGAAGCCGGCTGTGTTCCAGGAGATTCTGGTTGACGGCGTGGAGCGGTGGTTGGAGCGAGAGGACTTGGGGGAATGGCCGTACTCGCCGTTCGAGGTCATCAAGCCGCTTCTCGCAACTGAAGTAGAGGTGCGCCGTTCGGATGGGCTCAGCCTGACCCTGCAGAGCTTCCTGGTGAATGTCGAGGCCGTGAAGGGTCTGCGCGGGCGCGTCCTGAACCTCGCCTTCGCGGAAGCCCACTTGGATGATCCCAAGCGGGCGGTCGATGCCGTAGAGACGATCGAGGCAGCGATCACGTACCCACCAGGTCTCTTCGGCCGTCCGGTCCCCGACAAAGAACGGGACCGCTGGACGCCCCTGTTCATCGAAACCATCGAGCGTCTGGGTCGGCTCGCAGCCGAAGAGGATCTCGATCCGGCGGTATCCGTGGCCGCGAGTCGAGCGCTGCGATGGCATGCTCAGCACTCGCCGACTGAGACGAGGGTCGCTGCGAAGGCGGCGCTGTCGCGCGTCTCGGGCTCCATCGATCGGAGCCTGGCGCAGGTTCTGCACGACGGCTGGGGACACGCTGTCATGTACTCGGGCGACGCCGAGGACTTCGAACGCCAACGCCAAGCTCAACTCGATGAGGTGGCGGCTGCCGTTACAGGTCAGTGGTCTGAGGAGGAGATAGTTGATCACGTTGTGGAACGGCTGACCGCCAACCATCTTGCCTACGGTGAGAAGTCTGGCCAGCCCGGTCCATTCGTGTGGACTCTGGTCGAGAACAACCCCACCATCGGAGACATCCTCTGTCGCCGTGTCATCGACGATCCCACTATCATTCTGCGAGAGCTTGTTCCCGTTGTGTTGGGCAGGCTAGCCGACGTGCACCCATCTACTGCGCTGACACGCGCTCACGAATTGTTGGCTACCGGAGACATCGTCGTGCAGCGATACGTGGCTCAAGCCTTTGGCTGGGCTCGCGGCAATCGTGCAGCACTGGTCGATGGTGAGGCGGATCTCCTCAAATCCCTTGTCCAGAACGATGACGCCACAGTGCGGCGACTTGCAATCGCAGCCGCACGAGCGCTGAGCAGGAGCCGGCATCCTTTGGCACTGGAGCTGGTCACTACGGTCCAATTTGCCGACGCTGGGGACGTCGCCGAGGAGATAGCGGGAGCCTTCGGTCCGGGCTGCCTGTTGTGGACCGACCTCTCACCGCCGCAAGCCGACGACTTCCTTCGTCAGCTCAGTGCATGCCCACGTATCGACGGCTACCAGATGACCACGCTCCTCGGCGCGATCTCGAAGACTGACCCAGAAGCGGTGCTTGAGATACTCAAGGGCCGGGTTGAGACTTACGAGCAGGATCGTTCGCTCGTTAACTACGAGCCATTGCCCCACATGTGGCACAACAGACTGCATTTCCGAGACACGACGCGCTTTATCGCTTCTTTGCGGTCTGTCCTCGGCTGGATGGCCGAAGGGGGCAACTCCTGGTACCGCCAGCGCGAAGGGGCTGACATCTTCGCCATTGTCGCTGAACGCTTCGACGAGCAAGTCCTGGAGATACTCACCGAGGCGATCGAGACAGGCGACACGCAGCAGATTCAGGCGGTCGGCGGCGTCCTGCGGAAAGCGCCACAGAACCTTGTGTGGGATGACGTGGCCTTCGTAACGCACGCTCTCAGAACCGCGGACAAGTATGGAGAGAAATGTGTTCAGGCCATCGGAGGAGGCTTCCACGCGGCTGTGACCACCGGAGGACGCTGGGGCACGCCAGGACAACCCTTCCGGGAGGACGTCGAGCAGCGAGACAAGTCGATCGAGATTGCAGCCCGGCTGCCACGAGGCTCGATCGAACAGCGCTTCTACCAATCGCTGGAAGCTTCCGCGGAAAGCCGCATTCGATGGGAACAGGAGCACGATCGCGACTTCGCCGATGGACGGGACTGGTAGAGGTGGGAGACGCCTCAAGACACATGTCCGACATCGGGCGCATATGGGCGTACGCGGCGGGCGCGCCACCCCCCGCCACGCTCGACCGCGCCGTGCGGCGCCGCATTGTCACCCAGGCCGGCGGCCTGCTGGCAGCGCTCGACAGCGCCGACCGCACACGACGCGCGGCGTTGTACGACAAGCTGGGCATCGAGGGGATCGACCAGCCCACCCAGCGGCTCGTGGTCGTCACCGCTGACCTGGTATGCCAATGGTTGGTGTCGGAGGGCCGATACACCCATACCTTGCGCGCGGCGACCTTGTCTCGCTCCTGGGAAAGGCTCTTCGACAGAATCCTGACAACGTTGCGACAGCACGCGGCACCCTCCTGGCCGATTAAGGCACTCACCCAGGCCCATGAATGCGTCGTTGCCTCTGGGCGACCCGAAACCGCCTGGCATTGGGATCGACGCGGCAGCTCGCAGCCGGTCAGCGCAAGCTCACCGTCACAAGCCGAGCAACTGGGGAGCCGTGGCGAGCGAGTGGAAGTGCCCAGCGGCGTCGGGCACCAGCCGTCGCTCCTCCAGGTTGAGCAGGCCGCCGACATTGGCCAACTCGGCGACGAGGGCACCGTCGGCGCGGCGGAAGTCCTGCTCGACCCGGAACGTCTTTGCCGTCACCCCACACGAACACACACGACACGTCGACCTCATCACCAGCGCGCAGCTCACGGTGGAATCGGATGGTCGTCTCCAGCTGCACCGGTCCGACCCCTGCCGCAAACAGCTTGTTCTGCGAGATGCCGGCCGCCCGCAGACATTCCCAGCGGGCGTGCTCGCCGTACTGCAGATACACCACCCCGTTCAGATGCCCCTGCGCGTCGATCTCGTAGCCGCGGACCGCGATCCGCACCTGGAACGGTTCAGCCACGACCAGTCCCTTCGGTCAGGATCGCTTGGCACTGGCAGCGAGATAGCCACCTGGCGGCAGCATACCGACCCCCCGACGCCATCTCCGTCCTCTCCACCATTGCGTCGGTGTCGACCAAGGGATCAACCGCAACGTCCACCATCCGGTCACCTCTCTGCGCTCGCTTACCGAGTCCATGCTCGATGCGGTGTTCCTGCGGGCGCGGGAGCTGCTGGGGCTTCTGGTTGGAGCCTGAAGCGGACGGGCGGCGATGGGATTAGGGGGCGTGTCCGTGCCGTGATGGCTGCGGCCAGCCGGTCGGCCGCGCCGGGCACGTGGGCGAGGAACAGCTGCGGCTCGGTCAGCTCCAGCTCCATCAGCAGCGGCTGGCCGTTCGGCCCTGGCACCAGGTCGACGCGGGCATACAGCAGCCGGCTCGGCCCGCCGGGCACCGCGGCCAGCACCCGGTCGGCGAGCTGTCGCTCTGCCGCGCTCGGCCGGCGGATTCGCAGATCCAGCCCACCATCGTGCTGGAACCGCCGGTCCACGCCCACATCGGGACCCTCCAGCACCGGCCCCTTGCGGACCGCGTGGCTGAACCTGCTGCCCAGGAAGACCAGCGCGGTCTCTCCCTCGCTGTCCACCGCGTGCATATACGGCTGCGCCATCACCACCCGACCGGCGGCCTGCAGCCGCCGCAGGTGCTCGACCGCCAGCCGCCGCTGGCGAGGGTCGCCGAGCCGGTAGCGGCCGGTGTCCAGGCTGGCCATGCTGACGGCCGGCTTGAGCACCCACTCACCCCGCGCCGGGGCCGTCCAGGCCTGACCCGGCGCCACCCAGACGGTGGGCACCACCGGGACACCGGCGGCGGCGAGGTCGCGCAGGTAGCGCTTGTGGGTGTTCCAGGCCAGCACCTCGGCCGGGTTGGCCAGCTGTGGCACGCGCTGTGCCCAGGCCAGGAACTTGGCCCGCCGCGGCACGTAGTCCCAGCAGGAGCGGACTATCGCCAGGTCGAAGGCCGCCCAGTCCACTGTCGGGTCGTCCCAGACCACCGGCTCGGCGGCCACCCCTCGCGCGGCCAGCGGCGCCAACAGCTTGCGGGTGTCGGCGTCCAGCTGGGGGACCTGCGCGCAGGTGACCAGGGCGATACGCGGCGCGGCCCGGTCGGCGAGTGGTTGGTCGTTCATGCGCTCCTCCTGATCCAGTCGCGATCCGGGTGCCTGGTCCCGGTGGCGGCGCCGCCACCACCGGGACCAGGACGGAACGTGCAGGCAGCCAGCGATGCTGCGGTGAAGACCCGACGGGTGCGCTGGAGTGCTACTGGCCGCGCGGCACCAGCCCGAACCGGTTGCCGTCGGGATCCTCGAAGATCGACCACCAGCCGAACGGCTGCTGGACGGGCGGCACGGGGAACTGCACGCCGCGGGCGGCCAGCTCCTTGTGGGTCTGCCGCAGGTCGTCGGTGTAGAAGAACACGTTGGAGGTCGGCAGGCTCGGGTCGGGGGCGGTCGGCCGCTCCCCCTGGCGGACGTCCAGGACCACCACGGTGGCCTTGTCGGGGGTGCGCACCTCCAGCCACCGCTCATCCCCATACGGGGCGTCCTGCGCTAGTTCGAAGCCCAGGGTCTCGGTCCAGAACTTCTTGGCCCGCTCCAGGTCCTCGACCTCCAGGACGACCTGACTGACACCAGCGATCACGGTTATCACCTCCTTTCACTCAGCTCGACACTTGCCATGTCCAGATGGGGGTGCGAGTCATCGGCGCGCCGTTACTCGTGCGTGGCCTGCCATGCACGGGCCTTGGCCGTTCGGGTCAGGCGGCGGCGCTGCGGGCGGTGGCGGCGGCCACCCCGCGTGCGTCGGTCGGCCTCGTCGACTTCGAGCAACAGGGCGAGTCGCTGCTTGGCGCGCCCCCCAGCCAAGTTCGGGATGCAGGAGATACAGGGGTTGGTCCTCCTTGTGGGGCGTGGTGGTCATGACGCCTCCTTGTTGGTCAGGTGACGATCGAGCCAGCCGGTGACCGCGGCGTCGACCCGTGCCGCGTCGGGAGTCTGCGGTGCCGGGTCCAGGCCAGGCTCCTCGGCCAGCGCGTCTCCCATCTCCGGTACCACCAGCAGTCCCACCCGACCGGGGTCGTGGTAGTGGCCGGCCAGCGTGTGCCACAGCCGCTCGGCCGGCTCGCGGACACCGGCGTCGTCGCGGGCGCCGGTCACCAGCAGCACCGCCGGCTGCGGGTCCCGCGCGGCGATCTGGTGCGCCCAGGCGACGAAGTCCAGCCGCTCGGCCACCGCCCGGGCCGCCTGGGTCCATTGGTCGTGCAGGCCGCGCCGTCGCTGGTTGGCCGCCACCACCCGCTTGAGCTGGACGGCCGGGCGCACCAGCGCCGCCGCCACAACCGGCACCTCACCCTCGGCCAAGGCCAACAGCGCGACCGCCGCACCCACCGACCCCCCGACCAGCCCGACGGGACCCACCTCCAGCTGCAGCCGGGCGCGCAGCGCCGCCACCACGGCCGGGAACTCGGCGAAGGCCCGCTCGACGATCGGGCCGAACAGCTCGCCCACGAAGTCTTCGACGCCCAGGCGCACAACCTCCTCCGGGCCGCCCGCGAGCGCGCGGGTGCCCACCATCGGCAGGCCCACATACACCCGCCACGCCGACAGTCGCGCCATCGGCAGCGCCGCGGCCATCGCCTGCTGGCTGCGCGGCGGGTCCAGCCCGTGCCAGGCCACCACCAGCGGCGCCCGCCGGGACCCACCGGCCGGCGACAGCGCCACGTACGGCACGCCGGCCGCCACCCCTGGCATCGGGACCGGTGAGCGGATGCCGCTGCCGTCCATACGTCCTCCGTGACTCGGCGCAGCGGGCAGCCAGCGCGCATGCCCGCGCGGATCGGCAACTTCCAGCACCCAGGACACCGCCACCGCACCCGGCACGTCCAACAGCTCTTCAGGGCCGTCTTGACAACCCGCGGTTGTCGGCCAAGCTCAGACCATGGAGCTGGACCTGACGCAGGTGCGCGCCTTTGTCGTCACCGCCGAGCAGCTGCACTTCGGCCGGGCGGCCGCCCGGCTGTTTCTCACCCAGCAGGCCCTCTCCAAGCGCATCCAGCGGCTGGAGCACACCCTCGGCGAGCCGTTGTTCGTCCGCGCCACTCGCGGGGTGGCGCTGAGCGACGCCGGCCACCGCTTCCTGCCGCACGCCAGAGCGCTCCTGGCCGCCGCCGACGCCGCCGCCCAGGCGGCACGGCCGGCAGCCTGGCCGCTGCGGGTCGACGTCTGGGGCCACGTGCAGGCCCCGCTGCGGATGGTCCGCCGCCTGCTCAACGAAACCCCCGAGCTGCTGATCGAGCTGAGCATGCGTCGCAGCCTGGCGGCCGCCCTGCAGGCGCTGGGGCACGGCGAGATCGACGCCTGCTTCGGCCGCGTCCACGACCTGGACCCTCCCTGGCCGACCGGGCTGGCCGACCGGCCAATCCTGCTGGAGCGAGCAGCGGCTGCCGTCAATGCCGACCATCGGCTCGCCGACGTCTCCCTGCTGCACCCAGCCGACCTGGCCGAGTCCGTCATGTGGCTCCCCACCGGCGGCAGCTCCGCCGAGATGCTGGGAGGCTTTCGCCGGTTCGCCGACCACTTCGGCATCCCGGTGGACACCGGCGGTCAGAACCTCGGGCTGGAGCACGCCATCGACCAGCTCCGATGCGACCCGCGACGGTTCATCCTCTTCGGCGTCGACTGGCCCATCCCCACCGACGCGGGCATCCGGCTGCTCCCCCTCGACCCGACGCCGTGCTATCTGTGGTCGCTGATCTGGCGCGAGGGGGACCGACACCCGCTGCTGGGGCGGCTGCGCCAGCGCACGATCCAGACCGGACGGACCGAGGGGTGGCTCGCCTACGACTCCGAGCGCGACTGGTTGCCAGACCTCGACCTCGCCGACCTGCGCCGCCACGAGTAGGAAAGGTCGCCTTGGCGAACGTCCGCTATCGCCGCTGCTCAGAGCGCCAGGATGGTGGTGAGCCGCGGGTATCCGAACTCGTGTTTCGGGGTTATGCCGCAGGGTCGAGCTGGGTGAGCAGCAGGTCTGGGAATAGGTCGAGGGTGTGTGGGTCTGGGTGACCGTGCTGATATTGGGCGGCCAGCAGGCAACGGCGCAGCGCGGCGGGCATGTCGGCGACCGAGACGGTGCGCTTGGTGCGGTACCAGGGCGCGCGGGCACGGTGGGCGGCAAGGTCGTGGGCGGGCTGGCCGTGGCGGGCGTACCAGCAGATCGCCAGGCTCAGGCAGCACAGGCCAAAGGGGACCAGGCGCTGCACGGAGCGGCGGGTGCGGGTGCGGGTGCGGGTGCGGGCCTGGCCGACGCCGGCCAGGTGGCGGGCGTCAAGGAACGCCTGCTCTTGGGACCAGCGGTTGGCGTAGCGTTCGATGATCGTGGCTGGGGTGGCGGCAAGGTCGGTGGTGACCAGGGCCAGTTGGTAGCCGTCGGGGGCGCCGAGTGGGCGGCTGAGCACGACCTGGACGGGTTGGGCGCCCAGCGCGCCGTACCACAGGCAGCGCAGCGCCAGCACGTCCCGGTCCAGGGTCTTGCCGTAGCAGCGGACCCGGACAGCAGTCCACTGGTAGCGGGTCATGGCGGCAATGACGACCAGCTCCGGGAGCCGGTCGCCTTTGCGGCGTGGGCGGCCACGGCGGCCGGTTGGGGGCGGTGCTGGCTGGTAGAGGGCGGCGTCGCAGCGCAGCCGCGCGGTCACGGTGACCTGGGCGGGCAGTCCTCGCAAGGGCTTGCCGATGTAGGCGGCGTCGCCGACCAGGTGGACGGGGTGGTCGCCGAGGTGGCCACAGACCAGGTCCACCAGCTCGCGGGCCAGCAGTAGCGGGGTGCGGTCAGGGTCGCCGGGGATCCACAGCCGGGCCAGGATCGGCAGGCACACCGCCCGGTCAAGGAATGGCAGGTGGACGATGGCGCCGACCACGACCCAGCGGTGACCCCAGGCGGGCCGGTGGCGGCCGGGGCCAGCGCCGTCGTGGTGCCAGGCCGCGCCGTGCAGCTTGCGGCCGGTCCGGCGCCAGAGCGTGTCGTCGGTGGCCAGCACGATCGGGGCGCCAGCCGGGACCAACGTCGCGATGATGAGGTCCAGCAGCACCAGGCCGACCTGGTCAGCCGACCAGCGGGCGGTCGCAAAGAACCGGTAGGCGAGATCGTGGTGGCGCCGGCCGGCCAGCCGGGCACCGACCAGCATCCCGGTGACGGTGCGCTGGCCCGGCTGGGTCAGGAATCCGGCCACCAGCGCTTGGAAGGTCCGGAAGGTCGGTGCGGTGAAGCAGGGGCCGAACGCGATGAGCAGGTCGGCCAGCGAGCGCGGTAGGCTCGGCGTGGGCATCGGCGGTGACTCCTTGGCAGATGAGCCGCCGATGCTCGCTTGCTTGGCACTGCCAGGCAAGCCGGTCAACTCGGCCGGCCATCACCACCGAAAAACACGAAACACGAGATCCGAATGGTTGGTGTCGGAGGGTCGATTACTCCCATACCGTGGCTGGCGCCGACCGTTGTCTCGCTCCGCGAAGACTCTCCGACAACTTCCTGACAACGTCATGACAGCGCAGGCACCAGGTCGCGGTGCCAGCGTAGCGTGTTGGCGTTACCAATCGGTGGTGCGGCGCTGCGAGAGCGGGCGGGTCAACGCCGCGAGGATGGCTCGGTCCGGCCCAGGTAGCGTGGCCGGTGACCGGTCGGCGCCGACCGGCGCGAC
>Ga0137374_10007486_pt1 | contig 13003 bp, 9 predicted proteins | sample SagtaG_20_FD_104811 | JGI IMG/M metagenome (GOLD analysis project Ga0137374, IMG submission 104811) | Vadose zone soil microbial communities from Sagehorn Ranch, Mendocino, California, USA - Sage1_R_100_16 metaG | ecosystem: Environmental > Terrestrial > Soil > Vadose zone | place: USA...
ATCCCGACGTGCTCGATGAACACCTCCTGCGTCGCCGCGGTACCCCCTTGCATTCCGTCGAGAACGACGGCGTCGGCACCGGCCTTGATGGCGAGCGCCGTGTCGTAATACGGCCGCGACGCCCCGACCTTGACGTAGATCGGCTTCTCCCAGTCGGTGATCTCGCGCAGCTCGTTGATCTTGATTTCCAGATCGTCCGGGCCCGTCCAGTCCGGGTGCCGGCAGGCCGATCGCTGGTCGATCCCCTCCGGCAGCGTGCGCATTTCGGCGACCCGCCGGGTGATCTTGTGGCCGAGCAGCATACCGCCGCCGCCGGGCTTGGCGCCCTGGCCGACCACCACCTCGATGGCGTCGGCCGCCCGGAGATCGTCCGGATTCATGCCGTAGCGCGACGGCAAGACCTGGTAGACCAGGATGCTGGAATGGGCGCGCTCCTCGGCGGTCATGCCGCCGTCGCCGGTCGTCGTCGAGGTGCCGACCGCGCTGGCGCCGCGTCCCAACGCTTCCTTCGCCTGCGCCGACAGCGACCCGAAGCTCATGCCGGCAATGGTGATCGGGATCTTCAACGTGATCGGCTTCTTGGCAAAGCGCGTCCCGATGGTCACCTCGGTCGCGCACTTCTCGCGATAGCCTTCGAGCGGATAGCGGCTGATGGAAGCGCCGAGAAACAGGAGATCGTCGAAATGCGGCAGCTTGCGCTTGGCGCCGAACCCGCGAATGTCATAGATGCCGGTGGCCGCCGCGCGACGGATTTCCGAGACCGTATAGTCGTCGAATGTCGCCGACTTGCGCGGCGTCGTATGAATCCAGCGGTCCTCGGCGCCCATCAGTAGGATCCGATATTGTCGATGTGGAAGTGATAGAGGCGGCGTGCCGAGCCGTAGCGGCGGAACGTCCCGACGTCGATTTCGCCGGCGACGCCGGCGGCGTCGAGAAGGCGTCCCAGCTCGGCGCGATGGTGATCCTCCAGCGGCTTTTCCACGCAATCGGCGCCGAGGCTCTTGACTGCGCCGTGCACGTAAAGGCGCGCTTCGTAGATCGAGTCCCCGAGCGCCTCGCCCGCTTCGCCGAGCACCACGAGCCGGCCGGCTTGCGCCATGAACGCCGACAGGTGGCCGACCGAGCCCTTCACCACGATGTCGATCCCCTTCATGGAGATGCCGCATCGCGCCGCCGCATTGCCGTCGACGACCAGAAGCCCGCCGCAGCCGGTCGCGCCCGCGGCCTGGGAAACATCGCCCTTCACGCGCACCTGTCCCGACATCATGTTTTCCGCGACGCCCGGGCCGGCATTGCCGTTGACGACGACGGTCGCCGATTTGTTCATGCCGGCACAGTAGTAGCCGACGTGGCCTTCGACCTCGACCAGGATGGGGGCGTCGATGCCGACGGCGACCGCGTGCCGGCCGCGCGGATTGAGCACGCGCCAATGGGTTTCGTTGCTGTCCGGCTTCAACCGGTGGAGCGCCGCATTGAGCTCGCGCAACGGCGTATGGGCGAGGTCGACCGTCGGCATCAATGGCGCTCGCGGAAGTACACGGTCGCGGGCTCGGGCTCCCACACCCGCGCCGCATCGATTCCCGGCAAATCGACGAGCGCGCGATATTCCGTGCCGAACGCCACCCACCGCTCGGTCTCGGCCATCACCGCGGGCTTGCAGGCGATCGGATCGCGCAGCACGCCGAATCCGGATTCGGTGCCGACCACGAAGGTGTAGAATCCATCGAGCGCTGCCAGCGAAGCTTCCAGCGTCTGCGCCAGCGATAAGCCCTCGCGCATCTGCCAGGTCATGTAGCCGGCGGCGACTTCCGAGTCGTTTTCGGTCTGGAACGCGAGCCCGTGCCGGATCAGCTCGCGGCGGACCGCGTTGTGGTTCGACAGCGAGCCGTTATGGACGAGGCACTGGTCCGGGCCGGTCGTGAACGGATGAGCCCCGTCGGTGGTCACGGCGGATTCCGTCGCCATGCGCGTATGGCCGATGGCGTGGGTGCCGGCCATGCCGGGCAATCCGAAACGCCGTGCGACCAGATCCGGCCGGCCGACCTCCTTGAAGATCTCCATGCGCCGTCCCGCCCCGACGATGCCGACCTCGGGTGCGAATTCGGCAAGCTCGGCGCGGACCGCGGCCTCGCGCGCGAGCGGCACCGTGACGACCATGTGGGTGTCATGGATCGCATGCGGCACCGATGTCCCGGCTGCGGTCTCCAATCGTCGCGCCAGGCGCTCGAACGCATAGCCGGCCGGCGCGCGCAAGGTCAGCTTGATGCTGCCCGGCGTCTCCGCTCCGTAGACCGCAAAGCCTGCCGAATCCGGCCCGCGATCGCACAGGGTACCGAGCATGCCGGCCACCAGCATGCCGAGTTGGGGCTCCAAGCTGGGATCCTTCAGGAACAGACCGACGATTCCGCACATGCGTTGCTTTCAGAGGTTTCCGTAGGGCGGGCAAAGGCGTGCTGGTATGACTATCGGCAGTGAGCAAGATCGTCGGCGCGCCGTGCCCACCATCGAGTCCGGCGAGCGATTTGCCCAACTCGCTAACCTTGCATCGCTTGACTTGCCTGTCAATTCAGAGGCACATTAGTTTCGTAAGAGGAAACTCGATCTGGTGGGCAACGGCGCGAACGGCCGTGCCAGTTTCGAGAAATTGTCCAGGCGCCGTTGCCCACCCTACGGGCGCTAATGAGGCTCTCATGCGCCGGCAGGCGACGACCAAGGTCCGCGCGATCAGCAGCCGCGATGCCAATCCGGACCTCGACAGCGAGCTCAGAACCGGGTCGTTGGCGCCGAGCGAAATTCCGCCGCGCAGCCTCGAAGCCGGCATCGGCACCGAGGTCCGGCGGCTGCGCAAGTCCCTCGACTTGACCATGGCGGAGCTTGCCACCGCAACCGGCATTTCGGCCGGGATGCTGTCGAAGATCGAGAACGGCGCGATCTCCCCGTCGCTCGCGACGCTCGACTCGCTGGCTAAGGCGCTCAACGTGCCGATCAGCCGTCTGTTCGCCGAAACCGAGGAGCGGCGCGACTGCTCGTTCGTGAAGGCCGGCACCGGCGTGCGGATAGAGCGGCGCGGCACCAAGGCCGGCCATCTCTACGATCTTCTCGGACATTCGCTGGCGGGCGAGATCGGGGTCGAGCCGTACCTGATCACGTTGAGCGAAGACGCGGTGCCCTACACGCATTTTCGTCATGCCGGCGTCGAGTTTCTCTACATGCTCTCGGGGAAGGTGCGCTATCGTCATGCCGACCGCACCTACGTGATGGAGCCCGGCGACGCGCTGTTCTTCGACGCCGCGGCGCGCCATGGGCCGGAAGAGCTGATCGAAGCGCCCATGCGCTACCTGTCGATCATCATCTATCCGCGGCAAAGGGAGTGACATGAAGATCAAGGGAAGAAGGAGAGATCGAATGTGGACAAAGTGCTCGATGTGGCGCGAAGGGGGATTGGCGCTTGCCACGACCCTTCTTTTGTCATGGACGGCGGGCTCGGCCTTGGCGCAGGAGCCCGTGAGGATCGGGCATGTCGCCGCTCTATCGGGTGCCTCCGCCCAGTCGGGTGAGGCGATCACGCGCGGGCTCGCCCTCGCCATCGACGAGATCAACGCCAAGGGCGGCGTCCTCGGCGGACGCAAGCTCGAGCTGATCCAGCGCGACGACGAGTCGAACCCCCCGAAGGGCCTGATCGCCGCGCGGGAGCTCATCTTCAAGGAAAAGGTTGCGGCGATTTTCGGCGGGATCGATACGCCCGTGTCCTTGGCGATCGTCCCGCTCGTCAACAAGGAAAAGACGTTGTTCATGGGGGTATGGGCCGCCGGCACCGGCATCACCCGCAACGGCGCCAATCCGAACTACGTCTTCCGGGTCTCGGCGGTCGACGACGACGTCGACATCAAGCTTCTGAAGTACGCGAGCGATAAATTCGGCGCGAAAAAAGCCGGTCTCATGCTCATCAACAATCCATGGGGCCAGTCGAACGAAAAAGGTCTGGTTGCCGCCGACAAGGACAATGCCGCGATCGAGATCGTCGGCATCTCCAAGTTCGAGAACAACGACGTGGACATGGTCCCGCATCTGACCCGCCTCAAGGAAGCGGGCGCGGACGCCGTCATTTTGGTGGTCAACGCGCCGCCCGGCGCGCAGATGATGAAATCGCGCGAGCGCATGGGCTGGAAAGTGCCCGTCGTCTCGCATTGGGGGATTTCCGGCGGACGCTTCCCCGAGCTTGCGGGTCCGACCGCCGGCGAGGCTCACTTCGTCCAGACCTACAGCTTCTTCGGCAAGCAGAGCCCGGCCGGAGAGCGAGTGCTCACGGCGTTGAAGAAGAAATATCCGCAGATCAAGGGACCTGAGGACATCTTCGCTCCCGTCGGCACCGCCAACGCCTACGACGCCTTGCATCTCCTGGCGCTCGCGATCGAGCAAGCGGGCTCGGCCGATCCTGACGCCGTGCGCTCGGCGCTGGAAAACCTGAAAGCCCCGCATCAGGGGCTGATCAAGACCTACAACCGGCCGTTCACGCCCGACAACCATGACGCCCTGGGTCCGAACGACTACATCATGGTGCGATACGACGGCGACAAGATCGTCCCGGTCGAGTGACGCGTGCCGGGGGCGGCCTCGGTGCCGCCCGCCCTTGTTGATGTTGACCGTCATCCTGAGGTGGCCGAGCGAAAGCGAGGCCCTCGAAGGATGGTCGGCCCGGTCCGGGCCGTCGCCCTTCGAGGCGCGCTATGCGCGCACCTCAGGGTGACGGACCGAAGTCAGTGCTCGATGTTGTGCGGCTCCCGCGCGCATGTTGGTGACGTCAGCGCTCATTTCCGGCTTGGGGCTCGGCAGCATGTACGGGCTGCTGGCGCTCGGATTCCACGTCACCCACACCGTGTCGAACACGGTCAACTTCGCGCAGGGCTCGACCATGATGCTCGGCGCGGTCCTGTGCTTCACCTTCTGGGTCACCTTCCAATGGCCGCTCACGCTTGCGGTGATCGCGGCGCTCGCGCTCTCCGCGCTGTGGGGCGCGGTCGTCGAGTGCGTGGCCGTCCGGCCGTTCGTCCAGCGCGGCTCGAACGCCTGGCTGCTGGCGACGGTCGCTCTCGGCATCGTGCTCGAGAACGTGGTCCTGTTCACCTTCGGCAAGGATCCGCGCGGGATGCCGCCCGGCATTCTCACCACCAATTCGGTCTCGGTCGCCGGCATCAGGATCCAGTTCATGCAAATCCTGATCCCCATCGTCGGGCTCATGCTTGCGGCCGGTCTGCACGTCTTCTTCCATCGCTCCCGTTACGGCAAAGCGCTCCTTGCGGTCGTGCAGAACAAGGACGCGGCGCGTCTCATGGGCATCGACGTCGAGCGCGTCGTCATGGCCTCGTTCGCGCTGTCGGGCTTCCTGGCCGGCATCGCCGGCATCCTGGTCGCCCCGCTGTTCACCATATCGTCGACGATGGGGACGCTGTTCGGCATCAAGGCCTTCGCGGTCGCGATCCTCGGCGGCATCGGAAATGCCTGGGGGGTCGTTCTGGCCGGGCTGGTCTATGGAATTGCCGAGGCGCAGATCATCGCGCTGCTCGGGTCGACCTACAGCCAGATCGTGACCTTCGCGCTGGTGATCCTCGCGCTTGCGATCCGGCCGAACGGGCTGTTCGGACGCGCCGAGGTCAAAAAGGTATGAGCCTTCGCGCAGCCATCGCCGGCGCTGCGATCCTGGTCGGCATCTGCCTTTTTCTCTTTCGCGCCGACGGATATCAGCTCTACGTCATCGCGCTCGTCGGCTTGACCACGATCGTCGGCGTCGGGCTCAACGTGCTGCTCGGCATGACCGGGCAGATTTCGCTCGGCCACGCCGCCTTTTACGCGATCGGCGCCTATGCGGTCGGCATCCTGACGACCACGCTCGGTTGGTCGTTCTGGATCGCCCTGCCGTTGGCGGGGTTGATTGCCGGTGTCGCCGGGATTCTGCTGGCGATACCGGCGTTGCGGGTACGCGGGCCCTATCTCGCGATGGTGACGATCGCCTTCGGGTTCGTGGTCGAGCAGGGCGCGGCGGAGTGGAGCGAGCTGACCGGCGGTTGGAACGGCATCTTGGGCATTCCAATGCCGACCGCGTTCGGCTTTACCTTCTCCGAGCGCGAGGTGGCCTATCTGGTGGTCGCCTTCACGGCGCTCTCGCTTTATCTGTACGCCCGCCTGAGCGGCAGCCCCTGGGGCAAGGCCATGCGCGCGGTCCGCGATTCGGAAGTTGCGAGCCAGTCGATCGGGCTCGATCCGATGCTGATCCGAGCCACGGCATTTGCGATTTCGGCGGTCGCAGCGGGTTTAGCCGGCGGCATGTTTGCGGCCATCACCGGCTTCATCAGTCCGGAATCGTTCCCGTTCTCGCAATCGATTCTGTTTCTGCTCGTGGTGATGGTCGGCGGCTCCGACCGCGTGCTGGGACCGCTGGTCGGAGCGGTGATCGTCGTGCTGCTGCCGGAGATTCTCTCCTTTCTCGCCCAATACCGATTGCTTTTCGTCGGGCTTTTGCTGCTGCTGGTGTTGCGGCTGGCGCCGGGCGGGTTTGTCGGGCTGATCAGCGCGTTTATCCGGGGGCAGGCTCTCGAACCGGCCGCGGCACAAAAGCGGGACGCGACGGCGGATCTCGCCGCCGGTATCGCACGCAGCCTTTCGGTGACCGATCTCTCGGTGAATTTCGGCGGCGTGCGGGCGGTGAGCAACGTTAGCTTCGAGGCGCAGCCGGCGAGGATCACCAGCATCATCGGACCGAATGGCGCCGGCAAGAGCACCGCGCTCAATCTCGTATGCGGGTTCTATCGCCCCGACAGCGGGATCGTGCGGCTGGGCGAGCAAGACATCACGCACTTGGCTTCGCATGCGATTGCGCAACAGGGGATCGCGCGGACCTATCAGACGACCCAGCTGTTCGCGAACATGACGGTTCTCGACAACGTCCTCATTGCGCTCAGGCGCGGCCGGCTCGGCGCCGGCACCCTGTTCGCTGCGGCGCTCGATCCCGCCCATCGGGAAGCGGCTGAAAGCCTGCTCGCCTTCGCCGGCTATCGCGGTCCGCTCGGCCAGGCGGCGGGCGCCCTGCCGCACGTCGACAAGCGCCTCGTCGAGCTGGCGCGCGCGCTGGCGACCCGGCCGAGCGTACTGGCCCTGGACGAGCCGGCCGCGGGGCTCGATCCCACCGATACCGCGCGGATCGGCGAGCTCCTGCGCAAGGTCGCTCGCACCGGGATCGCGGTCATCCTGGTCGAGCACGACATGAACCTGGTGATGACCGTCTCCGACCACGTGATCGTGCTCGATGCCGGCGCAAAGATCGCCGAAGGGCCGCCGACCGAAGTCGCGGCCGATCCGCGCGTTCTCAAGGCCTATCTCGGTGACGAGAAGGCGGCCGACCGCCGCCGCCAACGGGCGCTCGATCCGGCCCGCGCCGCCGTGCTGTCGACCAAGGCGCTTTGCTCCGGCTATGGCGCCGTCAACGTCATTCGCGACATCGACCTCGAGGTCGAGGCGGGCGAGCTCGTCGCGGTGCTCGGCGCCAACGGTGCCGGCAAATCGACGCTGATGCGGGCGTTGAGCGGGCTCAACCGGCCGGTCGAAGGCGCGGTCCTGTTCCTGGGCGACAGCATGGAGACCTACAAGGCGAACCGCATCGCGCGGCAGGGACTGGTGCTCGTGCCGGAAGGCCGCCAGGTCTTTCCCGAGCTCAGCGTGATCGACAATCTCCGGCTCGGTGCCTTTGCCCGGCCGTCGGCGGATGTTTCTCAGATGACGGAGCGGCTGCTCGACCGGTTCCCGCAGCTCAAGGCCCGGCAGGCCCAGCGGGCGGGGTTCCTGTCCGGCGGCGAGCAGCAGATGCTGGCGATCGCGCGCGGACTGATCGCGCGGCCGCGTGCGCTCCTGCTCGATGAACCCTCGCTCGGACTTGCGCCGATCCTGCTGGATGGACTCTACGATCTCTTGGCGGAGCTCCGCGAAGAGGGGATGACGATCCTGCTCGTCGATCAGATGGCGGGTCTCGCGCTGTCGGTCGCGGACCGCACCTATCTGCTCCAGTCGGGCACGGTCAAGCACTCGGGCTCGGCGGCGGACATGCGCGCCGATCCGGCGCTTGTGCGCGCCTACCTGGGCGAGCACGAGCGGGCATAGAGTGAATTGTAGGGTGGGCAAAGGCGCGGCTTGTCCCTCTCGGGTTTGCATGATGTGACGGTCCGCGCCGTCCCTCGCCGCTTTGGCGGCTCGCCCACCATGGGCCATGCGGTAGACCGCGTGGGCGAGCCGCCACAGCGGCGAGGGTTCGGCGCTCTGCGCAGCGGCCAACCGGAAGCCCCGTCAGGCGCCTCAACCCACCCTACAAGCGGTTTGGCAATTGCACGATTCGATTCGACCGGAATACGCTGCGACAGAGGAGGAGAATCATGGACCTCGTTCTCAAGAGCGCCAGGCTGGCCGGCGCCGCGCAGCGCCTGACCGATATCGGGATCGAAAGCGGCCGCATCGTCGCGCTGCAGCCCGGGCTGCCCGCCACGGGCGAGACAATCGATCTCAACGGCCGCCTCGTGTCGTCCGGCTTCGTCGAGACGCACATCCATCTCGATAAGTCCTGCATCCTCGACCGCTGCGCCTCCGAGCGCGGCGATCTCGAAGAAGCGATCGGCCAGGCCGCCAAGGCGAAAGCCGCATTCACGCCCGAGGACGTGCATGCGCGCGCCACTCGCACCTTGGAGAAGGCGATCCTCCAGGGTACGACCCACATGCGCACGCATCTGGAGGTCGATCCCGGCGTCGGCCTGCGCAGCCTCGAGGGCGTGCTGCCGCTCATCAAGCAATACGCCTGGGCGATCGATCTCGAAATTTGCGTCTTTCCCCAGGAGGGGCTCATCAACAATCCGGGCACCGACGAGCTGATGGTCGAAGGCCTGAAGCAGGGTTGCCGGGCGGTCGGGGCCGCGCCCTATACCGACACCAACCCGCCCGGCCAGATCGACCGGGTGTTCGAGATGGCGCGCGAGTTCGACGTCGATATCGACATGCATCTCGACTTCGGTCCGACCACCGACGGCATGGACGTCGATCACGTCTGCCGCCGCACCGATCAGTACAAATACGGCGGCCGTGTCGCCGTCGGCCACGTCACCAAGGCGACGAGCCTTCCGATCGACAACTTCGAGGCCATGGCCAAGCGGCTCGCCGGCGCCGGGGTCGCGTTGACGGTTCTGCCCTCGACCGACCTCTACCTGATGGGCCGCCACCATAAGCACGACCACAACGTCACGCGCGGCGTCGTGCCCGCCCACAAGCTGATCCACCATGGGGTCAACTGCTCGCTGTCGACCAACAATGTGCTCAATCCCTTCACGCCGTTCGGCGACTGCTCGCTCCTGCGCATGGCCAACCTCTACGCCAACATCTCCCAGGTCGGGAAACGGACCGACATGGCGGCCTGCTTCGACATGATCACGCAGCGGCCGGCGCGCCTGATGCGGCTGAAGGATTACGGCATCGCCGTCGGCAACAGCGCCGACCTGGTGGTGCTCGATGCGACCGAGCCGGAAATGGCGGTCGCCGAGCTCGTGTCCGTGCTCTACGCCTTCAAACGCGGCCGCCGGACCTTCACGCGGCAACCGGCGGAGCTGCACCGGCCGGGATGATCATCGGGCGCTCGTAGGTCGGGTTAGCGCGGCCGCTGACGCCAAGGCATGCTTCGACATCAAGCCGCGCGTAACCCGACACTTCTGCGCAGAATTGTTGGGTTACGCGCGGTTCGAACTCGTCGAACAAACTGCAACGCCGTGGCCGCGCTAACCCAACCTACGCTCCGGCTCCGCCTCATCGCCACAGCCGCAGCGGAGCCAATGTGATCGCCGGGACGTAGGTGATCAGCACCAGCATCACCAGGTAGATCGCGAGGAAGGGGAGCACGCCGCGATAGAGCTCCGGCAGCGGCGTCCGGAACAGCGCGTGCGAGGCGAACAGGTTCAGCCCGAACGGCGGCATGAACATGCCGATCGCCAGGTTGACGGTGACGATGATGCCGAAGTGGATCGGGTCGACGCCGGCCTTGTAGGCGATCGGCGCGAGCAGCGGCGTGAGCAGCAGGATCGCGGCCGGCGGCTCCAGCACGCTGCCGATGAACAGCAGAATGACGTTGATGACCAGCAGCAGCATCCACGGCGTCAGTTGCAGCCCGTCGACGAAACCGACAAGCTGGGCGGAAAATCCGCTGGTGGTGATCAGCCAGGCAAAGGCGCCGGCCGCGGCGACGATGATCAGGACTTGCGCGATGAGGGCCGCCGAATCGCAGGTGATGATCCACAGGTGCCGCCACGACAGCTCGCGATAAACGAACATCGACACGATGATGGCGTAGATGCAGGCGACGCCGGCCGCTTCGGTCGGCGTGAACAGGCCGCCATAGATGCCGCCGAGAATGACGACGGGAGCGATCAGCGCCCAGACCGCGTCCTTTGCGGTCGCCGAAATGGTCTTCCACCGCGCCGGCTCCCCGATCGGAATCCGCTTGATGCGAGCGTACGCCATGACGTACAGCGCGAGCGCGACGCCGATCAGGATGCCGGGAGCGAAGCCCGCCAGAAACAACAGCGGCACCGACTGCTGCGCCACGATCCCGTAGATGATCATCGTGATCGAAGGCGGCGTGATGATGTCGATGACGCCGGTCGCCGTGACCAGGCTGACCGAGAACGTGTCGCCGTACCCGTTCTTCTTCAGCGACGGAATGGTGATCTTGCCGATCGCGGCCACGCAGGCGACGCTCGATCCCGACATCACGCTGAAGACTTCGCAGGCCGCGATGGTGGCGATGCCGAGCGACCCGCGGATGGCGCCGAAGATCGACAGGATCAGCTCGATCAGGCGGCGCGCCATGCCGCCCCGCGACATGATGTCCCCGGCATAAATGAACAGCGGCACCGCCAGCAGCGGAAAGATGTCGAGACTGCCGAACATCGCCGAATGCAGCGCGTGGATGGGATTGCTGCTGAGCAGGAGTCCGGCCAATGCGGCGGCGAGCAGCACCACGAAGATGGGCACGCCCATGAGGAGCAGCAGCGCCGGCACCACGGCAACCAGCAGGGCGGTCATCGCTTGTCCTTCATGCTGGTCGGCGTCGCCATGACTAGCGCAAGCGCGACATCACGAACCTCACGGCAATCAACGAGGCCATGAAGCCAAGGCCGATCGTGACGAAGGACTGCGGAATCCACATCGGCGCCTGCAGCGCGTCGCTGCGCTGGTCGAACGATGCGAGCAGCGACACGAGGCGAAAGCTCGCCACCGTGACGATCGCGAGCACCACGACCGAGACGATGGGGGCGAGCAGCTTCGCCGTGCGCCGCACCGCGGCCGGGGCGCGCTCGATGATGGTCTCGATACGGATGTGCTGATTGCGCCAGGTGACCGCGATGCCGCCGGCGAACACGCCGAAGATCATCAGAAACAACATCAGCTCCTCGGCCCAGCTGAACGGCGAGCCGAAGAAATATCGGGCGACCACGTTCACACCGTTGATCGCAACGATCGCGATGAGAGCGAGCGCAGCGAGCGCCACACAGATGTTGGCGATTGCGTCGCCAAGCCGGGCGACGGGACCGTAGGGTGCGCCGGCCGCATCCGGGTCCCCGGTGACCCCTGCGTCGTCATGCATCTCAGTTCACGCTGTCGGCTGCGGCTTTGAGCTTGTCATAGAGTTCCTTCGAGGAAGGATTCTTGGCAAGCACCGATTGGACCGCGGCGTTGACGCGCTTGATCGCGTCTTCCTGCTCGGCCGGCGCGAGCTTGGCCACCTTGCCTCCCTTTTCCGTCCAGGTCTTGCGGTCGTCCGCGATGCGCTGGATCTGCCATTTGTGCAGATCGGGCTCGATCTTCTGGCCGGTCTCCACCACCGTCTTCTGCAGATCGGGCGGCAGCCGGCCGAACCAGATCTTGCTGACCAGGGCGACCGGCATCAGCGCCCACAGGCCGGTGTCGAGCATATTCGGAGCCGCGTCGTAGTAGCGGAAGGCCACGAACGCGCCGAGCACCGAATTGGCGCCGTCGATCGTGCCTTGTTGCACGGCCGGCAGGACCTCCGGCAGCGACATCGGCACGGCCGACGCCCCGAGCGCGACAACCGACGCCTGCTCGCCTTCCGATGCCAGCACGCGGACGCGCTTGCCCGGGAAGTCGGCAAGCTTGGTGACCGGCGCCTTGAAGGTGAAGACCTGCTGGTCGTACACGTTGAGGCCGATGGTGACGAGGCCGCGCGGATCGGTGAAGTCGACGATCGCCTTGCGGAACGCCGGCACGTCGAGCGCGCGGCGCGCATGCTCGTTGCTCTTGAACAGCCCGGCCATCGCCAGGACTTGAAAGCGCGGGTCGGCGCCGAAGAACAGCTCCGACGGTCCGATCGCCGCTTCAATCGTGCCGAGGCGCAGTCCTTCAACCTGGCGCTGGGCGCCGCCGAGCTGGCTCGCCGGATAGACCTCGACCTTGATCCGGTTGTTCGTGGCCGTCTCCAGCTCCGTCTTGTAGACCTTGATGTACTCATGCTGCATGTCGTTGATGGTCTGCGTGGCGAACTTCATCACGAAGTCCTGCGCGCGCGCCGATCCTGCGCTCAGCACGAGGGCGAGCGCGAAAGCGGCGATGATCCGCTGGAGCCGCCGCCGCCCTGCCGGTCGACGAAATTCGAACGTCATGGAAAACCTCCCCCGATTGGAAACGCCCCGGCGGGATGCTAATCGCATTCGACCGCCGCATTCAACCGATCACCCGTTGCGCCTATGATCCGCCCGGACCTGGGCGGCGCTCGGGCCGGCACGCCCCGAGCGGGTGGAGGGAACGGAATTGCGGAACTGCCGCGAACAGGATCGGGCGAGACCCATGAGCTTGAAATTCCGCGTGGAGCTGGTGTGGAAGGACTCAGACGACAGCGTCGCCGAATCGATTTACCTGACCTCCGACGGCCGGGTCGTCCTGCAGGGCCGGGCGGTGTCGCCGTTGG
>Ga0137374_10007487_pt1 | contig 13003 bp, 16 predicted proteins | sample SagtaG_20_FD_104811 | JGI IMG/M metagenome (GOLD analysis project Ga0137374, IMG submission 104811) | Vadose zone soil microbial communities from Sagehorn Ranch, Mendocino, California, USA - Sage1_R_100_16 metaG | ecosystem: Environmental > Terrestrial > Soil > Vadose zone | place: USA...
CGGCCAGGCGGCGCAACGGCCAGGCGGCGCAACGGCCAGGCGGCGCAACGGCATTGGATCAGACCGGGGACGGCGCCTGCTCCACCGCGGGTCGGGCCTGGCTCGCCCGTTGGTCCCGGCGGCCGGCCTCGCCCGGCAGGAAGGCGAGCGCGAGCACGGCGGCGCCCGCCGCGATGCCGCCGGAGCAGGCGAGCAACACATCCATGCCGTGGACGAACGCGCCGGTGACCATCGCAAGCAGATCCGCCGAGCCGAGCTGGCGCGCCACTGCGACACCGGCGGCCACGTTGTCCCGTACCGCGTCGCTGGCCTGGCTCGGCAAGCCGGCCAGGTGCAGCCGGCTCCGGTACGCCGAGTTGAGCACCGATCCCAGCACTGCGACGCCGAACGTGCCGCCGACCTGCCGTATCGCGCTAATCAACGCCGACCCGACGCCGCTGCGTTCCCCGGTGAGCCGGCCGAGTGCGGCATTGATCCCCGGCGGTAGGGCGATACCTGTGCCGATGCCGCTGATGGTCAGCCATGTCACGGCGAACCCGGTGCCGTCGCGCGTGCTGGTGAACGCACCGAGGATCAGCCCGGCCGCGGCCACCCCGAGGCCGATGACCAGTGTGGTCTTCGGTCCGGCCTTCGTGGAGATCCGGTCGCCGGCGCCGAGGCCCACGATCAGCCCACCGATCAATGGAAGCAGGCGCAGCCCCGCGCCCATCGCGTCGTACCCAAGCACTGCCCGGAAGTACTGTGGCACGGCGAAGAGCAGCCCGATCAGCGAGAACGACAGCAGTGTGGACAGGATCGTCCCCCAGCTGAAGCTGCGTGACCGGAACAGGTCGAGGTCGACCAGCGGCTGACGGGTGCTCCGGCGGGCGACCCGGCGCTCCCACCAGACGAACCCGACGAGCACCAGCGCCCCGGCGGCCATGAACGCCACCGCGCTCCGGTCGCCCCAGCCCTGGTCGCCCGCCTTGATCACCCCGTAGGGTCAACGCGACCAGGCCGGCGGTGGACAGCAGTACGCCCACCGCATCCAGCCGCGGACGCGCCGCACTCCGCGACTCGGGCATCAGGAACGTTACGGTGAGCAGCGCGAGGGCGATCACCGGCACATTGATCAGGAACACCGAGCCCCACCAGAAGTGGGTGAGCAGCCAGCCACCGACGATCGGGCCGAGCGGGTACGAGGCGACCGCCGAGCCAGCCACGACCGCCAGCGCGCGCTGCCGTTCGTCCTCGGCGAAGAGCACCGGCAGGACCGACAGGCTCAACGGGAGCACGAACGCCGCGGCCAGCCCGAGCAACGTCCGGGCAGCGATGAGCTGCCCGGCCGAGGTGGCGTACGCGCAGGCGAGCGAGCCGAGCCCGAACAGGGCCAGCGCGGCCAGCAGCAGCCGCTTGCGGCCGAAGCGGTCGCCGAGCAACCCGGCCGGAAGCATCATCGCGCCGAGGACCAGCAGGTAGGCATCGATGAACCACTGCAGCTGGGCGGTTGAGGCGTGCAGGTCCGTGGCCAGCGTGGGCAGGGCGAGGCTGAGCACCGTCGCGTCGATCCCGATCACCACGCCGCTGACGGCCAGCGCCGCGGCAGCCCACCACCGCCGGTTTCCCGTGCTCTCCACCATCGCAACCCCTCGCTCAATGCCGGTCATCGCGGGCCGAGTCGGCCTCCTCACGACAGCGTGCGCCTGAATGTCAGTGACTGTCAACCCGTCGTCTAGCGCCAATCCGCCATGCACCGACAACCCGTCACCACCTGCCGAGACCGTGCTACGCTGTGCCGACAAGGAGCCCTGATGCCGCACCACACGATCTCGCAGCCGAGCTCGCCGAACGGCGCTTCGGACCTGCGCCGGCGTAAGCGCATCCGCACCAAGCAGATGGTGCAGAAGGAGGCGCTGCGGCTGTTCGCCGACAAGGGGTACGACCAGACCACGGTCGACGACATCGCGCACGCCGCGGCGATGTCACCCCGGACCTTCTTCCGGTACTTCCCGTCGAAGGAAGACGTCGTGCTCTGGGACGAGTACGACGAGCGCCCGATGCGGGAGCTGCTGCGGATCAAGCCGGGCGAGGACCCGCTCGCCCAGCTGATCCTGCGGCTCCGCGAGATATTCGCCGAGATCTACCAGACCGACCGGGAGCTGCTGCTCGCGCGGATCAAGCTGAGCTTCGCGGTACCCGAGATCCGCGCCCGCTTCCTCAACTCGCAGCTGGAGCTGCTCGGCCCGCAGTTCCAGCAGATCGCGAACGCCATCGGCACCGAGGGGGACGACCTCCAGCTGGCGGTGACCCTGGCCGCCCTGTACTCGGCGATGCTCGTCGCGGTGGAACGCTGGCAGCGTCACGACGGGCGGGAGGACCTGCTCCGCATGTTCGACGACGCGGTCGCCGCTCTCGCCGCCGCCGCCATGGATCTGCGGGACACGGCCCAGGCGGCGCGGGCAGGCACTCGTCCGAGGAAGCCCAGAGCGGTTGCGGCCAAGCGGAAGCCGTAACCCTCGGGGGCCGGGTGAGCAGGCACGGCCTGCCCGCGGGTTCCCGATATGGTGACGCCGTGGGAAGCACCGTCTACCGCGACGCGGCCATGGCCGATGGCCGATCTCCGCGGCTGCGGCTCGGTGTCAGCGTCCTCGTCGAGGATGGCCGGGTCAGCTGGATCCGGCCGACTGAGGACGAGGGTGAGTGTCCGAAGGACTGCTTGCTCACCGACGCCGGTGGCTCAACGATCGTGCCGGGCATGGTGGACGGCCACAGCCATCTGACGCTTCCCGGCGGCTCGCACTGGGTCGACCGTGGCGGCGACCCGACTGAGACGCTTCTTGCCGTGGCCGAGGCGAACGGCGAGCTGCTGTACCGCTCGGGTGTCCGGTGGGCTCGCGATGTCGGGTCGCCCCGCCGTGCCGACGACGGCTGCGAGCGGGCGCTGAGCATTGGCATCCGGGATCGCTGGCGCGGGCGTCGGGACCGGCCGTACGTGCGGGCGGCTGGGACCTGGATCACCGTGCCGGGGCTGCTGCCCGCCGGACTGTCGGTGGAGGCGCGTGACGGCGACGAGCTTCTCGCCCTCGCGCTCGGCCAGCTTGACGACGGCGCGGACCTGGTGAAGCTGTACCTCGACGGACCCGATCCGCAGACCGCGCCGTGGTCGGCCGGCGAGCTGGGCCGGGTGGTCGAAGCCGTCCATGCGCGAGGCGCGAAGGTGACCGCGCATTCCACGAGGCTGTCCGGCGCGCGGGTGTGCGCGGCTGCGGGCGTCGACTCCATCGAGCACGGGTTCGAGCTGGATGCAGACGTCGCGCGGACGATGGTCGACCGTGGTGTTGCGTTGGTGACGACGATGACCGTGATGAAGTCATGGCTCACCTTCGCGACGACCACGACGATCCCGCGGTTCGCCGCGGCCGAGAACCGGACGAAGATCCAGGAACGGTTGGAACGGGCCAAGGACAGCGTCCGGCTCGCCCACAGCGCCGGGGTCGCCATCGTCGGCGGTACCGACTTCGGTGGCGGGTCGGCTCGGGCGAACCAGCTTCCGTGGGAAGTGGAGTGTCTGGTCGAGGCGGGCCTTGAGCCGTGGGAGGCGCTGGCTTGCGTCACGTGGCGGGGCGGCGAGCTGCTCGGCGAGCCCGACGCCGGGGTCATCGCGGAGGGCGGTCCCGCTGACTTCTCGCTGGTACACGGCGATCCGCTGAGCGACCCGACCGCGCTCTGGCGCGTCTGGCGGGTCGCCTGACCGGGACCATGGGCCGGCACCTAGGACGCGCGGTACTTGGCGGCGGCGGCGTTCGCAGTTGGACACTGGCCAGCGGCCCGGCCGCAGGCGTCAACGTCGCAGAGCCGGCAGATCCAGGCGCCGCCGTCCTTGCCGCGCACGATGCCGGCCATGAGCCGGCCCATGAGCGAGTACAGCGTCTCCCGCTCGGCAGGGGACAGCTCCTCCAGTGCGTCGCCGAGCACCGCGGCGCGCGCCGCCGACATCCGCGTGGCCACCCTCCGGCCCTTCTTGGTCAGGGCGACCGAGCGGGAACGGCCGTCGTCGCCTGGCCCACGCATCACCAAGCCCGCCTCGGCCAGCCGGTCGACGAGCCGTACCGCGCCTGACGGCGTCAACCCGAGCACCTTGCGCAGCTGGTCGAGGGTCGGCCGGTCGAGGAAATGGTGGAGCGCGGACAGCGCCGCGGCAGCGGAGACGGACTGCCCAGCGGCTGTGGCGACCACGGCCGAGGTGCGGTCCGTGATGGCCAGGGCGAAGGCGCCCAGCAGGTTGGCCTCGCGGTCGAGCGCGGTCACTCGATGACGTACGTGAGTGTGAAGGGCATGAACGGGTAGTCCTCGTGGGTCGACACGCTTTCGCCGTTGCCGCTGATGCCGGTCAGCCCGTCGGTACCCGAGCCTTCCACCACGACCGACTCGCCGCGCGCGGTCGTCCCGTCGTACGTTCCCCGGCCCTGCAGCACGAAGCTGCCGGACCGGCCGCCGAGCTCGCCGGTGACCTGCATCAGCGTCACGTAGGTTGCGGTGCCGTCGGGTCGGTAGTACATCAGCGCCTCGAAGGTGGCCGACGACAACCCGCCGGCCGAGCCGGCGAGGACGACATCCGCCTTGGTGAACTTGCTGCCGTCGGCGAGCTCGCGGTAGGGCTTCTCATCCCACGATGCGATCTTTAGCCTGGACTCCACGGTCTCTGTCATCAGGCTAAAGTATGTGTGACTCAGTCACATGTCAACGAAGCCGAGCCGCCGACCGCGGAACCGGCTCACCCTGGCTGGCTGGGACGATGACGCACAATGCTTCCGTGGACGCTGGCGGCGTGCTGATCAGACCTCGTGAACCCGATGACCTCGATGGCCTTGTCGACGCTCTGGCGTTGGTGGCGGACAACGACGGTTACCCGAGCCACTGGCCGGAGCAGCCCGCGTCCTGGCTACGCACCAGTGATGCCTACGGTGCCTGGGTCGCCGATCGAAACGGGGACCTGCTCGGCCACGTGGTCCTTCGCCGCCCTGGTGGCCAGATGCCGGTCACCCTCTGGTGCGCCGCCTCGGGCAATGAACCGCACACCTGCGCGATGGTGTCGCGGTTGTTCGTCGTCCCGTACGCACGCGGCGCCGGAGTCGGCCGGGCGCTGCTTGACGCCGCCTGCGCGGCGGCGGCCGACCTGAACCTGCAGCCCGTGCTCGACGTCGCCGACACCAACCAGGCGGCCATCCGCCTCTACCACCGCCTGGGCTGGCAGCATCTGGGCAGCTACCAGCAGGCATTCCAGGATGGCGGGCCGCCCGAGCTGCTGCACTGCTTCGCCGCCCCGTCGCCGTCCTACAGGCAAGGCACGCGGTTGCAGCTCCCTGCTACCGTCACGGTCACATTTCCTGCCATCGGCGGCTCGCCGACGAGTTGGGTGAAGCGACGGGCCAGGGTGGCACGCGAGACGCCGGTCTTGGCGGCGAGCTTCGCCACGGTCCATGGATGAGCCGGGTTGTCGTGCAGCATCCGCAGCGCCCGGCCGACCACGGGGTCTCCATTCGCCCGGTACCAGGCTGGGCTGTTGGCCTCCGACCGGGAGAACCAGCCCCGTAGCACGGCGATGAGCAGCAGGTCGAGCATGCGGTCGAGGACGACGTCCTGTCCCGGCTCGTCTTTGACGATCTCGTCGTCGAGCAGCGCGATGATCGGCGAGTGCCAGGCCTCGTGCGGGAGCACGAGCGTCGGCGGGAGCGCGGCGAGCAGGCGCTGGCTGGCCGCGCTGTGCATCTGATAGGTACCGATGAGCAGCACCGTTGTCCCGTGTGGACTGTTGCCCCAGGTACGCACGCCCAGGTCCATCGCCGCGTGGAGGTCCTCCCCGTCCAGGGTGGTGCAGCGCTGCCCGGGATGGATCACCGCCTGGGGCGGGGTGGCTGGATCGCCGGCAAACGTGTACGGGTCGGGCCCGCGCATGACCGCGACGTCGCCCGGCCGGAGCGCAACCGCGTCACCTTGGTCGGGGACCACCCAGGCCAGGCCCCGCACCACGGCCACCGAGGACAGTGGCGCGCGGTCCTCGATCCGTACGGCCCAGGGCGGCTCGAAGAGGGCACGGAGCAGGAACGCTCCCTGAGCCCGCGGGCCGTCAAGGAGACTCGCGAGCGCGTCCACGCGCCACAGCCTAGACGTACAAACATGAAGTTAGGATCCTCAACCATGGACCGTCTCACGGCATGCCGCTTGACTGATCGCCATGTTCGAGCTGTTTCGAGGCGGCGCGCTGGTCCTGGCCGTGATCACCATGGGGATCGTCACGGGTGTCCTCCAGCTGTACTCGCACACCGTCATGCCCGGCCTGGGACGGACCGATGACCGGACCTTCGTGGGGGCGTTCCAGGCGATCGACCGGGCCATCATCAACCCGTTGTTCCTCGCCACCTTCCTCGGCGCGTTCATCTTCACCGGCTTGGCCGTGGCGCTCAGCTTCGGGGCGAGCTCGCGATCGATGCTGCCCTGGCTCGTGGCCGCGCTGGTCTTGTACCTGGCCGTGCTGGTCATCACCTTCCGGATCAACGTGCCACTCAACGACGCGATCAAGGCGGCCGGGGCTCCCGACCGGATCACCGATCTCGCGGCGGTCCGCGAACGCTTCAACGAGGCGCAGTGGATCCGGTGGAACACCGTCCGGGCGGTGGCCTCCACGGCCGCATTCTGCTGCCTGGCCTGGACGCTCGTGCTGTATGGCCGCATCACCGCCTGACCGCGCCGGGCGGTCGCCGGCTCAATGTCGATAGAGACTGATGCTGTGGCCACCCGCCTTCCGGGCACCGCCCGCCACGTTCTCGTCGCGCTCGCCCTCGGTAGCGCGCTCGCCGCGTGCGACACCCCGCCAGGCCGGACGCTTCCGAGCCCGTCGTTTTCGAGCCCGTCGCTTCCGAGCCCGTCGCTTTCGAGCCCGTCGACCGCCGCCGCCTCCTCGCCCGAACCGGCCGAGCTGGCTGCTCTGCGCGCCCGCCCGTTGCGGTTGCCGACACTCGCGGCCGGCGAGGCGTGCCCGGTCACCCATCCGGCGCCACCGGATCCGCCGCCGCCCAGCGGCCATCCGTTGAGCACCGGCGGACCGCCAAGCGCGCTCGGCCACGCACCGGTGTTTCCAGATGCGCGCTACTTCCGCGGCGACCGTGCCCAGCTATGGGTACGCGCCGAGACAACACATCCCGGCTGGTACTCCGCGAAGGTGCCGTGGGCGAGCCGGACCGGTTACCTCGGCTGGGTGCTCATCCGCACCGGGCGCCTGGACGGCCCGGGGCGGGCGCGGGTGGGCCTGCGCCTCGCCGACGGTACAGCGATCAGCGAAGCGCTCGCGGTCAACGTGCAAGCCGACTGGCAGTTCTGGCCGGGCAGCACCGAGGTGACGGCCCCAGGCTGTTACGCCTACCAGGTCGACGGTTCCAGCTTCACCGAGATCATCGTGTTTCGTGCGGAGCTGGATCCTAACCGGCCGCCGACCACACCTGCGTGACCGTGCCGGTGGGCGTTGCGCCCCATCACCACAAACTCTAAACTCTGGACCTAAGTCCAGAGTAAAGGCCGGTGGGCTCGTGAAGATCGGCCAGGTCGCAGCGGAAGCCGGCGTGAGCATCGACACGATCCGCTTCTACGAGCGGCGCGGGGTGCTCCCGGAACCGCAGCGCCGGCCGTCGGGCTACCGGGAGTACCCGGCGTCCACAGTGGAGCGGATCCGGATGGCGCGCGCCCTGCAGAACCTGGGGCTGGCTCTCGACGAGATCATCGACGCTCTCCATGCCCATGACGCCGGCACGGTGACCTGCGACGGCGACCTCTGGCGGCTGGAGGCCGTGGTCGACCGGATCGACGCCAAGATTGCCGCGTTGCGCAAGACCCGCCGTAACGTCACCAGGACCATCGAGGAGTGCCGGGCCGGCCGATGCCGGTTCTCCCGTTGAACGTCTGCGCGGCGGCGAGCCACCACCGATGGTGTGGTCAGCGCGCGAGGTCCTCGGGGAGCGGCACGTCGAGTACGGCCAGGAAGCGGGCCGCCTTGTCTTCGACAAAGACGTCAGCGTCGTCCAGGTCGTCGTCGTCCTCGTCGTCGTCCAGGTCGATCTCGGCCGGGTCGACGTCTTCGGCAAGGTGCCTGGCCAGCTCGCGTTCCTTCGCCCGGCGCTCGGCTTCGCTGGCCTCACCGCGCAGGTGTGCCCACCAGGCGGCCAGCCCGGCGGACTCCCGCGCCACGTCGGTCGGCGCCGACGCCTCGTCGTCCTCGAAGTAGGTGCGGGGCGTGTATCCGAGGTAGGCAACGCCGCTGCCGGGCCCGGCAGGACGGTAGACGACCGTGGCGACATCACTGTCGTGGATGTCCAGGACGAGCCAGGGCTCCGCGACCTCGGGCAGTCGCTCGAGCTCGTGCGACGCCCAGCGGCGGCCGTCATAGAGGTACGTGCCGAAGAACCCCACGACCATCTCCCTGCTCAGCGGCCCGGTCAGGCGGGTCACCCTGCGCGTGCGGCGCTGGCGCCCAGCTCCCGGACGACGTCGACGAGCAGGTCGAGGTCCGCCGCCGTGGTGCGCCAGTTGCTGATCGCCGGGCGCAGCGCCACCCGTCCACCGTAGACGGTGGTGCCGGCGAACACCCGACCGTCGTCGAGCAGCGCTTCGCCGAGCCGGCGGTTGACGCCGTCGAGCTCCGGTTCGGACATGCCCGGCGGGCGGTACCGGAAGCAGACCACGTTGAGGGGGACCTCGGCCAGGCGTTCCAGGTCGGGTGCCGCGTCGACGGCCGCCGCGAGGTGTGCGGCCAGGTCGCAGTGCCGCTCCACGAGCGCCCGGTAGCCGGTTCGGCCGTACGCGGCGAGAGTGGCCCAGATCGGCAGGGCGCGCGCCCGCCTCGAGGACTCCGGGCCGAGCAGGCCGTAGCCGCCGCGGGGGTCATCCGGGCCCGGCAGGTACGCCGCACCCGGCATGCCGAACGCCGCGCCGAGCCGGTTTGGTTCGCGGACCAGCGCGAACCCGCTCTCGTAGGGCACGTTGAGCCACTTGTGCGCGTCGGCGGCGATGGAGTCCGCGCGTTCCACGCCCGCGGTGAGGTGTGCGGTGCGCGGGGAGAGCGCAGCGAAGAGGCCGAACGCGCCATCAACGTGGAGCCAGGCGCCGAGCTCCTCGGCCAGGTCGGCGAGATCGGCCACCGGGTCAAACTCCCCAGCGTCGGGTTCGCCCGCGGTGGCAATCAGCACCGCGGGGGCGCCGCCCAGCTCAGCCAGCCGCCGCCGGACCGCGGCCAGGTCGATCCGGCCGATGTTGTCGCGGGCGTACACCTCGACCGTGTCCCGGCCGTGGCCGAGCATCTGCAGGGCCTTGCGCGCGCTCGGGTGTACGTACCCGCCGGAGAGCACCGGCATCCGGGGCAGCCCGGCCAGCCCCGCCGAGGTGACGTCGACTCCATGCCGCTGCGCCCACCAGTGTGTGGCCAGGGCCAGACCGGTGAGGTTGGCGAAGGTGGCGCTGGCGGTCAACGCGCCGCCCCAGCCCGTCGGCAGGCCGAACAGCTGGCGCAGCCAGTCCAGCGTGACCGTCTCCACCGCGTCGGCGAAGCGCGACGAGGCCCGTGCGTACGCGTTCTGGTCCAACATGGACACAACCCAGTCGGCGGCCAACGCGGCGGGCGTCGAGCCGCCGATCACGAAGTGGTAGAAGCGCGGCCCGGCCGAGGCGGTCGCGGTCGCCGTACCGACGCGCAGCAGTGTCTGGACCGCGGTCCGGGTGCCGAAGCCCTGTTCGGGTAACGGCCCGTCCAGCTCGCCCAGCAGCGGCTCGGCGGTCCGGTCGTAGACCAGCCGCGCCGGCAACCGGTCCAGGTATGGCCCGGCCGCGTCGATCACCTGGCTGAGCGCTGCCATCGTCTCGGCCTGTTCGTACAACGGATCGCCCACGTCGCCACTGTCCCACGACCGCGGCGGCGCGTGGTCCCCACAGCGTTCCCACAGCCCAGGGTCGTTAGGATGGTGTGCCACGACCGCGAGGAACGGGGGGAGCCCATGTTTGGCCGGCTGGGCAGGTTCGTCGTACGTAGGGCATGGTGGGTCATCCTCGGTTGGGTGGCGGTGGCGGTCGGAATCATCGTCGCGGCCCCGTCACTGGCTGATATCACCTCGGCCGACCAGGGCAGCTTCCTGCCGTCGTCGTACGAGTCGGTCAAGGCGATCGAGCTTGGCAAGAAGGCGTTCCCGCAGCAGACCATGTCCTCCGCGATGATCGTGGTCAAACGCTCCGACGGGCAGCCGTTGACGCAGGCGGATCAGGCCAAGGTGGGCCAGTTCGCGGAGAGCCTACGAGGCAAGGCCATCCCGCACACCATGGGTTATCTGACCGGCCCGCAGGCCGTCGCCCCGGACAAGTCGGTCCAGGTTGTCAACGTCGGGCTCAGCGCGCCAACCCCGGACGACCCGGCTCTGCTCGACGCCGTACGGCAGCTGCGCGCGCAGCTGGGGCCGGCGCTGGCGGGCAGCGGCCTGACCGCGGGTGTGGCTGGCGACGTCGCCAACTTCGTCGACAACGAGAAGACGTTCAACAGCGCGTTCGCGATCGTCGGCATGGCGACCGTCGCACTCATCATCGGTTTGATCCTGGTTATCTTCCGCAGCCCGATCGCGGCGTTGGTTCCCATCCTGGTCATCGGCGTCGTGTACGCGGTCACCACAAAGCTGGTCGCGGCGGTCGGCGAGGCGTTCGACCTCAACGTCAGCCAAGACCTGCAGACCGTCCTGCTCATCGTGCTGTTCGGTATCGGGACCGACTACATCCTGTTCCTCGTCTTCCGCTACCGGGAACGGCTTCGAGCCGGCGACGACAAGCGCGCCGCGATGGTGGCGTCGGTCGAGCGGGTGGGCGAGGTCATCGCGTCGGCAGCGAGCGCGGTCATCGTGGCGTTCCTCGTGCTGCTGCTCGCATCGCTCGGGTTCTTCGGCTCGCTCGGCCCGGCGTTGGCGATCGCGGTCGCCGTCATGCTGGTCACCTCGCTGACGCTCATTCCAGCCATCGTCTCACTCCTCGGGCGTTACTTCTTCTGGCCGTCAAAGTCGTGGCAGCGCCAACCCAAGGCCACTGTCATGCACCGGCTGGGTAGCTCCATCGGACGCCGACCCGCGGTGGTCGCCGTCGCGTCCGGAGGTTTGTTGGTGGCGCTGGCCGCGGGCTGCCTGTGGTACAAGGCCGACTACGACTTCAGCGCTGGCTTCCCGCAAGACACCGAGTCGGCCCGGGCGGCGAAGGACCTGCAGCGCGCGTTCGCCGCCGGAGCCCTGGCGCCGACCGAGGTGTACCTGGTCACAAACGACGGATCGCCGCTCACCGACCAGCAGCTCAGCGCGTTCGCGACCGCGGCGGCGTCGGCACCGGGGGTTGGCCAGGCGCAGCCACCGGTACGCGGGAACGACACGAGCGTGGCTCGCATGAACGTGTTGCTCGATCGCAACCCGGTCTCCAACGAGGCGATCGTCCTCGTCCGCGGCGAGCTCCGGGATGCGTTGCACAGCGCTGCACCACCGGGAACCAGAGCGGTGGTCGGCGGAACCACGGCAATCTTCGCCGACATCAACACCGCCAACAACCGGGACCTGTCCGTGATCCTGCCTGTGGCGGCGCTGCTGATCGGGCTGATCCTCGCGCTGCTCCTGCGCAGCCTCGTCGCTCCGGTCTACCTCGTGATCGCGGTGCTGCTCAACTTCGCGGCAACCCTGGGTGCCACGGTCTATGTCTTCCAGGGCCTGCAGGACCATCCAGGGGTGACGTTCCAGCTGCCGATCATCCTGTACCTGTTCGTGGTCGCGATCGGCACCGACTACAACATCCTCATGATCGCCCGGCTGCGGGAGGAGGCGCGCGAAGGGAAGGAGCCGCGCGAGGCCGCGGCGATCGGCGTCGAGCATGCCGGCCCGACGGTCAGCGCGGCTGGTTTGATCCTTGCCGGTACCTTCGCCGTGCTGATGCTCGCGCCCATCTCGTTCCTTCAGCAGATGGGGTTCGCGGTGGCGCTGGGCATCGTGCTTTCGGCGTTCGTCATGTCGATGTTCTTCGTCCCCGCGCTCACCGCCTTGCTCGGGCACAAGGCATGGTGGCCGGGCCACGGAGACGTCGCGGCCGCGGTTCCGGAGCCCGAGCGGGCGGAGGTCGGCGTATCCTGACCCGCGCCGGGAGGCCCGAACCCGTCAGCCGTCGTTGGCCAGCAGCTCGCCGAGGCGGCGGGTGATCGGCCATGCCCCGTCGGAGCTGTTGGAAACCACGGTGTACGTCAGGTTCGACGCGGGGTCGTGCACGCTGCGAAACGAGACACCGGCGTCGAACCCCTCCAGGACCACGGCGTCGCTCGACGGGTGGAGCCAGAAGCCAAGCCCGTAGCGCATGGACTGCCGCGGCACGTCACTGCGGGGCCGCACCATCTCGGCCACCCAGCCGGCGGACACGATCTTCCCGGCGAACAGGGCCCGCCAGAAGAGGCTGATGTCCGCCACCGTGGAGTAGATCCCGCCGTCGCCGTCGCCCAACACCGGCAGGTGGAACACGTTGGTCCTCGACCGGCCGTCGATGGGCATAGCCGACCGCGGTCCGTTCCGGCAGTTCGTCGGCGCGGAGGAACTCGGTGTCGCGCATGCCGGCGGGTCCGCACACGCGTTGCCGCACGAGATCATGGAATCCCGCGCCGCCGACCCGCTGGACGATCAGCGCGAGTACCACGTACCCGCTGTTGCAGTAGGAGAATCGCTCGCCGGGCGCGAACCTCGCGGGGTGTCCGTCGAGTACCGCCAGATACTGTTCCGTGGTCGCGAGCTCGTGTACCGGTACCGTCAGCACGTAGTCGGTGATGTCAAAACCGGCCTCCTCGTCGAGGTAGTCACCGATACCCGATCGATGCGCCAGGAGATGTTCGATGGTGACATCGTTGGCGATGAGCGGGAGATCCCGGCCGAGCACCGAGCGCGCGGTCGTGGACAACCGCAGCGCGTCGTGCTCGATCAGGCTGACAACC
>Ga0137374_10007502_pt1 | contig 12983 bp, 10 predicted proteins | sample SagtaG_20_FD_104811 | JGI IMG/M metagenome (GOLD analysis project Ga0137374, IMG submission 104811) | Vadose zone soil microbial communities from Sagehorn Ranch, Mendocino, California, USA - Sage1_R_100_16 metaG | ecosystem: Environmental > Terrestrial > Soil > Vadose zone | place: USA...
CTCCGCCTCGATGGCGACCGGCTCCATGGCCAGGTGGCCTGCCGCGACGGCGGCAGCGCGGCGCTCGACGTGGTCCTTGACGGCGGCGGTCTGCGCGGCACGGTCGGCGGGGCCGAGCTGGCGACCACGGCGACCGCCGGGCAGGTCGGGGGCGGCGGCGCGGCGGCCCGGCCCGCGGTGCCGCGTTCCGCCGAGGAGGCATTCGGGCAGCTCATGCTCGCCGTGGCCGTGGTCATCCTGGCCGCGAGGCTGGTCGGGGCGGCGGTCCGCCGGGTAGGCCAGCCGCCGGTGATGGGCGAGGTGCTCGCCGGCATCCTGCTCGGGCCGACGCTGCTCGGCACGGTCGCGCCGGGGGTGTCGGCCTTCGTCTTCCCCGAGTGGGTGGTGCCCTACCTGCGTGCTGGCGCCGACATCGGCCTGGCCTTCTACATGTTCCTGGTCGGGCTGGAGCTCGACCCCGCCCTGCTCCGCGGGCGGGTCCAGCAGGCCGCGCTGATCTCGCACGCCAGCATCGCCCTGCCCATCACCCTCGGGGTGGCGGTCGCGCTGCCACTGTTCGGACTGGTCGGGCCGCCCACCTCGTTCGTGCCGTTCGCGCTGTTCATGGGCGTGGCCATGTCGATCACGGCCTTCCCGGTGCTCGCCCGCATCCTGCTGGAGCGGCGCATGCTCAAGCATCCGGTGGGGGCGATCGCCATGGGCGCCGCGGCCGTCGACGACGTGACCGCGTGGGGCCTGCTCGCGCTCGCCTCCGCGGTCGCCGGCAGCGGCTCGGCCTTCACCGTGGTCCGCGTGATCGCCCTGGCCGCGCTGTTCTGCGCGGTGATGCTGCTCGTGGTGAGGCGGCTGCTGGCTCGCGTCTCCGACGCCTACGACGAGGCCGGTCATGTGCCGGGCGGCTGGATCGCGACAATCTTCGTTGGCGTGCTGCTGTCGTCGTTCGTGACCCAGCGGATCGGCATCGCCGCCATCTTCGGTGCCTTCGTGATGGGCCTGGCGATGCCCCGCCGGGCCGACCTCCACCCGGCGGGTCGAGGACTTCGTGGTGACCGTGCTGCTGCCGCTGTTCTTCGTGGTCACCGGCCTACGGGTGCGGGTTGGCCTGCTCGACCGGCAGGAGCTGTGGCTGCTCGCCCTGGTCCTGCTGGCCGTGGCGATCGCCGGCAAGTGGCTGGGCGCGGCGGGCGCGGCGCGCTTCACCGGCTTCACGCCGCGCGAGTCGGCCGCCATCGGGGCGCTGATGAACACCCGCGGGCTGACCGAGCTGATCGTGCTCTCCATCGGCCTGGAGCTGGGCGTGGTGACGCCGGCGCTGTTCACCATGCTGGTGCTGATGGCGCTGGTGACGACGTTCATGGCCGGGCCGCTGCTGCGCCTGATCGACCCGCGAGGGACGCTCGGCGTCCAGCCGGAGGAGGAGCTGGCCGTGGCCCGGCCGGTCACGCCCGAGCCGGCCAGGGCGCCCGACCGCAGCGTGCTCGTCGCCCCACAGGACGCCAAGAGCCTGGACTGGCTGATCGCCCTGGCACGGCCGCTCGCCCGCGGCCGGCCGCCGCGCGCCGTGGTGCTGGCCCGGCTGCTGGTGCCAGCCCGGTGATCACTGGGCTGGCGGCGGAGAACCGGGAGCTGGCCAGGGCCGCCGCCAAGCTGCATCGCCGCCGCGACCAGCTCGTCGCCGAGGGGCTGACCGCCAGGGCGGTCACCTTCACCACCGCCGACCCCGGCCACGACCTGGTCCGGCTCGCCGCCGAGCAGGAGGTCGACCTGGTCCTGCTCGACGGCCGCCGGCCGCTGCTCGGCGAGGGCGTGCCCCGCGGGCCGGTCGGTACCGTGCTCCTGCACGCCCCCTGCGACGTGGCGGTGCTGGTCGAGCGGGAGGCGGGGACCCTGGCGGTCGGCCCCGACCGGCCGGTGCTGGTGCCGTTCGGTGGCGCCGAGCACGACTGGGCCGCGCTGGAGCTGGGCGCCTGGATCGCCGGAGCGCTCGGGGCGCCCCTCAGGCTGCTCGGCGCGGCCGCCGACCTGGCCGAGGGCCAGCGCGACGCCAGCCGCCTGCTCGGCAACGCCTCGCTGGTGCTGCAGCAGCTCGCCGGCATCGCGGCCGAGCCGGTGCTGGTCGAGCCCGGCCGCGAGGGCGTCCTGCGGGCCGCCGCGGGCGCCGGGCTGCTGGTGGTCGGCCTGTCCGAGCGCTGGCGCGCCGAGGGCCTCGGCCCGACCCGTTCCCGCATCGCCCGCGCCGCACCGGCCCCGACCCTGTTCGTCCGTCGCGGCACCCGCCGGGGCGCCCTCGCCCCGCGTGACGACCTGACCCGCTTCACCTGGTCGACCGCTGGCGCCCCGGCCGACCGGCCCGCCGCGCCCGGCCCTGGCACGCCGGCCGGCGGCGAGCCCGCCGGGCCCTGAGCCACCCGAGGCTCAGTCCGCGGCGTCCCGAGCGCGGCACGCTCCGGGCCGGCCCGCTCGGCGGGCGAAGGCGACCAGGTCGACGCCGGGCCGTCGTGGTGGCGCAGGATTGGGTACGAACGTACCGGGACGGGCATGGCGCCCAGATCGGCATGCTAGAGCAGCCCATCCGCCTCGCCCGCTTCGTAGATGGGCAGGATGTTGGGGTGGTCCAAGCGCGCCGCCCTGCGCGACTCGCGGATGAAGCGCCGGCGGAAGCTGTCGTTCTCCGCCAGGTCCGGGGCGAGCACCTTGAGCGCGACCTTCCGGCCGAGGTCCAGATGCTCGGCCCGGTAGACCACGCCCATGCCGCCGCGCCCCAGCAGCTCCTCGATGCGGCATCCGAGGAGCCTGGTCCCGACGCGAGGATCGCTGCTGCCACTGCCCATCAGGCTCTTGTACCACGGCCTGGCGGCGCCGTGAACGGCTGTGCGGTCGTCTCCTCGCCTGCGCCTCGACCGGCTCCTCCTCGTCCAGTGGCAGCTGCACGGAAGGCTCGGATAGCCCAGATCACCAGCGACGGGGTGCGGACCTTGACCTCCTCGCGGTAGACGCCGGGGCCGACCAGGACCAGATCGCCGGGTTTGGCCGCGTCGACGGCCTTCTGGATGGTGCGATAACGCGGTGCGGGATCATTACGCCACATGTACCGTAGGGCGCCGCCCCGGATCGGGCTCCGCGTGGCGCAACACCTCTCGGGTGACGGGGGCGACCTCGCCGTCGCCGAAGATGAGATAGCGCAGCACGTTCACGATTGGGTTGCCCTCGGTCCAGCTGAAGTAGACATGCGGCAGCTTGCCCGTCTGGTCGCGCATGTAGAGCAACAGGGCCGCGATCGAGTTCGCCACGGCCGAGCTCTCCGCCCGCAGGATGCGGTAGCCGTACCGTTCCTCTCCGGTGACCCGGAGCACCGACTCGAAGTCCGAGGGGTCGCGCACGGTGATCTCCAGGAAGAGCACCGGGGCGCCGGCCGGGATGTTGTGGTGGGCGCGTTCCTCGCGTTCCTTCTCGACGTACTCGCGCTCGTCGCGCTCGTTCGGCTCGTTGGCGATGATGCGGATCTCCCCGCCGGCCGCCTCCTCGATGAAGCGTCTGGCGGTCTTCCCCATCTGGACCTCGGTCACGCGCAACTCGGTGGACCGGGTCACCCGGGAGATCAGCGAGGTGGTAACGATCGCGGCGATGAAGAAGGAGGCGATCTTGACGCCGTCGGGTCGCTCGAGGGTGTTCGCGACGGTGGTGTAGACGAACAGGAGCGTGATGACGCCAAATGCGATGGTGGCGGGTCGCTGGCCGCGATGCCGGGCGGACAGTGTCACGGCGATGGCCGCCGACGACATGAGCACCAGCACGCCGGTGGCGTACGCTCCGCTCTGCGCCACGACGTCGGCCCTGAACAGCAGGGTGACCGCGAAGGCGATGGCGGTCCACACGAGCACCAGCGGGCGCACCGCGCGGGTCCACTCGGGAGCCATGCCGTAGCGCGGCAGGTACCTGGGCACGATGTTCAGCAGCCCCGCCATGGCGGAGGCGCCGGCGAACCACAGGATGCAGACGGTGCTCAGGTCGTAGGCGGTGCCGAAGGCGTTGCCCAGGTACTGGTGCGCGAGGAAGGCGAGCGCCCGGCCGCTGGCCTTGCCTCCCTCCTCGAACTCCCGGTGGGGGATGAGCACGGTCGTCGCAAAGCTGCTGGTGACCAGAAAGCCGCTCATGATCAGCGCGGCGGACATCAGGAGCTTGCGGGTGTCACGGATCCGGCCCTCGGGCCGCTCGGGTGTGTCGTCCGCCCCGCCGCGCACGAGCGGCATCACCGCCACGCCGGTCTCGAAGCCCGAGAGGCCAAGCGCCAGCTTCGGGAAGACGATGAGTGCCACCCCCACCATCGTCAGCGGGCTCGCGTACCTGCTGACCAGCAGGTTGCGCCAGTCGGCCACGACGCCAGGGTTCCCGAGCACATGCACGAGCGCGACGGCCACCACGATGAGGTTGAGCGCGAGGTAGACCGCCACGAGGCCGACCGCGATCCCGATCGCCTCCCCGAAGCCTCTGAGGAAGACCCCGCCCAGCAGCGCGATCAGCAACACGGTGACGGCGACCGCCTGGCCATCCAGGAAGACCGGCACGAACGGGTTCTCGAGGACGTGCGCCGTGGCGTCCGCGGCCGAGAGCGTGATGGTGATCACGAAGTCGGTCGCCACGAAGCCGAGCAGCACCAGCACGAAGAGCTTGCCCTGCCACCACGACAGTAGCCGCTCGAGCATCGAGATCGAGCCCGCGCCGTTAGGGCTCTCGCGGGCGACGCGGCGGTAGATCGGCAGGGCGCCGAACAGCGTCAGCAGCACCAGGAAGAGCGTGGCGATAGGCGAGAGGACGCCGGCCGCGAGGGCGGCGATGCCTGGCTGGTAGCCCAATGTCGAAAAGTAGTCCACCCCGGTCAGGCACATGACCTTCCACCAGGGGGTGCTGGTGGTGCTCGGTCGGCTCCTTGTGAGGGCCCGGCAGCTGCTTGGGTTCGGTATGGCCCTCGAGGAGCCAGCTCCTGAGGCGGCCCGGCCGCCGGGGGCTGGCGACGTCCCCCGTAGCGGTGGCCAATAGCTCCTCCAGTGCCGACCTTAGGGCTCCCAAGCCAGGATCATCCGCCCGGACGACCTGGCATGAAACCCAGGTTCACGAGCGTCCCCTGTGGGTCAGTGCAGCAGCACCTCGAGCACGATGATGGCCACTCGGCGTGAGCGGGGCATGCCTGCCGTCGAGGAGGAGCTCAGCATGTGGTCCGGCACGTTACCGGCCGGTCAGGGCGGTGACACGACCCGCAGTCACGGCGGCCTGCAAGGCGGTGTGGTCACGGTCGTTCTGGTCGGCGTAGGCGCTTGCGTAGTCGGCGATGGCCTGGTCGAAGGTGTCCTTGCGGCCGAGGTAGGCGGCGATGGCGACCCGGTCGCCGGAGCGGGCGTGTGCCCGGGCCAGGGTCCAGCCGCAGAGGCGCGCGTAGGCGGTCATGCCGCTGGGGATCATCGCCTCGACGTCTGCTGAGCCCTTCCAGTCGCGCAGCTGCCGCACGTAGTAGTCGCGGGACGCGCCCCCGGTGGGGGTGGTGGTGCGCTGCCAGCCCAGGAAGACGTCGCTGCTTGCCTGCATGAGGCGCTGGCCGAGCACGACCCGCTGACCCTGGTTGCCGTGCCTGCTGGCCCCGGCGAACGGTTCGAGCACCGAGGGTTGGGCCTCCTTGGCCTGCAGGAACATCGGGTCCTGACCGTCGATGCCTTCCATCAGCAGGATCCAGGCCCGCGTTCCGACGCTGCCGACTCCGACGACCTTGCGGGCCATCTGCACGAACTGGAACTGCTCGAGCAGGTGTCGCCGGTCCGGGGGCAGGCTGCGGGGGTAGGCGCGGATGAGCTGACGGACTCCCTGGTACAGCTCGCCGGCATCGGCCTCGGGGAACAGGTCTTCGACCGGGACGACCAGTGGCGGGTCGGCGACGATGCGAGGCCGCCCGTCGACCACGGTGGTGAGCTTGGTGAACGCCTGCATGCTGTCACGGGTGCGGGCCTTGGCCAGGGCCGCCTGCGTCCGCTTGCGCTGGGTGGGTCGCAGCTGGTCGCCGAAGTCGGCCAGGACCTTGTCCGCGTCCAAGCTGGCGTACCAGACGGCCAGGTTGGGCTGGTCGGCGAAGCCCCGCATCGCCAGCCGGTAGGAGGCCGCCGCCGCCAGGACGGCGGCGCGTCGGGTCCTGGCCTTGAACCCGTTCCCGCGCCCGGCGATCTCCAGGCTCGCGGCGAGCCGCTTGAGGTCCCATTCGAACGGTCCAGGCAGGGTCTCGTCGAAGTCGTTGAGGTCGAAGACCAGGCGCCGTTCAGGGGAGGCGAACACGCCGAAGTTCGACATGTGGACGTCACCGCACAACTGGGCGCGCAGCCCCGAGTCGGCGTGGCTTCCCAGGTCGGTGGCCATCAGCTGGGCCGCGCCGCGGAAGAACGCGAACGGGGAGGTGAGCATCCGGCCGTAGCGGATCGGCACCAGCTCGGCCACCCGGCTGGCGGCTTGCGCCTCGAGCTGGTCGATCGGGTCCGGTCGACCGGTGGCCGGCGTGAACTGGGCGTGCCCGGCCAGCGGGGCGCGCGTGCGTGCGGCCTTGCCACGCGCGGCCCGTTCGGCACGCGTCAGGTGCACGACGTTGCGTGGCTGCCTGGCCGCGGCGGGCTCGTGGGGACGGGTCGGTGCCGGCGAGCCGTCGACCATCGGGGTCCTCCGTGTGGCGGTCGGGCTGGCGTGCTCCTGAGTGTGGTCAGGGTGCCAGCCCTCGTCCAGTGCCCATGCGGTGATGAACTCGCCGCCGCCGTTGGCAACTTGGAGGCCGGGTGCCGCCCGGCCGGGGGTTGGGACGGCCCGGCGGCACCCGGCGCCCGCGCGGGGCGGGACGCGGCCCCACGAGGGGTTCCTACGGCACCTTCGGCGCCGGCCCGCGGGTCCCCCTGAACGCCCGGTGGCGGCCGCGGATGCTGGACAGCTCGCGTGACGGGCTGGCTCCGGACCGCCGGGGCTCACCCGCTGGCCGGCGTCGCAGACCGGCTAACCGCCGTCGCGCTCCGCTAACACCCGACTCCGCGGCCACGCCGGGACCGGGTCCCGCCGGCGGCCGCTACGGCCCGGGCGAGCGCGGCCACCTGGTAGGCGCGCAGCGCCAGGTGGCACAGCCACCAGGGAAGCGCCTCGGGGAGCCAGGTCGGTGTGTTCGGCTGCGCGCGGCGGCTGGCGACGGTGGCCGGGGTCGGGGCGGTCCAGCGCCGGAGGTGGTCGAGGCGCCGGCGCCAGGACATGGCGCCGAACCGCCGCAGGATCTCGGCGGCGCCGCTGGTGTCGGCGGCGCAGAGGCGGGCGAGGAAGGTGGCGGGCGGCAGGCCGAGCGCGTCCGCGACCCGGTCCCCGCCGGCGGCGTGGCAGCGCAGCCCGGCGACCAGGGCCGGCTCGCCGCCGAGCCGGCGGGCGACCGCCAGCGCCCGCACCCAGGTGGGCAGGGGCAGGCGGGCGACGGCGCGGTCGAGGTCGGCGCGCGGCCTGGGGTTCCGGTTGCCGGTCTGGACGGCGTGGATCGCGAGGTGGCAGGCGTGCGCCGCGTCGTCGAGCGCGCGGACCGAGCGGCCGTGGAGCTCGAAGGCGACGCTGTGCCGCGCCAGCACCCGCCAGGTCCGCTCGGGCGTGGCGGAGGTCTCCGGCAGGGTCAGGTGGAGGTCGACCGTCACGCCGTCGCCGGGGCGGCGGAAGGTCGAGGAGCCCGCGACCAGCGCCCGGAAGCCGTTGCGGCGCAGCCAGTCCCGCAGCGGCGGCAGGCCGTGGGGCGCGACGAGCAGGTCGACGTCGACGAAGGAACGGAACTCGCCCGGGTACAGGCGCCGCGCCGTGACCGGTCCCTTCAGCAGGATGGTCTCGACCCCAAGGGCGTCCAGCTCGGCGAGCATGCCGGCGGCCGCGACCTCGAGCGCCAGGCGCCTGGCCGCCCAGCGCAGGTCGACGGCGTGGTCGCCGCCGGCGCCGGCCGTGGTCCGCAACGCCGGCGGCCCGACGCCGGGGCGCGCTGTCGGGCTCAGGTCCCGCCCTCCCCCGCCCGGGCCGCGACCACGCGCCCGCGGTCGAGCACGACCACCTGGTCGGCCCGCCGGATGGTGGCGCGGCTGTGGGTGACGGCCACGATCGTGACCGTGCCGCGGAGACGGTCGAGAGCCGCGGCGACCGCCTCCTCGTTGTCGCCGTCGAGGCTGCTGGTGGCCTCGTCGAGCACGAGCACGTCCGGACGGCGCAGCAGGGCGCGGGCGAGGGCGAGCCGCTGGCGCTCCCCGCCGGACAGGCGCACGCCGCGGTCGCCCACCGAGGTGGCGAGCCCGTCGGGCAGGGCGCTGACGAAGCCGTCCGCGGCGGCGAGCCGCAACGCCTCCCACAGGTCGTGGTCCGACGCCCCCGGCCGCGCCCAGCGCAGGTTCGTCGCGACGGTGCCGTCGAACAGGAACGTCTCCTGGGGCACGTAGGCGACCCGGCGCCGCCACGGCCTGGTCGGGCCCGCCAGCGCCCTGCCGTCGATCTCGACCGTGCCGGTCGACAGCGGCAGCAGGCCGAGCAGGGCGTCGACCAGGGTGGTCTTGCCGGCGCCGGACGGGCCGACGACGGCGGTGGTCGAGCGGACCGGGATCACCAGGCTGGCGCGGTCGAGCGCCGGCGGCCCGTCCGGGCGGTAGCGGACGGTGGCGTCGCTGAACCGGATGGAGGCGCGCAGCCGCTGGTCGTCGTGGTCGCCGTCGTCGGGCGTCTCGGCGGCGGCCTCGGCGGCCTCGGTGGCCGCCGTGACCGCGGCGTAGGCGGCCAGCATCTGAGCCGCCTACTGCGCCCGTCGCACCAGGTCGGAGGCGAGCGGCAGCAAGCGCGAGAACACCAGGACCAGGACGAGCAGGCGGGCGGGCTGCAGGTGGGCCATGCCGACCGCGGCCCAGACGACGCCAGCGAGCAGCACCACCCCGTCCGCCTGCTGCGCGGCCGCGGTCGCGCCCCTGCAGCGCTCGAAGTCGAGCCAGGCGTCCCGCTCGGCGTCCAGCGCGGCGGCGAACGCCGCCACGTGGACGTCCTCGCGGCCGTGGCTCTTGGCGAGCTTGACGCCGTCGAGGAACTCCGCGGCACAGGCGAGCAGCCCGCGGCTGCTGCCGCTGAGCCGCTCCCCCTGCCGGCGCGCCCGCCGCACGGCGGGGGTGGAGGCCGCCAGCAGGACGGCGGTAGCGGCGATCGCGGCCAGCGCGATCGCGGGCGAGAGCACCACGGCGACGGTGACGTGCGCCAGCGCCATCCCCGCGGCGACGGCACCCTCGAGCAGCAGCCGGGTGCCGGCCGCGATCCGGGCGGCGTCACTGGTCAGGGCGTTGAGCAGGTCGGAGCGGCGCTGCCGGCTCAGCCACGGCCACTGCGCCCCGGCGACGGCGGCGAAGAGGCGCTCGCGCAGGCTGTCGGCGAAGCCGAGCTGCAGGTCGGCCAGGAGGAGGTCGCGGCGGCGGGCGAGCAGCGCCCGGCCGGCCACCACCGCGACGAACAGGGCGAGCACCAGCGGGAGCTCGGGCCGGAGCCCGACCACCTCGAACCAGGCGGCGAGCCTCGACGGCGGCCGCGCGCCCAGGACGCCGGCCAGCTCCAGCAGCGGCACGAGCAGCAGCAGGCCGGCCCCTTCGAGCACGGTCACCAGGGCGAGCAGCGCCAGCGCGAGCGCGAGCCGCCGGCCTCCGTGGCGGGCCAGGCCGCGGACGTAGGCGCGCGCCGCGGCCCGCCCGCCCGCGCCGTCCGGCCGGAGGGTGGTCACCGGGCCGCCGCCGGCTCGCCGCGGCGCTCGTGGAGATAGCGCAGCAGGAGCCGTTCGCTCGCGGCGTCCGCCTGGCGGCGCAGGCGCGGCAGCGGCACCTCGCCGTCCCAGCCGTCGCCCAGCAGCGCCCGGAGGACACGGCGGACGGCGCCGCCGTAGTCGCGGGCGAGCTCCTCGTAGACGAGCTCCACCACGGGAAGCCGGAGCTGCTCCAGGCACTCGCGCCAGCGACGCAGCTCGTAGCCGAACTGGGACCGCACGCGGTCGATGCGCTGGCGGTCGTAGGACGGGTGCGGTCGTGGCTCGGCGGCGCCGTCCGGGATCTCCCGCCAGCGCCCGCTCTGGTGCGCGACCAGGTCCGAAACGGCCTGCCGGAGCAGATCCTGGCGCCACAGGAAGACGACGGACGGGTTCGGGAACAGGTCGCGGAACAGCGCGTCCACCTCCGCATGGACGCGGGCGCCGCCGGCGACGTGCGCGGCGGCCGCCGGGCTCCACCGGTGCAGGGTCTCGAGCACGTCCGGCCAGAACAGCTTGACGCCGAGGGTGCCGTCGGCGGCGGTTCGGTACCGGTACAGCGCCTCGAGGTAGTCGCCGAGCTCGGTGGCGCGCCAGCGTGCCTCGAAGTCCGGCCGCCACACGGGGTGGAAGTACTCCACGGGGCAGCCGAGCCCGGCGCGGAAGAGCGCCTCGCCGAGCAGGGTGGAGCCGCAGCGGCGCATGGTGCACACCAGGACGCTGCGGCGGGGACGCCGGTGGCCGTGCTCGTGGTCGTGGGCGGCGGTCGCTAGGTCGTAGCGCTGGCGCACGCGGCGACCTCGGTGGCGATGCGGGCGAGACGGTCGACGGTGTGGGGCACCAGGGCGAGGCCCATGGGCCGCCGGAGCCGGAGCACCCGCAGCGGCCGCATCCAGGCGACCAGGAACGAGAACTCCCGCGCGAGCGCGGCGGGATCGGAGCGGTCCAGGCGCATCAGCTGGTCACGCAGGTCGGCCAGGCGGCGGGACGGGCTCGGCTCCTCGACCGCCAGCTCCTGGGCGGCGACCAGGCGCACGACCGTGGCCACCGGCGCGGACCGGTGGGCGCGCGCGGGCAGCGGGTGACGGGCCTTGCCGCCGTGCCGGGGCAGGCGGGCGCCGGGCGGCAGCCCGAGCCAGTCGCTGGCGTCGTCCCACAGCCGCAGGTCCTGGGTGCAGGAGCCGACCGTCGCCTGCCCGCCGGCGAGGCCGAGGACGGCGGCGTCGTCGCCGAGCAGCGGCCAGCCGGTGACGCGGTGCAGGACGGCCGCGACGGTGGACTTGCCGGCGCCGGACGGGCCGCAGAGCAGCAGCGCGCCGCCTGGGCCGAGCACCGTGGCGGCGTGCAGGACGTGGGCGCGCTGGCGGGTCAGCGCCCGCGGCAGCACGGTGGCGACGACGAAGTCGGCGTCATCCGGCCCCGGCTCGGCCGCGCCGAGATGCCAGGAGAGGGTCCGGCCGTCCGGCTCGACCGTGCAGGCGGCGGCGCCCTCGACGCTGACGGCGTAGCCGCCGTCGGGCCGCCGCCAGACCTCGGGCAGACGGCGGCCGCGCCCCCGCAGCGCGAGCCGGCCGCCGGCCGGCGGGTCGCCGGCACGGCGCAACCAGAAGCCGAAGGGGGCCTGGCCGTCCGTGGCGGGCACGCGGCAGTGGTCGAACCCGTCGAGCGGGACGTCGCTGTCCAGCCGGACCCCGCCGAAGCGGTACCGGAGCCGCTCGTGCTGGCCGGGGATCGCGCGAGTCATGACACGGTGACCTGGTCGAGCCAGGTGGCGGCCGAGAACAGCGGCCAGAACGACACGATCGCGTCGTGCCGGCCGGTCGGGGGGAGCCCGGCGAGGTGACGGGCTGCCGCCTGGCGGTAGTGCCGCCGGGCCACACCCAGGTCGACCCAGCCCTCCACGACCAGCGGATGGCCGGCGATCGCCTCGATCCCTCCGACCGCGGCGACGGCATCGTGGTGGATGGCGTCGAAGCGCGCCTTGCCGTCGCGCCGCCGGATCGCCGCCGGCAGGAGGTCGCCCACCGCCCGCCGCAGCAGCGGCTTGGACTCGTTCGCCGCGAACAGCACGCTGCCGTGCAGCGCGAGCACGTACTCCACCACCCGGCGGTCGTGCAGCGGATGCCGCCAGTCGACCCCGAGGGAGGTGTGGCGCTGCCTGGCCGCCTCGTAGACGGGTGCCACCTGCCGCGCGAGCGGGAGACGCCAGCGTCCCCGGTGGTCGTGGGAGGCGAACGCGTCCGCGTCGAGCGCGGACGCCGCCTCGAGCCGGTCGTGCAGGCCGATCCGCGTGAGCCAGCGGCGGCTGATCCAGTCGGGAGGCGGCGCGGCAGGCGCCGGTCGCAGCAGCGGGACGGCTGCTTGGCGGCCGAGCTGGGCGAGGCGCCGTAGGCGCTGGTGAGCGGTCGAGGGGCCGTCGCCGCTCTCGTGCCACAGTGCGCCGAGCCGCCCGGCCAGGAGCAGGTCCGGCCAGTGCCAGCGCCACCCGCGGAACCAGTCGTCGCCGCCCTCCCCGGTCAGCACCACCCGCACGCCCTCGGCGGTAAGCCGTCGCAGCGCGTCGCAGCCGAGCGCGGCGCCCGGGGACGGCGGCGGTTCCAAGGTCAGCGCGGTCTGTGCTCGCCACCGCTCCCAGTCGTAGGCGCCGGGGAGCAGCCGCATCGTGCGGCTGCCGAGATGCTCGTCGAGCGCGTCGAGCCAGCCGGACTCGTCGTGCGCCAGCCCGGGGAAGGTGACCGCGACGGGCTGCAGCCGCCCCTGCGACCTGCCGGTCGTTCCGAGGTGATGGGCGAGCGCGCTCACGGTGCTCGAGTCCACGCCGCCGCTGACCAGCACGCCGGTGAGTTGTGGGTCCATCGCGGCGGCGACCGCCTGCTCGAGCCGCTGCCGCAGACCGGCTGCCGCCTGGTCGCGGTCGACCGGTGACGGGGCAGGCACGACCGAACGGAGCGTATCGAAGCTGCGCCGCACCGGGCGCCTCCCGGGCGCAGCGACCGCGAGCTCACCGGCCGGGAGGCGCTCGACGCCGCTGAGCAGCGTCTCGTGGAAGGTCGTCGCCGCCCTGCACAGCATCTCGGCGAGCACCGGCTCATTCAGGCGGGTCGGCACGCCGGCGGCGACGAGCTGGGTCAGCTCGGTGCCGAACACGAACCTGCGCCCGTCGTGCCAGGTGAGCAGGCGGCGCATGGCC
>Ga0137374_10007513_pt1 | contig 12974 bp, 20 predicted proteins | sample SagtaG_20_FD_104811 | JGI IMG/M metagenome (GOLD analysis project Ga0137374, IMG submission 104811) | Vadose zone soil microbial communities from Sagehorn Ranch, Mendocino, California, USA - Sage1_R_100_16 metaG | ecosystem: Environmental > Terrestrial > Soil > Vadose zone | place: USA...
CCCACGACCTACTCGCCAAACTCCAAGCCCGACAGCGATCCACACCGCTGTCATAGCGGATAGTCGATCCGGCCGATTCCGTCGGCGGGCCAGCTGCGCGTCGAACTGGAACCAGCCGGCGTAATCGTCGCGGACCAGGACGCCGCACCAACCGGTGAACACGCCCAGCTGCGCGATCTTGCATGCGGTCCCGGCGGCGATCGCCCGGTACCAGACCAGCCGCGTATCCAGGATCCGCACGGTGATCACATGCGGCCGACCGTTGGCGGGTTGGCCGTCGGGCTCGATGTCGTTGACCAAATTGACCGCGATCTCATCCGCGCACAGCACGTCCTCAGCGTGCAGCGCCGCGGCCATCTCGTCGAACCCGGCCGCGGCCAACACGTCGGCGAAGCGTTCGTGGGCGCGGGCGACGAACCCGGTCGACACCGCGTACGTGGATGCCTTGATCCGTCATCGAAGGTGAAGACGCGATTCGGGCGCTGCCGGGCTTCGTGCTCGTCGTCACCGTGGCGAGGAAGCCGGTCGCGGACGATGGCGTGGAGTTCGGGCGATCACCCGTCCGCACGGCGACGGCGCCGCTGGCGCGGCGATCTCCGTCCGATGTGGACGTTGCCCGAGATGATCGGGCAACACCAGGTGACCCCTTGCCCGTCCAGGTGTGTCGTAGGAATGCTCGCACCCGTGACTGGAGTCCACCGACGTGATCATCGTGCTCGACCCGGAGCAGGCCGAGGCGGACTTGGCCGCAGGGCGGCTGACCTGCCCCCGCTGCGCCGCGCCACTGCGGCCGTGGGCCTGGGCGCGATCCCGGCGGGTACGCGGCCGTGGCGACAGCATCCGCCGGGTACGGCCGCGGCGGGCCCGGTGCACCGCGTGCCGGGTCAGCCAGGTGCTGCTGCCGGCGTGGTGCCAGCCCCGGCTGGCTGACGCCACCGAGGTCGTCGGTGCCGCCCTCGCCGCCAAGGCCGCCGGGCGCGGCTATCGACGCATCGCCGCCGGCCAGCGTGGCGGGATCCAGGTCGACGCCCGCTGGAACGCGAGTTGACGTGCGCCCGGCTCAAGCCCGATGACGACCCAGTCATCGCTGTCCTCGTTGACGCGCATGCCAAGGATCTGCGCATAGAACCCCGCGAGCGCCCGTGGATCAGGGCAGTCCAGCACAGTCTTCTCCAGCCGGCCGATCATCCTCGCATCATGACGCCGCATGGGACGGACTGTCGACTTGCCCGCGGCGAATCGCGGATGATGCATGGACCACCCGCATCGCGGCTAGAGGGCACCTGATGTTGATGGGCGGCCAGCTCTGACTATGAGCCGTCTGCCCTGAAGTCGCCTTCTACTTCGTCGATCAACGAATCACCGCGACTTCGATCGCGTCCTGGTCAGTTCCAGCGGCCCGCGGCGGCGGCGTGAGCGACGAAGTCCTCGAACGATGTGGGTCGCCGGCCGAGGGCTCGTTCCACGCCGTCGGCGAGCGCGGCAGCCGAGCCGTCGCGGATGGCCACCATAAGCCCGGTGAGCAGGCGCGCGACCTCAGGCGAGACGCCGTAGGCGACTTGGCGCTGGAGGAAGTGCTCGGCGTCGACGTCGACGTGCCGGATCGTGCGCCCGATGGCCTGACCAATGAGGTCGACCGCCTCACCGAAGCTGAGCGCCCGGCGGCCGGTCAGCTCGTAGACGCGGCCGCTGTGGCCGTCTTCGGTCAGCGCCGACGCCGCGACGATCGTCGCCACGCTCGGCGGCCACGCGTCGATACGGCTCGACGACGATGGCGACGCGTGGGTGCGGCTCACCGACGGCGACATCGCCCTCATCACCGGGCCGCAGCGATACACGATCGCCGACGACCCTTCCACCCCACCCCAGGTCGAGATCCGTGGACAACGCAAGTACGTCCTCGAGGGATACGAGGACACCACGCAGGCCCACCGCGCGCTCGCCCCCCGCACCTACGGCGATGGCCTGCCCGGGGCGACGACCCTGCTGCGCGGCGCCCACGAACTGCACGGCGACGTGGCCGGCCGCCTGCTCGACCTGCTCCCACCCCTGGCGGTTGTGCCCGCCGGTCCCCGGACCAGAGCGGCGCTGAACCTGCTCACCACCGAGACCGCCCGCGATCAACCCGGCCAGGACGCCATCCTGCACCGGCTGCTGGACCTCGTACTCGTCCTGGCGTTACGGGCATGGTGCGCCAGACCGGAGGCGACCCTCCCCGCCTGGTACCGGGCGCTGACCGCCCGCCACCGGCGACGGCCCTCGCCCCGGTCATAGCCAGGGCTACGCCGCCGACAGATCCCACACCGCCACCGCTGCCCCCGCCCCGGCCGCACCGACGCCACGATCACACCCCCGCCCTCGTCGAAACGACACGCTCAACCACCGTCTTCTCGACGCCCGGCAAACCAGCCCATAACCTTGCGTTACGCACGCCGTTCTCCCGCCGCTTACAGTTCTGACCTCGACAAGCCAGAACCTAGGCAGGACAACGGCGTGCGCTACATACCAGACGCTGAACCCACCCACGGAAGCGTCAGGAGAGCCTCAAAGTCCGTACCTGGTGGTAGGTGGTGGCTGTCCTCAACTCGCACCTGCGGGCGATCTGTTTGACGGTCAGCCCGTCCGGGCTGGCGCCGACGGCTTCCAGAATCCCCAGTGCCCGGGAAACGCTCTGGACGCGGTCGCTCGGCTCATCTTTGGGGTTACGTACCATGGTTGCTGGCGGCGGCACCCGGCTGGCGTTGTACCCGGCGGCGGTGCCGCTGCGGTCGCTGACCCCTTGGGGTTCCCGCCACATTGGAAACATCTGGCAGTTGGGTAGGTGGATGATGTGGTCGGTGCGGCGGTAGCCGTACTTTTCGTACACCGGCACCAGGTACGGTTCGGCGGCTTCGAGGTAGGACCCGCGGCCCTGCCGGTCCAGTTCCGGCAACCAGGCGGCCATCAGGCTGCGCAGGTTGCCCTGGCGTTGCACCGTCGGGTGGGCGCCTACCACCCCGAGGAAGTCATGGGGGATGTGCAGGTACGGGCCATGGGCTTCGGTCAGGAGGCGGTCGAACTCAACAAAGTTGGGGAAGTACGTGCCGGTCAGGAGTTCCAGCTCAGCGTCAGGGTCAGGTCCGCCGCCAACTTCTTCCTTACCCAACCCCGCTGTCTCGCCCCGCCTGTCGGCTGAATGGCCACTTGCGCCACCCTCATCAACCGAGGGATCCCCCATCGGCAGCCACACCGCGCAGGCCAGGCTGTCGGCGGTGCGATGGACGACGCCGTTTGCGACGCCTGGCCCGGCGTAGGTCAGCCTGAAGAATGCCGGGTAGATCTTGCGTCGGTCGTCTTCGTCCGGGATCAGGAAATGTGACGCGTTCAGATCGTGGAACGCTGCCGCGATGACTCTCGACAGTTGGTCGATGTCTTCCGGTTCGGCCAGCGTCACCTCAACGCCGCCGGTGAGGGGGCCGCCGGGCCGGTCGGTGAACCGGGCCGGCACCGGCAGCCGGCTTTCCACTTCCGGCTGCTTGATGTCGTTGTTCATCAGTACCCTACTTCGGTGGCCGGGTGCAGCCCGGCGGTGGCGGCGGCCGGTCCGCTAGCTTTGTCGCGCGCCACCGCCTCGTACACCGGCCGCCGGAAGGTGTACAGCCACGCCGAGCGCAGCAGCCCGATAACGGCCGCCAGCAGGACGAACCCGGGCAGCAGCTGGGAGGCCCGCGTCGGCACCTGTTCGCCGAGCAGGGCGGAGTAGTTGCGCCAGACTTCGAAGGCCAGCCAGCCCAGGCCGATGGCGCTGACGATGGGGGCGTGCACCCGCCGCCACGTCGGCATCTGACGGATGAATACTCCGGGCCGGTCCCGGCGGAAGAACAGCAACACCGCGATGGACGTGATGGCCAGCAGGATGAGGATCAGGAAGCCGCCGGTCTGACCCATCCAGAAGAACAGTTGCACCATCGGGTCCCAACCCTGCACGGCGTACAGGGCAATGACCGCAACGGCGATGGCGGTTTGCAGCAGCGACGCCACGTATGGGGCCAGGGCTTTGTTGGTCTTGTCAAAGACGCCGAACATGACCCGTTCCCGGCCCAGGGTGTAGGTGTAGCGGGTGGCGGCGTTGTGGAAGGCCATCATGGCGGCGAAGGTAGAGGTCAGGAACAGCCACTGCGCGACCGTGGACAACCAACCGTTGCCCAGGGCGAACAGCATGCCCGGGCCGATCCGCCGGGCGGTGTCGACCACCTGGTCGGGGCCATAGTGGACGATGAGCGCCCAGGGGGCAAGCAGGTAGACCAGGGTCATGAGGGATACAGCGATGAGCGTGGCCCGGGTGATGGTCTTGGTGGCGCTCTTGGCCTCTTCCTTGTACACCGGGGCGGTTTCGGCGCCGATGAAGCACAGCACGGCCACGGCACCGCAGACGGCGATGGCCGAGGTGGTCAGTCCCCTGGGGCTGAGGGCGGTGAACAGATGCGCGCCGCCGCTGCCGGCGGCCGGATGGACCAGCCCGTTGAGGCTCAAGGCCAGGATGACCAGGACTTCTATGGCGATCAGGCTGCCCAGGATCTTGCTGGTCCAGCGCACCTCGCGGGTGCCGAGCAGGCCGGTCACGGCCGCGATGACCAAGGACCACAGCCACCAGGGCTGGTGCCAGTGCAGGAAACTGTCGCCAAGCATGGGCGCGATGGTGGCGCCGAAGATGCCGTAGAGCGCCACCTGGAGCATGTTGTAGCCAAACCAGGCCACGATGGCGCCGGCGATACCGAGGGGCCGGCCCAGGCCCAGGGCGATGTACGAGTAGAACGCCCCGGCGTTGTTGACGTAGCGGGCCATGGACAAGTACCCAACGAAGAAAACGGTCAGCATCACCGCCGTCACCAGCAGCATGAACGGGATGGCGGTCATGCCGGTGACGGCGAAGGCGCTGGTGATAAGTCCGGCGGCCACCAGCAGTGGGGCGACGCCGGAGAGCACGAAGCCGAGCACTGAACGGACGCCCAGGCTGTCAGCGGCCAGCGCCTCGCTGACCCGGGAATGGGATTGGTGGACTTGGGTGTGCCTCATTCTCGTACCTCCGGTGGCAGTTGCGTGGAGGATGGCTTGGTAGACAAGGACTTGAAGAGCTATCGAGGGTTGAAGGTGCTGGGCCGTAAGGGAGTCAGTGGGTGGCGGCGGCTACGGCCGAAGCCACTGAAGCGCGGGTGTCGTCGAACAGCTGGGGCAGGCCGCCGCCGAGGAAGCTGGCCTGTTCCAGCACGCGGTTCACCGCCCAAGCGCGGGCGTAGGGGAAGACGCGCCGGTTGAGCCCGGTGGCGTAGACCAGGGCGACCAAGGCTTGTTCGTGCGGGCCGATGGACCACTCGGCGTCGAGCAGCCGGTTGAGGTGGGCCATGGTGGCGCTGGTGTAGGCGGAGTTGTCCGGCTGCCAGCGCGGGGCGGTGGCGATGAAGTACGGGCCGAACAACCGGATGCGGGTCGGCGCGATGAGCCGGTGGTAGCCCTCACGTTCCAGCCGCTGGGCCACCAGGGGTGTCACCACCGGGCCGAGGTGGCGCAGCCAGTCCCGGGCCCGACGCCGCGTACGTTCGGCGGCGATCTCCTCCACCGCGGTCATCTGCGCCACGTTGGTGGGCTGGGCGCTCGGGTAGATGCCCACGCCGATGGCGTCGATGAACGCTTGCTCGGTGAAGATCAGCTCCGCTAAGACCGAGGCGCCCATGGACAGATGGGTCAACCGCGGTGCCTGACGGGGACGGCCGGTGACATCGTCATGCGCCAGGAGATAGAAGGCATCAGCGAACAGCCGGGGGATTTGCAACGTCGGACGCATGGCAGGCGAACCGCTCCAGGAAAGGGGGAGGAAGAATCCGGCCGCCGGTCCGAGCGGCCCGGGGCTGGTCATCCGGGATGGCCACCATCACCAACTCACCGCGAAGCAGACGGGCCCCACCCGGCACAAGATGAGGGGTGACCACCGGGCCACGTACCCACACGGTCGACCGGCCGCGATGGTCCACGTCGCCGGGACCGAGGAAGTCCACAATCTCCAGGGCGAAGCCTTCTGGGCTGCCTGCCAGGGAGTACTGGCCAGGCACGACCCAGACGATCTCGTACTGCTGGAGGCCGGCGGCCTCGGTGCCGTTGCTACCGGCCGTCAGAACGTCGTCAGCCATGGGCGCCGGCCACATCGGCATCCGCGCCCCAGGTCGCTAGCAGGGCCAGGATGTCGTCGCTCAACTCCAGACCGAACTCGGCAAGGAGACCAAGCCGTCGGGCCCTCAGAATCCAGCCGGCCGCCCAAATGACCTGCTGGCAGCGCCAAGGCTGCCGACAGGCCGCGCAGACCGGGGGAAACGCTCCGCTGGAGCTGATGCCATGCGAAGCCAGCAGCCAGAAGGCATGTTCGGTGACGCGCAGCAGGTTGAAGTCGGAGAACGCGGCGCGGTACATGGCCGAACGGCGCTGGAGCTGGCGCTTGGCCGACGGGGCCTGGTCGCCGCGGCGAAAAGCGAAGTTCGGCGACGGCTCAGGCAATGGCTGGGGCGGAGGTGGCGGCGGGCTGGGCGGCAGGGGGATGGGGTCGGGGCTGAAGGTGGAGGCCATGGCTCATTCACTGGTCCCTGGTTACTCGGGCAGCACGAATCACACCCTGCAAGGGTGTGGAGGCATCAATCTGGTGTCTGTTCACGTCGCGGCGAGAGGTGTTGGCGGCCGAGGACAAGAACCCCCGGGCCGAGCCGCCGGCGTACAACCGCCAGGCAGGTACCCCGGCAACCTGCTGCCTCGGGAATGAACCCGCTCAGCCGCCAACACTTAGCGGTGAGGCTACGTACGGTCAGCCTCCCAGCTCAATGATTGTGCAAATCCGTGCAGCACATCCCCCGACGACGGCGATGACCATGTCACTGGGCCGAGCCGCGACCAGCGGCCAGCTCGTGCAGCGCGCGGGTCATGAACTGTTTGGCCGGGACTCCGTACACCGCCGCCTTGGCGAACTCGGCAAAGCGTTGGGTATACATGGCGATCTCCCGCGGCTGGGTAACCGACAAGAACCCGGACACCAGCTCGACGTTGACTTGGACCTCGTCGAAGATGAAGAACATCTCTACCGGCCACGTCACGGTGCGGTCAACGTTCCTCGGAATGATGCCGAGCGACATGTTCGGCAGTCCGGCCACTGACAGTAGGTGGCGGAGCTGCCCTGCCAGCACCTTGGGGCCGCCGACCTGGTAGTACAGCGTCCCCTCTTCCAGCACGATGGCGAAGCGGTGGTCGCCGCGGAACAGGCTGCCCTGGCGGTCCATCCGTTCGGCAACCGCGTCGTCTACGTCGTCGATCAGGCGGCGGCGGTCACGCACCGATTCCAGCAAAGCATGGATGTACGGCGCCGTTTGGATGGGGCCGGGGATTATGAGCGGGGAGTAGAAGCGGAAGAGCTTGGTGCGCTCGTACAGTTCGCGGACAGATTCTTGCGCGGGTTTGAGGCCAGCCCGTTCCATCCGCCGCCAGTCCAACCATAGCGAGTCCGCGGCCTGGAGCTGGTGCACCAGCTCGGTGATCTGTTCTGGTACGCCGCACAGATCGCACCAGGCTTGGATATCCGCGGCGGTCGGCGATGTGGTGCCGTGCTCCAGCTTGGACACCTTGGTGCGGTGCCAACCAGCTCCACCTGCCAAGGCTTGGGCGGTGAGACCTGCGTGCACACGGATTTCCCTCAGCCGGTCGGCGAGTGCCCGACGGGCTAGGCGAGCGCTGGAAGAGGGGGAGGCCATATGTGTGAGTCTGTGTTGGAGTGCGGGGGTCGTGGTTAGCGCGGTTTTGGTGGCAACAGTCCCAGGTTTGGTGGCGCTTGCCGACCGCCAACGCCCTGGTCATGATCGTAGCCCTAGCCCGGCCCTAACCCGCTCACGTCAGCCGGTACTCCCGGTGCGGGACGGCCCGTTGCCAGACCGACTCGAAGGCCGAGACGCACAGGCGTACCACGGCTTCGTCTTCGGTTAGCTCGTCACCGGCTTCGTCGCCGCGACCGGTGAAGTAGTTGAAACGCACCAGGCGGTTGTCGAAGATCCAGAAGTCGTTGCCGGGGAGGGCCAGGTCCGATGCTTGTCGCCGGGGCAACCACCGCACCTGTTCCCCGGCGGCCAGGTTCAGCCCCTCGGTCAAGTCGTACTCGTACTTGATGAAATCCGTGACCGGCTCGCTGACGATGCGGGCGCGGCGAACACGGATGCCCCGGGCGGTGGTAGCAGACATTAGGTCGTACCACTCGCCCCAGCGCTCCTTAGGGTCGATGGCTACCCCGGCTCGCCAGTCGATGAACACCGGATCGGTTGGGATGTACTCATCGCGCATTTCCAGGTGCACGGCGGTGGCCGCGCACCTGGCAAACAAGGTCTCGAACGAGGGGTGCCGTGGATCTTCGGTCACGCCGTGTTCTCCAACGCAGCAGCGATGATTGGGCGCATGCGGGCCGGCAGGCGGACGATGCGCTCGCTCGGCAGGATCGGGCTGCGGGCAGCGACGTCGCTGCGGTTGCCGGCGTCCAGCTCTTCCGCGCCCTGGAACAGAATGTCGCCGGTGGCCTCGTCTATCCAGACCGACGGACAACTGCCGCCCGGGGTTTCGGGGTCGATGCCGATGAACTTGAGGGGCATGGTCTCCTCCTTGGAGATCGTCGCCGGCACCGTACATGCCGTAGTGGTGTCGGGCCGCGCTACAGCGGTGCGGATGCCGGCAGGCGCCGGCGGGCAGTACAGCGAGCGGCGGACGCGCTACCAGGGCCGAAAGCCTGTTCGCTGACCGGCTGGTAGCACGTCCGCCGTTTCACCCGTTGGCACGGACCTCGCATCGCGTACCACCGGGGAGCTTGAGGGGGTAGGGGTCAAATCAACAGTTTCACCGCAGACCTGGTGCGCCTCCGATGCCCTGACGTTCTGGCTGGTCATGATCTTCACCGCTCGTAGTCCACGTTAGGGACGTGGGCGCGTTGACCGCGACCGCCCACGGCGAAGCCGGTGACCCTGGGGGTGTCGAGCGAGAGGTGCGGATGCGGACTCATCGGCGGCTGGTTGGGCAACCAAGGTTGAAGGCACTCGGCCGGACAGTGCTTGCCCGGGGTGTTGTTGTCGGCCGGGATGCGGCACCTGCCCGTCGTACCAACCGGGATCTTCACCGGTGGCGCGGATGACCAGGGTGGCATGACGGCGCGTCGGACAAGGAGTTTGGTGGCCGGTGGCGCATCGGCCACTGCCCACGCCATGGTCGGCGAGACGTTGGTACAGCAGGACGGCGGTGCGGTGGAGGTTGGAGCCCGGACGTATGGAGCTCGGCTGGACCATCATGGCCTGCCTCCATGAGAAGAGGGCCGCTCTGGTTGGTCCGGCGCCTGGCTCGCCGTTCTGCGTGGTGCTGATGATCACCGGACGGTTACGTCGCGGTGCAGATCCATCTTGTGCGGTGTCAAATTGGAACAGTGCCAGTGTGTCACGGCACTAGCCGTGGCGGCAAGGGGGCTGGTTGGAGGTTTCCGAGGATGGACGCGAGCACAAAGGGGACCAATGCCTGGCAAGGCATCGATCCCCTTGGAGTCTGAAGATCGGCTAGTCGGTCGACGCTTGGCGGTCGAAGTCGCCGGCACGGACGCCGTAGATGAAGGCCGCCCAGGTCAGGGGCGTGAACTCCAAGATCGGGCCGGTTTGGTTCTTGGAGTCGCGGACGCCTACGCTGCCATCGGGGGCGAAGCCTACTTCGACGCAGTTGCCATTCGCGCTGCCGCTCCGGCTGGACTTACGCCAGCCGGTGTACGTCTGGGTGTTCATGGTCTTGTCATCTCTTTTCGCGATTTCTCCATCTTCGGAACGTTCTTGACCGCCTGAGCGAGGTACTCCTGGCTCTGGCGGGCAGACAGCGCTGCGGTCTGGATGGCCTCATAGAGATCCACGTATGGCCCGACCTCTTCCGGCTCGGTTAGCACGATGTCTGTCGTTACAGTGTCCACCACCACGATCAGGGGATCGCCGGGGTCGGCGTAGGTGTAGATGCCGAATGGCGAGTACGGCAAACGGTATTCGGTCACGATGGCGTCGACCGGTAGTACCCGGATGGCCACCCGGTCGTTGGCACCGGCCAGCTCCACGAGGCGCCGCAGCTGCGCCTCCATGATCGGCGGGTCGGCGGCGATGCGGCGGACGGCGACTTCGTCCAACACCGCTTGGTACGACGGGCCGCCCTCGCGGTGGAGTTCCTGCTGTCGGCGTTGCCGGGCTTCAACAGCGCGTTCCAGCTCAAACGGTTCGGACTTGTCCTGCCGTGGTCGGCGGGCGCGCGTGTAGTCGCGGGTCTGGAGCAAGCCGGGCACGAAGATCTGATACTCCCGGATGGTGGTGGCGCCACACTCCAGATCGGCGTAGAGCTTCTGGCGGTCGCCCATGCCGGCGAACTCCGGGGTTTCCCACCAGCCGCGTTCGGCGGCGTCGCGGGCCACCTGGACCAAGGTTCGCCACTTGTCGCCGTCGACACCCAGCACGTCGAGGATCTTCATGACGTCGCCGATGTCCGGCCGGCGGGCGCCGGTTTCCAGACGCGAGATCTTCATGCGCGACTGACCGATGCGCTTGCCCAACTCCTCGGAGGTGAGGTTGGCGGCTTCGCGGCGGGTGCGGATCTCGTTCGCCAGGCGCAAGCGACGGACGTAAGGGCTGATCACCGCAGGCAACCCCCTGGAGAGGGTGAACTGTGCCGAACTGGAACGTTGACGGGCCCAGCATACGACTTGAGCGGAGCGACAACCGGCGCCGGCGGGGCGCTCGAAGCCTGCCGCGTGGCAACGGCGGGTTAGCAGAGTGCGGGATTGCGTAAACAGTGCCAAGCGGGTAGTTGCTCCGGCGAAGGGCCTACGCCGCATAGATCACGGGCGGCATGACGGTGTCGGGGATGCCCGCCGGTGCCGTGGCGGCCTGGCGCGTTTCAGATCTCCGCCGCCCTACAGCTCCGGCCAGCCGTCCATCTTCGAGGCCGTGATGAGATCCCGGACGAACTCCAAGGCCAGGTCCTCGTTAGGCAACTCGAACCAGCGGCTCTTGCCGTCGGCACCACCCTCGCGGGCCTCGACGGTCCAGGTACCGGCATCCTCGTACACCGGATGTCCATGCGGGCCAGACGGCCCCACCGGCTGTTCCAGTAGTGCTTGCGCCGTTCCACGCTGGAGGAGGCTACTCGCACACGCGTTCGAGGAACAAGCTCTTGCCCAGGTCAGCGCATAGTTCCTGCCCGGATTTCCGGTTCGTGCGGACCGTCTGGTCGGCAAGGGTTGCGGCTGCGCTGGTACGGCGACCGTAGCCTCGTGCTGGCCGGGGGTGGGCCGGAGTGCCGAGGAGCGGTACCCGCCCCGGGACCTTGCCACCTGCTCCTCGACTACGGCGCGGTCTAACCCGGCTTCGGGTTGCAGTACCTGGCGCGCGTAGCCGACGTAGACGACCTACGGTCCGTCACCCGGCACACCATCGACCGCAGAGCCTTGATCAACCGACGATCGATCCCCACCGGCGGCGACGTGCGCGCCTTCGGCCTCGCCGAACTGGGCACCGTCGTCATCAAGGTGGTCGGCCGGGCATCGTCGACACCGGCCGACGCCTTTGAACCTGCCGCTCCCCCCGGGACCCTGCCGAGCTGATCAAGGATCTGGCCGCGGTCGGCACGACCCTGACGCAACCCCATCACGAACCCCGACCTTGAGCTGCTCACGCGGCTCACACCGTTGCAGCCCCGCCACCCCCAACGCAAGAACCTCGACGCCCGCCTCACCACCGCGCTGCACGGCGAGGCCAACGAGCGCCTCGGCACGGGCTGGCCGTGGGAGCAGTCCGACGAGTTCAGCGCCGTCGACACCGTGAGGCTGCTGCACGTGCCGCGCGTTGAGGACGTCGATCTGCTGTGGCTGTCCATCAAGGACCTCAAGAAGATCGTCCGAGAGTGGCCATCTCGGAGCCCGCTTGACCTACTCCGCACGATCAAGGTCATGCTCATGGGCGACGACGGCACCGCGTTGAGCCCGCAGATCCCGGCCACGGAGGGCGGTGGCCGGCCCCGAATGGCGCACCACCGAGCTGTCACTCGGAGCGGGTGCAACTTTGGTAGGCGTCCAACCAGCCGGTAGCGATGGCGTCGCCGCGGCGGGTGAAGACGGCGACACCGGTCGCTCCTTCGGTGCCGTCGCCGTTCGGGTAGGGCAGTTCGCTCGGGTCGCCGGTTGATCGGTATGCGCTGATGGGCCGCTCCACGCGGGCCTTGTCACGAGGCTTTCGTGACCTGGCCGGGTCGACCAGGACGCCGTAGTGGGCGGCCAGTTCCGCATACGACCGGTTGATCTTCGGGTCGTAGAGGTCGGGCCGGTCCACCCCGGTGCGCAGGTTGTCGGGCTTCTGTTCCCCAGCACGTTATGTCACCGGTGAGGCCGCCGCCGGTTCCAGTAAGGCGATCAGCGGACAGCGCAGCCACATAACGCGGGCGGCCTCTGGGATGGTTCTTCCTCCGATTCATCCGTCGAACGGAGGTTGTCCATGCTGGAGCAGTACTTCCTCAAGCCGTCGACGATCGATCGACTTCGGGGGGTCGTGGATCGCGGCAGAGATCGAGACGTACGTCGCCTGGATGGCAGGCCAGGGTTACAGCGCGAAGAGTATCTGGCGCCGCGTGCCTGTCGGGTTCGCCTTTGGCGAGTTCGCCCGCAAGCGAGGGGCGCATGCGGTCGGTGATCTGCCTGCACATGTCGAGGCGTTCGTCGCCGAGCGTGTCGCAGCCCATCATGCAACCGGCTCGACAAGACCGATGGCGAAGGAGGTCCGGTGCCCGGTCTGCAGGCCTGTCGGCGATCTTGTAATTCCCCCATCTGACGGGGTTTCGATCACGTAATTCCCCCACCCGGTCACGTAATTCCCCCACGGGAGCACGTGCGTGGCGTCGGGGTCTGGTCCTCGCAGGCGATC
>Ga0137374_10007528_pt1 | contig 12954 bp, 5 predicted proteins | sample SagtaG_20_FD_104811 | JGI IMG/M metagenome (GOLD analysis project Ga0137374, IMG submission 104811) | Vadose zone soil microbial communities from Sagehorn Ranch, Mendocino, California, USA - Sage1_R_100_16 metaG | ecosystem: Environmental > Terrestrial > Soil > Vadose zone | place: USA...
GCGCCGCCATTGGCGAAAATGTGGATGACGCGCTTGGCCGTGCCCGGGAAATGCGGCGCCTTGGGCAGCAGCGGGCTGGTATAACCGCCCTCGTCCGCCGCGGCGCGCGCCGTGAAGCCGGCTTGGCCGAACAACGCGCCCAGGCCGAGCGCGCCCATGCCCATGCCGCAACGGCCGAGGAATTCCCGCCGCGTCAGCGCCAAATGTTCTGGATTGAACGGATGATGTCGCATTGTCAGGCGCCCGGTTGTTGTGGGCAGCACAAAAGGCTGACGCAGCAGTCGCGCCCGCCATTCACGGCGATTCCTTCCATGAACAGGAGCGCCGAGCTCCCGCTCGGCGCGGCCCAAGCGTTGGATCGAGCCGAGCAGGATCTCGGCGCTCCGTCCCCGTTAATGGCCCCGATGCGCGTCCGAGGTTGGAAGCCGGAACTTTCCATGAATCGGCTCTTGCAAGGAGTTCCGCCTTCAGGCGGCAGGACGTCCGGCCGGCTAAAGCCGGGACTCCGTGCCAGCCGCCGCCGTTCATGGCCCCAGTGCGCGATGCTCGAATCGTGGAGGCTCTCCATGAACCTGGTAGGGCCGACCTGCCAGTCGGCCTGGACGCGCGGCAGCGCGTCCCCACCAGGTTCATGGCCCCGATTACCGATCCTCGCTCCCACTACCGGTTGAACGATTTCATGAAATCTTCCACGGAGATGGCCGCGACTTTCTTTTGAACCTTCGATCCCGCGATCAACTCGTTCAGCTTCTTCTCGTAAGCTGCGCCGTCCAACGGGAGATTGACGGTCTGGCCGAGCAGCGAGGAGTAAAGCATCGCATTGGCGAGTTCGACGGAATGGATGCCTTCGGCGCCCGGCACGAGCAACGGCGTTCCGTCCAGGATGGCTTCGGTGAAATTCTGCAGAAGGATTCCGTGCGGGTTGACGGCGTTGTCGATGGGGATGTCCGCGTTCCACACGTCGGGTTTTGCGAAACCCGTTTTGGCGGCGCGGCTGAACTCGATCATGTCCGCGTCGTTGCGGGTGAACGTGAGCTTGTTGTTTTCCAAAACGACCCGGCCGCGAGTGCCGGCCAGCTCGAAGCGGTTTGTGCCCGGCGCTTCTCCCGTGCTGGAGACGAACACGCCGGTCGCGCCGCCGCTCCATTCAAGGTAGCTGGTCACATTGTCCTCGACCTCGATGTCATGATAGCGGCCGAGCTGGCAAAAACCGCGGACGCGCGCGGGCATCCCGGCCAGCCACTGAAGCGTGTCGAGCTGGTGCAGGCATTGGTTGAGGAGCACGCCGCCGCCTTCGCCCTTCCACGTCGCGCGCCAGCCGCCGCTGGCGTAATAGGCCTCGGTGCGGAACCAGTCAGTGATGATCCAGTTGACTCGGACGATCGCGCCCAGATCGCCCGATTGAATGAGCTTGCGGATCTTCGCGTAACGCGGCTCGGTGCGAAGCTGGAACATCGCGCCGAAGACCTGCTTGGGACGCTTTGAAGCCACCGCGATGAGACGCTCGGCGTCCGGCTTATGCGAGGCGATCGGCTTTTCGACCATGAGGTGCAAGCCCGCTTCGAGCGCGGCGATGCCCTGCGCGGGATGCTGCGGATGCGGCGTGGCGACGAGCACCGCATCGACGGCGCCCGACTGGATGAGCATGCGCGCGTCGTCGAACACCGCGATGCCTTTGGCTTTGAAGGCCTCCAGCTTGTGTGGGCTCGTGCTGCAGACGGCGGCCAGTTCACAGCGCGGGATCTTGCCGGCGAGAAGGTAATCCGCATGGAACTTTCCGATGTTGCCCATGCCGAGAATGCCGAGTCGGACTTTGTTCATGCGCGCGAGATTCCACGCAGCCGGGCAATTCGTCGAGCCGGTTCGTGAGCCCAGGTCGGCGAGTCGCCGACCGGAACGGGCGAGTCGCCCGTGCTACCCATTTCTCAAGGCTGGCGCGGCGTCACGGCGCGATAGATCCGGTTCGAGGTCCAGGCGGAGTCGATGATGGTTTCAACCCGGTTGTTCGAGCGTGCGAACACGTCGGCCAGCCGCGACCACGCCGCGCCGGCCTGGTCGGAGAATTGAAGGGTGTAGGTCCGGTTCGACGCCGCGCCGAAGGTGAGCGTCGGCTGCTGGCCTGGCGTAATCAAGGTGAGTTTGAGGAAGCTGGCCGGATCGTTCGGATCGGTGTTCGCGCCGAATTCCTGCAAGTTGGTCATGCCGTCCCCGTCGGCATCCGCGCTGGCCGAAACGTTGGTCGAGCCGAAGTTGTTCGTCTCCCAGGCGTCGGCCATCCCGTCGCCGTCCGCATCGGCCAGCGTGGTGATGGTGAAGTTGCCGGCCAGCCCGGCGATGGTGGCGGCATTGCGGATGATGGCGCGGTACTGCAGGGAGCCCGGCGGATTTGTGCCCGGTATGTTGTAAAAGCTCACCGTGTCATTTATGACGTTGCTGGCCATTGAGAAGTTGGGCAGGACGCGCCGCCAGTCGACCGAGTACGGCGGCGGGTAGCCTGCGAACACGACGCTGACGCCGACCGTCGCGCCGGTGACGACGCTTTGGTTCACGGGCGCTTGCGTCAAGTAGGGGGAAATCAACGGTTGCAAGTAGGCCGGCGCGCTCTGAGCCGCGCTGACGCCGTCGCTGACGATCGCCGAGTAATAGCCCTCGTGCGCGAGTGAGACGTTCGAAAAACTGTGTGTATTGCTTATCGCGCCAGGAATGTCGACGCCGTTGAACTGCCACCGGTAGCTGACAGGCGGGTTATAGGAGACCGCGCCCACGGTAAACGTCGCGCGATTAGTCGGGAAGCCAATCGGATCGGGCGGGATGCGAACGAATTGGTTGGCGGGCTGATTGGTGATTGTGGGGCCGATCCGCACGACGAGCGTCGCGTTGCTGCTGTCGGTCGACCCGGCCGTATTGAAAACGACCGCCTGATAGATGCCCGCGCTGGCGAGCTGGACGTTCGATAGAACAAGCATCGAATTCGTCGCGCCATCGAGGTTTCCGCCGCTGAATCGCCACTGGTAGAACAGGGGTGGCGAGCCGGTCGCGCTGACGCTGAACGTTGCGGTGGTCGTGGTCCCGTTGGTGCGTGAGACCGGGTGGCTCGTGACGGCCGGGGGCGTGCCGCTCAGGGCGTGCGTGCCGGGGGTCGGCACCGCGGCCAGCCAGTTGATGGGATCATCCCCGTAAGCAAAGGGATTGATGCGCTGGAGCGACGCGCCCGCGCCATCCGCGGCCAGCGGCCACGGTTTGCGGTCGTTGTAACGGACGGCGTCCACGGCGTAATAAGGCGTGCCGTTGGTCGTCGGGGAATCCGGCGCGCGGAGTTCGAGGTTTTCGCCGCTGTCCTGAAGTGTGCCGGAGTATTGAAAAATTGCCACGGCGGCCGGGACGCTGAAGCGCGCGCGGAACGCCACCGGATTGTCGCTCACCAATAAGAGGCAGCCGTTGGATGGCAGAGTGACGTTCGTCGGGAAGTTGAAGCTGGCGCCGTTGAGCCGCCAGGTGTTCGTCGGGTTCGCCGGGTCGAACAGCGGGACCGGCGCGTTCGAGAGGTTGCGCAATTCGAGGAACTCATCCGGGTTCGACTTTGGATTGTAGTGGATTTCGCTCAGGACCACCGGGCCGATGCGCGGGGCGGCGTTGGCGCCGCCCGGGGTGCGCGAGACCAGCAACGGGAACTGCTCTTCTCCCACACTGTTCACGTAGCGCCCGAACGACACCCCGTCCTGCGATCCGCCGAACGTGAAGCCGTGGCTGTAACCGGTGAGGGCGCCCGCTCCGTCGGCGCTGAACAGATAGACGTCGTCGCCGAGCGAACTGAGGCTGAAACTGACGCCAAGGCCGGGCGTGGGATTGAAGTCGTCTTCGGTGAACACCGCGAACGCACCCGGCGCCAACGCCGGCCGGGCGGGGATGCGGAATTTTTGCGGCAGCGTCGGATCGTCGCTCAGCCACCAGCCACTGATATTCACGTTCGTCGACGCGATATTGAGCAGTTCGATGGTGTCCTTGAGTGGGAAGGTCGAGCTGGCCAGCGCCTCGTTGATGACAACGCCGCCGACACCGGACGCGCCGCCGTCGGTTCCCGGTGTGCCGTAAATCGCGGCGCTCGAACGATAGGTCCCGTCGGCTCCGCGCACGAGCGAAAAGCCGAATCCGTCCGGCGTCACCGGCGAGGGCGCGCGGTCGGTGTAGGTGATGGTGATGATTTCCCCCGCGGTCTGGTGACTGATGGTGACGGTCTCCCCGTCGTTGTTGAGTTTGCCGGTGTAGACGCCGTTGACGACGACGCCCGGATAGCGCGCCGCGAACGCGTTCGTGTTGCGGGCCAGAAGGAACAGCGCGCCGGGCGCGAGCTGCGTCCCGTTGGTAAAGCTGAACTCCACGCCATCCGTGAATAACAGACCCGAAAGATCGAGGCTCACGGCCCCGATGTTTTTCAATTCGATGTACTCGAATTCGTCGCCATCTATTGCCCCGTCGCCGGGTGGATTATACATGAGTTCGTTGAAGACAAGGTTCGTGCGCAACACGCTCGTCAGGTCACGCGGCCCAGGCCGGAACTCGATCGGCAGCGACCAGCGGCTCCAGCGGCCGGTGTTGTCCTTGTGCCGCACGCGCACGCGATAGACCAGGTCCGCCTGCGCGACGTGCGCCGGGATGGTGATAAATGCGTTGAACGTCGTCAGTTCATCGGAAACCCACGCGGCATCCCATTCCAGCCGGAGCTGCGACGGGTTGCTTACAACAGTGCCCGGGGCAATGATCTCGGCGATGCGCCATTGCATCGCGCCGAACGTGCCCGCTCCCTGCGGGTCGGCGAACACCGACGACTGGAAAACCAGCCCGTCCACCGGGTAACCGTTGGTGCCGACGTAGGTGATCGTCGGGCGGGCCGGGATTGCGGCGTCGTTTGCCGCGGTATCGAGCCGGGTCGAATTTCCGCCGGCTGCGATCGTCGTGCCGCCGACCCAGTGCGCTTTCGTGCCGCCGACGAACATGAAGTCCTTCATGTCCTGCGCGTAAGCCAGCAGGCCGGCGGTCAGCCCGGGGCCGCCGGGACCGGTGGCCAAAATCGACTGGTAGCTGGCCGGCGCCGGCGCGTTCGACCAGCGCGCGTGGTCGGCGGGCGCGAAGTCCCGCAGGCGCCCCGCGAACGCATCGATCACGGCGCCCATCTGATCGGGTTGGATGAGCAGATCGCGCACTTCGCGCACGGTATTGCGATAGTCCTTTTGGAGTTCGAGGTTCTCCCCGGTGTCGCCACCGGTGGTGTTGCCGCCCAGGGCAGGGACGTTGAAGATGCCATTGAACACGACGTCGTAGCCATTATTCCACGTCGGTCCCCAGGTGTCAGTCGAGTCGTAGGGGAACGTCATCATGCGGCCGAAGAAGCTGTTGGAAGCGACGTACGGCGGCTCGAAATACCACGCGGCGTTTTTGTTCGCGTCCGGCCAGAAGTCGTAGTGGCGGATGGCCTCGCAATAGGCGTCATAGCGATACCAGTTGGTGTAATTGACGTGGCCGAGCAGCCAGGCCGTCGGCTGGAAGCCGGTGAGGTTGTTCTCGATGTTGAAAAAGTCCTGGGCATTCGTCGGCGCCAGCGGCCCTTGATAGCGCAACTCCTCCACCCCGAGCACAAAGTTGTCCACCAACTTGTAAAGGTTGGCTTTCGGCAAGTTGTGGGATTCGAGGAAGTTGACGTCGTATTTCTCCTGCGCCCAGTTCAGGCCCCAAAAGTCGCCTGCGTAGGGGTCGGCCGGCGATTCCTGTGCGCTGCGGACGACGCGGAAATGGAAGTGAAACGTGGAAGGTGAAGGCACTCCGAGCTTGTTCCAGAGGAAATAATTCACGACTTCGTTCAGCGCGAAGGTCTCCGTGCCCCGGTTGCTTTGGCCCTTTCCCGTCACGAGCTCACGCCACCTGGTCGGGTAGCGGTTGCCTTCCTGGTCCTTGGCGTCGAGCAGCCGGCCGGCGTTGAAACGGATGCGAAAGCTGCGCTTGCCAGGCTGATAGCGGCCGTTCGCGCCGCGCAGGCGGTAGGTGACATGATCGTAGACCTGTCCGTCGAACACCAGCGCGCCTTCCCAGTTGAAGTGCAGCCGGCCCTGGTGCCGATAGACGTTCATCCAGTACTGATCAATCTGGTCGCCGGCGTTGGACCACGCCGTGCATTGGTCGATGTTCGTTTTGCTCGTGATCAGCGTGTAGACGGGCAGCGTCTGGAGCGCCGCTGAGGAGAAGCCCAGGTAGTTGGGAATGCCGTCGTAAACGAAGTAGGCGAAGTTTAGCGACGGGTCGTCCGCGAACGGCGCGCGATGTGCGGCTCCCAGCAAGTCCGCGCAGGTGATGCGGTATCGGACCAGGGTGCGATTGGCCTGCGGCGGCAGGAGCACGGAATAGACGTCGTCGCCCGCGACAGCATCGCCGTTAACGCCGTCGTCGTGCATCGCCACGGTCGTCCAATTGGCCGGCGCTTCAAAAGCGGGGTTCGGGGAGTTGGTCAGGGCGGGATTGGTGTTCAGCAGATCGAGTTGCGCCCGGGTCAGCGCGATGGTCGCCGGGATGTAGCCACCCGGCGCGACGACCTGGTAGGCGAGGGAAACGGAGGCGACGCCGTTGGGGTCCGTGACTTTGACGGTGACGAGTACGGCGTTGGTCGAAGCCGGCGTATCCGGCGAATGATTCACCTGCCGGATGTTCGGCGCGGCGTTGGTGGCATAGACGGCGTTGGTGGCGCCCGGCGTGGGCAATGCCCCACGCCACGAGCTGCCGAGGTTGTTGTCCAGCGACGGATGGACCAGTTGCATCGACGGCCCATCGCCGTTGGGCGAGATCGGCCAGGGGAATTCGCTCTTGAAATCGACCTCGTTCACCACCGCGTTGTTCCCGTCGCGCAACGTGATCCGCTCTCCGTCCCTGTTGATGCCGCCGTCCCACGGCCCGAGCGCGGTGGAGCCGAAGCGGCTTTGAATCGTCGCCGGATTTTCCGCGAGCACGAGGAACGAGTGGGGCGCCAGGAAGGTGTTCGCGGGGATGAAGTAGTCGATTCCCCCCCGCACGCGCCACGACGAGAGATCGACGGTGTTCTCCGTCGGGTTGTAAAGCTCGATGAACTCGTCCGGAATCGTGTTGTCGGTCCCGTTGTAGTGGATTTCGTTGATGATGACACTGAGCGATTCGTCGACGACCGTCAGCGCGAACGTCTGCTCGACGCTCAGGCTCGTGCTGTCAGTGGCCCGCAGGCGCAGGCTGAAGGCCGCGCCTGCCCCGCCGGTAAACGCCGGGCCGGCGACGAGAGCGGCGCCGATGACGGCGAACTTCGCGTTGTCCCCGAATCCCGGCACGAGCGCGAACGTGTGCGTGTCGCCCTCCGGCAAGTTGACGTCGATGGCCCGAATGGCCGCGATGAACGAGCCGGGCACAGCGGTCGACGGGACAGTGGTCCGGCTCAATACGATGGCCGAGGGCGCCGTCGCCGGCGGGATGACGCGGATGCTCACGGTCCCCGGGGCGGAATCGAACATGCCGTCGTTGACCTTGAACGTGAAGGCGTCGTCGCCGCTGAAGTTGAGAGCGGGGGTGTAAGTCACGTTCGGCGGCGTGCCGCTCAAGCCCCCGTGGCCCGGCGGCATCACGATGGCGAAAGTGAGGTTGCTGCCCTGCGGATCGCTGCCGGTAAGCGTGAGGGCGCGCGGCATGTTCGGCAGGGTGTTGGTCGTCAGGTTGCGGGCAAGCGGCACGCCGGGATCGACGGTGAGCGTCAGTTGCGCGGTGCGTACCGCGTTGGTGTTCGTCGCCGTGAGCGTGTAGGTGGTCGTGAGGACCGGACCGACGGGCGCGCTGCCCACCAGCGCCACCGGACCCACGCCGTTGTCGATCACGACAGACGTGGCGTTGGAAACGCTCCACGACAGCGTTGCGATCTGGCCGAGATAGATCGGGTTCGGGCTGCCGCCGAACGAGTAGATGCGCGGGATGTTCGGCATGATGTGCGCCTCGCGCAGTTCCGCGATCACGTTGCTGGCTTGAGCGGAAGTGAGGACCGCGTCGTAAAATCGAATCTCCACCAGGTCGCCGACCAACCGGCGATTGGCGAGGCCCTCGTCGGTGGCAATGCCGCCGAAGGCCACCGGGGCGCTGTTGCGCATCGCCCAAGCGACGCCCGCCTGCGTCACGGGCGGCCGGCTGTCCACGTAAACCGACTGCGAACCGCCGCCCCAGGTGAACAGCGCGACGTGATAATTCCCATCCACCAGCGATGCGCCCGTCGAGTAGGTGCTGAGGTCCGGGTTCCCCGAGCCGATGCCGACCTGCCCGGTTTCGGTGAGCACCGTGCCCCAGTCCGCCGTTATGCCGCCCTGCTCGGCATCGACGATGCCGGTTTTGCCATACCATTGAACATTGTCGCCCGCGCCGGGTGCGTCCGCTTTGAAGACGTAGGCGATGGAAAATGCGCTGCGCCCGCCCACCGGGCTGTTCGGGATCGACATGCGATTGCGGTTGAAGCGCACGGCGTTTCCACCCGCCGGAGTCACGCCGCGCTTGAGGACGGGCAGGCCGACGACCGAATTGGCGTTGCGATTGCTGGCGCTGATCCAGGCGCTGATGGTGTCGCCGTCGTTGAGGGCCAGGTCGTCCGCGCGCCACAAGTCGATGAGCGCACCGGACGCGGGCAACGCCCCGGACAGCAGAACGCCCAGCGCCAGGGTGCCGGCCGCGAGGATTCGTTGGAGGGGATTAAGGCACGTAGGAACTGCAGGCTTCATACAACAATGACCCGGGCCAGAGAGGAAATTCGGATTCGCCCTGAGTGTAGCGACGCTATCGTGAGCGTCAATGACTTTGGAGTGCGGTGACTTGTCACCCCTTTTGCCAGGCGACTTGTCGCCGTCAAACTCGACGGTGTGCGGTCGTCTCGCTGGGTATCGGGCGCTGAACGCGCCCTCGCCGGGTGACAAGTCACCCGGCCAAAAGCGCCGACAAGTCGGCGCACTCCAAAGAGTTGGGCCCCTTCATGCCGCTGACTACTGAGTAAGGTCAGCCCGATCTGCGGGCATTGCGGGCGCCAGCAGGAACGTGCCCCGCCTACTTCACGGTGTTCACCAACGGCGACAGGCCCTGGATGCGCACTTCCAGACGGTCCCCGCTTTCGATGGGTCCGACACCGCTGGGGGTGCCGGTGAGGATCACGTCGCCCGGCAGCAGGGTCATGTTGGTCGAGATGAAGCTGACGAGGTGGTAGCAGTCGAAGATGAGCTGGTTGGTGTTCGAATTCTGCCGGAGCTGCCCGTTCTGGAAAAGTTGGATGGTCAGATCGTGCGGGTCGATCTTGGTTTCCACGTACGGTCCCAGCGGCGTGAACGTGTCGAACGATTTCGCCCGCGCCCACTGGCTCTCGGCGTTCTGGATGGTGCGGTCGCTCACGTCCTGCGCCGCTGTGTAGCCGAAGATGTAACGGGCGGCCGCGGCGGCGGTGACATTGCGCACGCGCCGGCCGACGACAATGGCCAGTTCCGCCTCGTAGTCCGTGCGGTGAGCGGGGAAGGGGACCTCGACCTTCGTGCCGTCCGGGATGAGCGAAGTGGGCGCCTTGAGCCAGAAGAGCGGCTCCTTGGGCAGCGGCTTGCCCGACTCGCGCGCGTGATCGGCGTAATTCAAGCCGACGGCGATGACCTTCGTGGGGTTGACCGGCGTGAGGGTTCGCAGCCCTTTCCAGGGCGTCGGTTTCTTCTCGAAGGACGGGGAACCGAAAACATCACCGTGCAATCGAAATAGTTCGCCATCCACTACCTTGGCGTAAAAGATCTCGTCGCCCTTTTGAAATCGGCCAATCGCTGCCATAGTCGCGGGCGATTAGTAGCAAATGCCAAAAGTGCGTCGCAAGCGCAAAGTCCGCCGCATCCGCTTTCGGGGCGCATTTCAAATCTGTAACCCGCCCCGCGAAACGTTTCGCTGGCCTGTTTGTTCAAAAGAAGTATATTCGTTCGCATGATTCCGGGTCGTACTTCATGGACGCGTTGCGCGCTGTTGGGACTTCTGCTCCTGCCCGGCTTGCTGGCTGGCGCGCCCGCCGCCGAGCACCTCACCTGGCGCAAGGACAAGAATTCCATCGACGCGGACATCACGTCGTGGGACCTGGTGAAAACGCTGGAGCACATCTCGGAGGCCACCGGCTGGCAGATTTACTTCGAGCCGGGCGCCAAACGAGACGTCTCGACCAAGTTCAAGGACCGCCCGGCGGATCGGGCGCTGGACTTGTTGCTCGGGGACCTGGGACGCGTTTTGCTTCCCGGCACCAACGGTGGCCCGCCTCGTCTGCTGGTGTTCCGCACCCACGAGAAGGACGCCACTCAGCTCGTCCGCCGTGAGCGCAAACCCAAGCCGATCCCCGACGAACTCATTGTCACGATGAAAGCCGGCAAGAGCGTGGAGGATTTGGCCAAAAAACTCGGCGCAAAGGTTGTTGGCAAGTCCAAGGGTTTGAACTCCGGCCGCCTCAAATTCGACAACGAAGACGCCGCCAACGCCGCCCGCGATGCGCTTCGCGACAATGAGGATGTCGCTTCGACTGACCCGAATTTTCCCGTCAGCGGCACTCCTGTCCCTGAAGGGACCGGCGCGCCCGCGGCGCCCAATCTAAGGCTCCAGCCGGTGAGGGAGGGCGAAGGGCTGATCATTGGGCTCATCGATACGGCGGTGCAGCGGCAGGGCGGCCCGCTCGACGGCTTTTTGCTTCAAAGCATCTCGGTGGCCGGCGAGGCGGCGCTGTCGCCGGACCGTCCGAGCCACGGCACGTCGATGTTCGAGACCCTTCTGCGAGGCATTTCCGTGTTCGATGAAGGCAGCGGCGCATCGCGAGTGCGCATCCTGCCGGTCGATGTTTACGGCAGCAATCCGTCCACGACCACGTACGAAGTCGCCGAGGGGATCTTCCGGGCGATGCAACAAGGCGCGCAGATCATCAACCTGAGCCTCGGCAGCGAAGGCGACACGCCGTACCTCTATCAGGTCATCCGAACCGGAAGCGAGTCGGGGCGAATCTTCATCGGCTCGGCGGGCAATCTGCCGGTGACGACACCGACGTTTCCGGCTGCGTACCCCGAGGTAATCGCGGTGACCGCCGGTGACGCGCCGGGCCGATTGGCGCCTTACGCCAATCGCGGTAACTTTGTGGACGTGATGGCGCCCGGCACCAGCGTCGTTAGCTATAATGGCCAGGCCTGGCGCGTGAATGGCACGTCGCCCGCCGCCGCCTATATTTCCGGCGCCATTGCCGGCACGGCCGACACGCGCGGCGGCTCACTCGCCCAGGCGGCCGCAGCCGTTCGACGGTCGCTCCCTCCGCCCCCGCCGTAAATGGCGACTACTGGTTGAGATTGAAACCCGGCGTCGGCGTCGGCGGCAGCGGCGGCGAGGGCCCACCTCTTGGTGTTGGGGGTGGCGGTGGAACCGGAAAGGATCGTGGAACAAGCGGAGGATCAAGCGGCATCGGCCTGTCTTGAGCTTCCAGCGTGCGAATGGGGCGGTAAGGGATTGTCACAGAAGTTCAACACCACCCTAAACGTCGGCGCTCTACCGCTCGGGGCCAAGCTCACTCTACGCAAAGCACCGTTGAAGCAGGGTCTCACCCTTGGACTCAGCACTTTGTGAGCGGCCGGGCTGAAGCGTAATTGGACGGATGACTCCTTGCAACAAACTAAGCTTCCTGTTCATTCGAGACCAGGGGGGAGCGGCAGCGGCGGCGGCGTCGGCAGGTTGCGGGATTCCCTCTGCTGCCTCTGAATGGCCATCTCGATGTACTGCCGAGCCGGATCGTTTTGAGTTGCGTCCGTTGATTGAGGCGTGGTCCGGATTGGCCTGCTAGGAATGGTCCTCAAATCGCCACCGCCCGTGACGTTCACCCCGCCTCCGCTGCCGTAAGCGGGCTGATTGCCATAGGCTGGCGAACCGCCGACCGCCGGTGCTCCGTACGCTCCATAGGGCTTGGCGATCACGCCGGAAGAAGTCGGTGTAGCCTGGGCAGGCGAGCCCCCGACGACCATGACGTTACCCCGGTCGTAAGGGGAAGCGTTCGGTAAACCCGTCGCCGGATTGATGGTCGGAGGCGCAAGGCCGGCTGAGGTGTTGGGCGCTAGCACCGGCGGCGGGAAACCAGGCTGCACGCCTGGAAGCGGTCCAGCCGGTCCGACCGGGGCCTTGGTAGGTGTCCTGAGCGCGATGTTGGTGATGACGCCGCCGTTGTTGATTTTCACTTCACTATTCTCAACATCGATGAAAAGCACTTCCACCATCTCCACCCGTTCGCCTTCTTCGAGCGTTGGTTTGAGGGGGGGTTTGCCAGGACCGGGGACGATTTCCAGAAGGACCTTCTTCTTGGAAAGCATGTTCATGACGCCCGCGACTTCCACCGTGGCCAGTGGGGGCGGCGGGGGCTTGGCCACTTCGTTGGGGTCCGGCGGAGGGGGAGGAGGATTGAGTTGAAACGGATTGCGCGCGGCGATGGACTCGTACGGGTTGGACTTGGTGTCCTCGTTGGCGAAGCTGACTGTGGCGACAAACGCCAGCAGCACCACCAGAGGGACTAAGCTCAAGCGAGCCGGTTTCATGCGCCTCAACATACTTGATTCAGGAGTCCAACACCACAGCAAATTTCGGCAGTTCCCGGCTCGCCTTTAGCCCGGGCATTTCACACCCGCCGTAGCCGCCGACGTGAGGAGGCGGATGGACCAAACAGGGGAACGAGTCCGCCTCCTCACGTCGGCGGCTACAGGCTGTGGGCGTTTCATGCGACGTATGAAATATCCGTTAGCCACGAAGGACCGCGGGCGGCCGTTGCGGCAATGGCGGTAACGGCGGCATTGGCGCGGTCCGGAGAGGTGGGGCCGCCGTGGTTGGCTTGGGTTTCTCGATGTTCAGGGTTTCCTCATCTCCGTCGATCCGCACGCGAACCTGCTCGCC
>Ga0137374_10007530_pt1 | contig 12953 bp, 18 predicted proteins | sample SagtaG_20_FD_104811 | JGI IMG/M metagenome (GOLD analysis project Ga0137374, IMG submission 104811) | Vadose zone soil microbial communities from Sagehorn Ranch, Mendocino, California, USA - Sage1_R_100_16 metaG | ecosystem: Environmental > Terrestrial > Soil > Vadose zone | place: USA...
CGCGGGTTTGTTCTCCTCAATGTGTCGCTCCTCGCCTTCGGCGTATGGTGCTTCCTTTGGCCGGTGCGGCGCGGTTGGCCGGTTGCAGTTGCTTTGGCGTGGCTCTGGGCCGTGGTCGAAATTGTCAACGGCATCGGCCATCCTCTATGGTCGTTTCGCGAAGGTGGCTACACTCCAGGTCTAGCTACAGCGCCGGTTCTACTTGTTCTGGCGGTTTATCTCGCGTATCAGCTGCGTCGCGCCAATGCGCCATCAACTGCCGCCTAACCTCTCGCTCAACCCGGACGCCTCGCCGGCGGCGCTTGCGCGCCGTCCGCTCGGCGCCGGTTAGCTTGGTTCGTTAGAGCGCTTTCGCCTATGAGTAGCAACATCCGCATCGAGCGCTTGGCCCATTGTCCCGACCTTGTGCCTCTCCTCGCAGTCTGGTTCCAATCTGAATGGCCCGCCTACTACGGTGCAAGCGGGCCTGGTGATGCCGAGACAGATCTGCGGGCTTACTTAAATGCAAGTGGGTTGCCTGTTGGATTGGTCGCATTCCGTGGCAACGAGGTCTGTGGCGTAGCCGCGCTGAAAGCTCAATCAATCGCCAGCCGGCCCGATATTGGGCCCTGGGCTGGCGCAGGGTTCGTTGCTCCGGCGCGCCGGCGCCAAGGTATCGGTGGTGAGCTCCTGCGTGGCGTCGAGAGCGTGGCGAAGGAACTTGGGTTCCCTCGCGTGTATTGTGCAACGAGCACTTCTGCCAGCTTACTTGAGCGCAATGAGTGGCGCTTGTTGGAACACATCGCTCACGAGGGCGAGCTGGTGGCCATCTATGAGAAAGCGCTCTAACCTCTCGCTCAACCCGGACGCGCCGTCGGCGGGTGCGCGCTCAAACATTCTCGCGCGCCCGCCTTTCCGGCGCGCCGGTTAGCTTGGTTCGTTAGGCGGCATCAGGACAAAAGGAGACACTATGAGCGACGGCGTTCTGTCCGGCAGCTGCTTGTGCGGGGCCGTCGCTTACAAAGTGCGAGGGCCATTTCTCCGCTTCGCCCATTGTCATTGTGGGCGTTGTCGAAAAGCTACGGGTACCGGTCATGCTTCGAACATCTACGTGAATCCCGCGAACTTCGAATGGGTCGCCGGTCACGAATTCACAAAGCGCTTCGATCTCCCGTCGGCGCAAAGCTTCGCAACTACCTTTTGCACGGCTTGCGGTTCACCCTTGCCTCATCACACTCGGAGCGGCCGCGAAATGGTCATTCCTGCTGGCTCACTCGACGATGTTCCCACCATCTCGCCACGGGTGCGAATATTCTGGGACTCAAGAGCTCCGTGGGCTTGCTCAGCGGATGGTCTGGAAACATCCGGCGAGCTGCCGCAGTGGTGGCGATAAAGATGCCGCCTAACCTCTCGCTCAACCCGGACGCGCCGTCGGCGGGCGCGTGCTCGAACATTCTCGCGCGCCCGCCTTTCCGGCGCGCCGGTTAGCTTGGTTCGTTAGGGCGCACAGAGCTGCCACTTGATTGAAGCCATCATGCCAATGAGCCTGCACCGCATCTTCAAGAACTCGCTTGAGTTCATGCCCGTAGCGGATATCGCGAAGCTGCCACTCCGCATGCGCGGCATCTACGTACTCTTTGTCGAGGGTGAACGACGAACAATGAACGTCGTCTACGTAGGTATGGCCCGAGGCGAGGCGTCGGGAATCGAAGGCCGTCTCGCATCACATCGCAAGCAGAAGCCCGAGCTATGGACGCACTTCTCCGTCTTTGAAGCCTGGGACAATATCTCGGTCCAAGAGATCGAGGAACTGGAAGGTTTGTTCAGGCACATCTATCGGAAGGATGCGCTTGCCAACAAACTGAACAAGCAGCGCTCGTATAAGCCGCTGGACAAGATTCGCCGCAAGGAGCCGGCTGCGTGGAAATAGTGCGCCCTAACCTCTCGCTCAACCCGGACGCCTCGCCGGCGGCGCTCACGCGCCGTCCGCTCGGCGCCGGTTAGCTTGGTTCGTTAGAGGTCGTCTGATGATCGCACGCGTCCGGATAGCGTTCGCTTTCGCGTTTCTTGCGCTGGCGCCGACCGTATCTGCGAAGGAAGCGCAGATGCTCGCTTTTTCTTTTGAGCTTCCCGACTCTTGGTACGTCGAGAGTGGTAGCGGCAAACTCTTCGCCATGGGGTCTACCACACCATATCGTCCGCCGCTCATCACCGCCGAGGCTTGCATTCCTACAACCTCACAAGATTGCTCTCGAATGCGTCGCCCGTTCCCTCCCGGCGCGGCCGGCTCGAAAGCATTGGGTTGCGACGGCATCGTCCCGGCGATAATTCCGCGCCAGGGTGGCATAACGGAAACCCGTTGGATCTGCTCGCCAGTGGTCGTCGATTCGGATCCTAGCTCCGTTGGGTTCAGCGTTTTTCATCTCAAGGGCGCCGTTCTCTTTGTGGGTTATTTTGCGGGAGTCAACGATCAGGACGTTGAGAGTTTTCTTGATGCACTCGCGGGCTCCGTGCGCGTGCGATGACCTCTAACCTCTCGCTCAACCCGGACGCCTCGCCGGCGGCGCTTACGCGCCGTCCGCTCGGCGCCGGTTAGCTTGGTTCGTTAGGCGCCGAGAGATGGTACCGCTGACAGCATCGTTGTTGATTGCCGTCTCGACTGTTGCTCACGCTGAGAATGGCTGTGAGCACGCTCCTAAACCCGTGGAGGAGTGCCGAATAGTCCACGGCCGTTTGTCCGCCTCGAATGGCACCTGGGGCGCCGTCATTTGGCCGGTAGGGACCCGTCGTCTGCTTGCTGTCGCTGGTGACTCTGAGGAGAATCTCTACATGCCACAGAGCCTCAGGTCGCAGTTGCCAGAGAACTTCGTATTCGGCTATTTCACTGTGTGCCCCATAACGCCTTTTCGTAAGGGCGAACGCCAGGTCGTATGCGTTCAATCGGCCACACACACTGTCGTGCGCAAGCCATGATGCAGGCGCTGTGATACTTGGGCCCACCGGATCATGTTGAGAAGACGATTCGCTTTGGCTGCGGCTTTACCTTTGGCCTGCTTATTACGGGGCTCAGCGGCTTTCTATGGTTTGTCGCATCAGCGCACTACGTGATCGCTTTCTCGGTGTTGTGTGGTCTAGTCTGTGGAGTGCTCGCCCTACGATTCGGCGATCGCTTTTGGTACTCGCTTAGGAGCTTGTTTTGGTGGTGGCCGTGGTGGTTCTAAGGTCGATGGTGGCGGGCTTTTATGTCTCGGCGCCTAACCTCTCGCTCAACCCGGACGCTCCTCGGCGGGCCTGCGGCCCGTCCTTCGTCGCGCCGGTTAGCTTGGTTCGTTAGGGCGCACAATCATGGAAGTTGCGATCTTCCTTGGAGAAGCGACCGCGGGCAGCGCAAACGCTAAGTTCAAACGCGGCGAACGGTATCCTGTGATGGTCTTCCTGCGACAGGCGCGCGATGCGTCGCCAGATTTCGACTCCGCGGAACGTGAACTGGCTGCGCGTGGCTGGAGTGAAATCGAGTTCTCGAAAGCATCCCATGGCTTCCCCGTTGAGAACTTGAACTCAGTCCATCCTCATGCGGGCGCCTCGTACGAAGATGCCCTACGTAATGGGTTTGCTGCCATTGTCTTCCCGCGGGGGAACAGTGCGCCCTAACCTCTCGCTCAACCCGGACGCGCCGCCGGCGGGCGCGCGCTCAAACATTTTCGCGCGCCCGCCAAACGGCGGCGCGCCGGTTAGCTTGGTTCGTTAGGCACCATGCAAATCGTCCCTCCCGCAAGCGCCACGGATCTCGCCTGGCTATCGCTCCGCTTACGGTTGTGGCCTGACGGCACTGAGTCGGAGCACCTGCGCTACATGGCTGGTGCCTTGGCGCGCGGGCATTGCGTGCGCCTTGCTTCCGCGCCTGATGGCTTCGCGGTAGGCTTCGTTGAGGCGTCGCAGCGAGTCGACTATGTCAACGGCACAAGTACGTCGCCGGTCGCTTTTTTGGAGGGGTTGTATGTTGAGCCATCCGCGCGGCGTAAAGGCGTGGCGCGCGCACTCGTCGCTGAAGTCGAGCGCTGGGCGGCGGCCCAAGGTTGCAGCGAGCTCGCGTCCGATTCGCCAATCGAGAACGTCATGGCTCATGCAACGCATCGGGCGCTTGGGTTCGAGGAAACGGAGCGGGTCGTCTATTTTCGTCGGGCCGTGCATGGTGCCTAACATCCCGCTCAACCCGGACGCCTCGCCGGCGGCGCTGACGCGCCGTCCGCTCGGCGCCGGTTAGCTTGGTTCGTTAGGCCCCATGCCCATGAACCTGGCGGCATCGCTTCCTACGTTGCTCCCGCGCGCAGTAGCATGGGCGGAAGTGCAATCGCGCGCCGCGCTTGCGAACGGCATTACGCTCAAGCCGCCCGAGTTGGAGCTAGCGCGAAGTGTTGGCGTCGTGAAACCACAAAACATTCGTATCGGCGTTGTCGACCGTTTGCCGATGCCTACGGACACCGCATTGCGCGAAGCCGCAGTGCAAACTGGCTTGCTCGGCCCCGGCATGATTGGCCTCACGCTAGGCTATGCCGTGCTTATTTGCCGTGGTCACGAGGCGAGTCCGCGTCTCTTGAGTCACGAGTTTCGCCACGTCCATCAATATGAGGCCGCGGGCTCCATTGCCGCGTTTCTTCCCGGCTACTTGCAGCAGATTGTCGCCTTCGGCTATTTCAATGCTCCGTTTGAAGCCGACGCGCGTGCTCATGAGCATCATGGGGCCTAACCCCTCGCTCAACCCGGACGCCTCGCCGGCGGCGCTTACGCGCCGTCCGCTCGGCGCCGGTTAGCTTGGTTCGTTAGGCCCCACCTGCACAGCAGCAGCTCATGCATAAATGTCCCAATTGCGCGGAACCTGTCAGCTACTGGCGGGCATTCCGCACTAGCGTCGGCGCATTGTGCCAGTGCGCAAAATGCGGTACGCGCTATTTCTTGAGTGGGGCACTCCTTTCTCTTCTTGCCGCATTCATGGGCTTGGCGGCGGGCTTCGCGACAGCAGAGTACTTCCGGAACTTCGGGTGGTTTTACTTCTGCACGGCGGCGGCGGCAATGCTCATTCTTCTAGCTGCAACTCGAATGCCGCTGTTGCCAGCAAGTCGACAACGACACGAATCCGTTAAGTACTATTTGGTCGTTGGCATCCCAATAGTTGCTTGGCTGCTCGCTCGATACCTGCCATGGCCTGGGGCCTAACCCAGCGTTCAACGCGGACCCGTCGCCGGCGGTGCGTATTCCGGCGAAGTTGACCGATGAATCCGACGATGTTGACCGCGAGGAGAGGCGCGGTGCGTGGTGGTTAAATTGTATCGTAGGCGGTCATCATCGTGTCGGCGTGAATCAATTTTCGGAGCACTCGGCGAGCATTTTTCGGTTGTCGAGGGTGGATGCACCACAGCGGGGCAGCCAGGAAGGCTGGCAAGGGTTCGGATGGAGGCTGCAGGTCATTGGGTAGCTTCCTTGGTGGTGGCGGCGGCGCGGTGGGCGACGCGGCTGTGGAGGGGTTTGCGTTCACGACTTTCTCGATCCTTTGTCAGCGGTCTTCTTGCGCCATGATTCACCCTTGAGCATGAGGCGATGACTGCCATGCACGATGCGATCGAGAATGGCGTCGGCCAAGGTCGGATCGTTGAGGTAGGCGTACCAATGTTCAACCGGCAGTTGACTGGTGATCAAGGTGGCTTTGCCGGTAGTGCGATCGTCGAGCAGTTCGAGCAAGTCATTGCGTTCGGACTGGCCGATCGGTGCGAGGCCCCAATCGTCGAGGATCAGGAGATCGGTGCGGGCGAGTTGCTGCAGCCGCCGACTGAAGCTGCCGTCGCCGTGGGCAATGCGCAGTTCTTCGAGCAGGCGGCTGAAGCGAGTGTAGAAGACGGCGAATCCTTGACGACACGCGGCTTGGCCAAGCGCGCAGGCGAGCCAGGTCTTGCCGAGACCGGTGGCGCCGGTGATGAGGACGTTGTGGCCACTGCGCATCCAATCGGCGCCCGCGAGGCTCGCGAGCTGCCGCGGATCGAGGCCACGGGCACTGCGCGTGTCGAGATCCTCGATGCAGGCGTCGGGATATTTGAGCTTGGCTTGTTTGAGCAGACGTTCCAAGCGCCGGGTATCGCGCCAAGCGAGCTCGCGATCAACCAGGAGGCCGAAACGATCTTCGAAGGCGAGGCCGGTGGCCACGGGTTGAGTGAGCTGCTCTTCGAAGGCGCGAGCCATGCCATCGAGGCGCAGAGTGCGCAGGTGAGTCATGGTTTGTTGGGTCAGCATCGAACGATCTCCTTCAACGGATTAGTTAGTGGTAGTACTCAGGGCCGCGCACGTTGGTGTGCGCGGGCAGGACGGTGTCGGCCAACAGCGTGGCAGTGCTCGGCTGGCGGTCGAGCCCGGCCGCGAGGATGGAGGCGACCGACTTGCGGGTCCGAGCGCCGAGCGTGAGGGCGCGTGCGCAGCCCGCTTCGAGCCGAGCATCGCCATACTTGCGCGCCAGCGCGAGCAGACCGAGGCAGGCGCGGTAGCCTTGCTCGGGATGCGGCTTGGATTCGAGCAGATGAGTGACCAGGTGCCCGGTAGCGACGCCGATTGTTGTCGCCCAGTGCAGCAGTCGAGCTGGAGTCCACTCTCGATGCGCGCGATGCGCCGCCGGCATGTGCTCAGGGATCGTGCTGTAGCCACCACGACGATGCGAGCGAGCATGACTCGCTACTCGCTGATGACGGAACAGCACTTCGACCGTGGTGCGGGTGATGCGCAGTTCGACTTCCTGGCCGACCAGGGCATGCGGCACCGAGTAGTAATGGTGCGCGAACTCGACGTGGTAATCGAGACGCGAGACCCGCGCTCGTTTGAAGTCGGCATATTCGAAGGCAGTGCTCGGCAGCGGCCGCAACGCCGATCGATCGAGCAGGTCGAACCAGCTGCGGCGCGAACCCTCGAGTTTCTGGAACGGCCGGTCGTTGAGCTCGCCGAGCAATTGCCGAATGGCAGTGTTGAGTTCGGTCAAACTGTGGAAGCGCCAATGCCGCAGCCGGGCAAGAATCCAGCGCTCGACCAGCAGCACGGCGGCTTCCACTTTGGCCTTGTCCTGCGGTTTGCGCGGCCGCGCCGGCAAGATAGCGCAGCCGTAATGCTCGGCCAGCGCTTCGTAGGTGCGATTGGCAATCGGCTCGTAGCGATCCGGGTCGCGGATCAGGGCGCGCGGATTGTCCGGCACCAACAGCGCCGGTGCGCCCCCAAAGAACGTGAGCGCGTTGACGTGCGCCGCAATCCAGTCGGCTTTCGACTCGGTGGCCGTGGCTTCAGCATAGGTGTAATTCGATGCGCCCCACACCGCGACGAAGATGTGGGCGCGGGTGATCTCACCACTAGCCGGGTCGATCAGCGGCACCGTCGGGCCGGCGTAGTCGACGAACAGTTTCTCACCGGCCACGTGGGTCTGCCGCATCGAGCGGCGCAGCCGTTGCCGAAACTCGATGTAGCGCTCGCAGAAGCGCGACCGACTGTAGGGAATGCCCTGGGCCTGAGCCCGATACTCCTCCCACAGCAATTGCAGCGTCACGCCCTTGCGCCGCAGCTCACGATGGACCTGGGCGAAATCCGGAACGGCAAACTGCGGGTAGACGTAACGTTGCGGATGCAGTCGTGCAGCAAGCGCCGCATCGTCGAGCGCGAGCGCTTCGCTGTGCGTCAATCCGGCAGCCGTGGCGGCGGCGAGGTAGTTCGCCACCGAGCCCTTGGCGATACCCAATGCGGCGGCGATTTGCGCGTTGGGCAACGCGCATTCGTGCTTGAGACGGAGAACTTCTCGAATTCGTCGCATGGTAATCCGGTTGGCACCGCAGGCTCCCTGAACAAAAGGGAGCGAGCGTACCCGGCCGAAGGTTCGAATTACCACGCACCGCAGCGCCGCCACCGCGATTACGAGCCCGATTTCCGGGCATCGTGACCGCCGTTCCGATCAACTTGACCGCATTTCCGACGTGCCCGCAAACGCGGTCAACATCCGTCGGATTCACCGGTCAACATCGTCGGATCCGGCGGTCATCATCCGTCGGAAACCTCGGTCACCTTCCGTCGGAATACACACCGGCGGGGCTTGAACCTCCGTCCTTGCGCCGGTGGCGGCGCCGGGCCGGTTAACTTGTATCGTTAGGCCCCAGCTACCAGTTCGCCATCCCCCTAAGCGTAGAATAGGCGTTGTGAGTCCCACGGTCCTCCGCGCGAAGGGATTTCGCCTATTTTTCTTTTCGCGCGAAGAGACGCGGATGCACGTGCATGTATAGTCGGCTGTGGGCGAAGCAAAATTCTGGCTTGAGCCACGAATTGAGCTTGCGCAGAGCTATGGCTTGCCGCCGTACGAGGTTAACGTCGCGTTGCAAGTGATTAGAGAGAACGAAGATGTCATCCGCCGCGCCTGGCACAGTCACTTCGGCAGCTGAAGTCACCAACGTATCTGCCCACGGCTTCTGGTTACTGCTTCGGGAAGAGGAGTATTTCGTTCCGTTTGAGGAGTTTCCTTGGTTCCGCGAAGCGCCAATCGGCAAGCTGCTGCATGTCACAATGCCTGCCGCGCATCACCTTTATTGGCCCGACCTCGATATCGATCTTGCGGTTGAGTCAATCCTTCATCCTGAGCGCTTTCCCCTGGTTAGCAAGGCTGGGGCCTAACCTCTCGCTCAACCCGGACGCCTCTCCGGCGGCGCTGGCGCGCCGTCCGCTCGGCGCCGGTTAGCTTGGTTCGTTAGGCCCAAGCCGTGATCCGTCGCGCGCTAATGCTGGTGCTTTGCTGCGCTGCGCCGCTAACGGTCGCAGCATCGGAAGGGCTCATATATGCCGCCGTTTACACATGCAATGCGACGGAATTGACGGAAGCGCTTGTCGCCGCGTGTATCGCAATGAACCCTAGCATGACCGACCGTTTTTCCAGCGCGTTGATTGCATGGAAGGAGCGCAATGCGACAGCGGCCGCAAACGCTCGAAAGCTTTATGTTTCAGAAATGCGCAAGAGATTCCCGAGTGAAGAGCAGTTTCAGCAGGTCGCGGAACTGATAAAGGAGCTTAAGCGTGAGTCGCTCGACGCCATAGAGCGAAACGTTAAATCAGAGGACGCGTGCCCTCAAGCTCTCATCGGCATGGAGAGCGAGAAGTCCGATGTGGACTGGGTATTGAAATGAGATGCTTGGGCCTAACATCCCGCTCAACCCGGACGCCTCGCCGGCGGCGCTGGTGCGCCGTCCGCTCGGCGCCGGTTAGCTTCGTTCGTTAGGGGGCTATGTACGCGTGTCCCAGTTGCGGTCAACCTACGTTGTCGTTCTGGCGCAAATCAACCGCTAGCGACATCCGGCCCACAATCTGTGGCGGCTGCGGGAGGAAGGTTGTGCTGAAGTTTTGGCCACAGGTTGCCTTGTTCATCGTGGTGTGGGTGATCGTGGCACTCTGCGTGGAGTACGCTCTCTTCTCGCGGAGTTCTTGGCCGAACGCTGTAGCCGTGGTGTTTTCCCTCGTCGCCTTCGTAGCATTTGTGCATGTCTGTCCGATGACCGCAGCCACGGCTCAGCGGACGCGACTTGTACACTTCTTGAGCGGGGTATTTCTCCTCGCGTTCATTGGTTGGTTCGCTTGGGAAGTTATGCATCATGCGCCAGCCCCCTAACCTCTCGCTCAACCCGGACGCCTCGCCGGCGGCGCTTACGCGCCGTCCGCTCGGCGCCGGTTAGCTTGGTTCGTTAGGTGTCAGATGGAGATCCGGGCGATCGAGCCATCGGAAACCGAAGAGGCGCGGTGTCTTTTGAAGGCGAACGGCTGGGATCGCGGCGTCGCGAGTGCTGAGGAATTCCGAGAGCTTCTCTCGCGGTCACAGCGAGTTCTTGTGGCCGTCGAGGACGGTGAAGTTATAGGCTTCCTTCGCGCCTTTTGCGACGGAATGGCGAACGGCTACATTTCAATGCTGGTGGTCGCGGAACAGCACCGGCGTAAGGGTGTGGGCCGCGCGCTAGTCAATGCTGTGATGGAGGACAATCGCCGAATCACGTGGGTGCTTCGGGCAGCGGCACCCGGAGTTGCGACGTTCTACGAGAAGATGGGCTTTGTCGAGTCTAAAGTTGCGATGGAGCGTCCAGGTGCAAAGACATCTGACACCTAACCTCGCGCTCAACCCGGACGCCTCGCCGGCGGCGCTGGCGCGCCGTCCGCTCGGCGCCGGTTAACTTTGTTCGTTAGCCGTCGCTAAGGGGTTGTGCTAAATTGATGCCATGAAGGACATTACAATCGAGGAAGTGCTCAAACTTCCCATCCCCGAGCGTATTCGCGTTGTCGAGACTATCTGGGACAGCATCGTCGAGCACCCGGAAGCGTTGCCGCTTACCGATGAACAGAGGGCGGAGCTTGATCGCCGCCTCGATGCCCTCGAGAAGGATCCGCATGCGGGTTCCTCCTGGGCTGAAGTACGTCACCGCATCTGGCCCGACAAATGAGCCGAGGGCTCGTCCTGAGCCCTGAAGCCGAGAACGACATCGCCGGTGCGGCGCAGTGGTACGAAGAACAACGAGCGGGGCTGAGCTTAGAGTTTCGAGGCGCTCTCGATCAGACTTTCTCGGTCATCGAGAACAACCCTGAGCTATATCCAACGATTTATCGGACGCTGCGGCGCGCCCTCGTCCGCCGTTTTCCATATGGCGTTTTCTATGCGCAGCGTGCTGATGACATCGCCGTCGTGGCGGTGCTTCACACCTCGCGCAACCCGCGTTTGTGGCGCACCCGTTTTCGGAGCGCCGGCTAACCTCTCGCTCAACCGGACCGCTCGCCGGCGGCGCTGGCGCGCCGTCCGCTCGCGGCCGGTTAGCTTGATTCGTTAGGCGGCAGGAGCATCGTGCTATCGGCCCTATGGCGGACGTCTGATCGGGCGGGTGATTCAGCCCACCACAACACAGGAATCATGCGCTAAAGTGACGCGCAGTGGGCAGCATGACATGCGGGGTGGCCATGGCTGGCGACGCAGGAGACGTGCAAGACCGTGCGGCACTCGACCGGTTGATCCGTGGTTTCCAGATTTCGCGCATGATCCGTCTGGTGGCCGATCTAACGCTAGCCGACCGGATCGCCGCCGAGGGCACTCGCACCGTGGCCGATCTGGCCGCCGAGTGCAACGTGAACGCGGAGCCGTTGCTGCGTATCCTGCGTGCGCTCGCTAGCTGGGGTATTTTCCGTCTCACTGCATCGAGCGAGATTTCGCATTCGCCGTTGTCGCTCTTCTTGCGCACCGATAACCCGCAGAGCCTGCACTATGGCGCGAGGTTTTGGACTGCCCCCGGTTCGTGGCAGGCATGGGGCAAACTGGATGCGGCTCTCGCCGGCGGGATACCGTATTGCGCTGCCTGGAATATCGGCCGCTTCGATTATCTGCGCCAGCATCCGGACGAAGCTCGAATCTTCGATGAGTTCATGGCGCATTTCCCCGATGATCGGCACCAGGCCGTGGCGAATGCTTACGATTTTTCCGGTGCAGGCCTGATTGCCGATGTCGGTGGCGGCAACGGCGAAGCGCTACGCCGAATCCTTGGCCGCTTTGCTGGACCCCGTGGCTTGGTGTTTGACCGCGATGACGTCGTGGCGGCAATTCCAGAAGCCGCGAGGATGGCTGGCCGTATCGCGACTGAGGGCGGCAGCTTTTTTGATCGTGTTCCGCGTGGCGCAGACATCTATCTGCTGATGCGAGTGCTGCACGACTTCTCCGATGCGGATTGCCGGTGCATTCTCAAGAATTGCCGGTCAGCGATGGAAAAGGGCGCACGCCTCCTGATCTGCGAACAGCTTCTGGAACCCGATCCGGCGCGTGGCAATTCAATGTTCTATCTGCTGGACATCCAGATGATGGCCATGTTCGGCACGGCCCGCGAGCGCAATGAGGCCGAGTTTAGAAACCTATTGATCGAGAGCGGCTTCGCGTTCCGGAGTTTGATTGCGACGGCCTCGCAGATCTGCATTCTCGAGTCGGTCGCCGAATGAGACGGCCGCATCTTTACTCGGCGCACGTCTTGTAACCGTTCTTGAGGTCCAAGCGGACGCTCATACTTTGGCTTGTCATGTTCTTTATAGTTTTTGTTTTCACCTTCACGTCGGCAGCAATCGCGCTCGTGCCGCCTAACCCTGCGCTGAACCGGACGGGCCGATACGCGACTTCAACTTGGCGACTGTCCGTGCGGCCCGCCGGTTAGCTTCATACGTTAGGCGCTATGAAGCCAACGTCAGAGGCAACGTATGAGAGAGCGAGGCGCTTAGCGAATTTGGCTTTGTGGGCAGTCGACCTGCAATGTCGTCGCCTACAAACAGAAGAGCCAGAAGATAAAGACTTCGTGTTTCGCAAGTGGGCAGACTTCGATTTCCTCATGGTTGCTCTAACCAGGCTGCGGCGTGCGGCCAAGCTCGCATCTGGCATCCCGGATTGTCAGCAGTCGCTTGTGCCTGCCCTTGCGGAATTTGATGCAAGTCTTTCAGCCTTGAAGAAACTACGTGACGTTGCGGAGCATGTAGACGACTATGCCATCGACGGCGGACGAGATCGCTCTATCAAACGTCAAGCGTTGGAGGTCTCAGTCTTAAGTATGGGTGGCTCAACTTTGGAGTGGCTGGGGCATGAGATGAACTCCGACGAAGCATTAAAAGCAGGTCAAAAGCTTTTTGATGCCATAAGGGAGGCGTCAGGAGGTTTCGCGCAGCGCGCCCAACAAGGCGTTCAACCCGATGGTCCCGCCTCCAGCGGGCCCGCAGGTTAACTTGGGCGTGAGCCCGTCCAAACAGCAATCGTTCCGGGAACCAACACAATTAGGAGGATGCCAATGAAATACGTGATCAGCTGGTTCGAACGCCCGCAGGGTTCGCCCATCGAGTACGAGAATGCCCAGAAGCGAATCCTTGAGGTATTCGGTCAATGGAAGGCGCCCGCCAATTTCAAGATCGAATTCTTC
>Ga0137374_10007531_pt1 | contig 12953 bp, 8 predicted proteins | sample SagtaG_20_FD_104811 | JGI IMG/M metagenome (GOLD analysis project Ga0137374, IMG submission 104811) | Vadose zone soil microbial communities from Sagehorn Ranch, Mendocino, California, USA - Sage1_R_100_16 metaG | ecosystem: Environmental > Terrestrial > Soil > Vadose zone | place: USA...
CCCTGTCCAGCCGCCGGCCGTGCGCCTCGAGGTAGCCGTCCGGGTCGGCCTGGAGGCCGGCGCAGTGGCGCTGGATCGCGTCGGCGACCGGGCGCGGGTGGGAGGCGAGCACGAAGGCGGCGAAGTGGCGCCGGCCCGGATCCAGGTCGAACCGCGCCCGTACCGCCGCCCAGCCGCTCGGTGCGGCGGCCGGATCCACCGGGGCACCCCTTCGGGGTTCCCCGGACCCCTCCGGCCCGCCGGCGGGTCGCGCGCCGCGGTCGGGCTCGCAGCCGGTCAGGCCGGCGAGCGCGCCGGTCCCGGCCAGCAGCCCCGCGCGCTTCAGCAGCGCTCGGCGGTCGATCTCCACCCGACTACGTTACTGCGCGATCGCTCTGACCCGGAGCAGCAGCGCCTGCTCCGGGTCCAGGGCGGGCATCGTCAGCCCGGCCGCGCCGAGCACGGCGCCGGGCAGGGTGACCCCGCCGGCGGCGTACCAGGGCGGCGGCACCTGCTGGGTGGTCCGCGGTGGGCCGGCCGGGTGGACCGGCTCGACCAGGTAGCTGCGGGCCGGGTCCAGGCCGGGAGGCCGGACGGGCGCGGGCACGGCGAACCGCGAGGTCGCGAGCTGGACGTAGGCGTACAGCGCCTCCGAGCGGTCGCGGGCGACCACCCCGTGCACCGCCGCCGCGGGGTCTGGATGGTCGGCGTGGACGACGTCGCCGGTGTGCAGCAGGCCACGGTGCCGCTTGTAGAAGGCGATCCAGGACGCCAGCGCGGCGCGCTCCTCCGGCGAGGTCGCGGTGACGTCCCATTCGATGCCGGCGTGCCCGAACAGCGCGGTCGCCGCCCGGAACGACAGGTCGTGGACGCGGCCGGTGGTGTGCGACCGCGGCGGGCCGACGTGCGTCCCGATCAGCTCCGGGGGCAGGAACAGCCCCGTCCACCGCTGGATCGCCTGGCGCTCCAGGGCGTCGTTGCAGTCGCTGGCCCAGACGCGGTCGGTGCGCTCCAGGATGCCCAGGTCGACCCGGGCCCCGCCCGAGGAGCAGCTCTCGATCTCGACGCCGGGATGGGCGGCGCGCAGGTCGTCCAGCAGCCGGTAGATCGCCAGCGTCTGCGCGTGCACGCCGGGGCGCCCCTGATGGCCGGCGTCGACGAGGTCGCGGTTGTGGTCCCACTTCAGGTAGGCGATGTCGTACTCCGACAGCAGCGCCTCCAGCCGCGAGCGGATGTGGTCGTAGGCGTCCGGGTTGGCGAGGTCGAGGACCTGCTGGTTGCGGGCGGTCGGCGGCAGCCTCCCGCCCGCCTGGAGGACCCAGTCGGGGTGCGCGCGGTACAGGTCGGAGTCGGGGTTGACCATCTCCGGCTCGACCCACAGGCCGAACTGCATGCCGAGCGCGCGGACATGGCCGATGAGGGGGTCCAGCCCCCGCGGCCAGACCGTCTCGTCGACGTACCAGTCGCCGAGGCCGGCGGTGTCGTCGCGGCGGTGCCGGAACCAGCCGTCGTCCAGGACGAACCGCTCGACGCCGAGCTCGGCGGCGGTGTCGGCGAGGGCCCGCAGCCGTTCGAGGTCGTGGTCGAAGTAGACCGCCTCCCAGGTGTTGAGCATCACGGGACGGGGCCGGTCCGGCCGCGGGTGGCCGGGTCGCCCGCGCAGGTAGCCGTGGAACGCGGCGGCGACGCCGTCAAGGCCTGTTGGCGAGTAGGCGGCGTACACCCAAGGGGTGGCGTACTCCGCTCCCGGCGCCAGCTCGACCTCGCCGGGCAGCAGCAGCTCGCCGCCGCCGAGCATGCCGTCCCCCGACGGCCAGCGCTCTGCGTAGCTGAGGTGGTTGCCGCTCCAGCCGACGTGGACGGCCCACACCTCCCCGTGCCGGCAGCCGAAGCCCGGCGTCCCGGCCAGCAGGCCGACGGTGGCGTCGTGGCCGGTGCGGCCGCGCCGGTTCTCGCGCACCCAGCTTCCGAGCCGCAGGGGATGGCGCTGCGGGTGGCGCTCGCGGCACCAGCGACCGCTCAGGTCCAGCAGCTCGGTCGCCTGCGCCGGGATGGGGAGCGCGCACGACAGCTCGTTGACCGTGTAGGGCGTGTCGCCGTCGTTGCGCAGCGTGTGGCGCAGCCGCAGCAGGCCGGCGGGCGACAGCTCGAGCTCGCAGCGCAGGCGCAGGCGGGCGACCGGGTCGACCCCGTGCACCGTCACCCGGTCCTCGCCGGCGTGGTCCACCTCGGCGAGCGCGAACGACGGCGACCAGTCCGACCCCGCGCGGTGCCCGGAGAGCGTGGGCCGGCCGGGCCAGCCCGCGGCGGACTCCCGCACCAGCGAACGGGGGACCGGGCCGTCCAGCGTGGCGTTGGCCACCGCGGGGGCGTTGGCCAGCGCCAGGTCGGGCCAGACGGCCGGTGCCGGGACGCCGAGGTCAGCGCCCCAGTGCAGCGCCGCCGGCAGCCGCGGGCCGCCCACGTCCAGGACCAGGCTGCAACCTCCCGCCCGGAGGTGCACGATCCGCTGGGTCAAGGGCTCAACCCTTGGTGGCGCCGAGGGTGAGCCCGCGTACGAACTGCCGCTGCAGGGCGAAGTAGATGATCAGCGTCGGCAGCGCGGCCAGCAGGGCGCCGGCGGCGATCAGGTTGTTGTCCTTGAAGAAGACTCCCTCCAGGTTGGCCAGGGCCGAGACGATCGGCCGCTTCTCGCCGGTCCGCATCAGCACCAGCGCCCAGAAGAAGTCGTTGTAGATCCAGGTGAACTCCAGCGTCGCCAGGGCGGCCAGCGCCGGCCGGCACAGCGGCAGGATGATCCTCCAGAACTGGCGCCACACCGAGGCGCCGTCGACCAGGGCGGCCTCGGTCAGGTCGTAGGGAATCGTCTTCATGTAGTTGCTGAGCACGAAGATGCAGAAGCCGAGCTGGAAGGCCACGTGGATGGCGATGATGCCCCAGTAGGAGTCGTACAGCGTGCCCAGGTCGTTCATCCAGTACGGCAGGGGGATCTTCAGGTACATGCGGTACAGCGGCGTGATGATGACCTGCGGTGGCAGCAGGTTGCCGGCGGTGAACACCATCAGCAGCGCCAGGTTGATCCTGACGTCGAAGCGTGACACCGCGAACGCCACGAACGAGGCGAACAGCAGCGTCAGGATCAGCGCCGGCACCACCACGATCAGCGTGTTCAGGTAGTACCTGGGCAGGTCGGCCTGGTTCCAGGCGTTGGCGAAGTTGTCGAAGTTGAGCTGACTCGGCAGCGAGAAGTAGCCGCGCTCGGCCGTCTCGGCGTAGGGGCGCAGCGAGGTGTAGACCGCCCACAGCAGGGGGGCCAGCCAGCAGAGGGCGGTGGCGATCAGGAAGGCGTTGAGCACCACGCGACCCGGCCGCAGCGGCCGGCGCCGGCGTCGCGCCACCGCCGGTGCGGCCTCGCGTGGCCTGGCGAGCACGTCGACGTCGACGGTGGCCATCTACCGGACCTCCCCCCGGCCGATGGTGGCGCGGAAGTAGACGACGAGGTACGGGATGATGAAGGCCAGGGAGACCGTCAGCAGGATCACGGCCAGGGTCGAGCCGAAGCCGATGCGGCTGGCCTCGCCGACGATGTTGTCGTACACCAGCACCGACAGCAGCTCCAGGCCGTTCCTGCCGCTGTTGATCACGAAGACGATGTCGAAGGCGCGCAGCGACTCGATCACGGTGACGACCAGCACGACCACGTTGATCGGCTTGAGGGCCGGGAACACCACCCGCCGGAACGCCTGCCACTCGTTGGCCCCGTCGATGGCGGCGGCCTCCCGCAGCGACGGGTCGACGCTCTTCAAGCCGGCCAGGTAGAGGATCATGATGTAGCCGACGTGCCGCCAGCTCGCCGCGACCAGCATCGCCCACAGGTTGAGCTTCGGGTTGCCGAGCCAGTCGATCAGGTTGCCCTGCTCGGTGCGGCCGAGCAGGTTGTTGAGCAGACCCTGCTCCGGCGAGTAGACGAGCTGCCAGATGAAGCCGACGATCGCCAGCGCCAGCACCACCGGCAGGAACAGGGCGCTCTGGTAGACGCGGGTCGCCCGGAGCTGCTTGTCGAGCTGGAGGGCCAGGAACAGCCCGAAGGTGGTCGGGATCAGCAGGAAGAAGACAAGCCAGATGAGGTTGTGCTGCACGGCGGGCCAGAACGGCGGGTAGATGGTGAAGATCTGCCGGTAGTTCTCCAGCCCGACCCACTTGATGGTGTCGAGACCGCCGATGCCGTCCCAGCGGGCGAACGACAGCGCCACCGACAGCAGGGTCGGGACCCAGATGAGGGTGAGGTGGAGCAGGGTCGGCACGGCGATCATGACCCCCAGGACGAGCTTGTCCCGCCGGGTGAGCCTGGGGCCGCGCCGACGGCGCCTGGTGGTGACGGCCATGGCTAGCTGGTGAAGATCGTCTTCTTCTGGTCTTCGATCTTCTTGGTGAGGCCGGCGACGTCGTTGGGCTTCCTGATGAACTCCTGCAGCGACGGGATCATCACCGTGGACGCGAAGTCCGGCCGGGTGTCGCGGTCCAGGAACTGCGAGATGTGCGCGGCCGAGCCGATCAGCTCGACGGCCTTCTTCTGCAGGGCGTTGTAGCCGCTGGTGTCGGCCTTGGTGTTGGCGGCGATGTTGTTCGGGTCGGACTTCAGGTAGGCGCTCACCGCCTCGGTGCCCGCCAGGTACTCGAGGAGCTGCTTGGCGTTGGCTTCCTCCCGCGGCGACTTGGCGAGCATGAAGCCGTCGATCGGCGCCTCGACCGAGTCGGTGCCGATGGTCGAGTCGACCTCGGGGAAGGCGAAGAAGTCGAGGTCGTCGCGGTCGGCCTCGGGGAACTGCTGGCCGACGAACATGCCGAGCAGGTACATCCCGGCCTTCTTCTGGTGCAGCGCCTGGCCGGCCTCCTGCCAGGTCCGGCCAAGGGCGCCCTGCTGGTGGTAGGGGAGCAGCCCGCGCCAGGTGTCGAAGACCTTGGCGACCTTGGGGTCGGTCCACGACTCGTTGCCACCCATCAGGCTGATGTGGAAGTCGTAGCCGTTGACGCGCATGTTCAGGTAGTCGAAGGTGCCCATCGCCGGCCAGCCGTCCTTGTCGGCGAAGGCGATCGGGGTGAGGTTGTCGGCCTGCATCTGCTTGGCCAGCGCGACGAGCTCGTCGAGGGTGGTGGCCGGCTGGTAGCCCTTCTCCTCGAAGACGCTCTTCCGGTAGAAGACCGCCCACGGGTAGTAGTAGAAGGGGATGAAGTACTGCTGGCCGTCCAGGCCGGTGGAGGCCTGCTTGAGCGCGTCGGTGAAGTTGCCGCCGATCTTCTGCCACACGTCGGTGACGGGGCCGGCGAGGCCACGTTGGGCGAAGAACTGCATGCGGTAGCCGGCGAACCACATCCACACGTCGTCCGGCCTGCCTTGCAGGTAGTTGTTGATCTGCTCCTGGTAGGTGTTGTGGTCGACGGTGTTGACCTTGGCGGTGATGCCCGAGGCCTTCTGGAAGTTGGCGAAGACCTGCTCGTAGGCCTGCTTGGGGAGCGTGTCGGAGGCGTTGGAGCCGACCGTGACCTCCTTGCTGCCGCTGCCGCCGCCGCCTCCACCGCCGCCGTCCTCGCCGCAGGCGGCGAGGCCGGCCATGCCCGCGCTCACCCCGAACATCCTGAGCATGTCGCGCCGGCTCAGGCGCGGTCCCATCCGAGAGCTGGCCATGGCTCCTCCTTGCCCTCCAGGGCACCCCCCGAGCGCATCCCAACACAATCAAACAACCTCGCGGGTATCTCAGCGCGCCCATCCCGAGATGTCAAGGATTGTTTTGCTGAGAGTTGTTGACTTGTGTGAGAGTGTGGGTGGACCCTTGACTTGCCCACGACCGAGACCGGGGGACGCAGATGCTCGCCAAGCAGCGGCAGGCGGTGATCCTCGAGGAGGTCCGCCGCAGCGGCGGGGTCCGGGTCAGCGACCTGACCGAGTTGCTGCAGGTCTCCGACATGACCATCCGCCGCGACCTCGACGTGCTCGCCGAGAGCGGCCTGGTCGAGAAGGTCCACGGCGGCGCCACCGCCGTCGGCGAGCGCAGCACCTTCGAGCCCGGGTTCGAGGCCAAGTCGTTCCGCGAGCGGCCCGAGAAGGAGGCGATCGCCGAGCTGGCGGCCACCCTGGTGCGCCCGGGCAGCGCCATCGGGCTCAACGCCGGCACCACCACCTGGGCGCTGGCCAGGCAGCTCGGGGAGGTCCCCAACCTCACCGTGGTCACCAACTCCATCCAGGTCGCCGGGGTCTTCCACCAGCACGACCGCGGCGACCAGACGGTGGTGCTCACCGGCGGGCTGCGGACCCCGTCCGACGCGCTGGTCGGACCGGTCGCCATCGGGGCGATCCGCTCGCTCAACCTCGACGTGGTGTTCATGGGCGTGCACGGGATGGACCCGCGGCGCGGCTTTTCCACCCCCAACCTCATGGAAGCTGAGGCCAACCGGGCCCTGGCCGAGGCGGCCCGCCGGGTGGTGGTCGTCGCCGACCACACCAAGTGGGGCGTGATCGGGCTCTGCTCGATCCTCGCCCTCGACCAGGCGGAGGTGCTGGTCACCGACGCCGGCCTCGGCGAGGAGGCCCGCGAGGTCCTCGCCGAGCAGGTCGGCGAGCTGCTGGTCGCGTCCCTTCGCGGTCAGGCCGCCGAGGCCGGCTGAGCGGCATGGGCTCCCTGGTCCCGTCAATGCCGGGGCTCCTGTACGGGGGCGACTACAACCCCGAGCAGTGGCCGGAGCCGACCTGGGCCGAGGACGCCCGGCTGATGCGCGAGGCCGGCGTCAACCTGGTCACCGTCGGGGTGTTCGCCTGGGCCCGGCTGGAGCCCCGCCCCGGCGAGTACGACCTGGCCTGGCTGGACCGGGTGCTCGACCTGCTGCACGAGCACGGCGTCCGCGTCGACCTGGCCACCGCGACCGCCTCGGCCCCGCCCTGGATGGCCCGCCGGCACCCGGAGAGCCTGCCCGTCGACGCCGACGGCCACCGGCTCTGGCACGGCGCCAGGCAGGCCTGGTGCCCGAGCTCCGGCGCCTACCGGTCGGCGGCCGTCGCCCTGGTCGAGCGGCTGGCCGGGCGCTACGCCGGCCATCCGGCCCTGGCCATGTGGCACGTCGGCAACGAGTACGGCTGCCACGTCGCGGCCTGCTGGTGCGACGCCTGCGCCGAGCGCTTCCGGGCGTGGCTGCGGCGCCGCCACGGCGACCTGGACGGGCTCAACCATGCCTGGGACACCGACTTCTGGAGCCAGCGGTACGGCGACTGGGACGAGGTGATCCCGCCCCGGCGCGCGCCCGCCTTCCCCAACCCCACCCAGCAGCTCGACTTCCGCCGCTTCTGCTCCGACAACCTGCTCGAGTGCTTCCAGGCCGAGCGGGACACGCTGGCCAGGCTGAGCCCGGGCGTGCCGGTCACCACCAACTTCATGGGGCTGTTCAAGCCGCTTGACTACTGGCGATGGGCGGCACGGGAGGACGTCGTCTCCAACGACTGGTACGCCGACCCGGCGGACCCCAGCAGCCACGTGCTCGGCGCACTCGGCTTCGACCTGATGCGCTCGCTCGGCGGCGGCCGGCCGTGGCTGCTGCTGGAGCAGGCGCCCTCGGCGGTCAACTGGCGGGCCCGCAACCGGCCCAAGCGGCCCGGCCAGATGCGGCTGTGGAGCCTGCAGGCGGTGGCCAGGGGCGCCGACGGGATCTGCTTCTTCCAGTGGCGGGCGTCCAAGGTCGGCGCCGAGAAGTTCCACTCCGGCATGGTCCCTCACGCCGGGCCCGATTCCCGCACCTTCCGGGAGGTCAGCGCCCTCGGCGCCGAGCTCCGCCGCATCGGCGAGGTCGCCGGCGCCCGCGTGCCCGCCGACGCGGCCCTGCTGCTCGACTGGCCGAGCTGGTGGGCGTCGGAGCTCGACTCCCACCCCTCGGCCGACTTCCGGTTGCTGGACGCCCTCCTGCGCCACTACACGCCGCTGTGGGAGGCCGGCGTGACCGTCGACGTGGCCAACCCGGAGGCCGACCTCAGCCGCTACAAGCTGGTCGTCGCGCCCAACCTCTACCTGGTCACCGACGCCGCCGCCGAGCGCCTGGTCGCCTACGTGGCCGGCGGCGGGTCGCTGGTGCTGTCGTGCTTCTCCGGCATCGTCGACGAGCACGACCACGTGCGGCTGGGCGGCTACCCGGCGCCGTTCCGCGAGCTGCTCGGCCTCCGGGTCGAGGAGCTGTGGCCGCTGCTGGCCGGCGAGACGCTGGCCGTGCGCTCGGCGGAGCTCGGCCCCTTCGGCGGGAGCCTCTGGGCCGAGGCGGTGAAAGCCGAGGGCGCCGAGGTGCTCGCCGAGGTCGACGGCGGCGACCTGGACGGCACGCCGGTGGTGCTGCGCCACCGCTATGGCGCCGGCACCGGCTGGTACCTCGCCACCTGGCCGGAGCCGGCCGCCATGGCCCGTATCATGGGCCGGGCGTGCGCCGAGGCGGGCGTCGGACCGGTCGCGCCGGCGGCGCCCGGCGTCGAGGCGGTCCGGCGGACCGGCGCCGGTGGCTCCTGGCTGTTCCTGCTCAACCACGGCGACCGGCCGGTCTCCACGGCGGTCCCGTCGCCCGCGGTCGACCTGCTCACAGGGCGCCGGCTGGAGGGCACAATCACGCTGGAGCGGTTCGGCGTCGCGGTCCTGGCCCAGGAAGGATCATGAGGAGCACCAAGACCATCACCAAGCTCGCCGACGGGCGCGAGCTGATCTACTACGACGAGCGGCCGGGCATGGACCGTTCGGCCGCCGACACCCGCGACCTGCGCGCCACCCGGACCCACTCGGAGATCCGCTACGACGCCCTGCTCGACCAGTGGGTGATCATCGCCAGCCACCGGCAGGGCCGCACGCACCTGCCGTCCACCGACCGCTGCCCGCTGTGCCCGTCGCGGCCGGGTCGGGCCACCGAGATCCCCGCCGACGACTACGACGTGGCGGTGTTCGAGAACCGCTTCCCGTCGCTGGTGCCCGGCGGGCCCGTCGTCGGCGGCGACGACGCCCTGTTCGTGCGGCGACCGGGAGTGGGCCGCTGCGAGGTCGTCTGCTTCACCGCCGACCACGCGGCCTCGTTCGCGCAGCTCTCCCCGGAGCGGGTCGAGGTCGTGCTGGAGGCCTGGACCGACCGCACCCGTGAGCTGGGCGCGCTGCCCGGCGTCGAGCATGTCTTCGTGTTCGAGAACCGCGGCGAGGAGATCGGCATCACCCTGACCCACCCGCACGGGCAGATCTACGCCTACCCGTTCGTGCCGCCGCGGATGCTGCGGATGCTGCGCTCGGCGCGCCTGCACCGCGAGCAGGCCGGCGAGTGCCTGTTCTGCGCGCTGCTGGCCGCCGAGCGGGCGGCCGGGGTCCGCGTGGTCGCCGAGACCGAACGATGGACGGCGTTCGTGCCCCACGCCGCCCGCTGGCCGTTCGAGGTCCACGTCTACCCGCGCCGGCACCTGCCCGACCTGCCGGCCCTGGACGGCGAGGAACGCTATGAGCTGGCGCGGCTGCACCTGGACGTGCTGCGCCGCTTCGACGGCATCTTCGGCACCAAGATGCCGTACATCGCCGCCTGGCACCAGGCCCCGGTCCGCGGCGACCGCGACCTGGCCCACCTGTACCTCCAGGTCTTCTCGGTCCGGCGGGCGCCGGGCAAGCTCAAGTACCTGGCCGGCAGCGAGTCGGCGGCCGGGGTATGGGTCAACGACATCGCCCCGGAGCGGGCCGCCCAGCTCCTCCGCGACGCGCTCTGAGCGGCGCCATCGCCGCCGTCGCTCACGTCAGCAGGTTGACCAGGCGGTCGGGCACGTAGACGGCGTCGCGCGGCCGGCGGCCATCGAGGTGGCGGCGGACCCGCTCGCTCCGCAGGGCGACCGCGACGGCCTGCTCGCGGTCCAGGCCGGCGGGGGCCGGGAGGGCGTCGCGGCGGCGGCCGTCGACCTGCACGACCAGGGTGATCTCGCGCTGCTGGAGGGCGGCGGGGTCGTGGGCCGGCCAGGCCGCGCGGTGCACCGAGTACGGGCGGCCGAGCAGCGCCCACAGCTCCTCGGCCAGGTGCGGCGCGAACGGCGCCAGCAGCAGCGTGAACGTCCCGGCCGTCCGCTCCCACTCGCCGGCGTCCATCTCCGGCTTGTGCCGGCGGGCCCAGCGCAGCAGCTCCATCAGCGTGGACAGGGCGGTGTTGAGCTTGAGCCGCTCGATGTCGTGGCCGACGGCGGCCACCGCCCGGTCGAGCGGTCGCAGGTCGACCCCGCCCGAGCCCGCCGTGTGCGGCGCCGCGACCAGCCGCCAGGCCCTGGCGGAGAACCGCTCGATGCCGGCCAGGCCGGCGTCGCTCCAGTCGCCGCCGTCCTCGAACGGGGCGATGAACAGCAGGTACATGCGCAGGTTGTCCGCCCCCACCCTGGCCAGGTAGTCGTCGGGCACCACCACGTTGCCGCGGCTCTTGGACATCTTGGCGCCGTCCTTCAGCAGGAACCCGTGCAGCCGGATCCTCGCGAACGGCTCGGCGAACGGCACCAGGCCGAGGTCGTGCAGTGCCCTGGTGACGAAGCGGGCGTACAGGTGGTGGCGGGCGACGTGCTCGGGGCCGCCCGCGTACATGTCGACCGGCAGCATGCGGGCGGTCAGCTCCGGGTCGAAGGCGACGTCGTCGCGTCGCGCCGAGGGATAGCGCAGGAAGTACCAGGCCGAGTCCAGGAACGTGTCGGAGACGTCGGTCTCCCGCCTGCCGGGGCCGCCGCAGGCGGGGCAGGTCGTGTGCACGAACTCCGGCACCGACGCCAGCGGCGACAGCCCGGTGCCGGTGGGGCGGAAGTCGGCCACCCGCGGCAGCAGCACCGGCAGGTCCTCGTCGGCGACGGGCACGGTGCCGCAGTCGTCGCAGTACACGATCGGGATGGGCGGCCCCCAGTAGCGCTGGCGCGAGATCAGCCAGTCGTGCAGCCGGTAGCGGGTCGCCCTCCGGCCGCGGCCGTTGGCCTCCAGCCAGTCGGCGATCGCCTCCCCGGCCTGTTCCGCCGCCATCCCGGTGAACGGCCCCGACGCCACCAGCCGGCCGTCGTCGCCGACCACCGCGGCGGCGATCGGCAGCCCGCCCGCCGCCGAGAACGCGCGGTCCCGCTCGTCGTGGGCCGGCACGCCCATCACCGCGCCGCTGCCGTAGCCGGCGACCACATAGCCGGCCACCCACACAGGCAGGCGGGCGCCGGTCACCGGGTGCAGGGCGTGACGGCCGCTGAACACCCCGCTTGGTTCCCGCTCGCGGCCGGCGAGCGCGCGCTGCCGCTGCGCGTCCGCGAACGCCCGCACCTCGGCCAGGCGGTCGGCGGTGGCGAGGCCCGCCAGGTCGGGGTGCTCCGGCGGCACCGCCAGGAACGTCACCCCGAACAGGGTCTCCGGCCTGGTGGTGAAGGCCGCGAGCCGGCCACCGCCCTCCAGCTCGAAGTCGACCTCGACCCCGCGCGAGCGCCCGATCCACTCGCGCTGCTGGCGCTTGGCGGTCTGCGGCCAGTCCAGCTCGTCGAGGCCGTCCAGCAGCTCGTCGGCGTAGGCGGTGATGCGCAGGAACCATTGGCGCATGGTCCGCTGGGTGACCCTGGTGCCGCAGCGCTCGCAGCGGTCGCCTTCGAGCTGCTCGTTGGCGAGCACCGTCAGGCACGACGGGCACCAGACCACCGGCGCCTCCCGCCGCACCGCCAGGCCCGCCCGGTACAGCCGCAGGAACAGCCACTGGGTCCAGCGGTAGTAGGCGGGGTCGCTGGTGACCACCTCGTGGCCCCAGTCCCAGGCCGCCCCGAGCCGCCGGAGCTGCCCCCGGTAGCGGTCGACGGTCCGGGCGGTCAGCGTGGTCGGGTCCTCGCCCACCCGCAGCGCGTAGTTCTCGGTGTGGATGCCGAAGGCGTCGAAGCCGATCGGCTGGAACACCTTGCGGCCCCGCATGCGCAGCCAGCGCCCGTAGGTGTCGGCGCCCGAGTAGGTGTAGACGTGGCCGACGTGCAGCCCCTCGGCGGACGGGTACGGGAATTCCACCAGGTTGTAGAGCTTCTCGCCGGGCGGCAGCCGCTCGAGGTCGAGCTCGTCCAGGCGGTCGCGCGCCCAGCGCGCCTGCCAGCGAGCCTGGACCTCCAGCGGGTCGTACCCGGGCATCTGATGCACCCCCAAGAAAATGCGGAACCCCCCGGCCGGGGCGCGAGGGGTCCGCCACGGGCGCCGACTGCGGCGCTCGTGGCTAGGTGAGCAGCAGGCTCCACGTCATGGGTCCAGTATGCCAGTGGGACCGAATGGCGCACGCACGAGGGGGCGGCCGGATGGCGGTCAACCCGCTGGTCGGCCCTACGGTTTCGGCCGGTCGCCGAGGTCGGCAGGTAGCGGCCGGCGGCTGGCCAGCACGACGCCGACGGCGACCAGGGCCAGCGCCACCGCCAGGGCGGTCCCCACGATCTCGCCGACCGAGTCGTGGAACGCGACCGAGATCAGGGCGGCCTGGAGCAGCGCGGCCAGCGCCAGCACCCTGCCCATGCGCCGGGCGCTGGCGGCGATCTCCTCGAACAGCAGGAGCTGCACCAGCGCGAGGCTGCAGCCGAGGATCGCGAACAGCGGCAACGCCCGCCCGATGACCGCGTAGTCACGGCCGAGCAGCGGCAGCGCCACCCCCAGCGCGGCGAGCGCCGCCAGGCCCACCGCCAGCAGCGCCCCCGAGGCGACGATCAGCGCCGCCGAGCCGGCCAGCAGCCGGCGGCGGTCGCCGCCGGTCACCAGCCGCGCGAACACCAGGGTGGTCACGAACTGCGGCCCCCAGAAGGCGATCTTGGCCACCACCGCGCCGAGCGCGTAGTGCCCCGACGCCTCGGCGGCCAGGAAATGCCTGGCCAGCGGCACGTCCAGGTTGGTGAGCAGGAACAGGCCGAGCAGGCCGGTGATGGCGACGGTGGCCTCCCGCCCGAGCGCGGTCGCGGCTGGAGCTCCGCG
>Ga0137374_10007533_pt1 | contig 12950 bp, 8 predicted proteins | sample SagtaG_20_FD_104811 | JGI IMG/M metagenome (GOLD analysis project Ga0137374, IMG submission 104811) | Vadose zone soil microbial communities from Sagehorn Ranch, Mendocino, California, USA - Sage1_R_100_16 metaG | ecosystem: Environmental > Terrestrial > Soil > Vadose zone | place: USA...
CTTTTCAGCTTCAACTCGCGCATCGCGTGCCCACCGTGTTTCGACTGGAATCGGCCGGCGCGAGTCCGTAGCGTCGCCGCCGCGTGTGGGAAAACTTCAGCAGGGCGATCCGCTTCCTCCTCACGGGCCAGTTCCGCCGCGTGTGGAACGAGGTCCACGTGCGCCTTTACCGGGGCGTGTGGGCGGCGCTTTGGCCGTTCGTGTTGCCGGGGCGCCGCCGCGGCCGGCCGATGCCTGCGGGCAAGCTGGCGCGGGAAACGGACCATCCGGTCGCCTTCGCGTCGCCGGACCATATCGCGCCCAAGGGCACGGCGGTCAACAACAGCACGCACAAGAAGTTCATTCTCTACATGGACGCGAAGCTGCGCCGCGAGTTCGGCAATGGCACGTTGCGCATGATGGACCTCGGCTGCGCGGGCGGGCAGACGGTGGCGGATTTCCTGGCCTTGCGCTGGCACGGCGTCGGAATCGAAGGCTCGGACTTCTCGCTCAAACATCGCCGCGCCAACTGGGCGCAGCTCGCGAACACGAACCTGTTCACGGGCGACATCACCCGGCCCTTCCAGGTCACCCTCGACGGCCGGCCGACGACGTTTCATCTGATCACGGCCTGGGAAGTGATGGAACACATCGCCACGCCGGACTTGAAGCAGGTTTTCGAGAACGTCAGCCGCCACCTCGAACCGGGCGGCTACTTCATCGCCTCGACCACGGTAACCTCCGACATTCACGAGGGCATCGAGCTGCACCAGACCCAGTGGACCAACCCGCAATGGCGCGATTACGTGACGAAGAATTTCCCCGAGCTGGAATACGTGGACGTGGGGCTGAAGATTTACCAGTTCGTGCGCTACAACTTCATTCACCCGTCGTTCCTGCTCTATCGGAAGCGGCGGGAGGCCTGGCAGCCTGTTCAAAAACTGTAGCGGCGCTCTGTGAGCGCCGTAGGCGGACAAATTTCCTTCAGTTTCCTCGGCGGTCACAGACCGCCGCTACAATGTGGCCACATTCTTGAACGGGCTGCCAAGGGGCGCCTGTCACTTGATGACCCAGGGTTCGAGGCGCAGCCGCAGCTTGCGCCAGAACTGCTGGCGTTCGGTAAGTGGACGGCCGTCGTCGGGGAGTGGAGGCAGTTCCGCCCGTGAACGCGTTTTGCCCATCAGCTTCTTCGCTTCGTCAATGGTCGTCGCGTTGTGGAAAATGTACACGCCGTCTAAATGCGTCACCGTCGGCCAGCCGCGCTGTTTCCGGTTCAGGTAGGCGCGGTAGTTGAACTGGCAGGGCAGGATGCGGAGCCGGTCGAAGTATTTCGTCTGGATGACCTCGTTAATGCAGTACTGGTCATCCGCAATGGTGCGGAAGTGCCTGCGGCCGCGCTCGACGATCTCGCGCCGAATGTCGCGGCTGCCGGGGACGTTCCAGAAGACGACGCCTCCGTTGAGGAAATTCGCTGTGTAGCCCTGGCCTATCACGTAACGCGCGCCCATGTGCTCGACGCACGCGGCCACGTCCGCGCCCGCGAGGAGCTTCTCGAACGGCGGCAGCGGCTGCAGGCAGAGCACGTCGTAGGAATCCACGACCAGCGCGAAGTCCACGTCGAGCCGGTCAATCAATTCGATGCGCCGCAAATAAACCTCGCGCAGCGGATGCGAGAAGTCGGGCACCGATTCGACGAGGTGATAGGTGATGCCGTCGAGCCGGTGATTCGGCAGCTCGCGCCCGAGGATGATGGCGTGCAGCGGCACGCCCGGGTTCATCGCAAAGCTGTTAAACGTGTGGTCCAGGTGCTCGGTCGAGTGACCGAACGCGACGGTGACGATGGCGGAGCGGGAGAGGCTCATTAGCCCTTTTAACGATTTAACGATTCAACGGTTCAACGCTTGTTTGAAACACCGTCTTCACACCCGGCGTGAACGCCGCGCCGATGCCGTCGCCCGGCCACCAGTGGTCCTTGGGCTGATCCTGAAAGTAGAGATAATTCTTCCCGAGGCGCGCGGCGAACTCGCGCATCTTCGGCGACTGCTGGGAATTGTCGCTCATCACGATGCTGCCAGAATGCAGGCGCGGCTCGATGGCCTTGAATTCCGCCCACTCGTACTCCGGCCGGTGATCGCTGTCGTGCAGGAAAATGTCCACCGGCTCGGGAAACTTTTTCAGCGTCTCCACAGAGTCGCCAAGCAGTATCCGGCAATGGCGTTTGTAAGGGTCCGTCAGCAGATGCCCGCAGTCGGGCACGATGTCCGTCGCGTACACCACGCCGGGGCAGCCCTCTTTCGTGTTGCGCGCCACCGCCGCCGCGAGCACCACCGTGCCCAGGCCGCGGTCCACGCCCGTCTCGACGATCACGCGCGGCCGGGTGGCCCGCACCAGCGCATACCAGCCGACGCGGCGGCCGTAGCGCGGCTGGACGTCCGAGTTGTGCCTGTCCCGGCTGTTCAATGTCTGCCGCTCCAGCAACGAGCGCAGCTCTGTGTCGTTCTCCAGCTCGCGGAAATAACCCTCGACCTCCGCCTCCGCGTGGCCCGTGAGAACGGCAACGAAACTGATGAGGTAATCGCGGTTGAGCGGCGTCAGGTGGTAGGTGTGATTGTAGTATTCCTTTGAACCAAACGCCCACTTCACCACTCGGCCGGCGTGGCGCAGCGAGTGGGTCAGTCCCCAGCCGAGCCGGAATGGGAGGACCAGCAGCCGGCCCAGGGCGGTGTGGCGGACGATTTCGCGGAGCGACATTGGACTCGTTGAATCGTTAATTGCGTTAAAACGTTAAAAGCGTTGAAGCGTTAAAAGGTTAAGGCCGTGGGATCGGGCGGTGCATCAACCGGCCGGTTTGATCACCAGCCGCCCCGTGTAATCGAGGCGGCTAAGGAACGGCTTTAACTTCTGCGTCGCGAAGTATTCGTCCACCGCCTGCTTCGCGCCGATCCAATGACCGTAGTCGTCGATAATGAGCACGCCGTGAGGGGCCAGGCGCGGATACAGGTGTTCCAGTTCGTGCATGCAGGCTGAGGATAAAGCCGGCGTGCAGCCAAGTCACGTTCCATGCTGGAGGCGCTCCAGTCAGTCCGTCCGTTTCACGCGGCGGAACGATTTCCGATTGGACAACGAGTGGCTTCGGAGTAGGCCGAATCCGATTTTCAAGACATTGAACAGCCGCGCCACGCCGGGCAGCACTTTCGCCAGCTTCGGCCGCGGCGCGCCGTAAACGGGCTGCTTCGAGGTAGGTTCGGCCATCGGTTTGGCGCCGGGCGGCTTGTCCCAGCGCGGGACGAAGTCGCTCTGCTGGGGCGTCTCCGCGAAGACCGGCGCCGCGCTGATGCGCCGGGCCTGAACGAGCAACTGGACGGGATAAAACGTGATGAGTTCCACTCGCGACCGGATGTCCTCGGGATCGGCGACTTCGCGCCAACTCCCGTACGGACCCATCGGGTGAACGACCATGCGTTCGACCTTGAAGCCGTTTGCCGTGCTTAACGCCCGGAAGAACAGCTCTGGACTGAACTGGTAGAAACCGTGGCCGCAATAGTTGTTCGTACCCGTGTGGATGAAGAGATGCCCGCCGACGCGGACCATTTCCATCGTGTTTTGAAGCGCGGTCGGGAAATGAAAGACGTGTTCCAGCGTCCCGCCATCATAGACGAGGTCGAACCGCTCGCGCAGGTCCGGCCCGATTGGCTTGTTCAGGTCGTGCACGAACGAGGCCCCTTCGTAAGCCGAGAAGTCCATAGAGTATACCTGTTTTGCGCCGAGCGTCCTGAAGATCGGTTCAGCGAACCGGGTGTCCGGCTCTTCCGGCCGGAACAGTTCATCCGACAGGCCGCTGGCCCGAAGCACCTTCCGCATCTTCGCCGGGAAGACATTGAGATCCTGTCTGCCCAGCGTCAGGACCTCGCCAAAATCAATGCCCCGCTTACGGGCGGCGATGAGAAACTGAACCGCGTTGATGTCGAGACCCATGATTGACCAGTTCTTAATTCGTACGATTCATTTCGGAAACCACAAATGAACACGAATGGACACCAATCCGGAAAATCGAGACACGAATTTCACGAATTCACACGAATTCAGGCCCGATTCGTGAGAATTCGTGAAATTCGTGTCAACGCCTTCTGTTCGTGTCATCCCGTTATTCTGCGGTTTATACAGTCGGATTCGAGGCTGTCGGCTTCTGCGCCTCGATGAGCAAGAGATGGCCGCGGCGGGGCATCAACCCTTCCAGGCGCCTACCGAGCCAGTCCGGCAGCGGCATCAAGCCGATCGAAGAGACGCTGGCCTTGAAGCCGATCTTCTCGAACAACTCCCGCGCCTGCAAAACCCCCAACGCCCGCACGTGCCCGGTCACCCCAGCAAAGGCCGAATCGGTAATCGGCACGCCTTCCTCGACGTGCTCCCGGTAGTGGAGGCCGAGCGGATTGCCGAGGTACCAGCCGCAGCAGCGCATGAGCGTGAAGGGCGTGTAGCCCAGCGCCATCGCGCCGAGATTGAGGAAGCTCGTCAAATTCTCCGACGTGATGAGCGCGGTGCCGCCGGGTTTGAGCACGCGCAAACACTCCTGCACGAACAGCCGCGTGTTGTGCAGGTGCTCGATGACCTGCGCGCAGTGAACCACGTCGAATGAGCAGTCGGCGTAAGGCCAGACGCCATTCAAGTCCACGGCTTCCGTCTTGATGCCGCGCTTCGCCGCTTTTTCACGCAATGCCGGCGCGGCTTCAACGCCGCAAAACAGGTCCGGCTTGTAATCGAGATACTGGAACAGGAAGGCGCCGTCCGCGCAGCCGACATCGAGGATGGACTTGGGCCGCAGGCGCGCGACTCGCGAGCCACTCCAGTCGTTGCACCGCTGGCAACTGCGCACGTAGCCGGTTCTCACCATGCGCTGCAACAAGCCGATCATGCGGCGCGGAATCTAGGCAATCGCGCGGAGCGGTGTCCAGATGCTTCGCTATGGATCACGGCCCCGCGGGAGCGTCGCCCTACCGGGACGATGGTGGTAGGGCGAGGCTCCTGCCGAGCCGACGCTGCCGGAGCGGTCACGGCTCCGCAGGAGCGTCGCCCTACCAAACAATGGCTCCGCAGGAGCGTCGCCCTACCGAGACGATCGTGGTAGGGCGAGGCTCCCGCCGAGCCGATACTTCCCGATAGATCACGGCTCCGCAGAAGCGTCGCCGGGGCACATTACCACCGCAACTCGTGGATTCGTCCGCAGTATGGCCACGCATCGGGGTCTTTGACCAGCCCTGCTCGCAACGGGTTCTCGTGCACGTATTGCCATTTCTCGCTGTAGCTTTCCGCGTCACGGAGACGGTGGTGAAAGGCCAATGACTGCCATTCCCAATGGGGCTGGTTGTGTGCCTTGCTGAACTGGCTCTTCCAATACGTGATCCACGCCTCGGCTGTGAAGCGCAAGTCGCTTGGCGCGGCGAACAGGTGCAAATGGTCCGGCATCAACACATAGTCGCCCACCAACCAGGCCTGGGCCTCGTGCCACACGCGGCGGAGGAGCTGATGCGCCTGGTCGCACGCCAGCCATGCGACGCGGTCCTTGGTACAGACGGTAATGAACAGGATCGTTCGCTCACCCAGGTCGATGCGCACGCCCTGCGACGGCTTGCGCCGGCCGGGTTCGGGAAAGGGCGTGTTGGGATGCACGGGTGAAGAGTAGAGCGACGTGGCGCGGAGGAAAGATTGAAATTGGGGGAAGAAGTGGGCTCCGCAGGAGCGTCGCCCTACCGAGACGATCGTGGTAGCGAGGCTCCTGCCGAGCCGATCCTTCCGATAGATCACGGCTCCGCGGGAGCGTCGCCCTACCGAGATGATCGTGGTAGCGAGGCTCCCGCCGAGCCGATACTTCCCGATTGATCGGGGCTCCGCAGGAGCGTCGTCCTACCGAGATGATCGTGGTAGGGCGAGGCTCCTGCCGAGCCGATCCTTCCGATAGATCACGGCTCCGCGGGAGCGTCGCCCTACCGTCCAATCGTGCGTCGCGCCAAGATTCGGCTGGCAACGCCAAAAGCAAGTCCGTAGCTTCGCCGCCGCGTTTAGGAACGCCATTGCATGCTCAGGCGCACCAATCGCTAGCCGCTCATGCGTCACTTGATTTCCACACTGTCTCGCTCCGCGCTACTCCGGCGTCTGGTGCAACTTTTGCGCCTGCACAAGCTGGCCAACTGTTGGCTTCGCGCGTTCCCGCTCGTCAAACGCCTGCCTGGCAGCGGGGTGAGGTACCGCGCCACGCGGCTCGAAAGCATCCCGCTGGCCGTTGAAATGTTTGAAAAGGGCAACCTTTACGACGCCACTCTGCTGCCGAAGGACTTCAGCACGTTCGCCGATCTGGGGTGCAACGTGGGATACTTCACCTGCTGGCTGGCGCACCTGGCCGCCGGGCGTACCCTGCGCGGCCTTATGCTCGACGCCAATCCCGATGCCGTGAAGGAAGCGCAATGGCACGCGCAAGCCAATGCCATGCCGGAGGTCTTTGGCTTGCATGGCATCGTCGGCGAGGGCCGACCGGGGGATTTCGCGGAATTCTATCTGTATGAATCGAACATCTGTTCGACGAGCCACCTGCCCGACCTCCAAAAGATGAATCTCAAGGGCAAGTGGGAAAAGATTCGCGTCCCTTGCCTGAGCATTGAGGATCACTGGAGCCGACATTTCGGGGAGGCGCGCTGTCATGTCCTCAAGGTGGATATCGAAGGATCGGAGTTGAACTTCCTCAAGGACGAGCAGGATTTTCTCAAGCGGTGCGACTCGATCCTGGTCGAGTGGCACAAGTGGACGGTGAGCCTCGGCGAGCTGCGCGATTACCTCAAATCGCAGGGCTTTGCCTACGTGAAGACAATCGAGGAGAATGATCAGATGGGCACGGCGTATTTCCGCAGATGAGCACGGCTCCGCAGGAGCGTCGCCCTACCGAGACGATGGCGGTAGGGCGAGGCTCCCGCCGAGCCGATACTTCCCGATTGATCGGGGCTCCGCAGGAGCGTCGCCCTACCAAACGATGGCTCCGCGGGAGCGTCGCCCTACCAGGATTAAGGCAACACCGTCACACGGTAAAACCGCTGGCCGCCGGCCGCTGTCGAATCTGACTTCGTCGCTGTCGAGCCATTGGCAACGACGTCACCAGGCAGGCTCGTCCACGATGCCTGACCGAGATTGGACTTGAACAGGAGCCGGTAGCGGAGGCCGGCCAGCGCGCTCCATCGGACGGTGACCATTCCGCCGCTGGTCGTAATGGACTCGATGACGGGCTGGCTTACGACCACGAGACTTACGTTCTTCTGGTCGGACTGCGCCGGCGCGCCGTTGTCGGTGACCATGAAGGTGAACACGTTTGTGCCAGGCACGGGCGCCGGAGGAGGCGTCCAGGAGAAGAGACCGCTAGTCCCGTTTATCGATGCACCCGGAGGCGCGCCGACGCCGAGACTGAAAGTCAGTCCGTTGGCTGGTAGGTCGGAATCGGCCGCGCTGACGCTGAAACTCACCGGAACGCCGGGCAGCACCGTGCGATTCGCCGGGACCGTCAGGACGGGCGGCGAGTTCACTTCGAGAACAACCACTGTAAATCGGTTGGTCGCGCTCAACGGCGGCACGCTGCCGTCGCGCACCACGATCGTAATCTGATTTGTGCTAGGACCCTGATCTTCCCCGGGCTGCCAGGTGAACACGCCGTCACTTGGGCCGATGGCTGCGCCGGACGGTGGAGCAATCAGCGAGAATACGTGTTGGTCCTCGGGCAGGTCGGGATCGGTCAAAATGTTGGTGATGAGAAGGAGCGTGCCTTCGTTGATCGTTCGGTCGGTAATCGGGACCAGCGTCGGCGGGTCGTCAACCGGAGTCACCGTCACCAGGAACGTGTTCGTCACCGCGTCCAAAGCGCCATTGGCTACGCCAGCGTCGTCGCGCACGACCACCGAGACGGCCGCCGTGCCGTGCGCGTTGGGCACCAACGTGAGCATGACCGAGCCAGTGGTCGCGGGGCTGGTATAGTTGACGGTGATCGGACTGGCGATCAGCGACGGATTGCTCAAAGCGGCAGTAACAATCAGATTCTGAATTTCGCCGCCGCCTGCCGTAATGCCGGTCAACATGACGATTTGCGGCCCGGAGTCCTCCGTCAGAGTGAGCGGCAATAGTGGATTGAAGGTCGGTTGACGATTCAAGACATTGAGAAGCACGATGCGCTCGGTGCTTCCACGTCCGTTGGACAAGTTTGTGAACGCAATGCCATCGGAATGGGTGCCCACTGGAAGAGCAAGAGAGTTCGTGTTGATAGACAGGGCAACGTTTGTCGTCGCTCCTGGCTCAAGCGAGCCAACGGTTGGCGAGACCGTCAACCATGGTCGTCCGGGACATTTGCCTACCGCACCGGCCAGGAAGATCCCTTGAACCTCTGCCGCGGAAAGTTCTCGCCTGTAGAAGGTGGGTTCGTCCAGATGGCCTTGCAAGGATTCCTCGAAGCCAGGTGAATTGCGCCTGCCGAGGAAGACGCTGCCAGTGGTCCGCAGGACGAACGTGCCAATATTTTGCTGAAGCACAACCGCGCCGTTGAGGTAAAGATTCAGGATGCCGGTAATGCGGTTGTAGGTGAGGGCCGCGTGATTCCACGAGTTAGCGATGAACAGCCCGCCGGCTGTCTGAAACGGGTGATCGACATTACCAACCTGAACAAGTCCCCCAAACATTGCGCCGGACGCGCCGACGGATCCGACGAACAGATTGGGACCGGCGAAGCTGGATCCGTCTTCGTATTCAAAGAGAGGGTTGCGCCTTGTAGCGCTTGGCACGTTGAACCATGTTTCAAAGCTGAACGCGTCGTTCGTGCCGAAATTCAGTTCAGCAGAAACTGGAACGCGCACGCCATCATCAACTCCGTCAAAGAATAAGGCTTGGCCAACGAAACCGTTGGTAAAAGCCGGATTTCCGACAAGGGTACCATCGTTTGTCCCAACAGAATCTACGGTGATACCATCAAACGGCCACCAACTGACAAGCCCATCGGGCAGATTGCACCTATTCGTGCCGCCGGACCCAGATTGACTCGAGCACTTGCCACTGGCGCCCGCCGTTACTATGGCCTGAATCTCGGCAGCACTTAGCGCCCGGTTGTACAAACTCACTTCGTCGATAATGCCCGCGAAGACGGCCCCAGAGCCACTTTCCGCTCCGATGGAAAAAGGTACATCGTTAATCGTTCGTGCCAGAGAGCCCTGCATTGTTCTGGTACGTACAATGTCGGCATCCACAAACGTAACCACCTCGACAAAGTTCGAGCTCAACTGCCGAAACGTCGCCGCGAAGTGGTGAAATAGATTTGTGGGCGGCAGTGGCGGAGGCACTGCTGAGATCTCAACGCCGCTCGCGGGGAAATCCCCATCGTTGACCGTCGGATCGTTGTAAAAAACTTCGATTCCGAACTGAGAGGACAAGATGGCACCATAGTTGCCCGGGCCGTTACCCACTCGTTTGTCGAACAACGGTTCGCCGCTGTCGCGGTGGAGCTTATACCAAAGTTCCACTGTTATTTCATTGGTCAGATCTAGAGTCGGACTGTCGTTCACCAATACGAAGTCGTTGATCCCATCAAACAAAAACCCCTGCCCCACCATGCCCGGCGCGAAGCTCGCTCCATTCATCAGCGACCCGTGGTTTGTACCGACGACATCCAGCGCATTGCCTTCCCCTGGCCACCAGGAAACCAAGCCGGACGGCAAGTTGCATCCGCCGCCCCTCACCTGCCAGTCCAACGATGCATTGCCGGCATTGCTCACCACGAAAGTCTGATTCGTCGGCGCAAACGGCCCGCCGCTGAAGCCCGCCGACTCGAAGTTCGTTTCCGGCGTCACGGTCAGCAGGCCGAAGGGCTGGATTGACGTCACGTTGGTCGCGAGGTTGTTCGCCAGATTGGCTTCGAGTTCATTGCGTGTCACCACGGCGAGGTTCGTGACGGAAGCAAAGCCGGGCTCTGGCAGGACTACTACCCTGCCCGTGGCGCTGAGCCCGCGTGAGAGGCTGCCGAGTTGCCACGAGACCACGCGTGCCGAGTGCGTCACCATGCCCTGGCTCGCATTGCCGGACACGAAACTGATCCCCGCCGGCAGCGTGTCGGTCATCGTGACGCCCGTTGCCACCGTAGGGCCGGTATTGTGGACGGTAAAGCTGTAGGTCATCGCCTGGCCGCCGAGGACGGGGTCGGGCGAATCGACCGCCACGAGCGACACATCATCGCGCAACGGCGTCAGGAAGGCGTCGGACACGCCCGTATGCCCCTGGTTGTCCCGCGCCAGCAGGCGCACGGAAGTCGCCGGCTGTTGGACGGTGACGGAGCCAATCCACATCCCGTTCACGAAAGGCGCGGAGTTCGTGGGTGCGATGAGCACCGCGTTGGTCTGCGCGCCGACGACGCTCATCAGCCGCACGGCGCCGCCGAAGGCCGCCACCGTGTCGTTGTTACGATCCTGCGCGCTTACGCGAACGGCGAAGGCCGTTCCGACGTATTGCGTGGAACCCACCGGGTCCCAGCCAAAGTGATGCACCGTGGAGCTGGCCGCGCCCGTCAGCGGGATGTCGATGAGCGCCGTGTTGCAGGCCAGGACCGGGATTTGGATGGAGGCGGACTTCGCCCCCTGCGACCGCGGCGCGAAAGAGACCTGGATCACGCGCACGTCGTGCGGCGCCAGCGGCGAGGTGTCGGCCGTCACCACGAAATCCTGCGGCGTCGCTCCGGCTAAGGTGAATCCGCTGAGGTCCAATGGACTCGATCCGTCGTTGGTGACCAGCAAGGAAACCTCGGGCGACGGCGGCGCGTCGATGTCGCGCGTGCCGAACTCGAACGATGCCGGCGCGGCGGTGACGATGTTGTCGACGTCCGCCCCCGAGAGGGCGACGCCGAACTCGAAGCGCCCGAGCAGGTTGGTTTCCAGCGCGGTGAACTCGAGCGTGGCACGCCTTCCTCCGGTGGCGGCGGGACTGAAGGCCACCGTCACGGTGCGCGACTGGCCGGGGGCAAGGCTGGTTTGGCCCGTGTCGGCCACGATGTTGAAATCGGCCGCGTTCGTGCCGTTGAAGGCGACATTCGTGATGGCCACCGTCACGGCGCCGAGATTCGAAATCGTCGCGGTCAGCGGCCCCTGAATCGGCGCGCCGGGGCATCGGACGCCGAATGAGAGGTTGCGCGTGAACTCGACCGGCACTTCGACCAGCGATTCCAGGAACGCCACCAGGTCGGCGACCTTCTCCTCCCGATTCGCGGCGAGGATGGTGCCCGTCAACTGCCCGGCCGGCGACTGCAGGAACTCCTCGGTGTCGTAGAACTCGACGGCTTCCTTGAGGTTCGGAACGGAGCTATCGTGGAAAAACGGCGCGGTCAGGCGCACGCCCATGAGCGACGGCGTGTTGAAGTTGCGCGTGCTTTGTCCGGGCATCAGGCCGGCTGGCTCGGTGGGCAGGCCGTCGGCGAGGTTGCGCAGCAGGTTGGCCACGCCCGTGTTGAAGTTCATGTTCGCATTGCTAATTGAGCCGAAGAGCGAGCCGTCGGAGAGGTTCAACGTCGGGCCCGAGTGGCACTTGCTGCACTTGCCTTCGTTGTTGAAGAAAAGAGTGCGGCCGCGCTTCTGAGCCTCGGTGGTGGCGAAGCGGTCGAGGTCGTAGTACCCATCGGACGGCTGGTAAATGGAGTTCATGAACTCCGTCATCGCCGCCAATTCGGCGCGCGTCGGGTGCCGGAAGTCCATGCCGCTGACGCGTCCCAGCGTGCGCGGGAAATGCTGGATGACGGCCCCGACGGAGAAGTCGTCCAGGTTGCTGAATTCGCCGCTCAGGCCGTAGGGCGCCGTCAGGGCGATGTTCAGCAGGTGCGGCGAAGCGCGAAAGACTTCGCGGCGCTTGAAGCCATCGATGTTCTCGAGGATTAGGCCCCGCCCATGCTCCAGCAAGGGGTGATCCTCGAGGCCGCGGGGACTGCCGTTGCCCGACGTGGGGCCGGAAAGACTGCCAGGCGTCACGGTCTGAAGGATACCCAGGTTGCCGTTGGTGTCGGAGACGAGGCCGGCGAGGTTGGTTCCACCGATGATCTGGTAGCTGTCGCCCGAGCCGACCAGCACGCGTCCGCTGCCGAGCGTTCCCGTGACCGGCCCGCGCAGGTCGGAGGGTTGTGAACGAAGCACAAGTTTCATCACGTTCACGTTTTGCTCGAAGACGAACAGCGGGTCCTCTTCCGGCAATCCGAGGATGGTCATGGCCGTCAGGCCGAATTGGTCGCGTCCGTTGGCGATATGGCAGGTGGCGCAAGTGCGGCCGTTGCCCCGGAAGGTCTCGCGGCTGAAAATCGTCCGGCCCTGGTCCCTGAGTGGCGCTTCGGTGAGGGTGGCGGTCTGGCCGGCAGAGTTTTGCGGAGTGGGGGTGGTCTGGGAGAAGGCGCTGTTCAGGTTCACGCCGAAGGGCACGGGCGCCGTGCGCGTGAGGCTCTTCGCGCCGAGGATGGACGCTTCATTGGTGTTCGCCGGGCCCGCGCCGCCGGTCAGGCCGAAATATCGGCTCCCGCCGTAGGAGAGCGCGATGTTCATCGTAAAGCGCAGATTGTCCGGGTTCGCCATGAACGCGACTTTGCCGCCGATGGCTGATAATTCGGCCGGCATGAAGAAGTCCGGCCGTAAGCCGGTCAGTTGCGAGAAGGCGCGCGTCGCCACGAGCACTTTCGTGCCGCCAGCGGGGGCGTTGCTTGGAAAGACGAAGCGCCCAATCTGGCTGCCCGTTTCATCGAAGAACGCCAGCATCGCACGTCCTGCGGTTTCGCCGGACTGCGGGCCCCACAGTTTGTCCGCATCGCTGTTGACCTCCAGTTCGACAAACTGGATGGTCGAGTCGCCGTTCAGCCCAGTCATCACTTCACTGAGGCGCACTTGCAAGGCGCCTGGAGGGACCGTCACGGGCAGTATTTCCACCGCGTAATCCTC
>Ga0137374_10007538_pt1 | contig 12941 bp, 5 predicted proteins | sample SagtaG_20_FD_104811 | JGI IMG/M metagenome (GOLD analysis project Ga0137374, IMG submission 104811) | Vadose zone soil microbial communities from Sagehorn Ranch, Mendocino, California, USA - Sage1_R_100_16 metaG | ecosystem: Environmental > Terrestrial > Soil > Vadose zone | place: USA...
CCGCGCCATCACGTCGCAGACCTACAGGTCTGCGCTACGTACTCGTCCTGGCGGTGTTGGCCGCCGCGTGCGCCACCAATCCCGTCACCGGCAAGCGCGAAATCACGCTCGTCAGCGAAGCGCAGGAAATCGCGATGGGTCAGCAGGCCGACGCGGAAGTGCGCCGAGAGATGGGGGTGTACGACGATCCCGAGCTGCAACGGTACGTCGAGGACATCGGCTACAAGCTCGCCAAGCTCTCACACCGGCCCAATCTGCCATGGCAATTCACGGTCGTCGATCATCCCGCCGTGAATGCGTTCGCGCTGCCAGGCGGCTTCATCTACATCACGCGCGGAATCCTGCCCTATCTCAACGACGAAGCGGAGCTCGCCGGCGTGCTCGGACATGAAATTGGCCACGTCACGAGGCGTCACGCCGCGCAGCAGGCCACACGCGCCATGCTGGGACAGGGGGCGATTCTCGGTCTCGGTATTTTCGTTCCTGCCACGCAACCGTTCGGCAGCGTGACATCTGCCGGTCTGGGAGTCCTCTTCATGAAGTTTGGCCGAGAGGACGAGCGCGAAGCAGACCGACTCGGAATCGAGTACGCAGCCAAGGGCGGGTGGGATCCGGCTGCGGTGCCTGACGTGCTCACCACGCTTTCGCGGATGGACGAACTCAGCGAGCGGGGTGTGCCGAACTGGTTGTCAACGCATCCCGACCCTGGCTCGCGTGTCGCCGAAGCACAGCCCGTCGTCGCTCAATTCGCGTCGCTGAATGCCAGCGATCGCAATCGCGACGCGTTCCTGCGTCGCATCGACGGTCTCGTCGTCGGCGACAATCCCAGAGACGGCATCGTCCGCGGCAGCGTGTTCCTGCACCCCGCAATGCGCTTCGGCATCGAGTTCCCTGATGGTTGGGAGGTGCTGAACTCGCCGTCGCAAGTCGCGGCGCGCGAGCCCGGGCAAAAGCGCTACATGATTCTGCAGCTCGTGGATCGGCCGCAGGGAAGAACTGTCGACGAGATCGCCTCGCGGTCCATGATCGACGCCGGCTTCCGGCGGCTCGAAGGACAGTCGACACAGATCAACGGGCTCGACGCATTCGTCGGACTCTACCAGGGACAACTGAGCGGCATCGGCCGCGTCATCATGCGGGCGGCGCACATCAGACAAGGCCGGCAAGTGTTCATCGTCGGCGGCTTCGCGCCCGATGCTGATTTCGAGAAGGTCGACGGCGCCATCGGCGCATCACTGAGGACGTTCCGCGAGCTCGACGCGCGCGAGGCGGCCAGCATCCGGCCGAACCATCTGGATTTCTATACGGTGCGTGCCGGAGACACGTGGCAGTCGATTGCCTCGCGCGGGAAGGGCCTCGCGCGCGCAAGCGACCTGGCCATCATGAATCACCACCCCGTCAACGAGCAGCCCTCTCCTGGCGAACGGATCAAAATCGTCGTGGAAGGGTAGGACTCGCGCTTCTCAGCCACGGGACCGGGGTTCGAATCCCCGGCCCGATCTCCGACACGAATCGTTATCATTCATCCCTGGAATCCGGCCAGGTCCCGCACCATCTCAGCCATCATGCGCGGCAACGGGGCTGGCAACGGCAACCGCAACGGCTTCACCGGCGGCGGCGGCGTGAAGGCCGGGGGGCGGTTGTCGATACGCATGCGCGCGGTCGCCAGGGCCAGTTTTCCGGCTGCAACGCCGACGAAGGTGACCGAGACAATGCCATCCGTTGTCCGGGGAACGTCGACGACACAGAGGTGGTTCTCGAAGATGTAGGTCTTGCGGCCGCGGGTGAGTGTGCCCTTGAGCTCCAACGTCTGTGCCCGCGTCCCGATAACGGTGTTGTCCGACATGCGGTGGTAGGTGTTTCCGACCATCGGAACGATCAGTTCGCCGGCCGTACCTTTGTCGATTAGGCGGATCGGTATTCCCCCCACAAACGGGTTCGGCACCTCGATCGGATCCACGAAGACGTCGGCCTTCACGTTCTTGATCGGGCTGCTCGTCACCTGGGCGATGCGCATCGCCCAGTCGCCCCCTCCTTTGTCGATGGCCTCCCGGGTCTTGCCATGGACGTAGAGCCCGTCGATGACCGACCCGTGGTGCACGTCACCCGAGAAAACGATGAGGGCCGGTGTATCGAGCAGGATGTGGAGGAAGTTGATCAGATCGGCCCGCTGCTGTGGGTTGTTGCCGTAGAACTCGAAGTCAGCCTTGGCCTTACCCTCCTTAGCGTGTTTGTGATTCTGGGCCACCATGAGCGATGGGTGGGGAAGGAGCGGCGTGGGCAGCACGATGAGGAGCGGCGCTCCCTTCTGGAGCTTGTGTCGCGCGGCCAACTTCGTGAGGTACGGCCAGACGCGCCGCCCACTCAGGATGGCTGCTTCGCCCTTCTTCGGTGTCTCGCGCCGCGTCCGGATGTCGACGCACAACGCCGGAGGGTTTGTCGGGGCCACGAAGGACCAGTGCTGTTGCAGCAACTTGTAGTCAAAGGCCCCGGCGGCGTTGCCCGGAATACCTTTGGACGTCCGCATCGCTTCGAGGTGCGCGATCACGGCGTCCGCTGGAACACCGAACTGGCCCGGATCATTCCCCCATCCCTGGAAGGCCCAGTACGCGGCCAGTCCGTTGGCGATGATCCGCTGCGCCATCACGTTTTGCGTAGCGAACTCCCAATCGGCGTCGAGGTTCCAGTCGTCGGTGATGTCGTGGTCGTCGAACACCATGTACGTCGCCGTGTTGGCGAGTACGCGGCGCGACGCTCTAACCGCCTCGACGAAGCCCGTGAGGTTCACATCGGTGCCGTCGTCGACGCAGTAATCCTGGCAGAGCTTCTCGTTCCACACGACCAGGTACATGGCGGCGTATTCCGGGAAGGACAGCAGGTGCGCCTCTCCATCGTCCGTGGTGAAGCCGATGGGACTCCTGCCGAAGGAGGTCAAAGCCTTCCGGGAATTGGGCAAGGGCAGGCTGCCGAAGTTGCCAGGCAAGTAGGTGGCAACCGAGACCGGCGATCCCCCAACCTGCGGCAGGAACTCGACGTATCCACAAACGTCCTCGGCGATCTGCTGGATAGCCTTGAAGAGCGGGCCAGCCACGTCGTCGGCATAGATCTGGTCGCCCGTGAGGATCAGCGCCGACGGGCGCGTGGAGGGGTTCGTGACCTCTGCCTCGAGCCACAGGTCGAACATGGGGAAGGCATCGAGCCCGTGGGCGCCAGGACGCCGGCACGATCCGTGCGCAAGCCGCTGCGCCGTGAGCGAGAGCAGGAATGTCGGCAACGCAAAGGGTCGGTACGTGATGTCGAGGCCGAGGGACGACAGCTTCGTGGTGGCCTTCCTGGAGCCAACCCTGGTCTCGATGTCCAGGTCGTAGCCGTAAATGGAATCGCGCGGGAAGGACGACGACTTCGGCCGGGCCACGACCATGACGACCCATAAATGCTCGCCGAGCCGAGCCACGCGGATTTTTTCTGGCGGCGCGAGCGGATAGAAGCCGCCGTCGCTGGCCAGGCGTTCATTGATCTTGCCCGCGCTGTCGTAGACCGTGAGCCTGGGTGTGCAGCCCGTCACCTCGTCGCGGCAGGCGAACCAGAACCACACGCCGTCGGGCTCTGCGCGGCGTACGATTGGGCCGGCGAGGAGGAACGGCAAGCCCGCCTTTCCGCGCACACACGGCGTTGGCGCGGGTTGCTCCGCGAACTGCGCCGGAGGCAACAGCAAGGGCTGTGAGCGGCCACTGATGTGGGGGCGAGCCGGCGATGGGCTCGGCATGACGATGGGCACCTCGGGGGGCTCGCCCATCATGTCGGCGAAGAACAGATCCGAGTGGCGCTGCTCGTGCGACGTCTCGGCAGGCTGGGCAGGCTGGGCAGGACGAGGAGCGTGGCCCATCAGATCGGCAAAAAACCGGTCTGCTTCGCGCCGCTGACTCGCGGAAACCTTGCCGAAATAGCCTCTCTTCATCACACACCTCGGGCGCGCGATCTGCTCGTTGCGCGCCCGATGGTAAACACACCTCTTCGCGCCGGTCCGTGCGGCGACGTACGGATCACCTTCAGTCGCCGCGCCGTTGCGGGAAATCGCCGAGGGCTCGGAGCGAACCGGCCCATTGGACGTCCGCCGAGTCTCACCACATCAGATCCCGCACAAGCCTATGGAGTAGGTGGGCCGAGAACGCTCTCGAGATACGCGACGTGCGACTTCGTCCTCAATTGCAGAAGGAGCTCGGGGTCAGAGAACGCGGGCGCAGGACCTATGAGTCTTGAGCGCCGCGAATCACCGCGTCGATCGCGGCTTCCACCTCGGCCTGAGTCAGCGGGGTTCCGACCAGATGGCGCGCACCATGTCCGAACGTCATGGCGACATTGTCCAGCTCCGCTTCTTCGATGATGGCGCGCCCAGCGCCAACATCAACTGCGGACAAGGAGAACGGACTTGTGGTAGACACAGGCGACGCAGGTGTTATTTGTAGGGAAATTTGGCGTACAGCAAGGGCGAGATGTGTCTTGTGCCGTTTCAATCGAAGCGAAAGGGTAACTCTTGGGAGTGTGGGGCACCGGCCTTTTCTCAGACGACGAGGCGTGCGATATACGCGATCACTATCGTGAGTTGCTGGAAGACGGTGTCGAAGATAGCGTCGCGATGCGGCTGACTCTCGAAAAGTTCGAGGCGTATCTGGAGGAGCCCGATGGCGTCGCACTGATTGCCTTCGCTGTGACGTAGTCGAAGCTTGGTCGATTGGAACCTGACGTTCGCGATCGCGCGCTCGCCATCATCGACGCCGGCGCCGACCTGGCGGTATGGGGAGAGGAGAATCCGAAGCTGCTGCCGAAGCGCCGCGCGGTGCTCGAGAACGCTCGCGCGCAGCTGACCGGTCCGCAGCCGGCCCGCAAACGCGTGCGTCCGCCGAAGCGAGAGCTTTGCGGCCTCGCCGCTGGAGACGTTCTCGCCCTCGCGCTTCCCCGGCGCGTGGCGCTGTTGCGCGTGGTGCGCGTGTACGCGTATCGCCTTGGCGAACACCCGGTGATCGAGGAGCTGGACTTCGATGGCACCGAGGTGCCTCCGCGCGAGGCGCTCGAGCGCCTTGGTCCCGGTAACGATCTGAGCATCTTCAAGCATCGCTCCGATAGGCGGGTCTACGCGTTCGTCATGAAGGGCGTCGATTGGCAGCGTGCCGGTTTCCGGAAGGTGCAGACGATCAGCTCTCGCGCCGGCGACGAGCAGCCAGGTCTGCCAGACTGCGGCATCTCGTGGGCCGTGCTCGCCGAACGCCTCCGTCGTCGAGCGGCGCAGTAAGCGATCAATTGCAGAACAGCTTCCTCGAGGCGTTTATCTTCGTTCGTTACCGATGCTGTTACCGCAGCGCTCAGCGCGCAGATGGCAATCTGTTCCGTGTCTTCTATGACTTCGCAACGCCAGCAGTTACGCAGCCAGATTGATCAGCCCAACGGTGGCGCTAGACTGCGACCGTCCGCAGGGTAATCGAGCCATCGATCAAAACATCAACTTCAAACCGAGCTGCCCCTGGAAGGCGTCGAACGCCTGCCTCGGTCGGCCGAAGCCGGTGGGGATGCCCGTCGCCGTCGTTCCGGGTGCAGCGCTCTGATTGCCCTGAAAGTTGTTGAAGTTCACGGTGTTGAATAGATTGAACATCTCCCACAGCACTTCCGCGCGAGCTTTCCCAAAACTGAACTTCTTCGAGAGGCGCATGTCGGTCTGAAAGAAGCGATCGCCGCGGCCGGTGTTGTAGTCAACGCCGGAAGGCCGATCGTTGTTGTCGCCGTCGCGGTTCACGTCGGTTCCCGTCGTGATGTTGTAGGGCGGCGCGGAGTTGGCGGTGACGATGCCGCCGATCTGGACGCCGTAGGGCAACTCGTAGATCACGTTGCTGACGACGCGATGCCGGACGTCGTTGGCCGTCGGCCCCCAGTCCGCCATCAGGTTGTACTTGTCGGACGGAGTGCCGTTGTCGGCAATCGATTTTGCGCTGCCGACGGTGTATCCGAGCAGGAAGCCGAGGCGATTGGCGAACCGCTTCTGCAGGCGAATCTGTCCCTGATGAATTCGAATAGGCGACGCATCCTCGTAAAGCAACAGGCGCAATCCTGACGCGAGTAGAGGGAACGTGCCGTCCGCGCGACGAGCATTGACATTGAGCGTGACCGGGAAGTGCTCGCCACGCATGTAGACGTAGTCGAATGACAACGCGTACTCGTTGCCGAGTTGGCGCGTCGTGCCGGCGGTGAACTGGTGCGTGAACGGCGATTCCGCGTCGGGGCTCGCAATGCGAAACGATGTGCCGACCGACTCCGCAAACGTGATGGTGGGCAGGTTGGGAAAGAAGTCGTTCGGAATGCGCGCCCCTGAGCGCGAATCGTTCGCGATCTGCGTCGTGATGAACCCGGGGTAGCCGGCAACGACCGATCGCAACGTAGTGGTGTTGATCTGGTCGTAATAAATACCGTAGCCGCCGCGCACGACCGTTCGTCCGTTCCCGAACGGATCCCAGGTCACTCCGAGGCGAGGCCCGAAGTTATCGAGATCGTTCGGGACAGGCTTGAAATTCTGCCCTTTCAAATCGCCGGTCGTATGACGGATCCAGAACTGCTCGATTGGCACGTCGTCTGGAATGTCGGCGCCGTTCAAGTCCGCGCGCCAGAACTGAAAATCGTAGCGCAGGCCGAGGCTGATCGTCAGGTCGCTTCGCGGCTGCCACTGGTTGTTGACGAACGCGGAGTAGATGTTGACGTCGCGGTTCATCGCCGCGAGTGTGCCCCTGAGCTCGATGCCTTGCGTGAATCGGAACGGCAACGACGTTGGGTCGCCGGCCACGACCGGGCGGTCCTGCAGGAACTCGAACAGGCCATTGAATGACTGATTGATCGTGCTTGTCGTGGGCACGATGTTCGCCTCGAAACCGAACTTCAGATCGTGTGCGCCTTTCGCGACAAAGTGCATGGTTGTGGCGTTGGTCACGATGTAGTTGTCCTGGCTGCGTCCCTGCGGGACGTTGCTGGCGCGGCCGAACTGGACGGTCGGGAAGCGAATCTCGGGGCGCGAAACCGTTCCCGCCGGCAGCACGCGATCCAGCCCCTGATGCGACAGGCTGACGCGCAGCTCGTTCACCAGACTGGTGCGCAGCACCGACGTGAGATTCGTGACAAGGAACCAGGCGCGGCGCTGGTCGTCGTAGCCGTGATCTCCGGCGCTCTCGCCGCCGGTCTGCTGGTTGAAGAGATCGCGGTGATCGTACATGTAGGACGCATTGACGTTGTGATTCCCGCTCACGAGATACGTGCCCTTCGCAAACACGTTGTGCTCGTCGGTCGTCACCGGAACGTCGGTGCGCGTGTCGTAGCCGAGCGCGTTCACGAAGTCCCGAATCGAGACAGGGATGTTCACCTGCACGGACCGGTTGTTGGCGCGTCGCTCCCAGGAGCCAAAGTAGAACAGTTTGTTCTGCCGAATCGGTCCGCCAGCGGTGGCGCCGTACTGCTCGATCTTGAACGGCGGCACGCGCTCGGCGAAGTAGTTCGGCTTCTCGAACGCGTCATCGCGGCGGAAATAGAAGGCGCTGCCATGCACATTGTTGCCGCCGGATTTCGTGACGATGTTGATCGCGCCCGACGCGGAGCGGCCGAACTCGGCGGAGTAGGAGTTTGCCATCACCTGAAACTCCTGGATCGTCTCGGAGGCGAGCGCAATGCGCGTGGCGGAGGACAACGAGCTTCCACCGCCTGTCACTTCGTCGTTGAAGTCGACCCCTTCGAGCCACACCGATTTGTAGTTTTCGCTCATGCCGCCGAAAGAAATCGAATCGGTCTGTCCGGCGGACGCGGAGCCCTGATCGCTCACAACCCCGGGCGCGAGCATTGTCAGATCCAGGAAGTCGCGTGTCTTGAGCGGCAGCGATTCGATCTGTTTCGTTTCGATATTGGTGCGCACGACCTGCTCGGTGAGATCCACCAGCGGCGCGCTCTGGGTGACGGTCACGCTTTCGGCGACACCCGCGACTGTCAGCGTGAGCGGCACCGTCACCTGCGACGCGATCGGCAGGCGGATGTCGGCTTGAGTGGCACTCTGAAATCCACTGAGCGACGCTTTGATGGTGTAGGTACCTGGCGGCATCGCGGTGAAGCGATACGTACCAAGCGCGTCGGTGGTAGTCTCGCGCGTCGCGCCGTTGCTTTGGTTCAATGCCGTGACTGTGACGCCGGGAAGACTGCCACCCGTCGCGTCCTTGACCTCGCCGAGAATCGTCCCTGTGGTTGTCTGAGCGGAGATCGGCGCCGGAGAGAAGAGCGCAATCAAAACGATCCACACCGCCGGTCGTGCAAGACGAATCATGTGCCGTTCCTTTCGGTAGTCGTCTAACGTCGGGTTGCACAAGACGCAACAGACTAGGCCTAGGCGATGCCGAAGCCACGGCCAGCGCCCAGGTGGCGGCGACCGCCTGCTCGGCGATCCTCGAAGCGACCAGCCTACCGCACGGCGGCCTTCAAGTGGGGGCCGCAAAACACAATTTGTGACAACAAATACGCCGGTTTCGCCGGTCCGCAGGGCTATACTTCTAAGATCCAGCTCTAATCTCGGGGTCGTACTCCGGCTCGTCTTTTTTTGCGTTCCAGGGGGTTGAATGAGAAAGGTTGCCGCGGCCCTGCTCGGTGTTGTGGTACTCGGGCTCACCGGCATCGCGCAGAGCTCTGCGCCGGTGGTTCCCCAAGCCAAGACACCGCAAAGTGTAGCGCCTCCGAAAGTGATCCAACCGGTTGCGACGCACGCAAAGCCGCCGTCCGACACGCAACCGTCGCTCGTCGCGACGTACTGCGTTGGCTGTCACAACGACACGCGAAAGACTGGCGGCCTCACGCTGGCGAGCTTCGATCCCACGCGCGCGGAGGAAACGCCGGCTGTCACTGAGAAGATCATTCACAAGCTCACTGCCGGGATGATGCCCCCGCCCGGTGTGCGCCGCCCCGATGCGGCGGCAGTCAAAGCCTTCGTCACGACGCTCGAGACGCGCATCGATGCCGCCGCCGTCGCGAACCCGAATCCAGGCTGGCGTCCGTTCCAGCGGCTCAATCGCGCCGAGTACGCGCGCGCGCTGAAGGATTTGCTCGATCTGGATCTGGATATCACGCCGTACTTGCCGCCCGACACGGTGAGCGCTGGATTCGACAACGTCGCCGACGTGCAGGACTTTTCGCCGACGCTGCTCGAGGGTTACCTGCGCGCCGCGAGTCAGATCAGCCGCATCGCGGTTGGAGATCGCACCGCGAGCGCCGCGACTGTGACCTATACCGTTCCGCAGAACGAATCGCAGATGCGCCATGTCGAGGGCACGCCGTACGGATCGCGCGGCGGTCTGTCGATTGTTCATACATTTCCGGCGGACGGGGATTACGTGCTCAACGTGCTTCTCACCCGGACGGTGTCGGGGGAGTTGTTCGGCAACACCGGCATGGCCATCTCGGGGAAGAACGAGCTGCTTGAAGTGTCGATCAACGGGCAGCGCGCGGCGGTGCTCGAGGTCAACCCGAAGATGAGCGAAGCCGACAAGAAAGGCACCTCCGTTGAGACGGCCCCGATTCACATCAAGGCGGGTCCTCAGCACATTGCGGTCGCCTTCATCGCCCGGTTCACCGGTCCGGTGGACGACCTGCTCGCGCCGATCGACAACACGTTGATCGACACCCGCATCGGGACCGGTTTCGGTATTACGGCGCTTCCCCACGTGCAGGATGTCGCAATCACCGGCCCGTTCAAGGTGACGGGCGTCTCGGAAACGCCGAGCCGCCGGCGCATCTTCGCGTGCCGTCCGACGCTTGCCGCGGAAGAAATCGCGTGCGCAACGGGAATCGTCAAACGGCTCGCATCCCAGGCGTTCCGAGCGCCGCCAACCAAGGCCGACTTTGACGATCTGATGGCGTTTTATGCGGACGGCCGCAAGGGAGCTGATTTCGAATCCGGCATCCGGCTCGCGCTGCAGGGCATACTCGCGCATCCTCGATTCCTGTTCCGTGTCGAGCAGACGCCCGCCACCATTCGAGCCGGTCAGACCTATCGCGTGCGCGATACCGATCTGGCATCGCGCCTGTCGTTCTTCTTATGGGACGCCGTGCCCGACCAGGAACTGACGAACACCGCGCAGCAGGGCACACTCAAGACGCCGGCTGTCTTTGACAAGCAGGTGCGCCGCATGCTGGCGGACCGGCGATCCGAGACCCTGTCCACGAGATTCGCCGCGCAGTGGCTGCGGCTGCAGGATGTGGACAAGATTCGGCCCGACGGCTTGCTCTTTCCGTACTGGGACAAGCACCTGTCGCAGATGATGCGCCGCGAGACCGAGCTGCTGTTCGACACCATCGTGCGCGAGGATCGCAGCGTATTGGAGCTGCTGACGGCCGACTACAGTTTCATCAACGAGCGGCTGGCGCGCCACTACGGAATCAGCGGCGTGTCCGGCGATCGATTCCGCAAGGTGGCGATGCCCCCGAATCGCCGCGGCATTCTCGCTCACGGAAGCATTCTGCTCCTCACCTCTGTCGCGGATCGAACATCGCCCGTGCAGCGCGGCAAGTGGATTATGCAGGTGCTGCTTGGCAGCCCCCCGCCACCGCCGCCACCCAACGTGCCGGCGTTCGACGAAACGAGGAGCGCTGATGGATCGCGCGTCCTGTCGGTGCGTGAGCGCATGGAAGAACACCGGAAGAATCCAGCATGCGCATCGTGCCACCGCGTGATCGATCCAATTGGCCTCGCGCTCGAGAACTACGACGTCACCGGGAAATGGCGCATCAAGGACAACGGCGTTCCCGTTGACGCACTGGGCGATCTCTACGACGGCACCCGGATCGATGGTCCCGATGGCCTGCGGAACGCGCTGCTCGCTCACAAGGAGACGGTGCTGCGCACCTTCACCGAAAACCTCTTCACGTATGCCACCGGCCGCCGCGCCGAGTACTACGATATGCCGACGATACGCGCCATCGTCCGCGACGCCGAAAAGAACGACTACCGCATCTCGTCGTTCGTGCTCGGCATCGTCAACAGCCCGGCGTTTCGCATGAGCCGTTACGAAGCGACGCAAACGGCCGACGCAAGCCCGCAGCGCTAGAATTCAGGAGTCACCTGCAATGATCCTCACGAAAAAGCATCTCTCGCGACGCGCGGTCCTGAAGGGCATGGGCGCCACCATGGCGTTGCCCATGCTCGATGCGATGGTGCCGGCGAGCACTGCCTGGGCGCGAACGGCGGCGGCCCCGGCCAAGCCACGGTTTGTCGCGATTGAGATGGTGCACGGCGCAGCGGGCAGCACGGCGTACGGACTGAACAAGAATCTCTGGTCGCCGGCGAAAGTCGGCCGCAGCTTCGATCTGAGCGGCGGAAGCCTCGCGGCGCTCGAGCCGTTCCGCGATTACGTCACGATCGTGAGCAACACGGACGTGCGGATGGCGGAAGCGTACACACCACCGGAAATCGGCGGGGATCACTTCCGATCGAGCGCCGTGTTCCTTACGCAGGCGCACCCTCGACAGACGCAAGGCTCCGATCATCGCGCCGGCATCTCCATCGATCAACTCTATGCGCAGCGATTCGGACAGCAAACGCCGATTCCGTCGATGCAACTGTGTATTGAAGCCGTCGACACGGCCGGCGGATGCGAATACGGATATTCGTGCGTTTACATGGACATGATCAGCTGGGCGGCTCCCGATCAGCCGCTGCCGATGATTCGCGACCCGCGCGCAGTGTTCGATCAGCTGTTTGGCGTCGGCGCGACGCCGGAGGATCGTGCGCTGCGACGCCGCGAGAATCGCAGCATCCTCGATCGCATCAGCGCCGCAGCGAACCGCCTGAAGGCGGAGCTCGGTCCGGCGGATCGCGCGCGGCTGGGCGATTACCTCGAGGATGTGCGTGAAATCGAGCGGCGCATCGAGCGCGTCGAGGCGTACAACAGCAGCGGCGAGCCTCGGGAGTTGCCGGGCGCACCGATCGGCGTGCCCGACTCCTACACGGATCACGTCAAGCTGATGTTCGATCTGCAGGCACTGGCGTTCGCGTCCGACATCACGCGAGTGTTCTCGTTCAAGATGACGCGCGACGTCACGGCACGCGTCTTCCCGGAAACGGGCGTCACGACCGGTTTCCACAACGCGTCGCATCACCAGGAAAAAGACGATCGGATCGAGGCGCTCGCGAAGATCAACAAGTACCACGTGAGCCTCATCCCGTACTTCCTGGAGAAGTTGAAGAACACGCCGGACGGCGAAAGCAACGTGCTCGAGAACTCGATCGTGATTTACGGTTCGCCGATGGGAAACCCGAACGTGCACAACCACAAGCGCTGCCCGCTCTTCATCGCGGGTCATGCGGGCGGACAACTGAAGGGCGGTTTGCACATCAAGACGGCCGACGGCACCCCCATGGCGAACGCGTTTCTTCCGCTGCTCCACAGGTTGGGACTCGACGATCTGGAGAAGTTCGGGGACAGCAGCGGCGAGCTCGACCTCAATGGGGTGCAGGAGACGACGGTCGCGTGACGGAGATCTTGCGCTTTTCATCGGCCCGCAAAACGGAGAGACACATGCTGCGAAAGGGGATCACGGCATTCGTCGCGAGCGCGCTCGGCGCGGTGTGCCTGGCGGTGGCGCTGCACGCAGCGCCGGCGACTCTGCCCGATGCGGCCAAAGCCGGCGACCTTGACGCCGTGCGTGCGCTGCTGAGGCAAGGTGCAGACGTCAACCGCGCCGAAGACGACGGACTGACGGCGCTGCACTGGGCCGCCATTCACGGCGATGCGCAAATGGCGCAAATGCTCATCGTCGCCGGGGCCAACGTGCAGGCAAAGACGCGTCTCGGCGCGTACACGCCGCTGCACATGGCCGCCGAGAATGGGAACGTGGCTCTTGTCCGCGTGCTGCTCGCGGCGCGGGCGGATGTCAAC
>Ga0137374_10007541_pt1 | contig 12937 bp, 9 predicted proteins | sample SagtaG_20_FD_104811 | JGI IMG/M metagenome (GOLD analysis project Ga0137374, IMG submission 104811) | Vadose zone soil microbial communities from Sagehorn Ranch, Mendocino, California, USA - Sage1_R_100_16 metaG | ecosystem: Environmental > Terrestrial > Soil > Vadose zone | place: USA...
GAGTATGTTGATCTTGTTGCCGCGGGCATAATCGATCCAACCAAGGTGGTGCGTACGGCCTTGCAGAATGCCGCTTCAATTGCCGGGTTGATGTTAACAACAGATGCTGCCGTAGCCGACGCGCCTGAGTCAAAAAAGGCGGCGCCGCAGGCCTCTGGCGGGGATGACTACGACTACTGATAGTCAGGGAAACATATTGGGTACGGTTTGCGCGCTTCTCCGAAGCGAATTGGCCACATATTTGCAAGTAGACCGGCGCCGGATTAGTTGTTGCATCGAAACGCAACGGCGCTTATGCTGGCAACATCTAACCGCCGCGGTTAGTCTTGAATCCCGACGACCACAAATGCCGGGATTCACGCTTGAAATTGAGGAACGGTGAGGCTCGGCAGTGCTCTTTTGGCTCGAGCCATACGAAAATGGTTGATTTAGGATCATACAAAGATAAGTTTGGTGAAAGCGGTCAGCGCATACTTGAGTATGCCTTGAACGAGTCGCGGCGGCGGGATCAGAACTTTGTCGCGGTCGAACACATTTTGCAGGCTCTGATTGCTGAAGAACCTGACATGTTCAACTCATCCATGCGGGAGTTATCTCTCGACCCGATCGTCGTGAAAATGGCAATCGAAAAACGGCTTACAGGCGCCCGGCAGCAGCACGTGGGCAAGGGCTTTCGAATCGCGCCTGACACCACGGACCTCTTCAAGCGCGCCATGGAGCGCGCTCGAGCTCAAGGACGAAAGACAATCGAGGCAACCGATATTTTCGAGGCCCTGGTTCGTTATGACAGTCTATTCGTTGAGGTTCTACGCAGCATGGGCGTGAATGCCGATGCCGTTGCAGAGGGAGTTAGTTCCCAAGTGCAAAAGCGGGAGCAAGAGGAAGAGCAATATCGCAAAAAGTTTGACCTTCCTCCCTATCTAAAGCATTTCGGCATTTCCCTTAATAGATTGGCGCGAGCTGACAAGATTCCGCCGACTATTGGCCGAGAAAAAGAGATTCAGAATGCGATGGAAATTCTTTGCCATCGCGAGCGGGCGAATTCACCCATGTTGGTGGGCGAACCGGGCGTTGGGAAAACCGCCGTCGTGGAGGGCCTTGCTCGTCTGATCGAGCTCGAACCGGATAAAGTTCCGCCGCGTCTGCGAGGTACCCATATCGTTCAGTTGCAAATGGGCGGCATTGTGGCCGGAACGATGTTGCGAGGAATGTTTGAAGAGAGAATTAAGGGCATCATTGATGAGGTTAAGGATCGAGATAACCTGATCCTTTTTATCGATGAAGCGCATACCATCATTGGTGCGGGCGCCGCTCTTGGAACTTCTTCGGATGCCGCAAACATGTTCAAGTCGGCACTAGCGCGCGGCGACATGCGCATCATAGGTGCAACGACGATTTCCGAGTACAAAGAATATATTGCTGAGGACGAGGCGTTGGCCCGTCGCTTCCGCCTGGTAAAGGTCGTTGAGCCATCCATAAGCGAAACACGCGAGATCTTGCTTGGTTTGCGATCCCGACTGGAGAAAAACTACTCAGTTAAGATTTCCGATGACGCCATCAACACCGCTTTGGAGATGGCGCCAAAGTACATAAGAAATCTGCACTTGCCGGATAAGGCCATAGGCTGGCTCGATACTGCTGCCGTCAAAGTGGAAATCAACGAGCCGCACACCATGGTGGTCAAGGCAGAGCATGTCATCGAAGTGATCTCACAAGAGTCGCGAATTCCTCGCGATATGATCTTTCGCGACACCACTGAACGTTTCGCGATGACCGAAGCGTTGTTGGGCCAACGCGTCATCGGCCAGAAGGAAGCCATCAAGGCCGTCGCCCAGCGCTTGCGCCTTAACAAAGGACCGCTTAAAGAGTCGCACTACAAACCTGACGGCGTGTTGCTGTTTCTTGGTCCCACTGGCGTGGGCAAGACAGAACTTGCTAAGGCAGTGGCTGAGTTCATGTTTGGCGACGAAGAGAAGATGGTCCGCATTGACATGTCAGAGTACAGCGACGGTACGGTTAGCATTGAAAAACTAATCGGTATGCCGCGCGGCATTGTTGGTTCGGAACGAGGTGGAATCCTTACTGAACAGTTACGGGAGAACCCATACACGGTCCTTTTGCTCGACGAGGTTGAGAAGGCGTCGCCATATCTAATGAACCTATTCCTGCAGGCGTTTGATGAAGGCTGGCTGACAGACGGGCGGGGTAAACGAGTCTATCTGTCGGACGCAATCATTATCATGACGTCTAACCTGGGTTCAGACAGCTTCAAGAAGTTTGAGAAGCCGCTTGGGTTTGGCACCAAGAGTCCTGCCGATTTTCGCGGTGTTAAGAACGAAGTGATGAAGGCCGCTGAGCAACGATTCTCTCCTGAGTTTCGCAATCGAATCGATGAGATCGTCGTGTTTTCACCACTCACGATGGACGAAGTAAGGCAGATTGCCGGGAACTACCTCGAAAAACTCGGCCGCCAAATGGAACGGCAGGGGAAAATCATTAATGTAACCGATCCCGCGCTGAACTTTTTAACGGAAAAGGGGTTCAATACTGCATACGGTGCGCGCTTCCTAAAGCGGCATATTGATGAAAGGGTCAAACTGCCGATAACGGCGATGTGGAAGACCGCGTCGAGCTTTCTGGTAGACCTGGAAAACGGCGAGACGGTGGTCAAACCGGACAGCGGAACAAACGCCAGACTCAACTGAGAGTGCGGCCGTGAATAGTAAGGGTTCCAATGGCGCCTGAGATTTGGAATTTGCGATCTCAGACATTGAAACCCTTTTTTGCGTTAGGTATAGGAACATGTTAAGAAGTTGATTAGAAGAGGTTGTTCTTGTTGTCGGCTCAACTCGCACTCACAGTCGCAATATTAGATCGTAAGTTATGATGAATTTGCCTTCGATAGTCGTCCTATTCCCACGTGCGATGCACGGAGTTGGCCTCGTTCCACGCTTTTTTAAGTTTCTGCGATTCGCTGCGCTCCTCGCTTGTTTGTTTGCCGTATATGCCGTGCAGCCATGCAACGTAATGTCGCAACAGCCAACTCCGGACGCCAAGGCTGAGGAGATCGTAAATCGCGGGATAGAGATTTCTGGCGGCAGCAGTTATCTAAACGTTCGCAGCGTAATCGCTCGCGGGTTTTACACGGCATATCAGGAGGGAATGTCGCAGATTCCTGCCAGGTTTCTTGATTACATCGTCTATCCCGATCGAGAACGCACTGAGTTTACCAGCGCTGGGACCAGGGTGATTCAAGCGAATGTGGGCGAGACGGGTTGGGTATTCGACGGCGCTGCCAAAACGATAAGCGAGATGAAGCCAGAGCAGATCGATGATTTTAAACGCAGCGTGCGGACAAGCGTGGAAAATCTCTTGCGCGGCTGGTGGCGCAAGGACGGTGCGACGCTCAAGTATGTCGGGCGCAGAGAGGCGGGACTTGCCAGGCGCAATGAGACACTGCGTCTGACATATCCGAACGGCTTCTGGGTCGAATATGAGTTTGGCGCCAAAGACGGAGTACCTGCTAAGGTAATTTATAAGCGCAACCGTAAAAACTCCGATACAGGCGACGTTGAAGAGGTTACGGAAGAAGATCGCTTTGCAAAGCAGATCACAATTGACGGGGTCACTGCACCGTGGGTCATTGATCACTTCACCAACAAGATCCAGACTAGCCGAATCAATTACGAATCCATTGAATACAACCGCCCGCTGGCTGACTCGCTCTTCGTAAAACCCGATAACGTGAAAAGCGTAAAGTAGCTTCGGCCAAGTCCCAAAAAATCAAGCGGTCGTCTTAATACAACGACAACACGATCCACGAACGCACACTAACTAACGCTCGAGAAAGGGGTTCGTGTGGTGCGCGTGGATCGATTGTTCGGCGCGGTATCTTCCCTACCAGCCTGCTACCAACCGTGGTGATTTGTCAGCGAAGGATTTAACTCGTTTTGTTGGCTGATCCAGCCTTCTGAGCTTTGGCTCTGATGAACGCGTAATTTAATTGCGGCAGAGAATTAAAGCCCGCCGCCTTAGCGCAAGATTCCCTGGCTTTCTCAGCATCACGCTTGCCCTGGTAAGCCTGACAAAGCTGATAGAGATCGTAAGGGTTCTGCTGATTGGCCTGTTGCAATTCCGCCACCGCTTTGTCGTAATCCTTTTCTTCGAGGGCGATCATACCCATTAGTTCATGGGCCTGTTTTGTCTGGGCCGCAATCTTAGTTGCCTCGGCGCCTTTACGGAATTCTTCCGCCTGGTTTTTCGCCGTGGCAAGATCCTTCATGGCCAGAGCAATCCTGGCCAAGTTGTAATGATGAAAAAGTCCTGCGTTATCTTTTATCTGTTTGGAAAGGTTAGACCCTTCCGTAAGTTTTAAAGAGCGTTCAAAGAGTCCGCGCGCTTCATCGTACTTACCCATCTCGAAGAGAATGTTACCTTTCGCTTGAAGGTCGGCAGACATTTGCGCCACATCACCGATCTTTTCCGCCAGGGCATACTGCTGGTCCATGCTTTCAAGCGCTTTGTCCATTTTGCCGCTGTCGACATTCACAACCGTCAACCCGAATAACGCGGTGCGTCGGTCACCATCGCTTCTAGCCTTCTCATTTATTTTTTGCAGCTCGGCTGCCGCTTCGTCAGGCTTTCCCATGTACATCAGGTCAGCAGAGATACCGACATGCGAAGCGATAAAATTTGGATCGATGGATAAGGCTTTGCGATATTGCGCGATGGATTCGTCGAACCTTCCCACCTTCAAAAGCAATTCGGCGTACGAATCGTACGGATTCGGATCATTCGGAATCAGCTCGGTGTATTTCTTGAACGCTTGCTCAGCATTGGCGTAGTCGCCATTCTGCCGGTAGGCGTAGCCAAGTATGTTGTACGCCCCTGAGTAATTCGGCGCCAACTCCGTTGCCTTCTTATAGTGCGCGATTGCCTGAGGAAAATCCTGCTGGCCGAAATAGTAGCCGCCCAGGGTGAAATGCGCGCGCTCATCGTTGGGGTAGGCCGCCACCAATTGCTCAAGAAATTCTTTCTGTTTAGCAGGATTGCCGTTCGCGCCCGCCTCGGCTCCCAAGATGAGAAGTCGTTCGCCGTTGGAAGCTTTGTCGGCGAGGCTTACGGCTTTCTTCAAATGATCGAAAAAATCTTTTGCGCTGTTCGAAGCGTTGGCTCTATTTAGCTCTGCCAAAGCAAAGTTCGGATCGACGGAGATCGCCTTGTCGAAATGCTGGAGGGAATCCTGGATGATCAGCCGATCAGCCAAATCGCGGCCTGTTAGGAATTCCTTGCGCGCTTCTTCAGACGATGTGGTGATGGGAATCTTTCCGCTCGCTGAATTTGTTGCAACACTGCCTTTGCTTTCTTCGGCCTTCTCGCAGCCACTTAAGGTCATAACGCCGAAGACCACCACTGAGACCAGCGACAGGATGGGACATCTATTACGGAACATCGTGTTTCTCCTTCGAATGGTTGAAAGAACGGTGATCGGTGAAGACCTGCAATTCGCTTCACGATCTTTGGTGAGACTAAAACTCGAGAGGGTCCGAACAAATACGCAATGAGACGGACCATCAGTGGATAAAGCGGTCGGTTAGCAGTGGCAAAGGGTTGATAGCTCCCGATGACGAATAAACGCCAAAGTGAAGGTGTGGTGGAGTGCCATTCGCGTTTCCCGACGAGCCAACGTATCCGAGTACTGTGCGCGTGGTGACCGGATCACCTTCCGCAATCCGCGCTGCATAGGAATCGAGATGAGCGTAGTAATAAACTCGCCCGCCGGCGCCAATCACGGACACGGTATGACCGCCCAAATTATCCTCTCCGACGTTGTAGACATAGCCAGCGGTTGCTGAATAAATAGGGGTTCCACGGGGCGCGAAGATGTCTTCTCCCTCGTGCTGACGGCCAACGCCTCTCGGAGCGTGCCAGGTATCAGCGATCTGTTTCTTGACGACGTCCTTGAGAGGCATGGCTATCTTTGGATCTGGATCTTCAGTGTACAGCCGAGCGACTCTGACGTAGAGCAAGAGCTTGTTACTAACCTTTTCGGTGCCGGCAGCAAAGGTCAGAACCATGAGCACAAGCAGTCCGGCGGCAATGGTGAGAGCAATTTTCTTCACGGTCTTTCGATGTAGCCAGGAAAGTGGTCGTTGCAAATCCATCTGCTTATACGTCGGTCTGGGAGTCTTGTAAGTCTCGGAGCCTGGGAATTCTGGGAAGTCTGGGCATCAGGACTCCGGCCCGCTGTTGAACGATTCGACATGGATTAGAGGCCCCTTTTTGGAGTGCGCTGGCCTGGCAGCGCTTTGGTCTAACGCCATGAGAGTAAAGCCTTTCACAGACCAAAGCGGCGCCAGGCCGGCCGCACTCCAAAGAGTCGCCGCTCCCTAGTCGAGTTGAGTGCATTCAATCAATCAAATTCCTGACTCCAAGACTCTCGACTACAAGACTCACTAGACTGCTTTACATGGCTAGTCCGCCGTCGACTTGGACCACCTGGCCGGTGATGTAACGAGCATCGTCCGACAGTAGAAAGCAAGCAATCCGAGCCACTTCATCCGAGTCCGCAAATCGCCCCAGAGGAATTTGTTCCAACAGTTTTGCACGATAGTTTTCATCGAGTGTCCCGGACATGTCGGTCGCCACCAGACCCAGTGCCAGTGCGTTGACAGTCACCTTCCGGCTCGCAACTTCCTTCGCCAGGGCTTTGGTGAGTCCGATCATTCCTGCTTTCGAAGCGGAGTAGTTGGACTGGCCAGCAAGACCAACGCGCCCGCTAACGGACGAGATGTTCAGGATCGAGCCGCCACTTTCCTGGCGTAACATTGTTCGCAATGCGGCCTTCGCAAAATTACAGGCGCCTTTCAAATTCGTGTCCATCACATCGTCCCAATCCTCTTCTTTCATACGAAGAATAAGATTGTCGCGCGTGATGCCGGCATTGTTCACGAGAAAGTCGATTCTTCCAAACGCATCTTTTACTTGCTTGACCATCTCTGCGGCGGCGTTGGTGTTTCCCACATTGCATTGTGAAGAAAGCACGCGAACGCCTAAGCCTTCGAGTTCCGTCTTTAAGTCTTCGGCGGCCTCGGCACTCTTCGCATAATTGAAAGCGACGTCAGCGCCGTGGCGTGCGAGCTCGAGGGCGATGGCGCGCCCAATGCCGCGAGTGGCGCCGGTGACGATTGCGACGCGGCCGGCGAATGGTTTTGCAGAGTTATTCAACGGTGGTCCCCAAGAGGTATGACAACGCGGCGTGATTAATCAAGTGCACGAATCCACTGCCTTACTTTGCGAAGCCACTCTGGCCGCTTCATCACGCCGGATTCACCTATTAACCGCGTCACATCCTGGGCCAGCACTCGAGGCAAACAGACACTCTCGGTGATAGAAACATACTGGTCCTCGCACAGTTGGAGGAATCTCACATCGTCGTTTTCAAAGTGCCAGATTTCTGGCACGCCGATAGCGGCGTAGATCGGGAGTTTTGCCACGGAAGGGCTGCTGATATCAACTCCGATCACGAGGTCGGCCGGAGGCAGGAGCGTCAGGTCAAGATCGCTGGCACCAACGATGGCCTCTACATTTTGAATAAAGAAACAGCCATCGGGCTCGACTCCTTTGAGTAAATCCGCGCGCTTATGCGTGACATGACCCAATCCCCTGACGTCCAACTGCCGTTCCTCACAGATAATATTGACCAGGAGAATCAGAATTTCGCTAGCTTCTTCGTGAGGTAATGAGGGACTCATAATTTCCAACTCTCCTTGATCGTAGGTGAAGCGAGGAACGCTACGATCTTCATAGTTCTTGAGGATCTGCTCGTATGTCTCCCAAGAAACGTTATGCAGTACAAACCTTTCTTCAGCGCCTATCTTGGGAGGATTTAGAACCGTGGTCATAACTTACTCTCCTGCGACCATTGTCTCATCACAATTCGAGCGACTTCAAATACTCTCTAAACTCTGGCCCGAGATCAGGACGCTTCAAAGCGAATTCGACCGTAGCAATTAAAAACCCGAGTTTGTCTCCGGCATCATGGCGCGTGCCCTTGAACCGCACCGCGTAAAATGGCCGCTTCTTGAGCAACGCGCGCATGGCGTCGGTGATCTGTATCTCGCCAACCGCTCCCGGCTTAGTCTGCTTAATCTCTTCGAAGATGTCAGGTGTCAAGACGTATCGGCCAATGATTGCCAGATCCGAGGGCGCCTCGGCGAATGGCGGTTTTTCTACCATGTCTTTGATTTTGAAAACACCATCTTCCACCTCGTCTACAGCCAGGGCTCCGAAACGCGAAATTGCCTCGCCGGCAACCTGCATCGTTCCAATAATGGGCGCTTCATACTTTTCGTAAACGTCGAGTAACTGTCGCAGCGCAGGCGTTTCGGAATCGACAATGTCGTCAGACAACATCACGGCAAACGGCTCGTCTCCGACACAATCCTCCGCTTGCAAAACGGCATGGCCCAATCCGAGAGCCTCTTGTTGGCGGACATAACTCAGCCGTGCCATTGACGAGATCGCTCGCATCTGGTCCAGAAGCTCCTTCTTGCCTCGTTCTTCAAGGAGTTTTTCCAACTCGAAAGAGACGTCGAAATGATCCTCAATGGCCGTCTTGCCCCGGCCGGTGACAATAATGATCGATTCAATACCGGAGGCAACTGCTTCTTCCACCACCTGTTGAATCAAAGGTTTATCAACGAGTGGCAACATTTCTTTTGGCGATGCCTTGGTTGCCGGGAGAAAACGAGTGCCAAGTCCCGCGGCAGGAAAAACAGCTTTACGAACCTTTTTTGCCATTTGAAAATGCGGAGTTATGAGTTAGTCCTATACTTAAGGGCGTTCTCATAACATACTAACGTGGATTAGGACAAATGCTCGATCTGAATTACGTAAGAGAAAATATCGAAAAGGTGCGAGCGGCGCTGCAAACGCGCGGCGTGCCGGCCGCTGCTTTGGATGACTTTGAGCAGGCGGATGCCGAGCGCCGACGTGTCATCGCTGAATCCGATCGGTTGAATACGGAGCACAACACGGCCAGCCGTGAAATCGGCGCCTTGATGAAGGAAGGCAAGCGCGAAGAAGCAGACGCGCGCCGCAAAGCCGTCGCGGAATCAAAGGAACGGATTGCTGAGCTCGATAAGCTGCGCGATCAAGTGGAAACAAGGATGCGCGAATTGCTGTCTTCCCTGCCAAATATTCCGCATGAAAGCGTGCCGGTAGGAAAAGATGAATCAGCGAACGTCGAGCTTCGGCGTTGGGGCGCGAAGCCCGAGTTTGGTTTTGAGCCAAAAGATCATGTCGATCTCGGTACATCGTTGGGTATTCTGGACCTTGAGCGGGCCTCGAAGATCGCCGGGGCGCGGTTTGCAGTTCTCAATGGAGCCGGAGCGCGTCTTAGCCGTGCCCTGGTGAACTTAATGCTTGACATGCAGACGCGCGAGAACGGATACAAGGAAACTCTGCCGCCGTTCATCGTGAATGCGAACGCACTCTTTGGAACGGCTCAGCTACCAAAGTTTGAAGAGGACCTTTTTAAACTTACTGACGAACGAGATCTCTACCTGATTCCAACGGGCGAGGTGCCGGTAACAAACTATCACAGCGATGAAATACTCGATGGTTCTGCTTTGCCGCTCAAGTTCGCCGCCTATTCGCCATGCTTTCGTTCTGAAGCGGGAAGTTATGGACGCGACACAAGAGGGATTTATCGGCAACATCAGTTTGAAAAAGTCGAGCTTGTAAAGTTGAGTCGGCCTGAAGAGTCCTTTGACGATCTCGAAAGTTTGACGCGTGATGCGGAGACAATCTTACAGAGACTGGGGTTGCATTATCGTGTGGTTGAGCACGTAACCGGAGACCTGGGCTTTTCAGCTGCGAAGTCATACGACGTGGAGGTTTGGCTGCCCTCGTATAACGAATTCAAAGAGATCTCGTCATGCTCAAATTGCACGGACTTTCAGGCGCGGCGCGCGCAAATTCGCTTTCGCCGTGCGGGCGGCGCTAAGCCGGAATTTGTGCACACACTTAACGGGTCAGGATTGGCGATCGGCCGTACCTGGATTGCGATTCTGGAGAACTATCAGCAGGCTGATGGGTCCCTGAAAATTCCCGAAGCTTTGCGGCCGTATATGGGGGGGATGGAGAGGATTGAAGGCAGTAGGCAGGAATGTTAGTCTGGAGTCGAGAGTCTGGAGTCAAAAAATACTTCTTGAGAATACTTTGATCTTGGCCTCAAACTAACCCGCCGGAACTTTCTGACTCCAGACTCGCGACTCCCGACTTCTTATTTGATTTTCAAGTCAAAAGGCATCAGCAACATCGACTCGCCGTCTTTCATTCGATCCAACAACATTAGGTAGCGAAATGCGCGACGCGCATCTTGGGGCATGGCAGCTATTACTGCCCGCTGCTGTTCGGTCCTAGTGTTTGAATCGTCGCTGCTGCCGCTCAACAGCTCCTGCAGGAAAGTGCGAGGATACGGAAGAATTACCCGTTGCACACCTCGATCAGCGGGGATTTTGGCTAAGTCTTTTGCCACGTCGATAGCCCTCTCCAAACCGCCGAATTCGTCGACAAGCCCGCGGTCTTTCGCCTGCGCACCCGTCCACACGCGACCCTGACCTACAGAATCGATGTACTCCGCTGGCTTGTTACGCCCGCGTGCAACTTTGGGCACAAAGTCCTCATAGTAGGTGGTGTTGATCCATTCCTGGAATTTCTGCCGCTCGCTATCGGAAAATTTTTCCGTCTCGCGAAACATTCCGGCGTTCTTGCCTCGCAGCACATATTCGTTAGTGATGCCAAGCCAGTCGTACAATCCCTTGACCACAGGCTTGCCGGCGACAACACCGATCGAACCTGTGATGGTCGAGGGTTCGGCGATGATCTTGTTCGCACCGCAGGAGATGTAGTAGCCGCCCGAGGCCGCGACATCACTCATCGAAACCACTACGGGCTTTTTCTGCTTAGCCGCTTCCACCGCATGCCAAATGATGTCGGATGCGAGACCCGAACCGCCGGGACTATCAACACGCAGCACGATAGCCTTGATCGTCTTGTCTGCGGACGCATCGGTGATCGCCTTGGCCAGGGTGTCTGATCCAATCGATTGTTCGCCGGACGGGCTGTTCTCGGATCTACCGGAACCAATGTCGCCCGAGCCATAGATGACGGCGATCTTCTCGCCCTTGTTCAGTCCGAGCGACTCAGGCTGAACATCGCGATACTCTGAACCGCGGGCGATCGGGAGATCATCGGTCTCCTTGTAGCCCAGCTTTGCCTTCAGTTCTTTCTCAACTTCGTCGCGATAAGCGGCGCCGTCAATGAGGCCGGCTTCTTTAGCTTTGCGCGCGCCATAGGGAGCACTATCAATTATTGCGCGGACTTCATCGGCGGACTTGCCTCTCCCTTTCGCGATGGCCTCGACATATCGGTTGTAAATATCGTCAAGCAGCGCGTTGGTGGCTTCACGATGTGCATCAGACATCTGTTTGCGCGTGAAAATGTCGGCGGCGCTTTTATACTTGCCAATCTGGTAGATGTCTGGATAGACACCGAGCTTATCGAGCGCGCCACGGAAAAACATCACATCCGCTGCCAGTCCGGTAGTGAATAACTCACCCGGCGGCGCCAGGTAGATCTTGTCGCAGGCACTGGCGATGTAATACTCCTTGTTGAGGCCAAACTCCATGTATCCGTAAACGGGTTTTCCGGACGTGCGGAAATCTGCGATCGAGTTACGGATCTCGTCGGACTTGCCCCAACCCACGCCGGACATATCGATGTCGAGCAGAATCGCCGTGATTCGTTTGTCGACCTTTGCTTTCTTAAACTGCATCAAGAGACCGGTAAGCGATTGATCAGGGCCGCCAAAGATCTTTCTGAGTGGATCGTCCGGCACGTAATCCGGCAAAACGCCTCCAACCCGAAGTGCCAGAACGCTGTTGTTCCGGATACTTGGTTCACCTCTGCGAAAGACCGCGAAGAGTATTGCCGCACAGATCAGCAAAACAACGGCTACTGCCGCCAGCGTGCCAACTAATATGAGAACGGTTTTTCTGGTACGTGACATTGCCATATCAATCCTGCCTTAATCTCCTTACAAATGACGCTCCTGTTTTACGCGGTTAGTACGGCCCGGAACGGAAAAGGTTTTGGTAACCTAGGGCAGGAAGCAGGGATGTTGAGTCCCGAGTCGGGAGTCTGGAGTCAAACACTTCTTGAGAATATCTTTGATCCTGGCCTCAAACTAACCCGGCGGAATTTTCTGACTCCCGACTCCAGACTCCAGACTCGCGACTAACATTCAAACACTTCTTGAGAATACTTTGATCCTGGCCTCAAACTAACCCGCCGGAATTTTCTGACTCCCGACCCCAGACTCGCGACTAACATTCCTGCTTACTGTCCCGTGCTCTTCACTATCCATCCTCCTCCGACGACTTCATCCCCCCGATAGAAAACAGTGGCCTGACCAGGAGTAATCGCTCGCTGCGGCTCATCAAACTCCACACGGACGCGCCCGTTGGCCACTGGCGTGATCGTCGCGGGCGCTTCCTTATGACGGTAACGAATGCGCACATCAGCTCGGGCCGAACTTTCGGGCTGGTCAAACGCAATCCAGTTCACTCCGGCGGCTACGAACGATCTCTGCTGAAGTCCTTCTTGTTCGCCGACGACCACGCGGTTCTGAGTCGCATCGATCGATAAAACATACAGCGGTCGCTCTCCCGCGACGCCAATGCCACGCCGCTGGCCGATAGTGTAGCGATGAATTCCATTGTGGCTTCCAATAGCCGCACCATTTGAATCAACTATCTCGCCTGCGCCCGGCGAACGCTCAGTTGCATTTTCAGCCACAAGATAACGATCAATGAATCCCGCATAGTCGCCATCGGGAACAAAACAAATCTCCTGCGACTCTGCCTTTTCC
>Ga0137374_10007542_pt1 | contig 12937 bp, 9 predicted proteins | sample SagtaG_20_FD_104811 | JGI IMG/M metagenome (GOLD analysis project Ga0137374, IMG submission 104811) | Vadose zone soil microbial communities from Sagehorn Ranch, Mendocino, California, USA - Sage1_R_100_16 metaG | ecosystem: Environmental > Terrestrial > Soil > Vadose zone | place: USA...
ACGGCCTCGATCAGGCTTTCGGTGTGGGCGAAACGTAGCTCTTCCCAGGAGGCGTCACGCGCTTCGATACGGACCAGTTGCGCCAGCACATCGCTTTCCTCGAGATGGGACATGATAGCGCGAAGGCGGTCGGGGCGCTCGGGGTGGCCGGGCATCTCGTGCTCGAGGTAGAGGGGATCGTAGACGTAGCCGACGCGGGGCATGATGGGGCGCATGTTATCAGACGGCTAAACGGCGGTGCTAGAATTCTGTGCGTGAGGACAACGAGCTCGCGTCCTGCCCCTCCCTGGGTGTCCCTCGAAATGTCATTTTCCTCCTTCAGGGCCCAGGAGCGTCGTTCTTCCCACCCGGCCCGCCCGGCGAGATTAAACTGGGGGACACCCCCAGACCCCCGGCCTGCGGCGCTTCTTGGCCGCCCGACATAGGAGCCGGGATGTACACGATCGGTACGGCGAGGCACCTTCACCATGGGAAGTCGACATTGCCGCAGGCGTTGACCGGTCGCGCGTTCATCCTTCGACTACGTCCTTCTGCGGAAGGCCTCCGCCCAGGATTCGCTGGTGATGCTGCCCCTTCGACAAGCTCAGGGCGAACGGATTAGATGGGATGTTCGTAATCGGTACGGCGGGGCACGTTGACCACGGGAAGTCGGCGCTCGTGCGGGCGCTCACGGGCATCGACCCCGACCGGCTGCGGGAGGAGAAGGAGCGCGGTCTGACGATCGACCTCGGCTTCGCCTGGATGACGCTGCCCGGGGGCGAAGAGGTGAGCATCGTCGACGTGCCGGGGCACGAGCGGTTCATCAAGAACATGCTGGCCGGCGTGGGCGGGATCGACCTCGCGCTGCTGGTCATCGCTGCGGACGAGGGAGTGATGCCGCAGACGCGGGAGCACCTCGCGATCATCGACCTGCTGGGAATCTCGCACGGCGTTGTCGCGGTGACCAAGGCGGACCTAGTGGAGCCGGACTTCCTCGATCTCGTGAAGGCGGAGGCCGAGGAGGTGATCGCAGGGACGAGCATTGAAGGCGCGCCTGTCGTCGCCTGTTCGGCTGTGACACGTCAGGGGCTCGAGGACCTGACGTCGACCATCGAGCGAGAGCTGGTCGAGACGCCGTCGCGACGAGATAACGGCCGGCCAAGGCTGCCGATCGACCGCGCGTTTACGATGGCGGGGTTCGGGACAGTAGTTACGGGAACGCTGATGGATGGCTCGTTGCGGGTGGGCCAGGAGGTTGAAATCGTCCCGGGGCGCCCTTCGGCCGGGCTCAGGGCAGGGCTTAAGTCGCGGGTGCGCGGCCTGCAAACGCACGGGCGGAAGGTAGAGGCCGCGGCCCCCGGACGGCGAACGGCGGTGAACCTCGCGGGGCTCGCAGTCGATCAGCTGGAACGCGGGATGGTCGTGGCGTCGCCGGGATGGCTGAAACTGGTGACGTCGGTTGATGTGAGGCTGCGGGCGGTACGGTACACCGGCAGGCCCATCCGGCACAACCTATCGGTGACTTTCCACACAGGACCGGCGGAGGCGGAGGGACGAGTGCTGCTGCTCGATCGCGATCAGGTGTCGCCCGGCGAGACGGCCTGGGCTCAGATACGGCTGGCGGAGCCCGTCGCCGCGCTCAAGGGCGACCGCTTCGTCATCCGGGACCCGAACGACACGCTCGGCGGCGGGCGCATCGTCGACGTGAACGTGAGACGCCATCGCAGGCGCCACGGGCCAACGATCGCCGCGCTCGAGGCGCTGGAGAAGGGATCGCCGGAGGAGCTAATCCTGATCGCGCTGCGGCGGCTCGAACCCGCTGATCCGTCGGATGTCGTTGGCGACTCTGGGCTCGGTCCGGCTGTCGGGAGAGAGGCGATCGACACGCTCATCGCGTCAGGCGACGTCGTTCCGCTGCCCAGCGCGGCGCTGACGGGTGTGCCGCTGCTCTGCAGCGTAGAGGGGCTGCGCGCGATGACGAGACGCCTCGGCGAGACGCTGGCGGCGTACCACAAGCAATCGCCTCTACGGGCCGGGATGCCGCGGGAGGAATTGCGCGGGCGGCTGGGCCTGTCGCCGCGTGCGTTCGAGCAACTGCTGTCTCGCTGGTTGGGCGCGGGCGAGGCGAAGTCTGCCGCTGCGGCGATCGCGCTGCCGCAGCACGAGCCACGCGCCGGCCGCGAGCAGGAATCTCGAGCGCGGTCGTTCGTGGAGGCGCTGAGAGAGAACCCGTTCTCGCCGCCAGCGGACGCCTCGCCGGGGGAGGAGCTTCTCGGCTACCTGGAGGCGCGGGGAGAGATCGTGCGCATGTCGGACGGCGTGGCGTTTGCGGCCGAGGCGTACCGGGAGATGGTGGAGCGCGTGACGGCGCACATACGCGAGCGAGGGAGCGTTACGCTGGCAGAAGTGCGCGACATGCTCGGCACGAGCCGCAAGTACGCGCAGGCGCTGCTGGAGCACATGGACGCGGAGCGCATCACGCGGCGCGTGGGTGACGCGCGGGTGTTGCGGAAGCCGTAAATCGCTTCGACTCCGAACCGTTCTGTCGTTCTGAGGAACGAAGAATCTGTCGCAGAGGGCGGTTCGCGGCGAATTTCTGGCGCGCGACACTCGCCATGTCCCGGACGCAGTCGCTGCCCAAAATACTGACTCGGACAGATCCTTCGTGCCTCAGGATGACGCTAGTAGGGAACGACAGACCTACGACTGGGGCGCTTCGGCGGGCACCGCGCGGCGGGGCCAGATGCGGCGCCAGATGCGCGCGAAGTCGCCGTCTTCCCAGGAGACGAGGATCTGGCTGGCGATGAAAATGCTGCTGTAAGTGCCGGCGATGATGCCTAGCAGCAGCGTGAGCAGCAGTACGTTGATGCTGCCGCCACCGAGGAGGAGCAGCGCCACGAGAGTCAGAACCACCGTGGTCGAGGTGTTGATGGAACGAGCGACGGTCTCGGTCAGGCTCGTGTTCACGACTTCATCAAACGGGACGCCCGGATTGTGAGACACGTTCTCGCGGATTCGGTCGAAGACAACGATCGTATCGTGGACGCTGAAGCCGATAACGGTGAGGACGCCGGTAATAAACATGCTGTTGATCTCGGTGCCGAAGAGCTTGCCGAAGATCGAGAAGGCGCCGAGGATAAAGAGGGCATCGTGGAGAGCAGCGACGACGGCGGCGATGCCGTAACGGTAAGCCTTGGGAACGTTGCGGAACGACACCGATATGTACAGCAAAATGGCGATCGCGGCCACGCCGACGGCGATGCCGGCGTTGCGTGCGATCTCTCGCGAGACTATGGCGGAGACCTGGTTGAAGTTCGTCGTTTTGAAGGGACCGAGAGCCGCTTCCAGCCCTGCCTCTATCTGGTCGCGCTCGGACGGCGGCGCGGCGCCGACAGGCGGGCCGACGGGTCCTTTGAGTTCGCCCAGCCGGATGATGAAGCTGTCGCCGGACGTCTTCTGCACGCGCGCTTCAGCGTGACCGAGGCCGGCCAGCGCATTGTGCACAGCCTCCTGGGTGATGTTTGGATCGTCGAAGACCACCGTTATCGTGGCGCCGCTGCTGAACTCTATGCCGGCCTTGAGCGCGGGCGGTACAGCCAGCGAAATGATGCCCGGTACGAGAATCGCGCCGGATAGCAGAAAGTAGAGGCCGCGACGCCGCACGAAATCGAAGACGAAGGGCGCCGCAGCGGTCGCGCGGCTGACGCCGGCGGCAAAGCTGAGATCGGGCGCAAACAGGTTCATATTGCGAGCCAGGGGCGTGCCTACCAGCAAACGCAGCAGCGTCCGCGTGACGATGATAGCGGAGAACATGCTGACGCCGACGCCGATGCCGAGGCTGAGGGCGAAACTCTTGACCAGGTCGGCGTCGAACTGATCGCCGAACCACCAGAGAATGGCGCAGGTGATCAGCGTCGAGACGTTGCTGTCGCGGATCGACGACCAGGCGCGGTCGAAGCCGTGTTCGATGGCGGCTGGGAGGGCGCGGCCGGCTCTTAGCTCCTCCTTCATGCGCTCGAAGACAAGTACGTTCGCATCGACAGCCATGCCCACCGAGAGGACGAATCCGGCTATGCCGGCCAGGGTAATTGTGAGGGGGTCCAGGATTCCGAGCCCTGTCTTGAAGACCATCATCGCCACCGACGCGTAAGTTATCAACGCGAGGGAGGCCAGAATGCCGGGCAGCCGATAGTAAAAGATCATGAATGCCATGACCGCGAGGATGCCGATGAGTCCGGCCTGAACGCTCTTGATGAGGACCGTTTCGCCGAGGGTCGGGTCAACTTCGAACTTGGAGATCTCGCGGAAGGGAACCGGGAGCGCGCCCGCATTGAGCAGCTTGGCGAGGTCCTTCGCTTCGTCGACCGAGGTCGTGGTTATGACGGCGTCGCCGGAGATCTGCTGTTGCACTGTCGGGGCTGAGATCAATTCTGCATCGAGGAATATCGCAAGGGGGTAACCGACGAGTCTGCCGGTGATGTTCGAGAATAGGCGGTCCCCTTCACCGGTGAAGTCCAGCGTCACACAGGCAGGCAGGCATTGCGACGAGCCGCCGGCAACGGAGTCGGCGCCGTTGGCCTTCAGGAATCTACCGGTTAGCGCGCGGACTCTGCCCTCGCTGTCCGTGCCGGTCGCGGGAATCCACCTGGCGGTCCCCGTCCTTCCATCCGTCGAGGTGCAATCGCCGCCGCCTGCACCCGCCGCCGGAACTGCGAACTCAGCCCCTGTGGCATCGATGCATATGACCTCACCCTGCTCGTTGCGGACGGGCTCACGGAACTCGAGGATCGCCGCGGCGCTGATCAGGCGGGACGCTTCCTCGGGCGAGATGCCGGGCACCTGCACAGATAGACGGGTCTTGCCCTCACGCGATACCTCGGTCTCGGAGACGCCGAATCTGTTCACGCGGCGCTCAATGACGTCTTTTGCCCCCTCGATGGCGGCATCGACGTCGGTGCCCGGAGGGAGTGAAGAGACGTTGGCCTCGACGAGAACGTAGGAGCCGCCGCCGACATCCAGCCCCAGCTTCATCGCATCCGGCCCTATGTCAAGCAGGGGGCCCTGCGGGTAGTCGATGAAGTCTGGGAGGTAGCGCTTGGGCCAGCCCGGCCAGACCACGAGAATCGAGAAGACAGTCAGTGCCGATATCGAGGCGAAGAGCAGGAGGTTCCAGCGGTTGCGCATCAGCGTAGGAGGAAGGAGTTAGGAGATAGGAGCCAGGGGGGTTGTGAGTTCTGAGTTGCGAGTTGCGAGTTGCGAGGTACGAGGTACGAGATACGAAGTACGAGGCGCGAGGCGCGAAGGAAGCAGGGCGGGCAGAAGATCATGAGCGGACTTGTTCCGGGATTTCTGGCCGCTCCGCGCTGGCGGCGGTCTGCGGAGCGGGCGCCGGAGAGAGGCGCTGGACGATGCTGGAAGCGACAGCGCGCACCTCGACGCCGCCGAGGTCGAGGATGAGCTCGGTGGGGCCGTGCTCCTCGGGGACGCGCACGTCTTTGATCACAGCGATGAAGCCGGCCTGGGTGAGGACCTCGTCGCCGACGCGCAGGTTGGCCAGCTCCTCGCGCTGCTTCTTCTGCTGCTGCTGGACGGGACGCAGGAACGCGAAGTAGAACAACGCCGCAATGGCGGCCGGATAGGCGAGGGCGAGTATCAGGATTGGCATGACGAATTTAGGTTAGAGGAGACAGGAGTCAGGAGCAAGGAGAGGTGGGGCGTTAGGAGGTAGGAGGTAGGAGGTAAGAGGTAAAAGGTAAGAGGTTCGAATGACTAGGAGGCGGGGGCCTCTGTCTCTTCCAGGTGACGCCGGGCGAGTTCGAGGGCCTCGGCTCGCGTGGCGACCTCGCCGGCGGCCTGCGCTTCCCGGACGATCTCCAGGAGCTCGCCGATCAGCGGCCCGGGGGATAAGCCGAGGTCGGACATGAGGTCGTCGCCGTCGACCAGCTTCGGCGGGTGAACCACCTCCGGTTCGTGGAGGCGGGTCCGCAGGAGATAATCGACGACGGCTACGTGGCGGCGCCAGCCCTCCAGATCGACGCGCGGGCCGACGGTGGCCAGGTGATCGGCGAGCGAAAGGAAGAGCGTGTCGATTCCGGCCTCGCCGGTGTCGCGGAAGAAGCGATAGACCGCCCTTCGGGTGGGAAGCCCCTGCTGAAACAGAAGCAGAGGCCGCAGGTGCGCGTCTACCATCGCCCGCACGAGCTCGGTCTCGCGGGAAGAGAAGCGCAGCCGCTGCATGAGCCGCACTGCGATCTCGGCGCCGGCGTCCGCGTGCCCCAGGAATCGCATGCGGCCGGTGTCATCGAACGATTTGGTCTGCGGCTTGCCGATATCGTGAAGGAAACCCGCCAGCTTGATCAGTGAGCAGCGTTGTGTATTGGGGACGTATTCACGGCTGAAGTATGCCCGCCCATCGGACCACCAGTCGAGCCGAGTCCAGAGCTCGTTCCAGAGCGACTTCGCGGGCTCCGCATCCGGCGCTTCCTCGTCGAGCAACATGTCGAGCGCCTCAACCGCGGCCAGGCTGTGGCCGAAGACGTCCCAGTGGTGCTCTTTCGGCTGCTCGACGCCGCGCGTGCTCGCGATCTCCGGCATGACGCGGTCGAGCAGGTCGAGCTCATCCATTAGACGGAGGCCGGCGGTCGCGCGCGGGGTCGACAGTATCTGCGCGAGCTCATCCCGCTGCCTCTCGGCGACAACGCCTTCCAGCAGGCTTGCGTAGCGCTGAATGGCCCCTCTAGTCCGCGGCTCGATGCGAAAGCCGAGCTGGGAAGCGAGGCGGACTCCGCGTAAGAGGCGCAGAGGATCACGCCGCAGCGCGTCCTCGGAGACGAGCCTGATCGTGCCGTCACGCAGGTCATCGAACCCGCCGGTAGGGTCGATAAGGAGAATGCTGCCGGCGGCCACCTCGCCCAGCAGCGCCGCCATGGCGTCGACGGTGTAGTCGCGGGAAAGGAGGTCGTCCTCGATGACGCCGGTCAACGGCAGCAGGTCGAGGTGAATGTCGTGGGCGGGCAGAAGAACGCGGACGAGTCGCCTTTCGGCATCCAGCGGAAAGTAGTGGCCGCTAAAGGTATCTGCAAGACGGGGGCCCAGCTGCAGGGGGTCGGCGGAGACGCTGATGTCGAGATCGCGGACCTTCTTCCCGAGCAACGCGTCGCGGAGGAAGCCGCCGGTGGCGTAGGCCTCGACGCCCTGCACCGAGAACACGGCGATCAACTCGGATAGCAGCGCGCGAAGGGACGGTTCGAGGCTGAAATCGTCTACGTGCATCAGTTGCTATAAGAGGCTTGGACTATTCGGCGCTGGCCGCCGGCTCCGGCTCCTCGTCCGCGTCTTCCGGCTCGATTTTGCGGAGGACGTCGAGGCTGGGGAGGTGGTCGATGTACAGGGTACCGTTTATGTGATCGATCTCGTGTTCGAGCGCCTGTGCCAGGAGATTATCGCGAGCCTTGATGCGCACCTCCTTGCCGGCAGGGTTGAGGCCTTTAGCGACAACGTTGACCGAGCGCGTCAACTCGCCTCGGTAGCCGGGTATCGAGAGGCAGCCCTCGTCCACCGTCCGCTCGCCGGCGCGCTTCACGATCTCCGGGTTTATAAGCGCAAACGGCTCCTCATCCGGCATGCCGATGACTACCACGCGCAGAGAGACGCCGATCTGGGGAGCGGCGAGACCGACGCCGCTGGCGGCGTGCATGCTCTCCATCATGTCCTCGATCAGCTTATGGATAGAACCGTCGATAGACGGCACGCGCTTCGCCTTCCGGCGGAGCACGGGGTCAGGGAGGAGGGTGATGGGGTGTACGGTCATGATTCGAGTCGATTCTAACGCATAGAATACGGCGCGTCGCCGTCACAACAAGCTCACCGGGTTCCACGTCCACCGTCCAGCCGCGCGGGAGCAAACTCAGATGCTAAACGAAGGATGTGTCCAAAACGTCGGGGCTTATTGACATCTCCCGACATTTTGGACACAATGCTCGCATGACGATTCAGTCCAGCGACAAGATTCTCCAACTCGCAGAGCATGCCGGCGTGCTGCGTCCCCGGGACGCCGAGGCGTCTGGCATTCCGGGCACATATCTGGCGCGGCTCGCGCATCGTGGCCTTCTCACGCGGATCGGCCGCGGCCTGTACACGCTCCCGGACAGCCCGGCGAGGGAACACCATTCGCTCGCGGAAGCGGCAAAGCGCGTGCCCCGTGGGGTCGTCTGCCTGCTGTCTGCGCTGCGTTACCATGGCCTCACCACCCAGTCGCCGTTCGAAGTCTGGATCGCTATAGGCGAAAAGGACCGGCGTCCGAAGGCCGACGGTCTGGCCCTGAGGATCGTCCGCTATTCGCCCCAGGCGCTTCAAGCAGGCGTCGAGAGCCACCTCATCGACGGCGTGCCGGTTCGAGTCTTTGCGCCTGCGAAGACAGTCGCAGATTGCTTCAAGTATCGCAACAAGATCGGTATCGACGTTGCGATCGAGGCCCTCAAAGACTGCATCCAAAGTCGCCGCTGCAATATGGACGATCTCGCGATGTATGCCCGTGTGTGTCGCGTATCCAACGTAATGCGGCCCTATTTGGAGGCCGTGGTCTGAAGCGAGATGCGCCAAAGAACTTGCCCGCGTCGGTGCGGCGTCGTCTTCTAAACATAGCCCGAGAGCGAGGACTCGATTTCAACTTTCTGCTTACGCGATACGGCAATGAGCGCCTGCTCTACCGGCTGCTACGCGTGATATAGACCTCCTCGGGTTCGGGGACGCCTCTGTCGAACGGCTCCAGACTGTCTTCCGCGACCTGTGCTCACTGAACGTTGAGCCTGATGGTCTCCGCCTGCTTGAGGAAACCGTTCGCGCGGAGGAGATTCGGGATCAGCAGGGCTATGGCGGCATTCGAATTCGGCTCACGGCGGATCTCGATGGAGCTCAGATCACGCTACAGGTGGACATCGCGTTCGGTGATGCCGTGACACCCGGCATCCAGGACGCCGAATTCCCGACGCTGCTCGACTTTCCTGCTCCATATCTTAGGACCTACCCCCGCGAAACGGTCGTGGCTGAGAAGTTCGAGGCCATGGTGCGGCTGGGCATCGTCAACAGCCGAATGAAGGATTTCTACGATCTGTGGAACCTAGCTCGTACCCATTCCTTCGATGGCAGCCTACTGTCTCAGGCCTTTACCGCGACGTTTGAGCAGCGTGGCACACAGCTGCCCTCAGCGGCGCCCGTCTCGTTGACCAGACAGTTCCTTGACGAACCCGGTAAGCAGCGGCAGTGGTCGGCGTTCATGCGTCGAAGTGGCACATCCAGTGATATCACGCTCGAGGACGTCGTCAATCTACTGGCCCGCTTCCTCATTCCCCCGGCGGCAGCCGCCTCGGCCGGCGCAGCCTTCGACAAGAAATGGCCACCGGGCGGCCACTGGCGGTGAGACCGCTCCTTGTTACAGCAGGCTCACCGGGTCTACGTCCAGCGTCCAGCCGCGGGCCAGCGGCATATCGAGCAGTAGCGAGACTGGGTCGCTGCCGCGCAGTATGACGTTCCAGCGCCAGCGGCCGCGGACGCGGGGGACGAAGGCGGGCGACGGGCCGAGGATGTCGAGGTTGGGGAGGCCGCGGCGGTCGCGCTCTTCGGTAAGCTTTCGGACCATCGCGGCGGCGTGCTCCTGGGCGTAGGCCTCGCCTGTGTGGGCGTAGGTGAGCCGCACCAGCCGGCCGAACGGGGGGTATCCCAGCCGGCGCCGGAACTCGATCTCGCGTTCATACATGGATTCGTAGTCGTGCCCGCGGACGGACTGGATGGCGTGGTGCTCCGGCGTGTAGGTCTGGATGATGACGCGGCCGCCTCTGGGTCCGCGGCCGGCGCGACCGGCCACCTGCTCCAGCAGCTGGAAGGTGCGCTCCCCGGCGCGGAAGTCCGGCAGGTGCAGGGCTGTGTCCGCCGTGACGACGCCGACGAGCGTCACGAGCGGCATGTCCAGCCCCTTGGCGATCATCTGCGTGCCGACCAGCACATCCGCCTCGTGCGCGAGGAAGCGGGAGAGGATCGCCTCGTGCGAGTCGCGGCCGCGGGTGACGTCGCGGTCCCAGCGCAGGGTGCGCGCCTCCGGGAAGGCGCGGCGCACCTCCTCCTCGACGCGCTGGGTGCCGAGACCGACCTGGCGGATGCGGTCGCTCTTGCAGCTCGGGCACTGGACGGGCAGCGGCTGCCGGCGCCGGCAGTAGTGGCAGATGAGCGCGAGTTCGGTCTCGTGATAGGTGAGCGCGACGGCGCAAGAACGGCACTCCGGCACGAAGCCGCAGTCGCGGCACTGGACGAAGGAGGCGGTGCCGCGGCGGTTCAGGAAGAGGATCACCTGCTCGCCGGCCGCGAGGGCTCGCCGCATCCCCGCCGCCAGCGAGCGGCTGAAGATGCTGCGATTGCCTGCTATCAGCTCGGCCCGCAGGTCGACGATCTCGACCTCAGGCAGGGGGCCGACAGAGACGGAGCCGTCGTCGGCGGGGAGTAATCGTTCCGGGAGCTCGAGGAGGGCATACGTGCCATCCTCCGCGCGGAAGCGGCTTTCGACGTCGGGAGTCGCGGAGCCGAGGACCAGCACAGCGCCGTTCAGCCGGCACAGCTCCTCGGCGGCGCGCCGGGCGTGGTAGCGCGGCGAGCCTTCCTGCTGCTTGTAGGTCCACTCGTGCTCCTCGTCGACGATGACGAGCGCGAGGTCCGGTTGCGGCGCGAAGAGGGCGCTGCGCGGGCCGATGACGACGGCGTAGCGCCCGTCGCGGATCTCGTGCCACATGTCGAAATGCTCGCCGAGGGAGAGGCGGCTGTGCATGACGGCGACCTGCCCCGGGAAGCGCTCGGCGAAGCGGCGCACCGTCTGCGGCGTGAGGGAGATTTCCGGCACGAGCACGATCGCCCGCTTACCCAGCTCGACGACGCGGTCGAGCGCGGCGAGATACACTTCTGTCTTGCCGCTGCCGGTGACTCCATGCAGCAGGAATGTGTGCGGGACACGCTCCAGTGCCTTCGGCTCGGGCGCGGCCGCGATCGCTGCGCAGGCCCGCTGCTGGCCTTCGGTCAACTCGGGCGGCTGCCGGTAAGGATAGAACCTGCCGGCCAGCGGGTCGCGAATCACAGTCACGTCTTCGACAGCGACGAGACCTTCGGCCAGCAGGTCACGAAGGAACGCCGGCGTCAGGCCGATATTTCGAGCGCGGGTTAGCGAAACGGCGCCTTCGTCGATGAGGGCCTCCACGAGGAGGGCGCGGAGGAGGGCGCGTGGCGATCCGTCCTGCCGCAGCTCCTCCACCCTCGCAAGAACATCGGGCTCAGGCGCCGTCAACCGGAGCTGGCGGACGACTTTCGGCGCGATCTGCGGCCGCGCGAGCCGGTACGAGCGCTGGAGGAAGCCGCGCTTGATCAAGGCCGAGATGGCCGCGGGTGCTCCGCGCAGCTTGAGGTCCCGGCGCAGCTCCTCCGCTTCTATCTCGCCCAGCTCGATAGCGCGGCGCAAAACGGCGGCCTGGAGCTCGGTGAGATTGAGGTGGGGTATCTCCTCGAGCGAGGCGAGGGGGCGGAGCATGACGAGCGGGCGGCGCTTGAAGCCGGGCGGCAGCATGAGCGAGACGCAGTCGAATAGGGGCGCGAGGTAGTGGTCGCTAAGCCAGCGGGTTAGCTCGATATGGACGGGCGAGAGCAGAGGCCGAGGATCGATGATGTCCGCGATGTCCCTGGTCTGTTGGATGCCGGAATGGTCGCTGAGGTCGAGGACGATGCCCTGTAGCGTGCGCGAGCCGAACGGCACGTAGACGGCTTGCCCGGGCGCGACCGGCACGCCGTCCGGGACGCTATAGGTGAACGTCTGGCAAAGCGGCACGGCGGCGTTGACGGCTACCTCAGCGAAGGGCATTGCGAGGCCAGTATATCGAGGCTGGGGATTATCTCGAAGGACGGGATGGCAGGGGTTGAGTGCTGAGTGCCGAGTGCCGAGTGCCCGAGTGCCCGAGAGTACCCGTTGCGGACGTTTGCCCCACCCAAGATCCCTTCGCGGGAGGATGCAGTCGCGATCGAAGACTGTGTTCGTCGCTCAGGATGACGCCGGTGCAGGTCGGCCCTGCTTTGGCCGTGGTCAGGCCTTGGTAGGCTCTTCCGCCTCTTCCCCTTCGCCTTTCGCGGCTTCGCCTTCGTCCGTGCTCTCGGGCGGTGGAGCCGCTTCGTCGATCGCGTCCTCCACGGCTTCTACGACAGATTCGTCCTCGGTGTCTGCCGCCGCGCCTTCGTCTTCCAGCGCGTCTGCAGCTTCGGCGGCGTCCTCCTCTTCCTCTATATACTCCTCTTCCGGTTCGGGTACCGCTCCTGGCGCCGTCAGGGCCTCGAAGCGGGCGCGGGAGCCGGCGCGGATGCGGGCCGCTTTGCCGACCCTCTCCCGCAGGTAGTACAAGCGCGCGCGGCGGACGCGGCCGACTTTGGTGACCTGCACCTTCTCGACGAGAGGAGAGTAGTAGGGGAAGACGCGCTCGACACCGACGCCGTGGCTCACCCTGCGCACGGTGAACGCAGAGCCGGCGCCCCGGGTGCGGACGCGGATGACGACGCCCTCGAAGACCTGAATGCGCTCTCGATCGCCCTCGACGACCTTCGCGTGGACGCGGACAGAGTCGCCGGGCCGGAAGTCCGGAATGTTGGGGTTCCGCTTGAGGTCTACGTAGGAATTGGCGTCCATGGCACAACGTTGTCAGTCTACGGGCCCGCCTGTGCCAGAAGCAACCCCGTTGCGTGCCAGCCATTCGCGTTCCTCTTCGGTCAGTGGAGCCCCGGCCAGCAGGTCTGGACGGCGCTGCGCCGTCCAGAGGAGGTTGTGCCGGCGGCGCCAGCGGGCTACCTCCTGGTGGTTGCCGGAGAGCAGCACTTCCGGCACGCTCCACCCCCGGAAATCAGGCGGCCGCGTGTATGGCGGAGCTTCGAGGAGACCATCCGC
>Ga0137374_10007553_pt1 | contig 12928 bp, 18 predicted proteins | sample SagtaG_20_FD_104811 | JGI IMG/M metagenome (GOLD analysis project Ga0137374, IMG submission 104811) | Vadose zone soil microbial communities from Sagehorn Ranch, Mendocino, California, USA - Sage1_R_100_16 metaG | ecosystem: Environmental > Terrestrial > Soil > Vadose zone | place: USA...
GCGCAGCCAGCCCGGCTCCAGCCGGAAGCGGACCAGGTCCTGCGCGTTGACCAGCTCCTGGGCGGTGGCCCCGACGGCCGCGGCGGCGAGCCCGAGCAGCACCTCGTTGCGGTCGAGCGTGCTGACGAACGCCAGCCACAGCCCGACCAGCGGGATGTACCAGGCGATCCAGAACTTTGCTCGGCGGGTCACGCGTCGGCCTGCCGTTCGAGATTCTCGCTGATGTCGCATGAATGCTGAGCCTACCTTGTGTGGCTCCCCAGCCCCCGCCCGTGGGCGCCCGTGCGCTGGCGCATTCGAGACGGCCGCTCCCGAACCGTCCCCCGGTCGCGTATGGCCTGGCCGGTGTACGAGCACCCAGGCGCTCTCCGAGCCTAACTCCGAGGGCCCCCCGAAATCAAACGCCCGTTCGTTGCAAGGCCGTAATAGGACGAATAATTGTGGGGGTGTATTTTCCCGTGGTTTACTTTTCTCAGAGGGCAGAAATAGGAGGCGGAAATGGACAGGACCACCGAGCAGCTCCGGGAAGAGTACCTCCGGCTGCGGCGCGCGGGACACGCGCACACCGCCGAGGTCATGTGGCCGATCACCGACGAGCTGGACGAGCGCTACGAGCTGGGCGACGAGGCCGCGAACACCGACGACCTGGAAGACCTGATCTGAATGGAGAGGACGGGACTCGGCCGATGCGCCGGATGCGGAGTCGCAGGCGACGACCTGTTGTGGGATGAAATAGGAGGGTGGTGCCCACGCTGCCGAGGAGCAGACGAGCAGGAAATCATCGACCGGATTATCGAAGCAGGAGGAGAGGAGCAAGGCAATGACTGAGGTCACCATCCAGACCGGTCCGAAGCGCAAGGACTACCGCAAGCTCGGTGTCCCCGACGAGTTCCTGAACCCAGGCACCGGCAGGTTCCTGCCGGGCTACGACGCGAAGTACAAGGCCCAGCTGATTAACGAGGCGCTTGAGGCCGAGGCGAAGGGCACCAGGCCGACCAAGGCCAACGGCGGGCACTCATCGGCGGCAGCGAAGCGGCTGGCCGAGCTGGGCTGGACTTCGCACCTCGACAAGTCGCGGGAGTCGCGCAAGGCCAAGGCCGAGCGCAAGGCGAAGAAGGACGCCGAGAAGGCAGCCAAGTCCAAGGAGAAGTCCGCCTGAAACACTCGAAGAGTTAGACTGCGAACCCCCGTGCGAGCGGGGGTCGTGGTCTATGTGAAGAGGACGGACATGAAACGAACGCTTCTTGTCGCGGCTGCCGCTGCCGCCCTGGTGGCCTGCTCGGGGACAAGCAACCGCGAGGCCTCGCCTACGACGAGAGTAACCACGACAACCGTGGCGCCTACAACTACCATCAAGCCAACCACCACGACCAGCGCCAAGCCCCGGGTCGGCGCGACGCAATACGTCTCGATAAGAGACCAGTCGTATTACTCCAAGGGTAGCGCTACGGTGCTTGCCTACACCAACAACGCCACGCTCCCGCAGTGGCGCAAGGACTTCGCGCCCAACAAGAACCAAAGGTACGTCGGCATCCAGGTGCGAGTGTGCCTGAGCAAGGACACCTTCCCCGACCCGACCACGGTGAGCTGGGATCCGTGGAACCTGCTCGGCCACGACGGCTCCACCTACGAGGCAGCGGGTGACTATTATCCGGACACGCTGATCCAGCCGCTGTTCCCGCAGGGCAAGATCCTGGCGGTTGGTAACTGTCGCAAGGGATGGATTCCATTCGCAGTCCCAAACGGTTGGAAGCCCGATTCCGTCGAGTACAACGCCGACTCGGCCGACCAGGTTCTTACCTGGGAGCTGTAGGAGGGGCGAACCTATGTACGAGTACATGGCTGAAGTGAACAAAGGCAGCATCAACATGCGCTCTTGGATGGGCAAGCTGAACGACCTAGCTGCTCAAGGTTGGCGCCTGGCTCATGTCTTCGAGCAGGACAAGAACACCGTCATGGTCTTCGAGCGCCAGAAGTAGCCACAGGCGAAGGAGGGACGGGCGAACCGCCCGTGAGGGACGACTAGCCCACCAAGGCCAGAAGGGAGAGAATCTGCCCCAGACGGCGGCCGACCCTGGGGGATGGAGCCCCCAGGGCCGACCTGAGCCGAAGACCTGCAAGGAGGTCCCCGGCCTTGTTGAAACCTCTCCTGCCCATCTTGGCAGCTCTGATCCCTCTTGCGCCAGCCTCGCGGGCGGTTAGCCCGAAGTGCGCCGACGGCCGTCACATGCAATGCGCTCGCTGGTGGTGGGTGATGAAGGATCACATCGCCCTCACCTGCTTCTGTTGGTGCCACGGAACCTAGAGGTGCGGCTCGGTGGTGCAAGGACCCCGAGCCGTGCTAGAGGGGGTCGGCCGGTGGAGCGGTCGGCCCCCTCGCCTTCTCCGGCTACGAGTCCGCGCGTTCGATGCGCGTGACGTCGCTGGTACGCAGGCGCAGGACGGGCCACATGTCCGCCCGGCTCCCGGAGTAGAACTCGATCCAGGTGCCCTCGTGCCCCTTGTCGGTGAGGCCGTTGGCCTCGACTTCCTCGGTGGGTCCCGTCGGCGAGCTGGATCTTGAACTTGGGCATGTGGGAGCCCTCCTTGGACTTGGAGTCCGGGCCGGGGGGGAAGGACGCGGGAGGCGCCGTCGAACTGGTGTTTGGCGAATCAAGCTTACCGAGATCCGAGCGACCTACCCACCTCAGGCGGGTAGGTAGAAGTACGGAAACCTGAGGGGTGTGTACGACAAACGTACGGGATCGCCCTGGACAACCTCTCCGAGGACCCGGACACTGGCAAATGTCGAGACACCAGGAAGGAGCGCGAGCCACCAAAAGGCGGAAGGAAAGCACTACGAGGAGACGGGTGTTGTTGTTAGAGCTAGAGTCTCGCAGGGAGCTGAGCGCAGTCCTAAGGGCGAATCTCAAAGAGCTAGCTCGCCACATGGCGGGTTTCTGGACTCCCTCCGGAGAGGGAACCTGGGAAATCGAGGGCACCGACGAGGATCATCGTTTCGAGGTCGTGTTCGACCAAGAAGCTGGTCCGGTAGGGTCGAGTCGGAGGCGCTTCACGGCCTTCTACGTGGGCGACCACTTCCTATGGATCGAACACGACCCGGGGGACGAAGATGCCGTCCCACGTCTGTTGTGGCTCGAAGGCGGATATGTGCATCAGATAGCTCTTGGACTGGCCGGAGCGTCAGAGAAGATCTGGAAGAACGGCAGAGGCTTCGGTCCCTCCCGTGACGAGTAGGCAAATATTGTAGGGCTGCAAATCTCCGTGCTATGCTACTGGTAGCAGCACACGGCCGCCCGGAGCCGTTATTCCGGGGAGCCGCCCAAGGCCCCGAGCGTTCAGAGGTCGCCTAGACCCTCACGCGAATCCTCTGCTCGGAGGACCGGGAGAACGGCGCAACACAAGTGGGGCATCAGCCACCAGTGAAATGCCGACGTTTCGGTGTGACCGCACCGGGCGGCTGGTGGTCGCAGATTGACGGCGTGACGCTGTAGCTCGGACACGCCGGGCGATCGAGGTCTCCCTTTGGAGAACTCTCGCCCGGAGGCATGTCCCTATGCGTCTATTGGACGGCGCCAAGGTCCAGCGTTTGCGCAAGCAGGCCGGCTTCACCACCACCAACTTTGCGTACCTCATCGGCCGCACCGAGCGTCAGGTACGGCATTACGAGAACGGCCGCTACCAGCCGCCTATTGAGGTGGTCGAGCGGATGGCCGGGCTGCTGCATGTGCCGGTGGAGGAGCTATACAAGCCGCTGACCAGGACAGCGGCATGAGCCAGCTCCGTTCCCGCACACGGCCACGAAGTGGCCGCGAGCTACGCATCGAGGTCGAACCTGACTTTCGCCCGGTCGCGGGCGGCGCGGACGCGCTGTCTCGCCTGGCGAACGCGATTCTCAGCCTCGAAGACGAGAGCCCTCCGGATTTCCCTGCCCGCCCACCAGAGGTCCCTGAATAAAGCGAGACGGCCAGCGCTCACCCAACGCCAGCCGTCTCTGGATCCCCGAAGGAGGTCGCCATGGAGGATCTGACGCCACGAAATCACGGCCAGCGTCAGGCTGTCAAGTACAGCGGAAACGCTCGGTGGCCGAGCGCACTCGCGATTTATGTAAACGGACAGGGCGAGGAATACCCGCTTTTTACACGGTACGACGTTGAGTATTCCCAACAGGTCGTCGAGACCATCCGCCAAGAGCGGGCGGGGACGCCAGCATGAGCGCCAGGCGGCAGGTCAGCGAGCTGAAACCGCCGATCTACTACGAGAACCTGATCTCGGCCGTGTGCGACGACGACCGCGCCTGGTTCGAGCGGAACCCCGGCAGGAACGCTCGGACTCGGGATCTCGTACCGGGCGAGTTCTGGCCCGTCGAGTTCCCCATCGGCTCGAAGGTGTTGGTTCAGCAGCTCGCGCCCGGTGTGCGTACAAGGTCGGTGGTGTCCTGATGCCTCAACTGACCTCGGAGCAGCTTGCGAGCCTGGTAGACCTCCGGTCCGTCGCTCTGGACTTATATGACGCCGGCCTCATCTCTCTGCCGGCCGAATGCGCCGGACACCGGAAGAGGACGCTCGTCCCATGGAAGGAGACACAGACCGCCCGCCCCAGCCGCGAGACCGTGGACCGATGGTTCCGCCAACATCCGAAGGCGAACGCCATCTGGGTCAAGGCCGGGCACCTCTCGCGCGTTGTCATCCTGGATGTGGACACGCCCGAGGGGCTCGCTTGGTGGCGCTCAGCACTTGGGGACTTGTTGGACAAGACCGCGTGCGTCCTGACGCCGAGCGGCGGATGGCACTTCTGGTTCCGGCTGGAAAATGGCGGATTCCGAGACTGGGCTAACACAGCAGGACAGCTCGCGCTAGGTATCAAGTTCACTGTCCGATGCGAGACGGGCGGTGTCATCGTCCCACCCTCCAACGGTGGGAAGTACCGCTGGGAGCGCAACCTGACGCATCTCCAACCGGCTCCTGATGCCTTGCGTAAGCCGATGGTGGAAGGCCGTGGCGAGCGTCTGGACCTGGGTTACATCTTCAACGGTGTGCCGAGGGGCGACCGTGACGGCGCCGCATTCAGGTATGCCTCGCGGCTCCGCTCTCTCAATGTGGCTCGCTCCGAGGCCAAGATCCTCATGGAGAGAGCCTGGGAGCGGATGGAGCCCAGCGCCGATGACCCGTTCATGCTGGATGACGCACTAAGCAAGGTGGATCGCGTCTATGACGAATACCGCGCCGGCCGCTCCTATGAGCAGGAACAGACCTCCTCTTGGGCGTCCGTGGATCTGTCCGCTATCGTCCGGGGCGAGAACCCTGACCCTCTGCCCACTGTGCTCGTACGAGACGATGGACGAGCCCTGTTCTACGCCGGGAAGTGCCACGTCCTCCACGGCGAGACCGAATCTCTCAAGTCATGGGCGGCGCAGGTCGCTTGCGCCCAGGAGATCGTTGCGGGTCGGCACGTGCTCTATTTCGACTTCGAGGATTCAGCCTCCGGGGTGACCAATCGTCTCCTCGCGCTGGGTGTCCCGGCCGCCGATATCGTGGAGCGGTTCCATTACTCCCGTCCCGTGGACGCGCTGGGCGAAGACGGCGAGTTGGCTCTGAAAGAGGGGCTGGCCTTAGAGCCTACCCTTGCGGTGATCGATGGCGTAACCGAGGCCATGATGCTGCACGGTCTCGACCCTCGGAGCGAGATCGGGGTCGCGCAGTTCCATGCGCTGCTCGCGAAGAAGATCGCCAGCCAGGGTCCTGCTGTTGTCTCGATCGACCACGAGACTCATTCGTCAGACGGCCACGGGCGCCCGATCGGTTCGCAGCACAAGCGGGCGGGTATCGACGGGGCCTCCTACAGCATGGCGAAGAAGAAGCCGTTCGGCCACGGCCAGTACGGCATCGCCCTAATCGGCATCTCGAAGGATCGGCCTGGGCGGGTCCGCGAGCATCACCCTTCCCTAGCGGGTGAGCTGCACCTGATCTCCAAGGCTGACGGCTCCGTGACGGTTGAGCTACGACCTCCAAGCGCTGACAAAGATTCTGAGGCTGGGGTCTTCCGGCCCACCTATCTGATGGAGCGCGTCAGCCGGTTCCTAGAGGAGGTGCCGCAAGGCAGATCCAAGAACGTCGTGTCGCAGAGCGTGAAGGGAAAGACTGACGCCAAGAGGCTCGCCATCGACCTGCTAATCGAGGAGGGATTCGTCAGGCTGGAGAGGTCCGGGCAGGCGCACATGCTGCGGTCAATCAAGCCCTTCCGAGAGGGGGGCGAGGTAGTTGGTTTCTAGGCGGGCTCGCCCGCCTCGCCCCCTAGAGGGGGGGCGAGGGGCGAACTCGCCCGCAGCAGCTAGGGGCGAGGTAGGGGCGAGGTAGGGGCGAGGGGCGAGGTACATGGTCATAGAAGAACCCGGAAGACCCAGGGAGAAGACCCAAAAATGTCCACGCTCTCGAAATATCGAGAGCCAAGTTCGCTTGGAGAGGCTGTACGTATGTTCCGATTCCGGATCGGCTCCATTTCGAGAGAACCACTCCGCCCGAGGCGAGCGTGACCCGTGCGAAATACGCTAGGACTCCGTGTGACCCGCAAGACCAGAACTCAGCCACTGGTGCCAAGGGTCGCCAAGGTGGCTGGGGAGCCGACCCGTGAGGTTCACTCCGCGCCGAACGGGTCGGCTCACTCGTAAAAGAAAGGAGACGATCAGCGATCGTGAGCGCTCCTGAGCGCAGGCTAGATCCAGACTCGAACGGGCACGTCGAGCTGCCGGCAAGAAAAGGACCAGGCAACCCGCATTGGCGCCCAGCAAGCGGGATCCCCGCGCGGCAGTGGGCGGAGACCGAGACGGTACACGGCGCCTACTCACCAAGGAGGGTCAACCCGCTGGCTGAGGCGATCCACGGCCACCTCGTGGCGAACAACCCTCACCTGACGCCGAGCGACAACCTGGAAGTCTGGGCGCTGGCACGGGCCGAGGCCAAGACCCAGCTCGTGTCCGAATGGCTCGATCGAGTAGAGGCCGGAGAGATCAAAGCAAACGACCACCGGATCGAACTGGCGACACGCAACATGCAGCGGTGGGAAAGGCAGGCACAGTCGAGCAGGGACCGGCTCGGCCTGAGCCCGCTAGCAAGAGCAAGGATCGGCAAGGAGCTGCACGCACCAACCACCGCCGACCTAGCCAAGATGTTTGCTGAACTGACAGACGAGAACCAAGCGATCGAAGCAGAGCTGGTCGAGGACTTGGCGAAACGAAGCGAGCGAAAGCAAAACGAGAGCGAAAAGAAATAGTCAAGCGGGACCGAAGCGAGCAAGCAAAAGTCGGCGCTGGGTTTTTGTCCGTCCGCGAGATATTCCGGGAATTGCCTGTGACAGAGAGTCAATATTGAGAGACGGCGATTAGTCGAATGCAGCCTGAGGAGATCCAGAGGCTAGGGGACATCGGCTTCTTCAGTCGGGTCTTCAGCCCGTTCCCTTTGCGTGCTCACCATCAGGCGGCTCTGCGCCTTGACAAGCGGGTCACGTGCATTCTGGCTCACCGGCAGGCGGGGAAGAGCTGGGCGGTGGCGCTGCTGGCGTTCTGGTGGGCTTTCACGCGTCCGGGCAACCGGGTGCTGGTGGTGTCGGCGGGGGAGCAGGCGGCGAAGGATCTGCTAGCGAAGGTGCGGGAGCTTGTGGCGCATCCACTGGCACGGGGGAGCGTGGTGGACGAGGGCCTGATGCAGGTGATCTTGACGAACGGGAGCGTGATTCGGGCGGTTCCAAGCTCTGAGAGGCAGGTCCGTGGGCCGAGCGTGGACCTGCTGATCTTGGATGAGGCTGGTGGGATTGAGGACGCGGTGATCAACGCGGCGATGCCGACGACGGCGGCGAGGCCGGACGCCAGGATCGTGATGGCTTCCAACCCTTGGGGGCAGGTCGGGCGGTTCTATCGCGACATCCGGGCGTCTGACCGCCAGAAGGGGAACCATCCGAGCATCGATGTCTACCGCTGGACGATGGGTGACAGCCCGTGGCTGTCCTCCGAGCAGGTTGAGCACGACCGGGCGACGATGCCGGCGGCTCAGTTCGCGGCGGAGTACGAGGGCCAGTTCGCTGGGGTGGGGAATCTGTACTTCGATCCGGCACATGTCGAGGCTGCGCTCGCGGATTACCAGATGCTTGCGCCGCAAGACGCGAATGATGAGACGGTCAGTCTGGGGCTGGACTGGGCCAAGAGCTTCGACCGGCAGGCGATCGTCGCGGTTGGGGTGCTGGATGACTACGGCCTGAGTGCCAGGCAGGTTGAGGGTGGGCGGCCGGTGCTGCTGGTGCCGTGGCTTGAGACGGCTTCGCGCTCCTACGGAGAGCAGATCGGTGAGGTTGTAGACCTGGTGAAGGGGGCTAGGTCCAGGGGCCGGGCCGCCAGCAGGCGCCTACCGAACGAAGTTGCCGGAGGCAAGGTACAGGCCACCACAGGCGGCGGCCTGAACGCATCCGGAACCGGGATGTTCTTCGAGGACTTCGGGGAGCTGACCAGGTGGCGCACGAGGTTGGGGCTGGGACACCGCCCAGGGTGCTTCCACGTACCGGTGATCGTCTCGGAGACGAACGGGGTAGGCGACTACCCGACAGAGGACCTGGCGGACAAGCTCGGGAGGCCCGTCCAGACAAGAGGAGAGTTCGAGGCGAACCCTCGGCGGCCGGTAGTTGTTGGCTGGTGGACCAGCCTGCAAAGCAAGATGACGGCGTACGGGCGTGTGAGGGCGCTTCTGGCGCGGCAGCAGCTCGTGCTGCCCAACGAGTTGGAGCTGAAAAGGCAGATCCGCGGCGTGACATTCGAGATGCTGCCGGAGGGTGGGATGCGGATCGGCGCGGATCAGGAGAGCACGCATGACGACCTGACGGACGCGCTGAGCCTGGCGGTGATGGGGCTGCCTGCGAGTTGGGAGGCAGCCTACCGACCCTCTGAGAGCTTGGCGCTGGACTCCGACGAGTGGGTTGAGACGGGGGCTGGGCATCTGATTCCGAGGAGGCCGAGGCCGTGCAGGACGACTCTCGGACGCCACCCGACGACTATTCGAGCTGAGTAAAAACAAAGGGTAGGCACAAGGCGTTCCACGACCTTCGGTCGCCTGCCCTTAGAAGGGAAGAGAAATGAGCCTGTCCCAGACGGACGAGCTACTAGTGGCGAAGAGGAAGGTGGAGAACGCCAGGGTCAGGCTGTCCACGCTGGAGGGCGAACTCCAGATCCTGCCGCGTCACATCCGAAAGGCGTGGATGGAGTCTGACACGCTGCAAGCGTTTCGGGAGTTGAGCGCCAGGCGGGCTGAGCTGCCGGCGCTGATCGAGCGGGCGGCGGAGGAGCTAGAGGAGGCTGTCAGGGAGGAGTTGGAGGTTAGGCATGGGAGCGCTCCGCAGTGGCATGTTGATCGGATCCTCCGTGCGTACCGCAATCCGATGTTCCAGCGCCCAGGCCCCGCCTAAAAGGCGCCACCAAACGAGGTCCCTATGACGCGAAGCGGAGAGGCAGAAAGGAGTTCCCCTTCGGGCTGGGACCCGAATTGGGGCAACCTGGTACTGCATATGGTGCTTCGGGTCGCTGAGATCGCGCACGAACCAGATGGGTACGTGAAGCTCGTGTCGGACGACCCTCCGTTCCCGGTTGAGGCGACGTTTCTGTGCCGGGGCTGTTTTCATGGCGCCGAAGGCGGCCATGTTGAACTCCAAGAGCACCGCACTCCGGCGCCTGAGAAGCTACGAGTTGACCATTTGCTGATCCCTCTACGAATGGCAATGACGGGGAATGCAACCGAATGGGAGGTGGGTGATCTCGTCGCCGGGTGGGTTAACACGGAAACGAAGGCGTGTGCCTTTGATCTGTTGCTGTGGCCAGACTGAAGCGCATCCAGTGGGTGTGAATGGCGACCGGGAATCTTCGCATGCTACGCTGGCGAACGGCCAGCCAGGAGGAGTGCAAAGCACATGCCAAGTCTCGAAAGTCTGTATCGAGACCTCGAATGGGCTGAGGTCAAGTGGCGGGACCAGACGGTCAAGGTCGGGTGGCGGCCGGCAGCGCTAACCAGCGAAGCGCTTATCCGCTTCCAAAACCAGATTAATGACCTTCCTGACGACGCGCCCGTCACTGCTGCCGTACCGTTGATGGCGGGCTTGCTGATGGACATCATTGCTGAGTGGGATCTCACCGAGAAGGACGGTGGACCGCCTCTGCCTATTACCACCGAGAGCCTCATGAAGCTACCGTCTGATCTCCTGATCAGCGTTAGAAGCTCGATTCTCGACTCAACGTCACCGGGGGAATCGGAAGGGACCTCGCCCGATACTTCGCAACAGACGGTGGCGTCGGTGAGGTCCCTACCTGGTACTGGCTCATTCGAGCGGCACGCTGGCTAGGGGTTCCACCGTGGGAACTGGTGGAGCAGCCTTACGCCTGGACGGCCTGGGCGTTGGCAGCTGACCAGGCCGAGAATACGCCACGCGAAGGCCGGAAGCTATCCCCGGACGAGTTGGATGAGCACATAAGGCGCACCCGACGGGGTGCTTGAAAGGAGCAAGAGGGCACAAGCGCTGAACAAAGAGAAGTCTCGCTAGCCGAACCGATGGTCGGTAATCGAAAGAAGAGGGCGTGAGGCCCCGATCCGGGCGGGAAGCCCGGCGGTCCGATCAAGGCCACAGGCGAGCGGCGTGAACAAGCGTGACGCGGAACGCGCCGAGCGGTTGAGGATTCCTCCTCCTGCTCGGCGCTTGTGTCTCCTGGCAAGCAGGAGACGCCGTGCCAATAGCCGAACTAAAGCTTCAAGTTAGTGCCGATACCGGTCGTGCTCTGGCCGGGCTTCGGGCGTTCGAGAGCCATGTTAATCGAACCGTGGGCTCGACCACACGGGCCGGAAAAGATTTCACCACAGTCGGCTCGAAGATCGGCGCCCTCGGCACCGTTGCCCGCACGGCCGGGATGGCGGTCACAGCCGGTCTGGCAGCGGCAGGTGCCGCCGCAGTCGCCTTCGGCGTGCAGTCGGTCAAGGTTGCGACCACGTTCGACCAGACGATGCGGCAGGTTGCTGCCGTCCTCAAAGTGCCCATTGCCCGGATGGGCGACCTGCGCGGGGTCGCGCTGGACATGGGCAACAAGACTTCGTTCTCCGCCAGGCAGGCCGGCGACGCGATGTTGGAACTCGCTAAGGGTGGCCTGACCCAAGCGCAGATCAAAGCGGGCGGCCTACAGGCAACCCTGACGCTGGCGGCGGCTGGCGGCCTTGAGCTGGGCACTGCGGCGAACTTCGTCATCAAAGCGCTCGGGCAGTTCGGCCTGGGCGTGGACCAGGCGGGGGCTGCCGCCGCAGCGCTGGCCGGTGGCGCCAACGCCTCAACTGCGAGTGTGGAGGACCTCGGCCTGGCGATGTCCCAGGTCGGTCCTGGCGCCCGGAACGCCGGCTTGTCGTTGCAAGAGACCGCCGCCGTCCTAGCGGCGTTCTCCGACAACGGCATCCGGGGGTCGGACGCAGGCACCAGCCTCAAGACGATGCTGGTCAACCTCGTGCCGCACACGAAGAAGGCCAAGGAAGAGATGAAAGCTCTTGGCCTGTCGTTCGTGGATGCGCACGGGGCGATCCTGCCGATTACCGAGATCGCGGAGCGGCTCAAAGACCGTCTAAAGGGACTGTCCGAGGCGCAGAGGATCTCCGCGTTGCAAACGATCTTTGGCTCTGACTCCACCCGCGCGGCGACGATATTGATGCGGGAGGGCGCCACCGGCCTCGCCAAATACATCAAGGCCACCAAGGACCGGGGAGCGGCGGAGGAGCTGGCCAAGGCCAAGACCTCAGGCGCCGCCGGGGCGTTCGAGCGGCTCAAGGGCACCATCGAGACGGTTCAGATCGAGATCGGTACGGCGCTGCTGCCGACACTCACAGACGCGGCGGATTGGCTCTCGAAGAAGATCCCTGACGCGCTGCATTGGCTTTCGCACGAGCTGCACATAGCTCGCGACTGGTGGGATAAGAACAAGACCTCCGTCGACCTGGTCGGTCGGGTCCTCAGCGACATTTTCACGCCAGCGGCTAGCGACGCGGCCACCACAACCGACACTGCAAAGACCGCAGCGCAAGGGTTGAAGGAAACGCTCGACGGGCTCCTTGAGACAGTCCTGCGGGGAACTCAGGGGTTCATCGGGCTCGCGAGGATCGCCGGGAACGTCACGCTGCGTGTCCTGGATCTGATCGTCGCGACCGGCTTCGCCATTAACGCCATCGACCGGCTTTCCGGCGGCTCCGGGCATGCCGCCGACGACATGGTTGCGTGGGCGCGGGACATGCGAACCCAGACGCGTGACCAGCTCGGCAAGCTCGCCAAGGACGCCAAGGACGTCAAGGAAGCGATCGACCGAATCCACGGCAAGCACATCGACATCGAGGCGACGGCGAGCTTGACGGGGTTCGGTGCGCTTGGTGGTACGGCGCTGGTTGCTGCTGCGCACGGCCGGGCTGGTGGCGGCCGGGTCGATGGGATCGGCACCGAGACCTCCGATTCCAACCTGTATCGCCTCTCCAAGGACGAGCACGTCCTGTCAGCCGCCGAGGTTCGCGGTCTTGGCGGTCACGCGGCGGTTGAGCGGATGCGTGCTGCTGCGCGGGGCGGTCTGCCGGGCTTTGCCGAGGGCGGCGCGGTTGATGGCGGGTTCGGGGCAATGGAGCGGGGCATCGGCCGGATTCAGAGCACGGTCGAGCGGATCGTCACCCGAGCGTCGATCACGATCGTCCGCAAGGCTGTGGAAGCGCTCATGGCTGGCGCGATCTCTGGCGCCGGGCTGGGCGCGCTCGCCGGCATCCGGGGGTCGAACCAGCGGATCGTCCGGACGATCTTCGCCAGTATGTTCGGGTGGGGCTCTGCGGCGCAGTGGGCGGCCACCAACCAGCTCGTCTCGCACGAATCAGGCTGGCGGAACACCGCCCAA
>Ga0137374_10007558_pt1 | contig 12926 bp, 16 predicted proteins | sample SagtaG_20_FD_104811 | JGI IMG/M metagenome (GOLD analysis project Ga0137374, IMG submission 104811) | Vadose zone soil microbial communities from Sagehorn Ranch, Mendocino, California, USA - Sage1_R_100_16 metaG | ecosystem: Environmental > Terrestrial > Soil > Vadose zone | place: USA...
CTTCCAATAAAGAAACGTTGAATTGTTCCATTACCATGAGTGCCCATAACAACTGCAAAAGGTTTTTTCTGTTTGCATAAATCTTCCAGCTCATTATGAATTGTATCCGCTATATTTTTTATACGGATATTTATTTTGTTTTTGTACGAATATTCAATGAATTTTTAAGATTGGTGATTTTCTCTTCGCTGACAATTTTATCATACACCGGCACTGTAAAAGAAACTTCAGAAACAGCCACAGGTTGTTCCGATACATGAAACAAAATAAGTTCAGCACATAAATCAACCGCCATATCGGCTGCATAATCAACGGCATTAATAGAAACCCCAGAAAAATCAGTGGGAGCAATTATCGTTTTCATCAATAGTGATTTGTAATTCAAATGACTAAGGGTAGATGATGCATTATTTTTAAAACATGATTGCTGTCAAAACAGGAAATGATTCTTGTCATAAATTGAAAGATTAAATGACCAAATTTTTAATACGAGGATTTAATGACCAGAATCACTATTTATACTGCTTAGGGTCATGTTTTTGGATTAGTCTATGATATAGCTTTATAAACTTAAATAAATCCACCATGACCGCTGATATTTATTTTGAAGAAAAGGCAGTGATTGAGGCTCCACATTATCTGCCTGCTATTTCCATTATTCAGCCATTTGAACCTATGATGTCTTCAAAGAGTGAATTAGAATTCAAATTAAAACGGGCTGTCGAGAAAGTTGAATCTCAGCTGATGACCAATTACGCTATTGATAAGGCTTTGCCCCTGCTTCTGAGGCTAAACTTCCTGATTCATAATCTTAATTACAATACGCACAAAAAGAGTATTGCAATTTTCCTATCACCAGTAACAGAAAAAGTGTACTACCTGGATATTCATGTTGAAGAAAGAATTGTGGTAGATGAATCTTTTAAAATTAGAGATCTTATATACTGTAAGAAACAAAATATTGAGTATCTGGTTCTCATGTTAAGTGAGGACAAGTCGAAAATGTATTTAGCAAATGGCCCAAGATTTACTTTGATAAAATCGAATGTTCTTGACAACATCTTCGTCTACAATACTGATACCGCTGAAAATGAAGCTGGCTTTTCTAATCACAACGGTAAAGAGATATTGCTTGATAAATTTCTGCATCATATGGATGAAGGTCTAACGCTCATTTTAAATGCTTACAAGCTGCTCGTTTTTGTAGTAGGGACCGAAAAGGTTGTAGAGCATTTTAAAAAAATTACAAAGAACGCTGAAAAACTTGCAAACTTTATTAACGGTAATTACGCGGATGCAACAGAAGCGGAAATGCATGAAATTTTACAACCTTGTATACAAGATTGGAAAATGATAAAACAGCAAAATATCTTACAGGAAATTGGAAAAGCAGTTGATTACGAAAAGGTAGCATTTGGCATTCATGATGTTTGGAACGCTGCAACACACAAAAAGAGTAGGCTCCTTGTAGTTGAAAAAGATTTTATTTATTCTGCACATTTAGGAGTAGGCAGAGATACAACATTTAAAGCCGGATCAGTTTTAAATAGCCCTTTTTATATAAAGGATGTAGTTGACGAAGTGATAGAGAAAGTTTTACAAAACGGAGGGGACGTTGAGTTTATTGAAAACAATATGTTGAAGGATTACGGCAGAATTGCTTTAGTTCAATCCTATTAGAGTTTTTTCAGCATGTACAATGCTATCAGGTAGAGGTGATAAAAGCACTCTTCTTGTAAATTAAAATTATGCTTAAACTAAATTTAACGCGATGATAGGACAATTAACCAATGAAGAAATAGAAGAAGTATTGAGGAGCAATTTGCTTGGAAGAATTGGCTGCAGCAATGGGAAAAAGATTTACGTAGTTCCTGTTAATTATGTGTATGATGGACGATATGTATTCGCTCATTCACGTGAGGGTCTAAAAATAGATATGATGCGCGACAATCCTGGTGTGTGTTTTGAAGTGGATGAGGTACAAAACTTCACCAACTGGCGTAGTGTGGTTTTATGGGGAGTTTACCAGGAACTTACTGATGAGAGAAGCCGTTACAATGTAATGAAAGCTTTTACAGAAAGAATGATACATATAAAAACAAGCATTACAACTCAGTCGGCAGGTGTATCAGAAGCGGACATTAATAATTTTCAATATTCAAGTACAAAGCCAGTTATATACCGTATTGTAATTAATGAAAGATCAGGCAGATTTGAGAAACAATAAGAAAAAGAGAAGATTTTTTTTAAGTGAAGGTGAAACATAATTTCATTGTTAATTTTCAACTTGTACTTCAAAAAAGTTGTATTGGAAGTGTTGTTGAAAAAAAATTCTTTTATAATAGCACATCTGATTCGCTTTCCTGGCTCAATGAAAGAGCAACAGCTTTTTGCTGAAATTCAAAGCAATTTCGGCAAACAATTTGAACACTGTTTTCCTGATAAGCTCGCTGCTAAAACAATTGTTAGTCATTGACAATTGTGGAAAAAAATAAAGCAGGATAAATTACTTACCCGGCTTTTATATTCACTCACTTACCCTAATTCTTCTATTTTAAATCCTGCCTTTTTAACTGCGTCTATTACCGCTTCCTTTGAAGACTTATCCGCTTCTACCGTAAGAATTTTATTGGGATTATTTTTATCCACATTCCAGTGACAAAATTCCTTCTGTCGCATTTAATTCGGGTGTTACTTTTGCAACACATCCACCGCAATTGATATTCGTTTTGAATTTTAATGTTTCCATGATTCTTAATGTTTCCATGATCCAAAATTATTTTAGATACTGTTTGTTGCTGTTATACAATTATGGATTTGATTTATAGAATTTTTGTATTTATAACTTTATCGACTTTAATCTTAAACTGTTACTCACTACACTGACAGAACTTAGTGCCATTGCTGCTCCTGCAATCATCGGGTTTAATAGAAAACCATTGAGCGGATATAAAATGCCTGCTGCGATGGGTATGCCGATAAGATTATAAATAAATGCCCAGAACAGGTTTTGGCGAATCGCCTTCACTGTTTTTGAGGAGAGCTTTAACGCTTTTGGTATGGCGTTAAGATCTGAAGTAATGAGCGTCATTTTTGCTACATCCATTGCAATGTCTGTGCCCTTACCCATTGCGATGCTTACATCGGCTTGCGCAAGAGCATGACTGTCATTAATGCCATCGCCAACCATTGCAACTATTTTGCCTTGCTGCTGTAACTCTTTTACAAAAGCAGCTTTCTGCGACGGAAACACTTCTGCTTTGTAATTTGCAATTCCAACACCTCGCGCAATTGCTGCCGCGGTGTTTTGATTGTCGCCGCTGAGCATATAAACCTCAATGCCGCTTTGCTGTAATTTTTTTATAGCTGCTGCTGACGTTTCTTTTATTTTATCTGCGATTGCAATCACTGTATGCACACTTTTATCATCTGAGAAATATACCACTGTTTTTGCGTTCTCCTGTAATTGTGCGGCTTTTGCTGCAAGATGATTACTGACAAAAATTTGATTTTCATCCGTCAATTTTTTGTTACCAACAAACCATGTTTGATTACAATACTTCGCCCTTACACCTTGCCCTATGATGCTTTCAAACTGTTGTAACTTGATAGTACTAATTTCTTCCTTTTTAAAATAGTTAGCAACTGCCTCTGCAAGCGGATGCTCCGATTGTTTTTCAAGCGCATAAATAATGGAATGATTGAGTAGATCATTTTGCACATCCCCATTCCAAATAACATCTGTAACAACAGGTTTGCCTTCTGTAATGGTTCCCGTTTTATCCAGCACAACAGCATTTACTTTATGAGCCAATTCAAGGCTTTCTGCATCTTTTATCAGGATATTATTTTCCGCTCCTTTGCCAACGCCCACCATTATTGCTGTTGGAGTGGCTAAACCCAATGCGCAAGGACATGCAATTACCAGCACAGTAACGGCAGCAAGCAAAGCGTGCGTAAATGCATTCTCTCCGCCAACAATCATCCATACAACAAAAGTGAGTATAGCTATTGCAACCACTACCGGAACAAATATTCCTGCAATTTTATCAACCAGCTTTTGAACAGGCGCCTTGCTCGCCTGCGCTTCCTGCACCATTTTAATAATATGTGCAAGTACTGTATTGCCGCCTACTTTCTCTGCTTTAAAAAGAAAGCTTCCTTTTTGATTGATAGTTCCTGCAAAAACTTTATCATCTTTTTTCTTCTCTGCGGCTATAGGTTCACCGGTGATCATGCTTTCATCAACAAAGGAATTTCCTTCTGTAACAATACCATCCACCGGAATTTTTTCACCCGGTTTTATAATGATGATGTTATTTACTTCCACACGTGCAACCGGAATTTCTTCTTCCTTACCTGCTGAAATTATTCTCACCGTTTTTGGTTGCAAGCCCATCAGTTTTTTGATGGCGGAAGAGGTATTCGATTTAGCTTTTTCTTCCAGCAATTTGCCAAGTGAAATAAATGCAACCACAACTGCCACTGCTTCAAAGTAAACATGCGCATGCATACCTCTTGCATGCCAGAACTCAGGGTAAACGGTATTAAAAGCACTGAACAAAAAAGCAATGCCGGTGCTCAAAGCAACAAGCGTATCCATATTTGCTTTTCCATATTTTGCTTGCTTATGGGCATTGATAAAAAAGTTCCTGCCGAAATAAAATACAACAGGGGCACTCAAAGCCATCATTATCCACTTAGCATAGGGGGCGTTCATAAAGAACATGCCAATCATCACAAGCGGAACAGAAAGCATTAAAGACCATGTTGTTCTTTTCTTTAATGCGACATAATGTTTTCTCTGCGCCTCTTCCTGTAATTCTTTTGCATTATCTTCTATAACCAAATCGTAGCCGATACTCTGTACTGTTATTTGCAATTCCTTTGGCGATACTAATTCCTTATCATATTCTACCCATGCAGATTGCCCGGCAAAATTTACTGCTGCATCTTTTATTCCTGTCTGCGATCTCAGCATTGTTTCCACGCTTACCGCACAAGCCGCACAGCTCATGCCTGTAACAGGAAAAGTTTTCTTTATAATCGTCTCCATAATCTTAAATTGAATAAAGCAAAACTATGCCTGCGCCAAAAGAATATTGTTACACAATTATGGAAATGATTTACAGAATTTTTATGTAATGAATTTTTTTATGAGCCAGGGTGTAGAATATCTATGAAGCTGCTGTTGCGTCGCACTCTTGTGCGGTTGGAACTGTTTTGAGCGATATAGAAGGTTTTTCGAAAAAGATTTTTATTTAAGTAGTTGCTTAAATAATAAATTTATATATCTTTATCCCGAGTTTTAAAAACTATACTATGGAACAATGTATTCGTTTATATGCTGACCCTGCTCAAATTAAAACATGCAAAGAAAAGATAAGAGCAACAGAAAAATCATTGCTGCAGTTGGTTAATGTATTGGCATTGGCAGGCAATGATGTGCGCTTAAAAATTTTATATCTTCTTGAAGAAGAAGATGAGTTATGCCCATGCGACCTTTCAGTTATTTTGGGCATGAGCATTCCTGCTGTATCGCAGCATTTGCGTAAACTAAAGGACGGCAACATCATCCAGGCACGCAAAGAAGGACAGACGATTTATTATTCACTTCGTGATGAACACCTGAAAATTCTTAAGCCTTTTTTTAAACACATCAATCAACAAAATTTAAAAGTAACACCTGTATGAATACAGCAGTTAAATTAGACAAAAGCTGGATTGCAGGAGTAGCTGCCGCAGTAGTGGCTTCATTATGTTGCATTACTCCTGTCATTGCACTCATTGGAGGATTGAGCGGCGCTGCTTCTTCTTTCAGTTGGCTTGTACCTTTCAGACCTTATTTAATCGGCGTAACTGTTGTGATTTTTGCTTTTGCATGGTATCAGAAATTGAAACCGAAAACCAAAGAAGAAATTGCATGCGATTGTGATGAAGAAGGCAAAACAATATTCTGGAGAAGTAAAACTTTTCTTGCTATTATTACAGTTATTGCTGCATTGCTTATAATGTTTCCGCTCTATGCAAAAATATTTTATCCGAAACTGCAACAGACGCAAATAATAATCACAGACAAAAGCAATCTGGCATCTGTACAACTTGATATAACGGGAATGAGTTGTGAAGCCTGCACACAGGAAATTAACAGTGAACTTTCAAAAGTGAATGGCGTAATTGAATACAAAACCTCTTACGAAAAAGCAAACAGTATCGTAAAGTTTGATAAAAGCAAAACATCCGTTGATGCTATTGTGGCTGCGGTAAATAAAACAGGGTATAAAGTGACAAAGCAAAAAGTGATTAACCAATAGCATTGCTGAAAATGGAAAACTCAAATTTTGATTTAATTATTATCGGTGGCGGTGCAGGAGCTTTTGCTGCTGCAATAAAAGCTAATGAGCTTAATGCAAAAACTTTATTGGTCAATAAGGGATTGCCTTTGGGCGGAACCTGTGTCAATGTGGGCTGTGTGCCATCAAAGACACTTCTTTATGTAGGTGAGATAATGCACCTTGCAAAACATCACAAACATTCCTGGCTTGGAAATCGAAATAAAAAGTTTTGATTTTCAAAAGGTGGTACAGGATGAGCTTGGATTGGTAGCCCGGTTTAGACAAGAGAAATATGAAACAGTAATGGAAGGGCTTGAAAATGTTACTGCCATTGAAGGAAGGGCAACATTTATTTCAAAGAATGAAATTCAGGTAGATGATAGAATATTCTTCGGTGAAAAGTTTTTGATTGCAGCAGGTTCAACTGCGGCACCTCCTTCTATTCCGGGTATAAAGGAAGTCGGGTATCTAACGCATATCGAAGCATTGCAACTTAAAAAGCAACCGAAAGAACTTATTGTTTTAGGTGCGGGTGCCGCAGGTCTTGAATTTGCGCAAATGTATTCACGCTTTGGAACTAAAGTAACTATTTTTCAGAGGAGTTCTTCAATTTTCCGTAAAGGCGAAAAAGAGTTGTCGGTTAAACTTTCTGAAATACTTACGAAAGAAGGCATAACTATCAAAACAAATGTTTCGCTAAAAGAAGCAATAATTGAAAAGGGCAAAAAAGTAATCTCTTATGAAATTAATAGCAAACAAGAAAATGTATCCGCTGATGAAATACTTGTTGCAACTGGAAAAATACCTAACACAGAAGAATTAGGTCTTGAAAAAGCAGGTGTGAAGATTAATGCAAAGATGGCAATCATGGTCAACGGAAACTTTCAATCATCCGTGCCTCATATTTTTGCAGTGGGCGATACTGTTGCCCTGCCGCTTCGTCAAGAACCAACTGCAGGCAGTGAAGGCACTTTGGCTGCGGAAAATGCTCTAAGTGGAGCTAAGCACACGATTAATTACAACACGGTGCCTTATACAATTTTCACTGACCCTCAACTGGCGGAATAGGTTTAACAGAGGAAGAAGAGATGCAACAATTAGGCAGATGCCTTTGCCGAACAGTTTCATTTGAAAACATTCCAAAGGCAATGATTATTAAAAGAACTGAAGGACTGATTAAGTTGATAGTTCATCCTGACAGTAAAATAATTTTAGGCATTCATATCCTTGCGCCACAGGCAGGAGAGCTGATTTCACAAGCCATGCATATCATAAGAAATCAAAACACTATAGATAATGTTGTTGACTCACTTCCAATGTTTCCAACCTTATCAGAAGCAATTAAATGGACAGCATTATCATTTACGAAAGACATCTCAAAACTGAGTTGCTGTATTTAATCATCATAAAATTTAAAACCAATGAAAAAAATAATTTCGCTCTCTCTCATTGCAAGTTCATCAATTGCATTTTATGCATGCAGCAACAGCAATGCAGCTTCAACGCAAAAAGAAATGGTGAGTTTCTATAAAGTACCGCTTGTTTGTGGCGCCGCTCCCGAAATTGGCTGTGGCAGCCGCTCAAAACCTGTATTGCTTGAGCTCGAAAAAATCCTTCTGTAAAAGAAGCATGGCTTAATCGTGCGGGAACGGTGATTGCAATTGTGTGGAAGAATAATGAACAAACGGAAACCGTAGCAAAACCTGTATTTAGTGAAAATGGAGTTGACTTTACGGAAATATCAGAAAAGGATGCAACAGATTACAAAGAAAATTTTCGAAAAGAAAATTTTTGGTATCATAGTGCCGATGTTGATATGTTAAGCCGTGAAGAAGCGGCAACAATTGCTGCATCATTGGTAAAATGGTCTCTTGAAAATAACCTTATAACTCCTGATGAAGCAAACAAAATTAAGGCTGATGTTGAAGCATATTTTAAAGAAGAGCTTGTTAAATTAAGAACAAGAGAACAGTTAAATGATGATAGCCAGAATAAATTCAGGGAAGCGCTTTATAACATCGCAGAAAATATATAGGTAAAGATCGCACAGAAAAAGCGATGGAACTTTACCAGACAAATTCTGAGAAGCAATGTAAGAAAGACAGTAGCTGCACTACACCGGGAACAAAAAAAGATTGTTGTAAGCATTAAAGAATTATGAGCGATAACATTATTTTAAAATCGGTAATCACATGTCCTGAATGCGGGTATCAGCACGGGGAAACAATGCCAACGGATGCCTGTCAGTATTTTTATGCGTGCAAAAATTGCGGAACAATTCTAAAGCCGAAACCTGGAGATTGTTGCGTGTTTTGCAGTTATGGTACTGTGCCTTGTCCACCCGTTCAACTAAATAAAAGTTGCTGTAACTGATATCATTTTAAAAATCTGGAAATATACTTCACAAAATGTTCGGAATAGTATTTATCAGACCTGTAAGCAATATACATGTCAGGTCGAATGAGGTAGTACCCGTTTTTTCTTATACCAAATCTTATATACAATATTTCTGTCTGCTTTGTAAGCGGTATTACTTCAAATGAAAAGAAATCTTTAAAAGGTTCAATAACCATTATTATTTCTTCAGGCGTTTTATTACTAAAAACTAAAAGGCAGAAAAACTTATTCCGCAGTTTTTCCTGGATATTTACTTCATTTTCTGCTTCATCTTTAAATTGAAAAAAAGGTAATCTATCTCCTGGCTGTGGTGCATGTTTAGGAAACTTTCCCAAGGAAGCATTCTGTGATAACGAACTTTTCCTATAATTTATTCCAATTTCTGAAGCTGTTTTGAAGGCAAACTTTTGGAATGATTTTAATTTTTGAAAAACAGGAGTTGCTAATTTTAAAGCAATGGGAATTATGTATAGCCGGAGTGTTTTAAGAAAGATATTTCCACTGGTAACAAGGTTGAATACTCTGTCCGTTGTTCGAACAAGATGTTTCGCAATAGAAATTCTTTCTTCTGTGTAGGTATTAAGTAAACTATCCTTTGCCTTTCCTTTAAGAACTAATGCAAGTTTCCATGCAAGGTTGTAGGCATCCTGTAATCCCGTATTCATTCCCTGTGCACCTACAGGGCTATGAATATGTGCCGCATCTCCTGCAAGAAAACAACGCCCTTCTCTAAAATTTGAAGCATACCGGTGATGCGAACGATATGCAGAAATCCATTGCGGGTCGTAGAGTCTTACATTCATGTCAACACGTTCTGCAAAATTCTTTTCGATATCTTTAAAGACGATTTCTTCCTTTCCTTCTAATTCCTTTGGTATGTTGCCCAGTATTCTCCATCTGCCGTTGGTAAGAGGGAAAAAACCTCCAAGTGCTGTTTTGCCAAATGCCAAATACATTTCGTTATTTGGAAGGTCGATCTCGGCTTTACAATCAAGGACAAAGAGGGATTCCTCATAAGTTTTTCCGCCAAAAGGGATGTTCAATTGCTCACGAACGATGCTATGCGAACCATCTGCACCGATTACATATTTTGTTCTCAAGGTTTCTTCATTTCCGTCGCTCACTTTTAAAACAGAAATAACTTCATCGTTATTTTGATTGATGGTCATTAACTCTGTTCTCCTTTCAATTTTATGCCCATGTTCCTTTAGAAAATTAACCAGTATTGATTCAGTGTGCGATTGCTCAAGCATGAGAAAAAAAGGAAACTTCGTAAGACCTTTCCCGATTTCATTTACAGTAACCCGCAGAACTTTTTTCCCATTAAAAAAAGCACCTATCGCTTTAGCAATTTTCCCTTGTTCAATTGCTTTATCAGAAATTCCCATTTGATCAAAAATCTCAACGCTTCTTGCCTGCATAACAAGGGCTCGGGACTGAGTAGTATGATCTTCAATTTTATCAATAATGCGAAAGGAAATTTTGTTAATTGCAAGTTGGCAGCCCACCATTAGTCCTGTTGGTCCCGCCCCAACAATTAAAACGTCAGTATTTGAAAAAGAGTTCATTAATTGTATAGCCTTAATTAAAGACTTCGGCAAAGTGCCCTATGCGATCCGTCTCGGGCGGTCCTACTACGCGCTACATAAAAGATATTCTTCAAAAATTATTACAACCTAAGCAAAGCACTTTTAATTTCATTTTCATTCTGCCATACACAAATTACTTCGTAATCACTTATTGATTTTAAAACAGGCAAACTTCCTTTACCTGCATTCCTTTTGACTCCATCAGGCAAGAGACAAATAATATCACCATTGTTGTCAGTCCAGGCATAAACATTTTTATTATTCACAGTTTCAATGGTACAACCTTTGCCTTCTCCAATTTCTTTTTCCATAGTTCCGGGTGAAGCAGCATATATTTTACTTTGCCTGCGCCAAACGGTTTGCGGAGTACCATTTTTAGCGAGAGCCAAACCGCCGCCATCCATGGGACAACCATTCAATTGCCAACTACCTGTTCCTAATTTTTGAGCCTTACCAAAAATGTTTCCGCCATCAGTGGATTGAATAAGATACAGATCACGATTACCATTTAACCAGTTGCGAAACATTACATATACATTGCTGCCCTGCATTGCCACAGAAGGTTTGCAACACTCACAAACAGTGCTGTCTGGCGAAGCATACACCAAAATATTTTTGTTCCAGGTTTTGCCGCCGTCAGTTGAACTTGCTCCATAAATTTTATTATGCTTATCACCACGCAGGTCAGTCCATATTGCAAACAAATTATTTTTGCCGTCACTGCTTAAGCCTGAGAAACCTTCTTTATCAACTTCATCAACATCATTCACTTTTGCACTTCTTATCCATTTGCCTGATTCATCTTTTATAAAAGAGACAATATTCCCGGCATTGTTTACAGCAATAACGGTAGTACCATTTTTTGTTGCAGTGACTTGTGGTCCGCGTGTAGAGCTTGCTACCAGACCTTGTAAAGTACCAATAAGCACGGGTGATGAAAATGAATTGCCTTTGTTAGTTGAGTAAGTGTACATGAGACTATCACCGATGCCATAGACAAGTTGAATATTATTGTTTGCATCCTTTGCAAGCGCAGGCATTTGCCCTACGGCAATGGGTACAACTTGTAAATCCGTTTTCGTTTGCTCTTTGCAGGCAATAAAAAACACTAAAATGAATGCGGCGTGTTTTAAATTTTTCATATGCTTAAACTTTATCAAGAGATTTACGATGTATTCCGCCTAATTTTTTAAAATGACTTGGTGCAAGTCCTATTACTTTTTTAAACTGTGAAGATAAGTGTGCAACACTGCTATAACCCAACCGAAATGCAATTTCACTTAAATTGAGTTCATCATATACCAGTAACTCTTTTGCTTTTTCTATTTTTTGGTTGATGATATATTTTTCAATCGTTATCCCTTCAACATCAGAGAATAAACCGCTGAGGTAGCTGTAATCTTTATGCAGTGCGTGTGAAAGAATTTCCGAAAAATTATGCTTATCATCCAAAGGCTTGTAGTGAACATGTTCAACAATGACGTTCGTAATTTTTTCAATGACTCTTTTTTTGTTGTCGTCCAATAACTCAAAGCCTAACTGTGCAAGACGTTCTTTTAATTGCGTTAACTGTTCGCTCCTGGCTTCTTTTGCCAATTCAACTTCACCCAGCTTAACAGAAGTTGTTTCAAAATTCAATTTATTCAATTCCTGTTTTACCACCATGATGCAACGATCACAAACCATGTTTTTTATGTAGAGATGCATGCCAGCAAAAATAAGCTTGTAAGTGATTACAATAGCTTTATTGGAATGCAAATAAAAACGGAGTTCGTTGTTGAACTCCGTTTTCATATTAAACTACATCAATTGCATACATTAAACAAACTCATATCCCAAGCTTGCAATATTTCTTGCATCAGCTTCAGTATATGACCAGGGATCTATGATTGCATCTGCACCAGTTAAAGGAGGATTTTGAAGACTACCAGCCGGACTGTTGTACCATTGCCACCATAAGCGGTCCAAATTTCCATGATGTAGCCAGAAAACTGGATCAGCAGGAGATATGGAAGCATCGGACATAGTTCCTCCAACCCACATGTGAACGCTTCCATGAATACCATTCACTATTGAAGAGAACTCTCCGTAATTTACCCTCCTGTCAACACCAATGTTTTATCCCAATCGATTATAGCAATTCGTGCGGGGGGCATCCTTCTGTGAAAATAGACACTATCACCAATTTTAATATTTTGTAACTCAGGGACAATTGTATCAGCATTAATCATTTGAGCTGTAAAAAGATTTTCAAGCCAATAATATGTATAATAACGGCCTCTTCCCTGCCCTAATTGAACGATCCACTTCCATACTTTACGGGAGGGTGCATGAATAGTTATTGCTCTTGTAGAAATTACTGCATTTTTATCCATTAGTGAATCACCGGGTAAGGACATAGAATCTTCTTGCTCTGTCGTACCCCAATGCATGTAATATGGTCGCACAAGCAGAATATGTGTAATAATTAAAAGGATAATTGTAACAATAGTCCGTGAATTTTCTTAGGGATATAAAAATAAGAGAGTTCTTTGAGTAGAATGTGGATAAGTGGATAAAAAGAGTTGGTGAGAAAAGAGGAAAGCATCAGAATTTTGTATGCTAA
>Ga0137374_10007566_pt1 | contig 12922 bp, 9 predicted proteins | sample SagtaG_20_FD_104811 | JGI IMG/M metagenome (GOLD analysis project Ga0137374, IMG submission 104811) | Vadose zone soil microbial communities from Sagehorn Ranch, Mendocino, California, USA - Sage1_R_100_16 metaG | ecosystem: Environmental > Terrestrial > Soil > Vadose zone | place: USA...
ACGCGAGCTCGGCCAGAAGGTGTCCGCCCTCGAATCCGAGCTGGACCGGGTGGAGCTGGCGAACCTCCTCTCCGGCGAGTACGACGAGGGCGATGCGGTGGCCAGCCTCCATGCAGGAGCGGGGGGCATCGACTCGCAGGACTGGGCGGAGATGCTCCTTCGCATGTACCTGAGGTGGGCCGAGCGGGAGGGGCTCGAGGCGGAGCTCGACGAGGTCCTCCCGGGCGAGGAGGCCGGAATCAAGAGCGCGACCTTCACCGTGAAGGGGCCGCACGCGTACGGACTGCTTGCGGCAGAGCGCGGCGTTCACCGGCTGGTCCGGCTGTCGCCGTTCGACCAGGCGCATCGGCGACACACCAGCTTCGCCTCGCTCGACGTCATCCCGCTCCTGCCGGAGGAGAACATCGACATTGACATTGACCCGAAGGAACTCCGGATCGACACCTACCGGTCATCGAGCGCGGGTGGCCAGCACGTCAACGTCACGGACTCGGCCGTGCGGATCACCCACCTTCCGACCGGCATCACCGCGGCCTGCCAGAACGAGCGGTCCCAGATGCAGAACCGGGCGGTGGCGATGCAGATCCTCAAGGCCAGGCTGGCGGAGCGGGCCCGCCGGGAGCGCGAGCAGAGGATCGAGAACCTGCGCGGGGAGCGCCGCGACATCGAGTTCGGCTCCCAGATCCGCTCCTACGTCCTGCATCCCTACCGATTGGTCAAGGACCATCGCACCGGCCTGGAGACCGGGAACGTGGACCAGGTGCTCGACGGAGAGATCGAATCCTTCATCGAGGCCGAGCTCCGCCGCGGGGCCACCAAAGGCAAGGGTTCCGGCTAGGCCTACGGCAGATTCGGGTGCAGGACGAACAACCCCTGTTCGATGCCGCTGACGATCACGGTCCCGCTGGCAAAGAACGGGTAGTTCCCCCACGCGGCGTTGAAATCGGGAGCATCGTCAGCCGGGTAGATGTCGAAGAACGCCACCTCCGCGGGGCGGGGGAGTCGGAGGATCCGCAAGCCGGCCCGGTAGTTCGCCTGGTAGACGAAACTGCCCTTCACGAATTGATTGTGGTCGATGGCAGCCGTCGCCGACTTGAAGACGAACCGCACGACCGGAGCTTCCAGATTGCGAATGTCGAAGAATCGGGTCCACGTGTTGTGGGAGAAGAACACCTCATCCAACTCGTCGTCGAGGACGAAGAACCGGTGGTCGGGGGTGAGCCAGCCCTGATGGGTGTACCCAACCCCTGGGTAACTGGTCCGGGAGATCTGGGTCGGGTTCGACTTGTCGGTGACGTCCACGATAGTGAGTGTGTCCTCGTTGGAGTTGAAGCAGATCTCCTGGCCTCGATGCTCGACGTCCGGACCTCGGTACACCACACACTGTGAGTCGTGGGTGTACCCATCTCCACTGTTGCACCCGGCGAACGTGGGGTTCAGCGGGTCCCTGATGTCGACCATATGAGGGCCTCCGCCGCAGGTTTCGCTCCCGTTGGCATAGGCAAAGCCCGTCCGGGCATCGATGGTGATCGTGTGGGCGGTGTTGAAGCCACTGTAGTGCGCGGTCTCCGAGAAGGTCACCGGTGGCACCGGGATGTCCCGGAGCTCGGTCAGGTCGAAGATCTGCATCCCGTGGGCCCCGCACGCGTCGCAGACGATGAAGGCGTAGTTGCGGAAAACGCCGATCTCCCGCCAGGCGGTGGAGATCGTCCCGGTCGGGAGGTTCCCGAGATAGAGCGGGTGCACCGGATCGCCGATGTCCACGAAGGCGGTTCCGTTGCTCCGCCCCATGATGGCGTACTCCTTGCCGGTGGCGGGATCCGTCCACCCGTTGAGGTCGCTGCCCGCGCCGCCGCCGATCCCGCTCAGGGGGAGAAACGCGTCGAGGTCCACGTTCTTGCACGGGTATTGCCCCGCGTGGCCGTCGATGCAGGGAGTGAAGGCCATGGGAGCGAGTCGCTGCGTGGGCTGGCGATCCGCCAGCAGTTCGGCCATGTCTCGAGTGAGTCCCGCCCTGGTTGGAGTCGGAGCCGGGGTCTCCGGCCCGCTTGCCGAGCCCGGGACCGCCCACCAGGTCAGGGCCACAGTGGCTGCGATGAGGACGATGAACCGAGCACGGGACAGGAAGCGAGCACCAGCCACATCGATCACCTCTTCGACTTCCAACGAGGACACTGCCGGGACGGGGCAGTCTAGGAGAGGGCGGCAGCGCCTGTAAAGGCGGGTTCAGGAGCCGGCAATCCTCAACACGGCGCGCCGGGGGGCGGCCGCCTCGGTCGGCTTGACCGCCTTGAAGATCATCTCCGACCCGCCCACGTACTGGACGTCGAGGACCACGAGCCCGAGTCTCTCGATCTCGTGCCTGAGCTCACGGCGCGTGTAGGGATTGATGTGCTCGGTGGCATAACCTTGTGGGAACACCTTCTTGTACATGCCCTCCAGCGTCCGCCATGTCCATCGGCCGTAGTCCGGCGTCCCCAGGACGAGCCTGCCGCCGGGCGCCAGAACCCGAACCATGTCCGTCAGGTCGATCTGGTCCCGAGAGATGTGTTCGATCACTTCGGAACAGATCACCGTGTCGAAAGCCCCGTCCGCGAACGGCAACTCCGACAAGGAGCCCTGGACGAGTTGGCGGCCTGGGGCTCGCAGCCACCGCAGCTTCCTGATCTGCATGTCGAGGCCGACCGCCTGGGGAAGGGTCTGCACGATCCGGCTCGACCCACATCCGATGTCGAGGATCCGCGTGGCCCCGTCGACCATGCCCCGGATCACCCGGAACCTGGCTCGTTGCCAGTACCGCTGCAGCGGGATCCACGAGTCGAAGGCCCGGTTGTCGTAATCGGCGGCCTTCACCGAGTTGCGCAGGGCGATCAGCCTGCCGAGCGTCCTGAGGTATCCGGCGGACAGTTCGGCCAGGCGCCCTCCCGTCCATCCTCGAAGCTGGCGGTAGAACAGCGGCACCTCGAGGATCTTCCAGCCCTGGCTGAACGCCTTCACCAAGACCTCCTGGAGAGCGTCGAGGCCTTCGGCGCTCACCGAGCCCACGTCGTCGAGCACTCGGCGCCGGTACATGCGGAACCCGCTCGAGAGGTCCCGGTGGGGAAGGGCCAGCGTCGTCCGGTACACGCGGTTCAGGGTACGGCTGAGGATCCTTCGCAACAGCGGCATCTCGGCCACGGCGCCGGCCACGTATCTGGAAGCGATCAGCACGTCGGCCTCTCGCCGGCGGAGCCACAGCGTCCGGACGAACTCCGGGTTGTGGGAGAAATCGGCGTCCATGGTGATGACCCACTTGCCGCGAGAGGCGGCGAGCCCGGCGTTGAACGAGGCCCCGTATCCCGGTGGGTCGAACGGGACCACGCGGGCCCCCGCTCGCTGCACGAGCTGGGCGGCCGGGTCGTCGCGGGGGAGCACGACCAGCACTTCGGTGGCCCCCTTGACCGTCGCTTCGAGGACCGCGAAGAGGCGGGGCAGCAGCTTCCCGAGGCTGTGCTCGCCGTTCCACACGGGAACGATCACCGACAGTTCGGGGGGGTTCGATCTTGGGTCCGGCACGATGGCTCCTTCGAGTACCGAGTCTAGACGGCGGCCCCTGTCCCATTCACATTCTGACGGGGGGGACCCAACCGACCAACAGAGGCGGCCGACGACAGCACGAAACCGCGACATCTCCGCAGGCCGGAGCTCCATTGAAAGAGGAGCCTCGTTCCCTGAGGGCCTTCCCTTTGCTAACATCCGGGGACCGCTCAGCGAGGGGATCCCTTCAGCCATGGCCGATTCTCGTCGAAGTCTCGAACCATGATCAGCCTCCATCGCGTCACCAAGGTCTACAAGGAGATAGTGACCGCGCTGGACGACGTGTCCCTGGAGATCGCCAAGGGCGAGTTCGTGTTCGTGGTGGGTCCGTCGGGATCCGGCAAGTCCACGCTGATCCGGCTGCTCCTCAAGGAGGACGAGCCCTCGGCGGGGGACATCTACGTGGCTGGCAAGCACATCGGAAAGCTCTCCCCGTGGAAGGTCCCGTACCTCCGGCGGAACCTCGGGACCGTCTTCCAGGACTTCAAGCTGCTTCCGGACAAGACCGTGTTCGACAACGTGGCCTTCGCCCTGGAGGTGATCGGGAAGCCGCGCCACGTCATGCATCAGCGCGTGCCGGAGATCCTCAACCTGGTCGGGCTGGGCGCGAAACTCAACAATTACCCCGACGAGCTCTCCGGTGGCGAGCAACAGCGGGTCTCGATCGCCCGGGCCTTCGTCAACCGGCCGCTGATCCTCCTGGCGGACGAGCCGACGGGAAACCTCGACCCCGCCACCTCGGTGGACATCATGAAGCTGCTCGACCGGATCAACCGGACCGGCACGACGGTGCTGATGGCAACCCACGACAACGCCATCGTCGACGCCATGCGCCGCCGGGTCGTGGAGCTCGATTCGGGCAAGGTGGTCCGCGACCAGGCCCGGGGGGTGTACGGATATGGCGCTTAGGGTCGGCTACTTCTTCAACGAAACGCTCCAGGGGCTCCGGCGCAACGGCCTGGTGGCGTTCGCCGCCGTCTCCACCGCCTTCATCGCCCTCTTCCTGGTGGGGGGAGCGCTCCTGGTCAGCCGCGAGGTGAATCTGTTGATCGACTTCACCACCAGGGACGTGGAAGTCTCGGTCTTCCTGCAGAAGGACATCAACCCCCAACAGCAGTCGCACATCGGCGACCTCCTGGCGCACATGCCGGAGGTGGCCTCGGTCCACTTCGAATCGCAACAAGAGGCGTACCAGCGGTTCGTGAAGATCTTCAAGAACCAGATCGCGCTGGTCGAGAACATCACCCCCGATGCCCTGCCCGCATCCTTCCGGGTGAAGCTCAAGGATCCCCAGCAGTTCACCGTGGTGGCCGAGCGGCTGGTCGGCCAGCCCGGGATCGACAAGATCGTCGACCAGCGACAGATCCTGAAGCGGCTGTTCGCTGTGATCCGCGTGTTCCGAGTGGGCGTGTTGGCCGTCGCCGTCGTGATGCTCGTGTCGGCGGCGGCGCTGATCGGCAACACCGTGCGCCTGGCCGTGTTCAACCGGCGCAAGGAGATCGGGATCATGCGGTTGGTCGGAGCCACGAACTGGCACATCCGGCTGCCCTTCTTGATCGAGGGCGTGATCGAAGGACTCCTCGGGGCGTCGGCGGCCGTCCTCGGTCTGTTCATCATGAAGGTCGCCTTCATCGACAGCCTGAGGGGAAAGGTCGGCTTCCTCCCGCTGGTGGGCACGCCGGACGTGATGTTCGCCGTGCAGTGGGTGATCCCGCTGGGGGCCGCCGTCGCCGCTGTGGCGAGCCTGTTTGCCATGCGGCGCTTCCTCGAGGTCTAGGTGTCGAGCCGGCAGGGCCGGCAGGCCAGCGATCGGCCCGAGGTTCCTGGTGACCGGACCGTGGCCACCAACCGGCGGGCCCGCCACGACTACGCGATCGAGGAGACGTTCGAGGCCGGGATCGTCCTGACCGGCCCTGAAGTGAAGTCCCTCCGAGCCGGCCGAGCCGCCCTGGCCGACGCCTATGCCCGCGTGGTCGGCGAGGAAGTGTGGGTGGAGAACTTGCACATCCCCCCGTACGAGATGGCCGACGTTCGCCGCCAGGACCCGGTCCGGTCCCGAAAGCTCCTCCTCAAGCGCGAGCAGATCCACCGGCTGATCGGCAAGACGGCCGAGCGCGGCCTCACCCTGATTCCTCTGAAGATCTACTTCACGCGGGGCCTGGCCAAGATGGAGCTGGGGCTGGGACGAGGCAAGCGGAAATACGAGAAGCGCGAGGCCATCGCCGAGCGGGAGCACCGCCGGGAGATGGAGCGGGGCCTGGCCGCCCGCCGCCGCGACCGGGCCTGAAAGCACTGCCGGGACGCAACGTTTGATCTAGCCCGTGCGTCCGACAGTAGTGTCGAAGGGGGGATGGATTGGGGCTCAAACCGCGGCCGGACCGGCCGATACCCCAATCAGGAGACCCGAGATGCGCAGGATGAAGATCGACCACAAGCAGCGCCGCCCCAAGGAGGATCGCTCCCAGGTGCTGCCGCTCGACCCCCGGGACCAGGACGTGCTGCGGGCCAAGCGCCTCGGCTCGGTTTCCTTCCGCGACAAGCGCATCTGAGCGCCTGGCTCTCTTCGCCCGCGTCGCACCCGCCTCGTATACTTGCTCCCAACAACTCCATACGGGGGTGAAATGGCTTCGACTCGGGCGGTTACCGCCTGGGAGAAGCGGGCCGAGGTCCCCGGATGCCTCGTTAAAAGCCGGGATGAAACAACTGCCAACTCTGAGCTGGCACTCGCTGCCTAGGAACTAGGCGGCCGTCCGCCGCGGGACGCCTGCGCCCGTGGACCGGGCGTCGCGAGCAGGCTGACGACGGTGGCTCCGCCTGGCGGCCACCGCCGGACACCGAAGCCGGGATAGCCGAGGGGTCCTCCGCCGGTGGGAGCCCCGAGGCGAGATCTATCCGCCGGCTACGCCCGTAGAAGACCCATCCGGTCGCTCGGGGACGCGGGTTCGATCCCCGCCACCTCCACGATCGACAGGGCTGCACAGACCTCTTGCATTCTCACAGGGAACGGCGTTTCGTGAGCACGTGCTGGAGGCTGGAGGGGTCCCCCGGCGCAGTCGGCCGTGTCGTCGGCGGGCCACTTGGCAAAGCGTCGCCTGCTTGATGGCTCTCGTGTTCGGCGCCTGCACGGGTGGCGGGGCGCCGATCCCCAGCACGACCAGCAAAGCCCCGACGCCCTTGGGGCCGACACCTTCGCCGGAGGGCTCCATTGTGCTCGTCGGGCACAGCCCACTCTACAAGCGTGGCATGAACGCCGGGCTGGCCGTGTGGCGCGACCACGCCTATGTGGGAAGCCGGACCGATGGATCCAAGCGCCACCTTCACCCCGGGGTCCTCGTGGTCGGCATCCGCGATCCGGCGCGCCCAAGGATGGTCGGCGAGATCGGACCCCCCCGCGAGGGAAATCCGGGGGAGACCTCGCGCGAGCTTCGGATCTGGCCCGAGCAGGAACTTCTGCTCGTGCTGAACTTTGGCTGCGACGCTCACATCCACGGCTGCGCGCGGCGCTTCGTCCGGCCCACGATCCGCTTCTACGACGTCAGTGGCAAGCTTGCGAATCGCCCCCGGCTCGTGTCCACGTACGAACCCTCCGAGACGCCCCACGAGTTCTACCTCTGGCAGGATCCCCAGGATCACGGACGGGCCCTCCTGTTCATGTCGACCCCAGATGGGCGCGATGCCCTGCTGGTGACAGACATCTCCCGCGCCCGAGAGGGGAGGTTCGAGGAGGTGGCCAGGTGGAGAGCGGACTTCCCCGACCCCGGGCCGAACAACAACCTCCACTCGCTCTCACTCTCTCCCGACGGGAAGGTCGCCTACCTCGCTCACCTGACGCGGGGATTCTTCATGATCGATACCTCGGAGGTCGCGCGAGGCGATGCCGAGCCCCAGATCCGGTTAGCCACCCCGATCGACAGACGGCTCGAGTGGCAAGGTTGGGGCGCACACAGCGCCGTTCCCATCCCCGGTCGTGGGCTCGTCCTGACAACCGACGAGGTGTACGGCAGAGACGAACCGGGCGGCGGCTGCCCCTGGGGATGGGTACGGGTCATCGACGTCACCGATCCGGCGTCTCCGGCGGTGCTCTCCGAGTACCGCGTCCTGCCGTACAACGACGCCACCAGGTGCGGAGAGATCCCGGAGCAACGCGATCGCCGGTCGAGCTTCTCCTCGCACAACCCCACGGTCACCGAACACCTTGCCTTCGTCGCCTGGCATAGCGCCGGACTCCAGGCATTGACGACCGCAGACCCTGCCCACCCCGCCCAGGTGGCGGAGTACCTATCCGAGCCGCTGGACGCGGTGACCACTGAGGACCCGGCGTTGAGCTCTGGCCTCGATAAGGTCGTCATGTGGAGCTATCCCGTGATTCAGGACGGCCTGATCTACGTGGTCGACGTTCGAAACGGGTTGTACGTGCTCCGGTACCAGGGTCCGTACGAGGACGAGGTGCTCTCAACCCGGTTCCTCGAAGGAAACTCGAACCTCTGGGGTGGGGAGTCCTGAGAGGGTCCTCGGCTGCACGATCGAGCCTCTGGCTCAAACCGATGAGCGAAGGCAAACGTAACTTCAGGCTGAAGCGCTGAGGAGTTCGCTGATTGGGGACGCGGCGAGCAAGGAGTTCGCGTGCTCGGCGGTCAACGTGGCTGAAAAGGCCCTGATCGCCTCTGCCGCTCGGTGGTATGCGGTCGCTGCGCCGTCGTCGTCGCCTCTCGCGTAGAGGGCCTTCCCCAGCGCCCCCATGGCGTCCCAACGGCCGGAGGGGGTGCCGAGCCGATTGGCGCCCTCCACCGCCGTGCGGAGCTCTCCCAGCCCTTCCTCCCACCGGCCCAGGGCGACGAGCGCCGTGCCGAGGATCGTTCGGGCCAACGTCTCGTACTTCAGCCGACGGCCTTGCTGGGCGAGCTCGATGGCCTTCAGCGCCTCCTCCACGGCCTGTTCCGGCCCCTCGGCTTGAAGGGCGATCTCGGCCCGAGCGACGGCGAGGCGACCAGTGCCCAGCCATTCGTTCCAAGCCCCACCGTTCACCGCCGTCTCCCACAGGCCAGGCCAGTCGCGCTGGGCTCCTCCGACGTCGCCCTCCAGGAGGTCGGTGAAGATGAGATCGATCTGACCCTGCATCAAGGGCATGCCCCAGCCGACCGACTGCTTGACCAACTCGACTGCCTCTTCGTTCCGACGCCGTGCCTCGTCGAGGAGGAACAGATCGCGCAGCACCATCGTGGAGTTGTTGAGTGGATAGGGCAGCCACCCAGGCACCTCCAGCTCGCGAGCCCGGGCGATGACAGAGTCCAAGAGGGCGAGTGCTTCCTCGGCCTTGCCCATCGCGGCAAGCGTCAATCCATGCAACCCGCCGCCCCGGATCAACGCCTCTACGCTGTGAAGGGCACCTCCCAGCTCCCGAGTGCTTCGAGCCAGCTCGGCCGCGGTCTGGTAGTCGCCCGTCCAGTAGTAGTGATTGGCCTGATAGTTCTTGACCACCGCCAGGTCCATCGGCCTGGCACCCGGTACCCAGACCTCGATGGCCCGGTTGCCCAGCTCGATCGCCCGGTCGATGTCTCCCGCGTGGCCCCGCATCCCGTGCGCGGCGCTCACATATCCGAGAGAGGGCCCGAGGAGCTCCTGGTCGCCAAGCTGTTCCGCGAGCTCCTTCGCCCGTTCGGCAGATCTCAGGGTCGAATCCGTGTCCGCCAGCCAGAAAGCGGCTCGGGCCCGGCCGAACAGGGCTTCCATCTCATGTCGACCCTCGAGGATCGGCAGGATCTCGTCGAGCTCCGCGGCGCCCGCCCGGAAATCCGACAGATCGACCAGGGCCAAGGCCCGAAGGAGCCGGATGGCAATCCGGCGCTGCTCGTCGACGTCGCCGACCAGCTCAAGGGCCTTGGTGTACATATCGAGTGTCTCCTGCTTCGCCCACCGCTCCTGGCTTTGTTTGGCGGCCTGCAACAGGTAGTCGAGCGCCCGAGCCGGATCGCCGGCTTCATGCCAGTGGTGGGCAAGGAGCCACGCGAGGACGCCGGTCCGTTCTCCCACCGCCTCCTCGACGTACCTCGCCACGGCCCCATGCCGATCCCGCCGTTCCGCTCTCGGCAACGTGCCGTAGGCCACGTCTCGAATGAGGATGTGCTTGAAGGTGAACTCGACGTCGCCCTCGAGCTGGCTGGAAGCAACGCGCCGGACAAAGTCCCTCTGCTCGAGCGCCTCGAGTACCGCGTCGACGTCGTCGAGTTCGCCAACAACCCGCAACATCTCCTTCCAGAACGTCTTGCCGATCACCGACGCGTCCAGGAGGCCGCGACGAACCTGGGGTGGGAGCGAATCGATCCGGGAGGCGATCGCGGCTCGGATCGTCGTGGGCAGTTGCGCCTCGCCCAGGCCCTCGGAGAGAGAACCTGCCAGCTCCTCGAGGAACAAGGGGTTTCCCTCGGCCACCTCCACGATGCGCTCGACGGCCGAGGCGAGCCCTTGTTCCCCAAGCGCATGCGAGGCCACTGTAGCGGCGTCCGCCGCTGACAACGGCTCCAGGGGGATGGTCGTGTGGGCGAGGTGACCGGTGCCCCACGATGGCCGGACGTCGAGGAGTTCCGGGCGAGCCAAGATGAGCAGGACGGCGGCGGCGTCTCTGACGCGCGACGCGAGGTAGTCGAGAAGGTCCAGCTGGCTCTGGTCCGCCCAGTGCACGTCCTCGAAAACGAACATCGTCGGCTGCTGCAAGGCGAGACTCTCCACCAGCCGCCGCGCCGCGAAGAAGAGATATGTGCGGTCCCGAGTAGGCGCGTCGACACCCAGGCCGAGCAGCAGAGAGAGGTATCGAGCCACTTCAGACACCTCTTCTGCAGGGAGGAGCGCGGCGACGGTCCGGTCGAGTTTTTCACGAGCCACGTGGGGAGGGTCGCTTTCGAAGATCCCCGAAACCTTCCTGACCTGTTCGGTGAACGCGCTGTATCCGATTCGTTCCTCATAGGGAAGGCATCGCCCCCGAACCGCTCGGCCGCCCTTGCCTTCGACGAGGTAGGACATGTCCCGCGACAGCCTCGACTTCCCGATCCCGGCCGGGCCCATGACGGTGAGTAGGTGGGGTCGCCGCTCCCTCACGGCTCGTTCCCAGATGGACTCGAGGAGAGCCATCTCCTGCTCCCGCCCGACGAGGGGAGCGCCCGTCACCGGGCGCTCGGCGGGGGCGGCGGTCGGAGCCACGGCCAACCAGGCCCGAACGGGTTCGCGTTTGCCTTTCGCCACGATCGGAGCGAGCTCCTCGTAGCCGATGACCTGGCGCGTGGCTCGGTAGGTCTCGTCCCCGACGATCAGCCGGCCCGGAGGTGCCGCCGTCTGCAGCCTGGAGGCAACGTTCACCGCGTCGCCCATGGCCAGCGCCGCGCCGGACTCGTGCCCCGAGCCGATGGACACGACGGCCTCGCCGGTGTTCACCGCCGCCCGGGCCGCGAGCTCGAGCCCGGGGTGCTCCTCGTTCAGTTCGGCGATGCCGGTGAGCACTCGGAGGCCAGCCCGTACGGCCCGCTCGGCGTCGTCGCCGTGGGCGAGCGGGGCGCCGAAGACTGCCATGACCGCGTCGCCGATGAACTTCTCGACCGTCCCCCCGTATTCCTCGATTTGCCGTTTGGCTCGGCTGTGGTAGAGCTGGAGCGCGTCCCGTACGTCCTCCGGGTCGGTCCGGTCCGATCGAGACGTGAAGCCAACCAGGTCCACGAAGAGCACGGAGACCAGCTTGCGCTCCTCGCGAGCCGCCATGGCCGGACGCAGCTCCGTCCCACACGCCTGACAGAACCGAGCTTGGCCTGAGACCGGCTCACCGCATCGGGGGCATGCCTCCACCGATCGGAAGCATAGGCCCGTCGGGGCAGGGGGTTGTATTCGGTTCGCCAGCGAGGCGCAGCTCGCCCCTTGCCAGCAGCCTTCGGGACCCAGAGGGGATGATACGAAGCTAATCCAAGAGAGGAAGCCGGTTCACACATCGTCCCGCCAGGTCCACGACCGAGCCGTCATTCCCGGGCGGGGCCGGTAGCCCCGCCGAGCTCCGCCAGCCGCCGCTCGAGCAGGCGCCGCTCGGCGTCGTCGTGGACCAGCGCCAGCGACCGGCGGTAGGCGTCGCGGGCCTCTGCGGTTCGACCGAGGCGGCGCAGCAGCTCGCCCCGCGTCGAGTGCAGGTAGTGGTAGTCCTCGAGGGCGAGGCGATCGACGATGTCGAGCCCCGCCTCGGGACCCCGTACCTCAGCGACCGCGACCGCCCTGTTCAGCTCGACGACCGGCGAGTCGGTGAGGCGGGATAGCTCGCCGTAGAGGGCAGCAATCTGGGGCCAGTCGCGCGGGTCATCGGCATGCAGGGACGAGATCCCCGCCTGCACGACGTAGGGACCGCGGCCGTGCAGGGCGAGGGCCCGGTCGAGCACCGCCCGGCCGTCGGCGATCTGTGCTGTATCCCAGAGCGAGGGGTCCTGGTCGGCGAGCAATACCAGGTCGCCGCCCCGAAACCGCGCCTTGCGGCGGGCGTCGAGCAGCAGCATCATGGCCAGCAGACCGTGCACCTCCGGCTCGTCTGGCATCAGCTCGGCCAGCGCCCGCCCGAGCCGAAGGGCCTCGGCCACCAGCTCGCAGCGGCCACCGTAGCCCTCGTTGAAGATCAGGTAGACGACCGCGAGCACGGCGACGAGCCGATCGGGCAGCAGGTGGTCGGGAGGCACCCGGAACGGGATCCCGGCGGCCTTGATCTTGCGCTTGGCCCGCACCAGGCGCTGGGCCATCGTCGGCTCGGGGACCAGGAAGGCGCGGGCGATCTCGCCGGTGGTGAGGCCGCCGAGCGTCCGCAGGGTCAGAGCGACCTGCGCGTCAGTGGCGAGTGCCGGATGACAGCAGGTGAAGACGAGCTCGAGTCGCTCGTCGGGAAAGCTCGTCGCGTCCATCGGGTCCTCCGATGCCTCAGGCACCTGGAGCAGGCGCGTCTTGGCGGCCAACGTGCGATCGCGGCGGATACGGTTGATGGCTCGGTTGCGCGCCGTCCTCAGTAGCCAAGCGCCCGGGTTGGCGGGGGTTCCGTCTCGCGGCCACCGCTCCGCCGCGATCGCGAAGGCCTCCTGTGCCGCTTCCTCGGCGAGGTCGAAGTCGCCGAGGAAGCCGATCAGCGCAGCGAGAACACGGCCCCACTGGTCGCGGAAAACCTGCTCGAGGATCGTTACCACTCCACGATCGGACGCACCTCGACCGCGCCGCCGAGGCGTGCTGCCGGGATCCGCGCGGCCAGCTCGATCGCAGCGTCGAGGTCGTCGGCCTCGAACAGGAGGTAGCCGCCGATCGATTCCTTGATCTCGACGAACGGGCCGTCGGTGGTCAGCGT
>Ga0137374_10007570_pt1 | contig 12915 bp, 8 predicted proteins | sample SagtaG_20_FD_104811 | JGI IMG/M metagenome (GOLD analysis project Ga0137374, IMG submission 104811) | Vadose zone soil microbial communities from Sagehorn Ranch, Mendocino, California, USA - Sage1_R_100_16 metaG | ecosystem: Environmental > Terrestrial > Soil > Vadose zone | place: USA...
CCATGCAGATCATTGACGAGCTCGAGCCCGTGCCGCGCGGGATCTACACTGGCGCGACCGGCTGGCTCGGCGCCGCGGGCGATCTCGACCTCGCGATCGCGATCCGCACCGCGCTCGTGCGGGATGGCCGTCTGACGGTGTCGGTGGGCGGCGGCGTCGTCGCCGAGTCCACCCCCGACGCGGAGCTCGCCGAGACCAACGTCAAAGCGCGCGCGTTTGCCGCCCTGGCGACCGGCTAGCCGCTCTCGCGCGAAGCGCGAGTCTGCGGCTATTTTCTGCAACCATCGATCAGCCGCTCTCGCGCGAAGCGCGAGTCTGCGGCTATTTTCTGCAACCGTCGATCAGCCGCTTTCGCGCGAAGCGCGAGTCTGCGGCTATTTGTAACGAGATCTAGCCGTTCGCGCGCGCGCGGCGCCGTTGCACGATCCCGTACGCAGCGAGCGCGAGCAGGACGAGCACGCTGCCGAGCTGGCCGACCGATAGGAACACGGGCTCGTTCACGGGCAGGTGCAGCGCCTCTGCGAAGCGGGGCGTGTCGAACGCAATCACGTAACCCCTGGCCACGTCGCCGCGGAACATCTCGACCACGAACCGCACCACCGCGTAGGCCCCGACATAGGTCATCAGCACCCGCCCGGGACGGCGGCGAAGGCGCTCGTCGAACACGACCAGACCGAGGAAGATCAGCATCTCGCCGATCGCCTCGTAGAGCTGACTCGGATGCAGCGGCGGGGTCGCGAACGAGCCGGGCGAGATCGCGCTCACCGCCACCAGCTCTTCGAACGCGACGCTACCGCGGTGGAACAGCGCGCCCCATTCGGCGCCGGTCTCCTTGCCGAAGCAGCAGCCTGCCGCCAGGCACCCGAGCCGTCCGAACGCGTGGCCGAGCGCCAGCGCGGGCGCGAACAGATCGCCGATACGCAAGAACGACCAACCCTCGCGCCGCGCGAAACGCAGCCCCATCAGCGCGGCGCCCGCGACGCCGCCGTAGAACACGAGCCCCCCTTGCCAGATCTGGAACACGCGGGTGCAGTCGTTCAGCACCGCGCCCGTGCCGCGCGGCGCGCCCGTTCCGTCGAAGCAGGCGCGCGCGTAGTCGCCCGCGTTCACGATGACGTAGACGACCCGCGAGCCGGCGAGCCCGGCGACCGTCATCCAGAACGTGGCGTCCAGCACGCGGCCACCGTCGAGCCCGTCCTCGCGCGCGCGCCGGTAGGCGAGAGAGATCCCCGCCGCCAGTCCAACCGCAATCAAGATTCCGTAGGTGCGGAGGCCGATCTCCTGGCCTCCCAAGTGGAGCGTGGTGAGGACGGGGAACAACGATCCTCCGTGACCTCTCGCTTACGTCGAGGCGGGTTCCGGCGGGGCGTCGTTGCGGTGGCGGATGACGTCGATGACGATCAGCGCGACCCCCACGCACAGCGTGGCATCCGCGATGTTGAACGCCGGCCACTCGTGCCATTTGTCGTCCCAGTGCGCCCGCCAGACGATGAAGTCGGTCACGCGCCCGTAGACGAGGCGGTCGAGCAAGTTTCCCAGCGCGCCGCCGCCCACCAGCCCGAGCGCGACGTGCTGGATCGTCGCCGCATCGGGTACGTGCTTGCGCAGATGCATGACGACGAGGACGAACGCGATCACAGCCACCACCGACAGCACCCCGCCCGGGAAGTTCTGCAGCATGCTGAATGCGACCCCCGGGTTCTCGGCGTAACGGAGGTGGAAGTATTCGAACACCACCTTCGGATCGAATGGACCGCGCGGCTTGAGGTGGGTGCGCGCGAGGATCTTGGTCCACTGGTCGAGTCCCAGACTGATCGCGGAGACGATCCCGAACACGACGTATTTTCGAACCGCTGGGCTCACGAAGGTCCTCCACCGTGCGCCGCGACCACCGCGGCGCAACGCAAGCATAGCTCGGGATCGGGCGCCGCCGCGCCGGCGGCCTCGCCGGTACGGCGCCAACAGCGCGGACAGGTGGGCGCGGGCGCCTCGTCCACGACGATCCGGGTCTCGTCGGGCGCGTCCGCGGCGTCGATGACGATCTGGGACACGACGCACAGCTCGGTCAGGTGGGGCGCGTTCCACACCCAGTTGGGCCGCTCGGCCGCGGTTGGGGTCACGTGTACGCGCGCCTCCAGCGACTTGTGCCCAGCGGCGCGAAACGCCTCCAGCGGCCGCAAGATCGCCTCGCGGCGGGGCCTGATCTCGTCGGTCCAGCGCCGGTTCGTGTTGCCTCGCGGCGCTCGCGGGTCGACCGTGTGCGTGCTGCCGTGTACGTCGAACGGCACCCCGGTCGCGCGCCCGAGCTCGTCGGCGACGTCTTGCGCGGTGAAGCACAGGATGGGCGCGACCCATGTCGCGATCGTCCGGACACTTTCATGGAGCACGGTCTGCACGCTCCGCCGGGCGCGCGAGGCTGGCGCTTCGCAGTAGAGCGCGTCCTTCACGGGATCGAGGTACTCGGCCGACACGCCGATGACGTAGTCATTGGCGAGGCGCACCACCTCGTGGAAAGCGTAGCGGCGGTAAGCGTCGAACACCTGGTGGTCTCGTTCGCGCAGCAGGCCGAGCGCTAGCAGGTCGAGCTCGCGCAACTCGTGATCCTCGAGCCGTTCGCGCGTGGGCACGAAGTCGTAGAGGTTCGACAGCAGATAGCGGCAGGTGTTGCGCAGTTTGCGGTACGACTCCGACAGCTGGTCGAGGATGGTCTTCGACCACACCACGTCCCCCTGGTAGTCGCCCGCCGCCGTCCACAGACGCAGAAGCTCGGCGCCGTTCTTCTCCACCCACACGCCGGTGTCGATGTAGTCGACCTTCACGCCCGCCGCCTTCGCCTTCGCGATGTCCGACTTCGAATACGGCTTTCCGCGCTCGTCCAGCACCCAGCCGTGGGTGAGCACCGCCTTGTAAGGCGCCTGCTTGCGCGCCGCGGTGCTGACCAGCAGCGACGAGTGAAACCAGCCCCGGTGCTGGTCCGCGCCTTCGAGGTAGAGGTCGACCTTCTCGCCGGGCGGCACCAGCTTGCCCTCGGCGACCGCCGCCCACGACACGCCCGACTCGAACCAAACGTCGACGATGTCGTTCTGTTTTTCCCAGCGCGCGCCGGGTTGGCCGCAGCGGCAGGGCAGCGTCGCCGCCGGCAGCAACGCTTCGGCGTCGCGCGAGAACCACGCGTTCGATCCGCTGTCCGCGAAGATGTCGGCCACATGCTCGACAACTTCGGCCGTGAGCAGATCATTCCGGCACGCCGCGCAACGAAACGCCGGGATCGGCACCCCCCACACGCGCTGGCGCGACAGGCACCAGTCGGGGCGGGTTTCGATCATGCCGCCGATGCGGTTCTTGCCCCACGCCGGGATCCACTCGGTCGCGGCGATCTCGTCGAGCGCCTGTTGTCGCAGCGATTCCGGGTCGCCCGCCTCGCCGAGGCGCGCGAACCACTGCTCGGTGGCGCGGAAGATGATCGGGTTCTTGCAGCGCCAGCAGCACGGGTACTGGTGGCGGATGCTGTCGCCCGGCTTGTTGAGCAGGAGACCGCGCGCCGCGAGGTCGGCGACGATGTGGGGGTTGGCATCGAAGACCCGCAACTTCTCGCCCGCCCGCGGCCCGTCCGCCCACGCCGGCAAGTCGACCTCCGCGGTGAAGCGCCCAAGCTCGTCCACGGGGGCGAAGATCTGCAATCCGTGCTCGCGCCCGACCACGTAGTCGTCGGCGCCGTGTCCGGGCGCGGTATGGACGAGCCCGGTGCCAGCCTCCAGCGTCGCGTGCCGGGCGAACCACAGCCGGTAGTCTTTGTCCGCGTCGGCGTCCGGGCGCGGGTAGGGCGCGACGTAGCGCGCTCCCTCGAGCGCGCGCAACCCGTCACGCGGGATCGGGATCCACGTGTCGGCCGAGGCGTCGATCCCGGTCGCCGCCGTGAACTCCGCCGCGCGGCCCGCCGCGATCACGAGCAGCTCACCGCCGCGCGGGACCGCGACGTAGTCGAGCTCCGGGTTCGCGACCACGGCCAGGTTCGCGGGCAGCGTCCATGGCGTGGTCGTCCAGATCACCAGCGCCGCCTTCCTGTCCTTGAGGCGCGAGTCGGCCTTGCCCAGATCGCCCACCACTGGGAAGCGCACGTAGATCGACGGCGACGCGTGATCCTCGTACTCGACCTCGGCCTCGGCGAGCGCGGTCTTGTGGGTCACACACCAGTGCACGGGCTTCTTGTCGCGGTACACGAGACCGCGGCGCACGAACGCCGCCAGCTGGCGTGCGATCGTCGCCTCGTAATCCTTGGACAAGGTCAGGTACGGGTCGTCCCACAGCCCCAGGCAGCCGAGCCGCTTGAACTCGCCGCGCATGACGTCGACGAACTGGAGCGCGTGTTTCTCGCAGCGCTCGCGGAATGCCGCGACGTCCAGCAGCTTGGCTTCCTTGCCCAGCTGCTTCTCGACCTGCTGCTCGATCGGCAGCCCGTGGCAATCCCAGCCCGGGCGGAACGTCGCGCGCTTGCCCATCATCAGCTGCGAACGGACCACGATGTCCTTCAGCACCTTGTTGAGCGCGGTCCCGTAGTGGATGCCACCGGTCGGGTAGGGCGGACCGTCGTGCAGCACGAACGCCGGCGCTTCCTCCTTGGTGCGCGCTTCGAGGATGCGCTCGTATTGGCGTTCGCGCTGCCAGCGCGCCAGCCACTCCGGCTCGCGACGCGCGAGATCGGCGCGCATCGGAAACTCGGTCTTGGGTAGGTTGAGCGTCGATTTCCAGTCCACGGGCGGGCGGATACTACCAAAGGTTTAGCTCGGAACCCTCACAGGGTTCCGAACCTCCCGCGATGAGCGCCGCGCGGCCGAGCCGCGCTACGCTCGACGCGCAAGTCCAGCTCGGAACCCTCACAGGGTTCCGAACCTCCCGCGATGAGCTCGGCGCGGCCGAGCCGCGACACGCTCGCCGCGCAAGTCCCGCACCACGCCGTGATACAAGGTTGGCCATGGACGAACGGGTGCCGTGGGACCAGTACTTCATGAACATCGCGCAGGTGGTGGCGTCGCGTTCGACCTGCCCGCGCAAGTTCGTCGGCTCGGTCATCGTGCGCGACCGGACCATTCTCTCCACCGGGTACAACGGCTCGATCCGCGGCATGCCCCACTGCACGGAGCAGGGGCACATGATGGAGAACGACCACTGCGTGGCGACGATCCACGCGGAGGTCAACGCCATCATCCAGGCCGCGAAGAACGGCGTGATGATCGACGGCGCAACGATCTACATCACCGCCAGCCCTTGCTGGAATTGCTTCAAGCAGATCGCGAACGCGGGGCTTAGACGCGTCGTGTACGGGGAGTTTTACCGAGACGACCGAATTTTCGGCATCGCGGAACGGCTCGGGGTGGATCTCGTACATGTACCCAGCCAGGTTCCAGCGCCGCAGCGCGCCTAGCAAACGTCGATTTCTAGTTGACGGATCCGTGTGGGTAGTCGAACCTTGATGTTCGATGTTGCGCCGTAGCTTACCGGCTGCAGCCCTGGTTCTGTTTCTCGGCGCCGCGCCGGGCGCGGCCAGGGCGGACGGGGACGAGCAGGAGTCCGCGTCCGCGGGCGCGGCGGAGAGCCCCGCGGCGGATCCGTCGGCGCTCATGGATGCCGAGGGTCAAGCGCCGGTCCGCAAGGCGAGCAAGCGCCGGCGCGGCAAGTCGCGCGCCAAGTTTTCCGGACGCGTGGTGCCCGAGACCCTCCTGCGCGACGATCCGTTGCCGCGGCCGTCGGGAAATCTCGACATCCTGAGCCTCGCCAACCCGAGTGACCACGCCAAGGTCAACATCTACAACAAGGACGGGTCGTACAACCTCGACGCGCTGGAAGAGATCGACCAGGTGCTCAAGTGCCGCCGTACGGACGAGAGCAAACCGATGGATCCCCAGCTGCTCACGTACCTTTCGCACGTCTACGATCACTTCGGCGGTAAGCCCCTCGAGGTCGTGTCCGGCTTCCGCAACCAGCGGAAGCAGTCGAGCAATCACTACAAGGGCACCGCCACCGACATCCGGATTTCGGGCGTCAGCATCAAGACCGTCAAGGCGTATGCGGAGACACTGGACCGCGGCGGGATGGGCATCGGCATCTATCCGCGCACCGGCTTCGTGCACATCGACGTGCGTTCGCCGCCCAGCTACCGCTGGACCGACTACTCTGGGTCGAATTCGAACGCCTCCGAGAAGCGTCCGCCCCGCGGCTGGAAGCGCAAGAAGCTCCAGAGCTGAGCTAGCGCGCGCGGGTGCGGCAGTGCCCGCTCCGATCCGCCAGGCTTTTGACCCACGCGGTGGGTCAAGTTTCGCCGGGAAGCCGTCGACGTTCGTGGCAGATGATCAGGCGCGCGAAGGAACGGGTTGCGTTCCGAGCCTTGGCGCTCGTGTTTCTTTCCATCACGTTGGCTGCGGCGGGAGGTTGCGGCGACGACTGGCCGGCCACGATCGGCGCCGCCGGGACGGGCGGCGGCGCGGGGAGCGCGGCGGGTGAGGGTGGTGCGGGCGGGACGGCGGGAGGTGACGAGGGCGGTGGTGGCGAATCGGGCACTGACGGCGGCGCGGGCATCGGGGGCGATGTCGGTGGCAGCGGCGGTGACACGGGTGGCGCTGGTGGCACCGCGGGCGAGACGGGCGGAACCGGTGGCGGGCCGGGCATGGGCGGCAGCGTCGGCGGAGCCGGCCGTGGCGGGAGCTCGGGCGGCGCCGGAATGGGCGGCAGTTTGGGCGGCGCAGGTGGTGGGGGAACGGGTGGCGGCACCGGCGGCGCCGCAGCGGGCCGAGGCGGCTCGAGCGGTGGCGCCGGCAGCAGCGGCGACGCTGGCACCGGAGGCAGCGCGGGCGGTGGGACTGGAGGAGCCGGCACTGCGGGGACGGGCGGCGGCACTGCGGGGACGGGCGGCGGCTCTGCAGGGACGGGCGGCGGCTCTGCAGGGACGGGCGGCGGCTCTGCAGGGACGGGCGGTGGCGTCGCGGGGACAGGCGGCGGTGCCGCCGGAGTGGGCGGGCGCGCTGGCGGTGGCGGCACCGCGGGCGGCGGCGTGGGCGGATGTCAGGTGGCGACCGATTGTCCGAGCGGCCGGGTCTGCGACGCGAACGCGGGGACGTGCGGGCCGTGCGTGGATGACAACGCGTGCCTCACCGGCTACGGGCCGAACCACGTCTGCGAAAACGGCAGCTGTCTCGTCGGCAACTGCCACGTATCGGCCAACTGCAGCAATGGCCGCATCTGCAGCGGCAATTCGTGCGCGCCGTGCGCGAACGACTTCGCGTGCACGGCGGGGTACGGCTCCGGGTTCCTGTGCTTTTCGGGAGGCTGCGCGCCCGGCGAATGCCGCAGCACCAGCAACTGCATGCAGGGCAAGATCTGCAACGCGAGCAACGCCTGCGTCGGTTGCCTCGCGGACGCCGAGTGTGTCTCGGCGTACGGCGGCAACCACCTGTGCGAAGGCGGGCTGTGCATCGTCGGCGACTGCCGCATCACCAACGACTGCGGCGGCGGTCGCGTCTGCAACGCGTCGACCTTCACGTGTGTGCCTTGCAGCAGTGACCCGCAGTGCGTGACCGAGGTCGGCGCCGACCACCTGTGCGTGAACGGCAGTTGCATCCCGGGCACCTGCCGGACGGCCGCCATGTGCGGGGCAGGCCAGGTGTGCGATGGCAACAGCTACATGTGCCGCGCCTGCGGCTCCGACGGCGAGTGCGTCGCCAGCCTAGGCGCCAATCAGCTGTGTGAGAACGGCGCGTGCACCCCCGGTGAGTGCCGCACGAGCGCCGAGTGCTCGAACGGCGAGCTGTGCAACGTATCGACTCACACGTGTGGGCCGTGCGCGAGCGACTCCGCTTGCATCGCGGGCTACGGCCAGAACCACCTGTGCTCGAACGGCGCTTGCGTCTCGGGCATGTGCCGCAACGCCAGCGAGTGCGGCCCGGGCCAGCTCTGCAACGCCACGCTGATGTGCACGGGCTGCGCGAACGACACCCAGTGCGTGGGCGCGTACGGCCCCGCGCACCTCTGCATTGGCAACCTCTGCGTCACCGGCGAGTGCCGTGTCTCGTCCGACTGCACGGGAGGACGGCTCTGCAACTCGTCGCGTACGTGCGTCGCCTGCGGCAACGACGCCGCGTGCAGCGCCGACCCATCGTACGGCGGTTCGACAGTGTGCGTATCGGGTGGCTGCGTGACCGGCGACTGCCATGGTTCTTCGGCCGACTGTCCGACCGGGCAGCTGTGCGGCATCTCGCAGGCCAACACCTGTGGCGGCTGCACGACCGACGCCCAGTGCACAGGCGATTCGATCTACGGCGCCGGCAACATCTGCTACCAGGGCATCTGCCAGCCCGGCAACTGCCACGGCACCAGCGCCGATTGCTCGGGCGCGCAGGCCGGCCTGGTGTGCGGCGCGTCCAACGCCAATACCTGCGGCGCCTGCGCGACGGACGCACAGTGCCAGACCGATCCGATCTATGGGTCGGCGACCATCTGCAACACCGCCACCGGCCAGCCCACGACCGGCCAGTGCGTGGGCGCGAGCTGCAGCGTCAGTGGCGCGTGCACCGCCAACCCCGGTGACTTCTGTTGCGGCGGTATCTGCACCGCGGGCAACTGCTGCATGGACGCGGACTGCACTGCTAACCCGATGTTCGGTGCCGCCTACCGCTGCGTGAACAACAGCTGCACCGGCTGCTCGGCCGCGACCGGGAACCGCTACCTCGTCGATCCGGTCGCCGGTAGTGACACGACCGCGACCGGCAGCGGGCGCGCGGGCGGCGTCGCCGCGCCGAGCTGCAGCTTCCGCACCGTCACCCGCGCGCTGCAGGTCGTCGGCAGCTTCGCCGCGCCGGGGACGCAGATCGTCATCGTCGGTCAGGCGGGCCAGACGGTCACGCTCACCGCGGGCGAGACCCTGCCGATCGTCGTCCCCGCCAACGTCACCATCTCGACCCAGACCGGGCCTATCCAGCTGAACCTGCCCGCGAGCGCGGATCCGAACTTCGCCAACATCGCCGGGTTCCAGCTGGGTGGCGATCTCGCCGGCATCGCGCCCGACGCCGCCGCGCCGATCACCATCGACGGCGGGAGCAACACCTCGGGCATCGGAATCGGCGTGTCGCCCGGCAGCGGCCGCAGCGCTGCGCTGTCGTACGTGGCGGTGCGGATGACCGGAGGCCACGGCATCGCGGTCTCGAACGGCACGCTCGCCATCGGTCCAGGCGTCACCGCCACGGGCGCCGGCACCGCGCTCAAGCGGCGCGACGGCCTCAACATCGCGGGCGGTACGGTCAACATCGCAGTCGCCAGCGGCCAGGCCGAAGTCGCGTTCAACAACAACACCCAGCACGGCCTCTACGTCACCGGCTCGGGCATCGTGAACATCACCGGCGTTCCCATCACCACGCCGGCGCCCAACGGTCAGGGCACGGTTACCGCGAACGGCAACGCGTTCGCGGGCCTGCGTATCTTCGAATCGCCCGGTGCCGCGGCGCTCAGCAGCATCGATGGCCTGGTCGCGTGGGCCAACGTCCAGAACGGCCTGCGCCTCTACGGCGGCGCGCGTACGCGGGTGCGGGGGAGCGTGTTCCTGAACAACGGTCTCAACGGTGTCTACCTGACCGCGTTCGACGGGACGGCGCCCGGCAACGATCTGTCGCAGATCGATCTCGGCCGCGCGGGCTCGCCGGGCCGCAACCATATCCAGGCGCTGCTCGGCTCGGGCCCGGATCTCGCCGGCCTGTGCGTGGCGATGTCGGGCGGCATGGGCGGGCTCACGCTGTCCGCGCAGGGCAACGTCTTCGCCGGCCCGACCGACTGCACGATGTCCAGCGCCGGCATCGTGCGCTCGGTCGTGTGTGGTGGCTACGTCGACCTCGGCGTGCTGCCCGCCCTGGGCACGACCATTACCGTCGACGTCGCGATGTGCCAGTAGCGCGATTTGGCGTATACATCCTCGTCCATGGCGACGAGGCATGTGATCTCTCTGCAGGGGTTGGGCCTCGCGTTGGCGTTCGCCGGGGTCGGATGCTCGGGAAACGAGGGAGTGCGCCCGCCCAGCTATGAACCCGTCTCGGCGGTCAGCGAGGGAAACACCTACACGCTCACGGTGGGTGACCTGCGGATCGCGGTGGATGCGGCGCTCGGGGCGCGGATCACCGAGTTTTCGTACCGCGGAACCAACGTGCTCACCGGGCCGGAGGTCAACATCGTGTCGTACGGGAGCACGTACTGGCCCAGCCCCCAATCCAGTTGGTGTGCCGCTGGCGTCGATTGTTGGCCGCCAATTTCGGCCATCGACAACAATCCGTGGACAGGCAGCATCGACGCGAGCACGAACGTCGTGACGTTGACCAGCGGCCCGGCCACGATCGCGTACTACGTGGGCTCCGAGGTGACCGTCAGCAAGCGCTTCACCCCCGTGCCCGCCAACGGCGCCATCGACGTGACGTACACGCTCACCAACACGGGAGGCCCACCGGTCTTCGTGGCGCCGTGGCAGGTGAGCCGCGTCGCCGCCACGGGCGGGCTCACATTCTTCGGTCAGGGAGAGGGAACGGTGAGCTATGCCACGGGAAGCGACCCAGCGTTCGTGTTGACGGCCGCCGAGGGAGCGCTCTGGTACCAATTCGCGCCGCTTGGCGCCCGTTCCAAGGCGTGGGCCGACGGCGCCGGTTGGCTCGCACACGTGACCAAGAAGCGGCTCTTGTACTTGCTCGCGTTCCCCGACGTGCCGACGGGCGCTGCCGCCCCCGGAGAAGCGGAGGTCGAGGTGTTCGCCGACCGCGGTGCCGGAGATTTCCTGGAGGTCGAGGCACAGGGGACCCTGACAGCCGTCAACGCTGGCGAGAGCCTGGTGTGGACCGTTCGCTGGAAGCTGCGCGAGCTTCCCGCCGGCGTGCCGGCCAGCGTGGGCAGCGGGTCGCTTTCGTCGTTCGCAGCGGCCCAGCTCGCTGAGTAGATCGGCGGCCTGGGCTCAGTCGTTCGACGCGCCCGCTAGGATCCAGGCGCGCACCACATGGACGCCGGGCCGAGGCAAACGCTTGCGCGGGGGCATCGCGGGCCGCTCACGTCGGTCGATGCGGGCGAGGAGGGGGCTCGAGTCAGGGTCACCGGCGACCACCGCGGGACCCGAGTCACCGCCGCGCAGGATGCCCTCGTAGCTATCGAGGCGGAGGTTGCGATGCGCCTTGCGCGCGCCGTGGCAACCTTCGCACCAGCGCGCGAAGATCGGCGCCACGTCGCGCGCGAAACTGGACGACGCCAGCGGGCGGAAGCGAGGCGTGGGGGAAGGGACGGCACCCGCGGCGAACGCGGCGGGCGCGAACGCGAGCGCGGCGCCCGAGCACAGCGCGGCGAGCAAGCTGCGGCGTGACAGCGCGGAAGTCCTCTCCGTTTCTTGCAATTCGGATCCTGGTCCTTTAGGGTCCAATCCACCCTAGCTCGATGTCGTCACGACAGCTGGATCTTCTCGCGTCCGGAGCCAAGGCCCCCACCCCCAAGGACGCGGGCGGCGGTCGAGGGGGCAAGCGCGGCGAACGCGGCAAGGGCGCCGGCAAGGGCGGAGGTGGCGGCAGCGGCGATGGCAATGGCGGCGATGATCCCCCGCCCACGCCGGACGCGCTGCTCTCCGAAGAGGCGCAGCGCCGTTACCTCAACTACGCGGTCAGCGTCATCACCTCGCGCGCGCTACCCGACGTGCGCGACGGCCTCAAACCGGTGCAGCGGCGCATCCTCTACTCGATGTATGCCGTCCTGCACCTCTACCCGGACGTCAAACATCGCAAGAGCGCGACCATCGTCGGCGACGTGCTCGGCAAGTTCCATCCCCACGGCGACACGTCTTGCTACGACGCGATGGTCCGCATGGCGCAGCCGTTCTCGATGCGAGAGCTGCTGGTCGACGGCCACGGCAATTTCGGTTCGATCGACGGGGATGCGCCGGCCGCCTATCGCTACACCGAAGCACGGCTCGCCCCGCTCGCCGCCGAGTTGCTGAGCGAGATCAAGCAGGGAACCGTCGACTTCCGTCCCAACTACGACGGCACGACAGAAGAGCCGATCGTACTGCCGGCGAAGATCCCGAACCTGCTCGTCAACGGTTGCACCGGCATCGCGGTCGGGATGGCGACCAACATCCCGCCCCACAACCTGGGTGAGGTGTGCGAGGCCGCGGTCGCGCTCATCGACGACCGCAAGCTCGAGACCAAGGACCTGCTCAAGTACATCAAGGGTCCCGACTTCCCGACCGGCGGCCAGATCACCAACAGCAAGAAAGAGATTCGCGAGATCTACGAGGCGGGGCAGGGCGGCATCCGCGTTCGCGGCGAATGGAAGAACGAGTCTGGCGGCAAGGGAAACGACCGCATCATCGTCACGTCGATCCCGTTCGCGCTCGAGAAGTCCGGCGTCATCGAGCGCATCGCCGACGTCATCATCGCCAAGAAGTTGCCCATGCTGCTCGACGTGCGCGACGAGTCCACCAACGACGTCCGCATCGTGCTCGAGCTGCGCCCCGGCGCCGATCCCGCGATGGTGATGGCGTACCTCTACAAACACACGCCGCTCGAGCAGAGCTTCCACGTCAATCTGACTTGCCTGGTCCCGACCGAGAACAAGGAGATCGCGGGCCCGCTGCGTGTCGATCTCGCGGCCATGCTGCGCGAGTTCCTCGAGTTCCGCGAGCAGACGGTTCGCCGCCGGTTCGAGTTCGAGCTGGCGGAGATCGAGCGCCGCATCCACATCCTCGAGGGCTTCGCGACCATCTTCGACGCGCTCGACGAGGCGGTGCGCATCATCCGCAAGTCGGACGGTAAGGCCGACGCCGCCGTCAAGCTGTCGAAGCGCTTCGAGCTGTCCGACGTGCAGACCGAGGCGATCCTCGAGCTCAAACTCTACAAGCTGGCGCGGCTCGAGATC
>Ga0137374_10007577_pt1 | contig 12903 bp, 14 predicted proteins | sample SagtaG_20_FD_104811 | JGI IMG/M metagenome (GOLD analysis project Ga0137374, IMG submission 104811) | Vadose zone soil microbial communities from Sagehorn Ranch, Mendocino, California, USA - Sage1_R_100_16 metaG | ecosystem: Environmental > Terrestrial > Soil > Vadose zone | place: USA...
TGACCAACTGGCGCAGCCTGGGGCGGAAGCGCTGCCTGCCATTCGCCATTTTCTAAGCTCCAATGCTCCAATGCCGATGTGGAATTCGACCGGCTCGCCGAGACCCGAGTGCCGCGCGACATCCGCGCGTTGACCGATGCCGTGGTGCCGTTCTCGCTGCGGCTGGCGCTGTTTGATGTCGTTCGGCAAATCGGCGGACAAGAGGCGGAAGAACTTCTCGCCGAAACGCTGGGCCGCACTCAGCGCGGACTCGAAGTTGCCTGCCTTACGCAACTGCTGGAGGAAATGGCGTTCGGCAAATATCGCGATAACGCACTGGCTGCCGCGCAAGCGTTGCTCAATGGCGGGGGAACCGACCGGTTGCAGCGCGATTATCTCTTCAGCGTCCTGCGCCGTTTCAACGACGCCTCATTCGCCGGCACGGCGCAGGCGCAGTTGGTGCAGGCCGATGGCCGCATTGACCGCGGCGCATTGCGTTACTTGCAGCAATCCCTCGGCGAACAGAGCGTGGCCATCGCCGCGCAGTTCTACAAGGATGGCCGCATCACCGAGGCCGACAGCCGCGAGCCCTTGGCGCGCGTGGCGCTGACCTACGTGGGCGCGAACGGGCAAGCCGCTCAACTGTGGCACACCGCCATCAACGACCCGGCGCTCAAACCCGCCCAACGACGCGAGCTGGTCCTGGACCTCGACCAGGACGGTTTGCAAAACGACAAGACGCCCACCGCTGCCGACCTGCCCATCGTCGCCAACCGCCTTGCGCTCACACAGGCCTATCTGCAACAGGACTACGTGCAGAACGACCCCTTGCTGAACAAGGCATTTCTCGAAGCCAACAAGGATTTGCAAAAGCTGTTGGAACGGGGCACGGCGGCAGCGATCACTGCCGGCGCTGCGCCTGCGCAGCCGCGGAGGTGAACTTCGGGCTTCGCGTTTTGGCGAGTCAAAGCCGCTCCCATGTTAGTGGCCGTTGTCAGGAGCGCGGGCGCGAATCCGATGGGCCGCCGCCGCGAACCGGGTGGGAGAATTGTTGCCTTGCCATCCACAACACGGCGTGCAGAACATCGGCGCCGGTAAATCCGAAACAAAAACCATTCTCCGTGAACCACGGAGCGTCAACAAAACGACTCTTTATCTATTTATGAAGCCCATCCTCGTTCCCTCCGACGGAGGGAATAAGCTAAGCGTCCTCGGCCTCGCCATGAACGTCCGCATCCACGGCCGCGACACCGGCGGCGTCGTAAGCGTGGTGGAATCGATTGACCAACCGGGCTCAGGGCCACCCCCGCACATTCATCATCGCGAGGACGAGACGTTCCAGGTGCTCGAAGGCGAATACGAATTCACCTGCGGCGAAAAGACCTTCACGGCGCGGAAGGGCGCGACCATTTTTGCGCCGCGCGGGGTGCCGCACACCTTTCGCTACGTCGGCCAGACACCCGGCCGGATCATGTGCACCATCACGCCGGCGGGCTTTGAAGGTTTCTTCGAGGAAGTCGGCGCGCTGAGTCCGCAGCAGCAGGAGATTCCACGCGTGATTGAGATTGGGAAAAAATACGGGCTGGAGATCCTGCCGCCGCCCGGCGCGTGAGCGTTGGGAGTTGACGCGGAGCGCGACTCTGCGAGTCGCAGCAGGTTTGCCAGCAAGGAGGACGTTCGATAATCTCGATGCGTCCTATCGTCCGGAAGTGCTGCGGGTCATCCCGGATTGCAAAACGAAAGGATTCTCACGCCCGCCGACAAGCCCATCGTCGCCAAACGTCTCGCGCTCACGCACGTCTATCTGCAATAGGACTACGTGCAGAACGACGCCGTGCTGAACAAGACGCTTTTGGAAAGCAACAAGGACTTGCAAAGGCGTCTGGAACGCGGCACGGCGGGGTCGATCACTGCCGGTGCAACACGAGCGCTGCCTGGGAGTTGAGATTCGGCCTTTCCGCTTTAATGCTATGCCTTGTCACCAACATTGGAAGCTGGTCAAATCGTTCTATGGCAAAGTGTATGTTTTGTGGCGGCGGCAAGAGCAAAGAGCACATCGTTTCGCAATGGATTCTAAGGGACTGCGACTTGAGTAACACCGAGTGCCGCATGGGATTCGGGATGCAGCAGCCTGGAGGCGGAATGGACTCCATTACCGAACCGCTTTATCTGACCAAGTTCTGCACGATGGATGTTTGCGAAACCTGCAACAACGAATGGATGAGCCAACTGGAAAATGGAGTGAAGTCCGTTCTCCATCCCTTTCTGCAAAAAACATGGCCGGAAAACGATAAGGAACTTTTTCGCTCCCTGTTTCTTCACAGTGGGGTAATTGCCCGGTGGCTCTTGAAAACGGCCTGCACGTTTGGTGCGAAGATGTCGGTCGAAGTGCCAGAGCAAATCCGTACGAGCCTGCACCAAGATGAAATTCCGGTCGGGATTTCGGTAGATATGACCTACAACAAGGAGTTTGGGCTTTACATGGCTATGTCTCGGCAATGGAACGTGCTGAAGGATGAAAGACTAAGCACAATGCACCTCGAAAGGAAGAGCTTCCGTTTGACGTGGCAAGTGCGTCACTTGGCGATGCGCCTTAGTTACTTCCCTCGATGCGAAGAACACATGCTGAAGCCTAGGTTTCCCGTGCGCATCTACCCAAAGTTTGGAATTTCGCCCGACTATCTTGAGAACGGCATTACTAAGCGAAGCTTTCACTACGAGACGCTTCGGCAGTTGGAAACCGAGACAGTTTATTTCTATCGCGGTATAGATGACCCAACGCACCCGAATTCGCAGCACCGGCATTTGGTAGTTGCAGCAAGTTGAGGCGTCATGCCTCCTAAATTTTCCTCAGCGGCTTTTCCACGTGCGCCTTTAGCCCCGCATCCAACTTGATCAGCGGCCGCTAGGCTAGGCGCGCTTGAAGTTTCGCACAGAAGCCATTGTGGCGCGTCCTTGATAGATTGCAGTATGCGGCTCGAGCGGCAGCACTTCTTTTCCCACGCAGCCTCGTTCGCGCAGCAATTGGTGGCGCGCTCCGCCAACCCGCGCAAGCCGGAGGCTTGCCAGAAGGTAGCCGGGGGTCGAGGAGCGTAGCGACGACCCCCGGATCGCAGCGCCGTTCTGGCACCCCTGCCGGGGTGCGGTCGCTTCGTACATACACCGGGGGTAATCGCTGACGCTCAACCCCCGGCTACCTTCTGTCATCCCTCCGGGATGTTGCGGCCAGCGATTTCGCCCCATTCGCCTTCCCCGCTGCATCCATCTTGATGATCGGCGGCCAGCGCTGTTTGAAGCCTTCGCCCGGCAGCCACTTCATCGCGTCCATGTCCCCCTCGTAGCATCCGGCGTGAGCCGGGTCATCTTTTTTCGCGAGCGTCTAACTTGCGCCACCCTGCGTGGCTGGTCGATCACTTCCCAAAAAGTCCGGCACGGCTCAGGCGGACTGAAGGCTGCGTCAGGAGCTTAAAATTTGCCCGCAAGGCCGCGTCCACTTCGGCTTGAAAAACCCTGCGCGGGACGTGGAGCCTGGGCTCGACCAAAAGCAGCTTCCCCTCAGGATTCAGCGTTTCGTGCATCTCGGCAAACAAAGCCGCGGCACTCGGGACTTCGTGCACCATCCAGAACGCCAGCACGAAATCGACGCGGGCTGAAAGCCCGACGCGGCCCGGTGCGCACACATGGAGTGCAACGCGATCCTGCAATTCGGCCCGCACGACGCGTTGCTGGACCTTGGCAAGCATCGCGGGCTGAAGGTCAGCCGCAATCACCCGGCCCGAAGGACCGACCCTCCGGGCGAGTGCGACGGTGAACACGCCTGAACCACAGCCGAGATCAAGGACGGTCGATCCCGGCGCAACAAGCCCGCCAAGGATGGTTTCGGAATTGTGCAGCCGGCGGCGCAACGGATTGTCGATGACCCACGCAAACCGAGCCGGACAGACAGCCGACGATGGCGCGTCCATGTCCTCTTCGTAGCATCCGGTGTGAACTGGATCACGCCTTTTCCACAACACTGAGACGCGCCCCACATCGTCGTCACCGCGCAAGGACGCTCGACGACATGGAGATTATTACTTCAGCTCCAATGTACGGATCTGGCCGTCGGCGTGCTCCAGCGTGACCAGCCTCGGCTCGATGCCTTTCACGCGCCAGCCGGCAACGTTGTCCCCAACGACTACCGTTTGGCCGCTGAGGATGGCAGACGGTTTCGTGGAGTTGTAAAAGATGCCCTGGAGGCGGAACGACGGAATCGGCGCACGCGCAGCGACGACGTTCGTGCCCCGGACCGGCGTGCGCGCGCCCGGCGAGATTGGCTCGCGGTTGTGCGCTTGAGTCAACCGGAACTGCCGCTCGTCCTTGGCGGCGAACACGCCCAGCCATGACCCACCCGCCAAAGCCAGCAGAGCGAGCACCAGCACCACGGCGGTCGATTGGCCGCGCGTCGCGAAAAATCCGGTCTCCGAATCGCCAGCATCGTCGGCCTTGAACGCCTGGCGGGCCAGGCCGCACAAGACCAGTCCCGTCAGCAACGTCACAGGAATCGCCCAAAGGTGAATCTTCGCCAACAGTATTGGCGCCGTGAAGACCCACACGGCCGTCATGCCCAGAAAACAACCCGCAGCGAACAGCAGGCCCATTAGAATGAGCACGGGCATCACACGGATCGTCGCACCGACTGGAAGAAGGATAAACATCGTCATTGAGAATGCGTCCGCCCGGCGAAAGACAACTCGCGGCTGCGATTCATGTTCCGAGAGAATCGGAGGCAGACGGAAGGATTTTAGCACGGCCCGTGACGGTTAAGGTCGGCTGCCGATGGGTAAAGCCGGGACTGTAGCCAACTCACGCCCGCCATCGCAACCGCATCGATGCTGATGAGCGGCGGCGGCCCGGGACCTCAGCGAACTTCTCTCGTGGGTTGCTGCGTTGCGTGCTTGTTGGGTTTCATTTCGATGCTTCTTTGAGGACGAGGGCGAGCGTGAATCCGTCATATCCCTTGCAGCCGACGGTTTGGATGGTCGTCGCGCTTACGCGCCGTTCGGCCGACACCATGTCGTGAAAGCGGCGCATTCCGCGCACGTTGGGATCGGTGCTGTTGGCGTCCGCCAAGGCCCCCTTGCGAACAACGTTGTCGGTGATGATGAGGCTGCCGGCGCGGGAGAGCTTGAGTGCCCACGCGAAGTAGTCGGGAGTCGACGGCTTGTCGGCATCGATGAAGATGAGATCGAATGGCCCGCACTTCTCCGCGGCGAGTTGCGGCAGGACATCGAGCGCCTTGCCCAGGCGCAGTTCGACGACGCCCGCCAGGCCCGCCCGCGCGATGTTCGCCCGGGCGACCTCGGCGTGTTTCGGATCCGCTTCCAGCGTGATCAGGCGGCCGCCGGGTGGCAGCGCGCGCGCAAGCCAGATCGTGCTGTATCCGCCCAGCGTGCCGATTTCGAGGATGGTGTGCGCGCCGCGGACCTTCGCCAGCAGGTGCAATAGTTTGCCGTGCGCCGGAGAAACCTGAATCGCCGGCAGGCTGGCCTCGACGCTGGCGCGCAGCGCTGCATCCAGCGCCGGGTCGGGCGGAATGAGCAAGTCGTCGATGAAACGGTCAACGGCTGTCCACTGTTCTTCGTTCATTTGGATGCCGCTCAATGCTTCAACAAGTTCTTCCGCACGTATTGCGGCCGAAAGGTGAAGACGTTCGGGTCGCGCGGGTCGACACTTGCCTTGAGCCAATGCACGTCGGGATTTCCGAACGTCTCGACGCGGGTGAAATTCTCGATGCGCCGCTTGCTCCGCGAGCCGAGCAGCGGCTGGTCGATGCGGAAGTAATGGGTGTCGCCGTGAACGAGCACGACCGGCTTGCCGAACGCGAGGGTCTCGCGCTCCAGCACCTGGAGCATCTCGTTGAAGCCCCGCCGGACCCGGTTCGTGGCTCCAAGATCGAAATGCGGGTTGGCTTGCATGATGATCATCACGGCGCGGAACTGCTCGCGTGTGGCCAGGGCGAAGGCCTCTTGAATCCAGGCGATGTTCGCCGCATTGCGCGGGCCGAATTCCGGCGTGCCGAAATGATTGTCGTCGCCCGGCACGTTCAGCCCCGCGAACACGACGCGGCCATCGACCCAACGGACGTTCTCGCGGAACTGCGCGAACGCCGGAGTCTTGCTCTGGCGAAGCAGCGGCATTGGCCGCTGGCCCAGTGAGAGGTCGCCTTGCGTGAACAACGCCCGAAGCTTCTCAAGCCGTTCCTCGGGCACGAACGCGTTCGTCTTCACCTTCCCGCAGTCGCTCCATTCGTTGTCGCCGAACAGATAGATGAACGGAGGACGGATGGTCGCGAACTGCCGCGCGCGCGCCTCGAAATACTCATCCGTGCAGGGGCTCGAGCCGCTCTTGATGTCGCCGTTGTGCACGACGAAGGCGAGCTGAGCCTGATTCAGCTCGTCGATCATGTTGGGGAAAAGGTTCGTCTCCTGGAGGGCGTCGTACGGCACGTCGCCGATCAGCGCGAAGTCAAATGGCCGGTCGGCATACTCCGGCTCCGCCGCGCCCGCGACTGAGACCGGCCCCAGCCCAATCGCGGCGACCAGGCCGGCCTTGGCCATCGATTTCAAAGACGCAAACAAGCCTGCGAAATAGCGCTTCATAACGTGTGATAGGCAGGGACTCTGGGCGAGCGCCTCCCGGCTTGTCGAATTGAAAAGTGAACACAGGAGCGCGGACAGCCATGTCCGCGCGACGTTAAGCTGTAACTACAATTCACGCGGACAAAGCTGTCCGCGCTCCTTTTTTCAGTCCGCCACGGCTCAACCCAGCTCGACGCTGCTCCACCGCTCACCGGCTCGCAGGACCTTGAACGGTTGTCCCAGCCGCGTCGCGGACTCGACGAAAGCCTCCGGGGACACCGTGTTGAACTCGAACATCTCGAAGTGGCACGGGATGACGAGCCGGACGCCGATGTCTTTCGCCAGCGAAGCAGCTTGGGGTCCATCGAGATTGCCGGCCACGCGCCGCCCCGACTGATCGCCATTGATCGGCAGCAGCGCCACGTCGATGGGCCAGCGCCGCAGCCACTCTTCCATCCCCTCGTAGCGTTTCGTATCGCCGGCGTGATAGAGCGTCCACGGCCCGGCTTCGACAACGTAGCCCAGGAACTTGTGCCGGCCGGACTCGTCCCGTTCCAGCGTGTTGTGGGCGGCGGGCACGGCGTGAATCCGAAAGTGCCCGACCTCCCGGTGTTGGCCAGCCTCCAGCCCGATTGGCAACTCCACAGGACATTCCAGCCGGTCCGCGACGAACTCGCGGTTGGCCTCTGGGATGACAAGTTGTGCGCGCGGATTGGCGCGCAACAAGGGGACGAGCGTCTCCTTGTCCAGATGGTCGGTGTGGTTGTGGCTGGAAGTGATGACGTCCACAAACTTCATCCGCTCGGGCGCGATCACCCGTTCGGTCATGCGAACGTGCGGTTTGTCGGTCGCGGCGTATTTCGAGGTCAACGAATCCGAGAGATAAGGATCGAACAACAAATGCCGGCCCTGCCACTGGGCGAGGAAACCGCTTTGCCCGAGCCACCAGAGGTGAAGCTGCTCAGGCGCCTCATTTCTCGCCCGCAAGACGTCGTCGAGGAACGCGTCATCCTGGAGAGCCGGTTTGATCATGCCGGCCTGTTGGTATGCGAAGCCTGACCGACAGACCATCCTCAAATCGAGGTTTTAACCCCGGCCTTTGGCGTCGTCCGACGTGATGATCGCCGTGTCGCCCAGCGACATGCCAGCCTTGCCCAGCGCGTCACGAAACGAAGTTTCGATGTCGGCGCGAGCCTTGACTCGGTATTCGCCAAACGGGTTCGACTCGAGCCAGCCGTCCATTTCGAGGCGCCGGAGGATCGGGCGCGCCCAATTCTTGTCCGCATTGAACCACTTCCGGTTGCCGACGTTCTTGGAGACCTCCGTGGCGGAAATGTAGACCAACGGCGACCTTCTCAGGTAGTCGAATACTTCTTTCTCAATGGGGTTCAGCGATTCCATACTGAGACTACACGCTATAATATCGGCAGAGACCTCCTGTCGGTGAAGCGAGAATGGATGCGCTCAGCGCCTGTCCGCCTTGCGGATCGGGGGACTTGCCGACGCCGCGGCGGCGGGCTAGAAAACCCTCTGGCTGTGGCGGATAACCAGCCGAGTCCGGCCGCCGGCCGAAACCGCATGACCTCGAATTTCCACCAAGTGACGACCGATGTTTGCGCGTTCATCCGCGCGGAGGATCCGTCGGAGGAACGATTCAATCAGTTGGCCCTCAGGCTCTGCTCGTACCAATTCCAGCACAACCTGGCTTGGCGCCGGCTCTGCGAGGCGCGTGACTGGACGCCGGGAAACGTCGACGATTGGCGGCAAATCCAGGCGGCGCCGGCCTCGGCCTTCAAAGAACTGGAACTCACGACCCTGCCGCCCGAGCAGCGTGCCGCGGTCTTCCATTCCAGCGGGACGGCCGCACAATCCCCGAGTCGTCATTTTCACAACCTCGAATCACTCGCGGTGTACGAAGCCTCGTTGCTGGCGTGGTCTGAGCCGCATCTCAAACTCAGGGACGGTTCCCTTCCGCAACTGCTGTTCCTGACTCCTCCTCCTGCGCGGGCGCCTCGTTCATCTCTGGTCCACATGTTCGAGACGATTCGCCACGCGCATCCGGACGGTGGCGGCCGGTTTTTTGGCGGTGTCGACGCGAATGGAAACTGGACGATCTGCCGGGGTGAATTGGACCAGGCGCTGGGCGGCAGCCGGCCCGTCGCGCTGTTCGGCGCGGCGTTTCAGTTCGTGCATCTGCTCGATTCTCCGGCCGCAACGGCGCTTCACATCGATCTTCCGTCCGGTTCGCGCGTCCTGGAAACCGGCGGCTACAAAGGCCGCTCCCGGTCCCTGACGCAGGACCAACTCCACACCCTCATCGCCAAGAGACTCGGAGTTCGCCGCGACCACATCGTCTGCGAGTACGGGATGAGCGAACTGAGCTCCCAGGCGTACGACACCGCAATCGGCTTATCACGTCCCACGCATCACGCACCACGCCTTTTCCGCTTCCCGCCTTGGACCCGCCTCCAAATCGTTTCCCCCGAGACCGGCCGCGAAGTCGCCGATGGTGAAACCGGACTCATTCGCGTTTACGACCTTGCGAATGTCGCGTCCGTGCTCGCCGTTCAGACCGAAGACCTGGCGATTCGCCGTGGGGACGGATTCGAGTTCGTCGGGCGGGCGGCTGGCGCCGAGCCGCGGGGCTGTTCGTTGACGACCGCTTAAGTCGCGCACGTGTGCCCGATGAACCTGCCGAACTATTTCCTGGCCGACTTGCCAACTGAAGCAACGCTCTCACCTGCGATCGTCAGCGAAGCCTCCCAGACGCTCAGGCGCAACCGCGCTCAGTTCCTCGCCGGTCGCACCACGGAAAGCCTCATTGATTTTCTGGCGGGTATCGCCGCCGAGTGGCTCGACTCCGGCCATTCCTTTCGGCGGCTCGCCTTGGAAGAGGGCCCGGCTGTGTTGCGCTTCTCTCGAGCCACGCTGGAGCGCGGCCTCGGCGCATTTTTCGCCGAACTGACCGCGGACAATCTTCGCGCCCTCGTGCTCCAGGAACTCGGCCATGCCCGGCGGCTCGATGGCTTCTGTTCGTCGGCCGTCGAACGCGAAACCGGCCAGAGCGCGCTGGCCCTTGGACCCGAGCTCCTCGTCCACATCGCGCCCGGCCATCTTCCGAATCCGGCGCTGATGAGCATTGTGCTCGGCCTGCTCGTGCGCTCGGCTCAGTTCGTCAAGTGCGCCCGGGGTTCCTCGCTGATTCCGCGCCTCTTCGCCCATTCGATTTACGAAGCCGACCACAAGCTCGGCGCGTGCCTGGAACTGGCCGAATGGCCTGGCGGCAGCGAGGAGCTCGAAGCCGCCCTCTTCTCCGAAGCGGGTTGCGTCACCGCCACCGGCAACGACGAGACGCTCGACTCCATCCGCCGCCGCCTGCCGTCGCGCGCGCGCTTTCTCGGTTACGGGCACCGCGTCAGCTTCGGTTACGTTGCGCGCGAAGTTCTTTCCAGCGCAGGCGCCCGCCGTGCCGCCCGCGATGCGTCGGAAGACGTTGCCGCGTGGGACCAGCAAGGGTGCCTTTCTCCGCACGTGTATTACGTCGAAGAACGCGGAGCGGTTGACCCGGCCCAATTTGCCGCGATGCTCGCCGAGGAACTCGCCCGTCAGGAAACCGAATTTCCCCGCGGCGAGCTGCTCGTCCACGAATCCGCCACCATTACTCTCAAGCGCGACTTCTACCGCGTGCGCGCCTCCGCCTCCGCCGAAACGCAGCTCTGGTCGAGCGAAGGCGCGACTGCATGGACCGTCGTTTACGAGGCCGATCCGCGCTTCCAGCTTTCCTGCCTGAATCGATTCGTCTACGTGAAGCGGGCCTCGGACCTCGACGACGTCCTTCATCACGCCGAGCTGGTTCGCGGCCAGGTCTCCACCGTCGGTCTGGCCGCCGCGGGCGAGCGCGAGAACGAGTTGGCGGCGCAGCTTGCCCGCTGGGGTGTCACGCGCCTCTGCCCCATCGGCCAGATGCAGCGTCCCCCGCTGACTTGGCGCCACGACGGAAGGCCCGCGCTGGCCGATTTGGTGACGTGGAGTGGGTGGGAGCGGTGAAGCCGGCGTAAAACGTGAAACGTGAAACGTGAAACGTGAAACGTGAAACGTGAAACGTGAAACGTGAAACGTGAAACGTAAATCCGGCGGGAGCATTGCTTCCCAGGGGACGAGTTGCGCTTACGGCTTACGTTTTACGTTTTACGTTTTACGTTTTACGTTTCACGTTTTACGTTCTACTCACCCTCCGTGAATCCCTACGAACAATTCGTCTCCGCCCTCGCCAATATCCACCGCGACGCCCGTGGCCTGCCGCTCGGTGGCTTCCCGATGCCCGCGCATCCGCGGCCCGCCGCCGACGCCCCGCGCGCGCTCATTTTCTCGCCGCACCCGGATGATGAAGTGATCATTGGCGCGCTTCCCTTGCGGCTGCTTCGCGAGCTCAATTGGCGGGTCGTTAACGTCGCCGTCACCCAAGGCAGCAATCCGACACGGCAGGCCGAGCGCTGGCAGGAACTGACCGCCTGCTGCGCTCACATCGGATTCGGCCTCGTGCAAACCGCCCCCGGCGGCCTCGAGGGCATCAACCCGGCGGCCCGCGCCGCCGACCCTGCGGTGTGGAGCCGGTCCGTCGCGCGCATCGCCGACATCCTCCGCGAACACCAACCCCGCGCCATCTTCCTCCCGCACGACGATGATTGGAACGTGACCCACATCGGCACGCATCACCTGGTTGTCGATGCGCTCAAGAGCCTCGGCCCGCGCTTCGAATGTCTCGCCGTCGAGACCGAATTCTGGGGCGCGATGCGCTCGCCCAATCTCATGGTCGAATCGACCGAGCGCGACCTGGTGGACCTGCTCGTCGCGCTCTCCTTTCACGCGGGCGAAGTGCGGCGCAATCCGTATCACGTCCGGATGCCCGCATGGCTCATCGACAACGTGCGCCGCGGCAGCGAACTGGTGGGCGGCCAGGGCGGCCCCGCGCCGGACTTCCAATTTGCCACGCTCTACCGCTTGCGCCGGTGGCGAGACGGACAATTCGAACACATGTTCAAAGGCGGCGAGTTCCTCGGCACCAGGGAATCTCCTGCAAGTTTGTTCTCGTGAACCGGAGGCCGACGAGGCTCACCGTAATGGGCCAGCCGACCCGACTGGCGAATTCCTGCAATCGGCCTCAGTGGCAAGTTGAGCAAGGGCGCGACTTTTCGGAGGTCCGGTGTTAGTATTCCAGTATTACGATGAATGCCACGCCGCTCTTCGTCATTTTGCTGCTTGTGGGGACGGCTGGCAGCGCACTTGGGCAAGGGACCCTTGAATGGGGAAATTTCTTCACTGACACTCTGCGTGCGCCCGTTTACGGCCCCATCCCGAACTATCCGACCTGCGTGCTGACGGGTAACACGCCGACTGGCATTCCCGCCGGCACGCAGGACTACGGGGGCGCGCCATTGTTGTCGGGCACTGGTTTTACGATGGCGATTTTTGATGGCGGCAGCGAAAGCGAGGCGCGGGCCGCCATTTCGCATCTGGGCAGCGCGCCTTTTCGGTCGGGCCTCGCTGCGGGTTTCGTCAATTCATTCACCGTGACGGATCCGGTCCGTCCACCTGGAACCACAGGGGTTCATGTCCAGTTCCGCGCGTGGGACAACCAAAACGGAACGATTACGTCCTGGGCGCAGGTGCTTGCCTCAGGAGGCATGGTCCCCTTCGGCTATTCAGACGTGTTCACCATCGGACCTCTGGGCGGCACGGATCAATTCGGTATGACCCATCCCACGCCGCTGACGACCGGCTTCCGCAGTTTCAATCTTTCTTTGACCGGCCTTGGCCCAGGCGATTTGCCTGGTTGTCCCGTACCCGAGCCCTCGACCTGGGTAATCCTTGCTGGCGCGGGAAGTCTCTTCCTGGCCTGCCGTCGCCGGTGAGGGCGTGGTCGCGCACGGTGAGCCGGAAACAGGGCAGGCCGCTCGCTTGCCCGGCGCCGCAGGCGCGACCCTGTTTCGCCGATTCGCGGCCAGGGCAGGCGAGACGCTTGCCGTACATTGGGCGCCTCCGATCAGACGCTTACGAATCCGGCCAGGCTATGGCGAGATCGAGAGGCGGTAGAAGCGCGTGTCGTTCGTCGGGCCGATGTCGAAGAAAAAACTGCGCACGTTGGGATTCACGTATTGGCCCATGTTGATCCATGCGTCAAGAAGGGTGGAGCGGACTTCGACTCGCACGGGACGCAGCGGCGTCGAGTCGTACGTGAGCCGAACTGCGTCGGCGCCCCATTCCGGGATGAAGAAGTGGTCAATGTCCGTGATCATCGGCTGCA
>Ga0137374_10007582_pt1 | contig 12899 bp, 13 predicted proteins | sample SagtaG_20_FD_104811 | JGI IMG/M metagenome (GOLD analysis project Ga0137374, IMG submission 104811) | Vadose zone soil microbial communities from Sagehorn Ranch, Mendocino, California, USA - Sage1_R_100_16 metaG | ecosystem: Environmental > Terrestrial > Soil > Vadose zone | place: USA...
TCAGGCCTGGGCGCTGTGCGGCGCCCGGGTCTCGCAGATGGACGCGCAGGAACACGACGCGCTGCTCGCAGCGGTGAGCCACCTGCCGCACCTGCTCGCGTTCGCGCTGGTGCACGAGGTGGCGGGGCGGGAGAATTCGGCGCAGCTTTTTTCGTTCGCCGCAAGCGGCTTTCGCGACTTCACGCGCATCGCCTCGAGCCACCCCGAGATGTGGCGCGACATCTGCATCGCGAACCGGGATCGTCTTACGGCGGAAGTCTCCCGCTTCTCCAAGAAGCTGGATGCGATGAGAAAACTGCTCGAAAAGGGCGACGGCGCGGCGCTCGAGAAGCTGTTCGCCGAAGCGCGCGAGGCGCGCAACCGATGGCTTCGCTCGAGCTGAAGCCGATGCGCGGCGCCGCCGGCACGGTGCGGCTTCCCGGCTCGAAAAGCATCTCCAACCGCGTCTTGCTGCTCGCCGCGCTCGCCGCCGGCGAGACCGAGGTGCGGGGCCTGCTCGACGCCGACGACACGCGCGTGATGCGCGACGCGCTCTCGAAGCTGGGAGTCGAATTCGCCAACCACCGCATCAGGGGCGTCGGCGGACCATTTCCGGTGAAGCACGCCGAATTGTTCCTCGGTAACGCCGGCACCGCGCTGCGGCCGCTCACCGCTGCGCTGGCGCTCTCGAACGGCGATTACCGGCTATCGGGCGTGCCGCGCATGCACCAGCGGCCGGTCGGTGACCTGGTGGACGCCTTGCGTTCGATCGGGGCGCGCATCGACTATCTCGGCGCCGACGGCTATCCGCCCCTGGCGATCTACTCGGGAAGGATCGCTGCCTCGAATGTGAAGGTGAAAGGCGAGGTCTCGTCGCAATTCCTCACGGCGCTTCTGATGGCGCTGCCCCTGGCGCAGGCCGATTCGAAGATCGAGGTGCACGGCGAGCTGATCTCCAAGCCCTACGTCGACATTACGCTCAACGTGATGCGCCGCTTCGGCGTGGCGGTTTCGCGGGACGGGTGGCGCTCGTTCGGCGTTCCGGCGGAAAGCTACGTCAGTCCCGGGAAGATCCTGGTCGAAGGCGATGCGTCGTCGGCGTCGTACTTTCTCGCCGCCGGCGCGATTGGCGGCGGGCCGGTGCGCGTCGAAGGCGTCGGGCGCGTGAGCATTCAGGGCGACGTGCGCTTCACCGAGGTGCTCGAGCGCATGGGGGCGCGCGTCTCGAGCGGCGACGACTGGATCGAGGTATCGGGAGATAGGAGACTCAAACCCATCGATATGGATCTCAATCACATTCCGGACGCCGCGATGACCGCGGCAGTCCTGGCGCTGTTCGCCGACGGGCCGAGCCGGCTCGCCAATATCGGCAGCTGGCGCGTGAAGGAGACCGACCGCATCGCTGCGATGGCCAAAGAGCTGAGAAAACTGGGTGCGACGGTAGAGGAGGGCGAGGACTTTCTGAGAATCGTTCCCGGGAAGCTGGCAGCCGGCGTTTCAATCGACACCTACGACGACCACCGCATGGCGATGAGTTTCTCGCTGGTCGCGCTCGGCGGCGTGCCGGTGACGATCAACGATCCACAATGCGTCGCCAAGACATTTCCTCGGTTTTTTGATTTTCTGGAAAAAATCGTCTCGTGAGCGTGCCGGTGATCGCCATCGACGGGCCTTCCGCGTCGGGTAAGGGGACGATCGCGCGGCGCGTCGCCGACGCGCTCGGCTTTCACTACCTCGAAAGCGGCGCGCTCTACCGGCTGGTCGCGCTCGCCTCGCTGCGCCGGGGTGTGAGGGACGAGATCACGCTCTCGAAAATCGCTGCCGACATGGAGGTTTCTTTCCTGAAGGACAAAGTGCTGCTTGAAAAGGACGACGTCAGCGATGCGATAAGAACCGAGGCGTGCAGCAACCGCGCCTCCGAGGTGGCGAAGCTGGCGCTCGTGCGCCAGGCGCTGCTCAAGCGCCAGAGGGCGTTCCGCCAGCCCCCCGGGCTGGTGGCCGACGGCCGCGACATGGGCACGGTGGTGTTCCCCGACGCGACACTCAAGGTGTTCTTGACAGCGAGCCCTGAAGTAAGGGCCGAACGGCGATATAAGCAGTTGATAGACAAAGGAATCCATGCTAATCTTCGCGCCCTTTCCCGGGACCTTGAGGAACGGGACGCGCGCGACGCAAGCCGCGTGGTCGCGCCCCTGGTCCCAGCGCCCGATTCGCAAGTACTCGATTCGACGGCACTTTCGGTCGAACAGGTAGGTGAACAGATTTTGAATTTGTACAGGCAGAGAGTTTTGGGTGGGCGGAGCTGAGCTTCGCCTGGTGTTCAACTTGGCCCGTCAGGCTTCTAAGCCGGCGGTTTGAAAGGTTTTTCCCCTAATGTCCAGCATTTCCCCTGCCCCGTCCCAACCCGCCGGCGAATCGTTTGCGGCGCTTTTCGAGGAAAGCCTCAACCGCAAGGAAATGCGCGTCGGCGAGGTGATCACCGCCGAGGTCGTCAGCGTCGACGAGAACTTCGTGGTGGTGAACGCGGGGCTGAAGTCCGAGAGCATCATCGCCGTAGAGGAGTTCCGCAACGACGCCGGGCAGGTGGAAGTAAAGCCCGGCGATTTTGTCAGCGTTTCGATCGAGGCCCTCGAAGACGGCTACGGCGCGACGCGCCTGTCGCGCGACAAGGCGAAGCGCATGGCGGCGTGGCTCGAGCTCGAGAAAGCGCTCGAGACCGGCGAGAAGATCAAGGGCGTCATCACCGGCAAGGTGAAAGGCGGCCTCACCGTGATGGCGAAGGGCATCCGCGCCTTCCTCCCCGGGTCGCTGGTCGACCTGCGCCCGGTGAAGGACACCACGCCCTACGAGGGCAAGGAGATGGAGTTCAAGGTCATCAAGCTCGACCGCAAGCGCAACAACGTGGTCGTGTCGCGACGTGCGGTTCTGGAGGAGACCGCGGGCGCCGAGCGCGAGCACCTGCTCGCCTCGCTGCAGGAAGGCGCCACCGTCAAGGGCATCGTCAAGAACATCACCGACTACGGCGCGTTTGTCGACCTGGGCGGCATCGACGGGCTGCTGCACATCACCGACCTCGCCTGGCGGCGCGTCAAGCATCCTTCCGAGGTGCTGAACGTCGGCGACGAGGTCACCGCCAAGGTGCTCAAGTTCGACGCCGAGAAAAACAGAGTGTCGCTGGGGCTGAAGCAGCTTGGCGAGGATCCCTGGACGGGCATCGCCAGACGCTACCCGCAGGGGACCAGGTTATTTGGAAAAGTGACGAATTTGACGGATTACGGCGCCTTCGTCGAAGTCGAGTCCGGCATCGAAGGCCTGGTGCACGTCTCCGAGATGGACTGGACCAACAAGAACGTGCATCCGTCGAAGGTGGTGCAGGTGGGCGACGAGGTCGAGGTGATGATCCTCGAGATCGACGAGGAGCGCCGCCGCATCTCCCTCGGCATGAAGCAGTGCATGCCCAATCCCTGGGAGGACTTCGCGCGCGAGTACAAGAAGGGCGACCGCGTGAAGGGCCAGATCAAGTCGATCACCGATTTCGGCGTGTTCGTCGGGCTGCCCGGCGGCATAGACGGTCTGGTGCATCTATCCGACCTGTCGTGGTCGCAGGCCGGCGAGGAGGCGGTGAAGAACTTCAAGAAGGGCGAGGAGGTCGAGGCGGTGGTGCTCTCCATCGACGTCGAGCGCGAGCGCATCTCGCTCGGCGTCAAGCAGCTCGAGGGCGACCCGTTCACCAACTTCATCGCCAGCCACGAGAAGAACAGCGTGGTCGACGGGGCGGTAAAGTCGGTCGACGCCAAGGGCGCAGTAGTCGCGCTCGGCGGCGACGTCGAGGGCTACCTGCGCGCTTCGGAGTTCTCGCGCGACCGCGTCGACGACCTGCGCACGCTCCTCAAGGAAGGCGACGCGGTGCAGGCGATGATCATCAACGTCGACCGCAAGAACCGCTCGATCAACCTGTCGGTCAAGGCGAGGGATCTGGCCGAGGAGACCGACGCCATGAAGCAGCTGCGCACCGAGCAGGCGGCGGCGAGCGCCGGCGCTACGAACCTGGGCGCGCTGCTGCGCGCGAAGCTCGACAAGGGCGGATCGAACCCGCAGCAATAAGGCGGCTCAGACCACGACAGGGGAGAACGCTCGCATGACGAAGTCGGAACTGATCGCGCGCCTCGCCCAGCGCTATTCGCAGCTGGTGGCGAAGGACGCCGAATACGCCGTCAAGATGATCCTCGACGCGATGACGCAGGCGCTGCTCGCCGGCAACCGCATCGAGATCCGCGGCTTCGGCAGCTTCGGGCTGAACTACCGCCCGCCGAGGACCGGCCGCAATCCCAAGTCGGGCGAGAAGGTGCAGGTGCCCGAGAAGTACGTGCCGCACTTCAAGGCGGGCAAGGAACTGCGCGAGCGCGTCGACGGCGCGACCCCGGACGCCGCGACTGCCCCGCGGGAGCGCGCTTCGCAGCCGGTCCGCTAGCACATCAAGGGCGCGATGCGCATCGTCACCTGGGCGCTCCGCCTGATCGTATTCCTCCTGCTGGCCGCGTTCGCCGCCAAGAACGTCGAGCCGGTGACCCTGCGCTTTTATTTCGACCTGGCGCTGCAGGCCCCCCTGGTCGTGGTGCTGTTCGGCTGCTTCGCGGCGGGAGCGCTGTTCGGCATCCTCGCGCTGGTGGGAACGCTGTTGCGCCAACGCAGGCAGATATCGCTTCTCAAGGAACAGACTTCTTCAGCTGAGGCACCGCAGCCTCCGGCGGCCGGACTCTAGCCATGGAATTCGACTACTGGTGGCTGCTCGGCCTGCTGCCGCTGTTCTTCGGCTTCGGCTGGATCGCGGCGCGCATCGACATCAAGCACCTGGTGAGGGACTCGCGCGCGCTGCCGCGCTCCTACTTCAAGGGGCTCAACTTCCTGCTCAACGAGCAGCCCGACAAGGCGATCGAGGCCTTCATCGAGGTGGTCAAGGTCGACCCCGAGACCGTCGAGCTGCACTTCGCGCTCGGCAGCCTGTTCCGGCGCCGCGGCGAGTTCGACCGGGCGATCCGCATGCACCAGAACCTGCTCGAGCGCGCCGACCTCGGGCCTGAGCAGAAGGGGGTGGCGCTTGCCGAGCTCGGCGAGGATTACCTCAAGGCGGGGATTCTCGACCGCGCCGAGGAGGTGTTCCAGAAACTGGAAAAGACCCCGCACGCCATCGCGGCGCGGCGGCATCTGCTGGACATCTACGAGCAGGAAAAGGACTGGTCGCGCGCGATCGAGATGACGCGCCTGGTCGAGTCCGATCCGCGCGAGCTGGCGCAATACCTGTGCGAGCAGGCCGCCTCCGAGGCCGCGCAGTCGCATCCGGACGCCGCGCGGCGCCATCTCGAGGCCGCGCTCGAGGCCAACCGCAAGTGCGTGCGCGCGAGCCTGCTGCTCGGGGACCTGGAAAAGGACGAGAGCAAGCTGGACCTGGCGATCGAGCACTGGAAGCGCATCGAATCGCAGCACCCGGCGTATCTGGCGCTGGTGGCGCAGCGCCTGGCCGAGGCGCATCGCGACGCGGGCCGGGCCGAGGAGGGACTGCGCCTGCTCGCCGGCTACCTCGAACGCTATCCGTCGCTCGACCTGCTCGACAGCGTGTTCCAGCAGACGCTCGAGGCCAAGGGTGCCGACGCCGCCTACGCGCTGGTGCGCGACGAGCTGCGGCGCAACCCGACGCTGCTCGGCCTCGACCGCCTGCTCGAGGCGCAGATCATCGGCACCGACGTGCCCGACCGCCGGCGCGACCTCGAGCTGGTACGCAACCTGGTGCACGGGCACACGCGGCGCCTCGCGCGTTTCCGCTGCGAGAGCTGCGGCTTCAAGGCGCGCCAGTTCCACTGGCGCTGCCCGGCCTGCGGCGGCTGGGAGACCTACCCGCCGCGCCGCACCGAGGAATTTGAGCTCACGCCATGAACGTGACGGTCATCGGAACGGGCTACGTGGGACTGGTCAGCGGCGCCTGCCTCGCGGACGCCGGCAACTCGGTTTTCTGCCTCGATGTGGACGAGGAGAAGATCGCCCGGCTCAATGCGGGCAGGATTCCCATCTTCGAACCCGGTCTGGAGCCGATCGTCAGGCGCAACGCGCAGGCCGGGCGGCTGCGCTTCTCGACCGATGTCGCGGCGAGCGTGGAGCACGGCGAGCTGCAGCTGATCGCGGTCGGCACGCCGCCCGGCGAGGACGGCTCGGCCGACCTGCAGCACGTGGTCGCTGCAGCGCGCGCCATCGGCCGGCACATGCGCGGCTACAAGATCGTGGTGACCAAGTCGACGGTTCCGGTGGGCACCGCGGACAAGGTCAAGCAAGCCATCATCCAGGAGCTGAAGAAGCGCGGCACCGGCAGCGATTTCACCGTGGTGTCGAACCCGGAATTCCTCAAGGAAGGCGCCGCGGTCGAGGACTTCATGCGCCCCGACCGCATCATCCTCGGCTCCGACGACGCGCGCGCCATCGCGGCTCTGCGCCAGCTGTATGCGCCGTTCCAGCGCAACCGCGAGCGCATCATCGTGATGGGGGTGCGCTCGGCGGAGCTCACCAAGTACGCCGCCAACGCGATGCTCGCCACCCGCATCTCGTTCATGAACGAGGTGGCGAACCTCGCCGAGGCGCTCGGCGCCGACATCGAGGAGGTGCGGCGCGGCATCGGCTCGGATCCGCGCATCGGCTACCAGTTCCTGTACGCCGGCGCCGGCTTCGGCGGCTCGTGCTTCCCGAAGGACGTCAAGGCGCTGCAGAGGAGCGCCGACGATGCAGGGCGGCCACTGCGCCTGCTCGCCGCGGTCGAAGAGGTGAACCAGGCGCAAAAGCACGTGCTCGCCGAGAAGATCCGCGCGCGCTTTGGCGGCTCCCTGTCGGGAAAGAAGATTGCGCTCTGGGGCCTCGCCTTCAAAGCCAACACCGACGACATGCGCGAGGCGCCCAGCCTCACCCTCATCGATGTCCTGACGCAGGGCGGCGCAGCGGTGCAGGCTTATGATCCGGCGGCCGGCCACGAGGCGAGGAAGCTGTTCGAGAAAAATCGCGGCGTGAAGATCGTCGACCACGCGATCGACGCGCTCGAGGGCGCGGATGCGCTCGCCATCGTCACCGAGTGGCAGGAATTCCGCAGCCCGGACTTCGCCGCCATCAAGGCCAGGCTGAAGACCCCCGCCATCTTCGACGGCCGCAACCTTTATGATCCGGCGGCCGTGCGGGCGCACGGCATCGAATACCACCCCATAGGGAGAAAACCATAACTTCACGCAGAGGCCTGCAAGCCCCCGCCACGTCCGAAGCGCGCGTGCTGGTGGTCGGCGACGTGATGCTCGACCGCTACTGGTTCGGCGAGGTGTCGCGCATCTCTCCTGAAGCGCCGGTCCCGATCGTGCTGGTCAACGAGGCGAAGGAGGAGCTGCGGCTGGGCGGCGCAGGCAACGTGGCGCGCAACTGCGCGGCGCTCGGTGCGCGCACGCGGCTCCTGTCGGTCATCGGCACCGACGAGCCCGGGCGGCGCATCGCCGAGCTCGCGCGAAAGGCGGGCATCGACGCCAAGCTCCACCGCGACCCCAAGATCCGCACCACGCAGAAGCTGCGCGTCATCGGGCAGCGCCGCCACCAGCTGCTGCGCATCGATTTCGAGACCCTGCCCTCGAGCGAAGTGCTCGACTCCAAGCTCGCCGACTTCCGCAGCGCGCTGCACGACTGCGACGTCGTGCTGCTGTCGGATTACGGCAAGGGCGGGCTCGCGCACATCGCGGCCATGATCCGCGAGGGCCGCAAGGCAGGAAAGCGCGTGCTGGTGGATCCGAAAGGCGACGACTATTCGCTCTACAAGGGGGCTTCCATCGTGACGCCGAACCTGGCGGAGCTGCGCGAGGTCGTCGGGCGCTGGAAAAACGAGAAGGATCTCGCGCAGCGCGCGCAGCAGCTGCGCGAGAAGCTCGGCCTCGAGGCGCTGCTGCTGACACGGGGCGAGGACGGCATGACTCTTTTCAGAAACAAGAGAGCATTCCATGTAAAGGCGGAAAGGCGCGAGGTATCCGACGTCACGGGCGCGGGCGACACGGTGATCGCGACACTCGCGGTGATGCTCGCCGCCGGCGAAGGCCTCGAGCCCGCGGTGCGCATCGCCAATCGCGCCGGCGGCGTCAAGGTGACGAAGTTCGGCACCGCGGTGGTGACGTCGGCGGAGCTGTTCGGCAGGTCATGAGCTACTACATCGTCACCGGTGCGGCAGGCTTCATCGGCTCGAGGCTGGTCGAGGCGCTGAACCGCGAGGGGATCAGCGAGATCCTCGCGGTGGACGATCTCGAAAGCGGCGAGAAGGTGAAGAACCTTGCGCGGCTCGAGATCCAGGATTACCTGGACAAGCGCGACTTTCTCACGCGTGTCACCGCCGGCCATTTCGACGGCGCGGCCGACGTGCTGCTGCACCAGGGTGCCAACACCGACACGATGGAAGCCAACGGCCGGCGCATGATGGAGGACAACTACGAGTACTCCAAGGCGCTGCTCGATTGGTGTCAGGAGGAGGAGATCCCGCTCATTTATGCCTCTTCTGCCGCGGTATACGGCGCGGGCCGGAAGTTCGCCGAAGCGCGCGAGAACGAAAACCCGCTCAATGTCTACGCCTACTCGAAGTTTCTTTTCGACCAGTACGCGAGGGGGCGCTTCGAGCACCGCACCGCGCAAATCGCTGGGCTGCGCTATTTCAATGTTTACGGCCCCAACGAGGCGCACAAGAAAGAGAAGAAGATGCATTCGATCGCCCTGCAGGCCTTCGAGCAATATCGAGCCGAGGCCCGCGTCAGCCTGTTTGCGGGTTCGGACGGCTATGGCGACGGAGAGCAGCGGCGCGACTTCGTTCACGTCGACGATGCCGTCGCGGTGAATCTCTGGCTGCTCGAAAATCGCGAAGCTTCGGGCATCTTCAACTGCGGCACCGGCAGGGCGCAAACCTTCAACGAGGTCGCCGCCGCCGTGGTCAATACGATGAACCGGTCCAGTGTTTCGATTCAGGGGCTGGTCGAAGGAAAACTGATCCAATACATCCCCTTTCCACCCCGGCTGGCAGGGAAATACCAGAGCTACACACAGGCAGATCTAGTGCTCCTGCGAAAGGCCGGTTGCCCGGTCGAGTTCCGGCCGGTGGAGCAGGGCGTCCCCGAGTACGTGAAGGATCTGCAGAAGCGATGAAGAGGACGATCGAGGATTTCATCGGCGACACGCCGCTGGTGCGCCTGCAGCGCCTGCCGGGCGAGGCGAATTCCAGGAACAAGAACGTGATCCTCGCCAAGCTCGAGGGCAACAACCCGGCGGGCTCGGTCAAGGACCGTCCGGCGATCTCCATGATCCGGCACGCCGAGGCGCGCGGCCGCATCAGGCCGGGCGACACGCTGATCGAGCCGACCTCGGGCAACACCGGCATCGCGCTCGCCATGGCGGCCGCCACGCGCGGCTACCGCATGGTGCTGATCATGCCCGAGCACCTCTCGATGGAGCGGCGCCAGACGATGCGCGCGTTCGGCGCCGAGATCATCCTGACGCCCCAGAAGGGCGGCATGGAGGCGGCGCGCGACCTCGCCGAGAAAATGGTGCGCGAGGGCGAGGGCACGATGCTCGACCAGTTCGCCAACCCGGATAACCCGCTGGTGCACTACGAGACCACTGGCCCGGAGATCTGGCGCGACACCGAGGGCAGGATCACCCATTTCGTCTCGAGCATGGGCACCACCGGCACCATCATGGGCTGCTCGCGCTTCTTCAAGGAGCAGAACGCGAAGATCGAGATCATCGGCTGCCAGCCCGAGGAAGGCTCGCAGATCCCGGGCATCCGCAAATGGCCCGAGGCCTATCTGCCGAAGATCTACGACAGGCAGCGCGTCGACCGCCTCGAGTACGTCAGCCAGGCCGATGCCGAGGAGATGACGCGGCGCCTGGCGCGCGAGGAGGGCATCTTCGCCGGCATCTCCTCGGGCGGCGCGGTGCAGGTAGCGCTGCGCGTGGCCAAGCAGCTGAAGAACGCGGTGATCGTGACCATCATCTGCGACCGCGGTGACCGGTATCTGACGACCGGGGTGTTTCCTGACTGACGTCTTTTCTTGCCCCCCTGACAAGGGGGGAAGCGAGCGGCTTTTGCGAGCGGGGGGTTGGCTTTTCCGCGAAAAAAACCAACCCCCCGTTCGCCTTCGGCTCACGGCCCCCTTATCAGGGGGCCACGAAGAAAACCGATGACGCCGATCCTCGCCTTCGATCTCGAGACGGTACCGGATTGCGCCGGCATACGCCGCCTGTACGACCTGCCGGCCGACCTGCCCGACGCCGAAGTCGCCGAGGTGGCGTTCCAGAAGCGGCGCACGCGGACCGGCAACGATTTCCTGCCGCCGCACCTGCAGCGCATCGTGGTGATTTCCTGCGTGCTGCGCGACGACGACGGCATCAAGCTGTTCTCCATAGGCGAGCCCGATGCGACCGAGGAAGTGGCGATCCAGCGGTTCTTCGAAGGGATCAACAGGTACGTGCCGCAGATCGTTTCATGGAACGGCCGCAATTTCGATCTGCCGGTGCTGGTCGCCCGCGGCCTGATCCACGGCGTAGCCGCCGCCGGTTTCTGGGATACGGGCCAGGACAACAAGGATTTCAAGTGGAGCAACTACATCAACCGCTTCCACGAGCGGCACCTCGACCTGATGGACGTGCTGTCGATCTACGGCGGCCGCGGCGCGCCGCTCGACGAGATCTCGCGCCTGGCCGGCTTTCCGGGCAAGGTCGGCATAGGCGGCGACGCAGTCTGGGAGACCTACCGCCGCGGCGCGATCGCCGCGATCCGCGACTACTGCGAAGCCGACTGCGCGAACACCTACCTGCTTTTCCTGCGCTTCCAGCTGATGCGCTGCGCGCTGACCAAAGAGCAGTACGCTCGCGAATGCAGCCTTCTCAAATCGTTCATCGAAAAGCAGAACCGGCCGCATTGGGCAGAATTCCTGTCGCTCTGGAAGAACTGATCCTCGGCATCGAGTCACTGGACGCCGAGGGGCGCGGCGTCGCGCGCAAACCCGATGGCAAGGCGGTGTTCGTCGAAGGCGCGCTGCCTGGCGAGCGCGTGCAGGCGGGCTTAGTCGCGAGCAGGCGTTCGTTCGATGTTTTCAAAAGCATTTCTGTTCTTCAACCCTCTTCCGGTCGCCGCATCGCGCGCTGCCCGCATTTCGGCGTCTGCGGCGGCTGCGCCACGCAGCACGCGGATGCGCCTACGCAGATGGCGGCAAAGCAGCGCTGGCTCGAGGACAGCCTGCAGCGCATCGGCAAAGTGGCGCCGGAGACGGTGCTGCCGATCATCTACGGCGAGGAGTGGGGCTACCGGCATCGCGCGCGGCTCTCGGTGCGCCGCGTGGCGAAGAAAGGCGGGGTGATGGTCGGGTTCCGCGAGCGGCGCTCGACTCATGTGGCCGACATGCGCGAGTGCCCGGTCCTGCCTGCGCAGGTTTCGGCGCTCATCCCGGCGCTCAAGCAGCTGGTGGAGAAGCTCTCGGTGCGCGAGCGGCTGCCGCAGATCGAGGTGGCAGCCGGCGACAACGCCACGGCGCTGGTATTCAGGCATCTCCTGCCTCTCGAAGCAGCCGACCAGGTTTTTCTGCAGGAATTTTCTGAAAGACACGGCGTACATGTCTGGCTGCAACCGGGCGGGCCGGAGACGGCGCATGCGTTTCATCCCGTGGCGAGCGAGCTCTACTACGAACTGCCGGAGTTCGGCCTGCGCATCCATTTCCGCCCCACCGAATTCACCCAGGTCAACCCGGCGCTCAACCGCATCCTGGTGTCGCGCGCGCTGCGCCTGCTCGAGCCGCAGCCCGGCGAGCGCGTCGCCGATCTGTTCTGCGGGCTGGGCAATTTCTCGCTGCCGATCGCAAGCCGCGGCGCCGACGTGGTGGGCTTCGAGGGCAGCGCCGAGCTGGTGGAGCGGGCGAGGGCCAATGCGTCGGCGAACGGGCTGGTCGCGCAATTCCAGGTCACGGATCTCTTCAAGCACGGCATCGCTGCTTTCGGACCTTTCGATAAATTGCTGTTCGATCCGCCGCGCGAAGGCGCTGTCGAGCTCATCAAGTCCCTGCCTGAAAGCTGGCCGCGCCGCATCGTCTACGTTTCCTGCGATCCCGCGACCCTCGCGCGCGACGCCGGCGTGCTGGCGCATGCGAAAGGCTTCCGCCTCGCCGCGGCCGGCGTGGCGAACATGTTTCCGCACACCGCGCACGTCGAGAGCATTACACTATTCGAACGGGGGGAATCGCCATGAACGCGAAGCATGCGGTGTTCATGACGGCGGCTGCGTTGCTTGCTGCATCGGCGTTCGCGGCGCCGAAAATCGACAGCGTAGTGGTTAAACCCAATCCTGCTGCCTTCGCGGGCGGCAAGGCGCCCGAAGTCGAGGTGTCGGTGTCGGTGGCCCGCACGCGTTTCGACGGCGGAAACTGCGACGCTCGGGTCGAGTTCGGCGACGGCGAGGGCCGGAGCGTCGATTTCGGTGTCGCCACCACCCGCACCGTGCGCCACGTCTACAAGAAAGGCGGCAATTACCGCGTGGTGGCCAGGGGAGCCGGCAAGAACCCCTGCGAGGGCACGCGCGACCTCGCGTTCAAGCTGACCGGCGGACCTGCGGAGAAGAAGGCCGTGAAGAAGACAGCGGCGAAGAAGGACGCCAAGAAGAAAGGCGAAAAGAAAAAGGACGAGAAGAACAAAGACGAGCCCAAATAAAAAGGGCGCCGCAGCGCCCTTTTCCGGGTTTAGCTTGAATTAATCCCTATCCCCCGACAGGGCGAGAAGGATGTTCAGCAGGTTGGCGAAGATGTTGAACAGGCTCATATAGACGCCGGTCGTCGCCATGACGTAGTTGGTCTCGCCGCCGCGGGTGATGCGGCTCAGGTCGTAGA